>Ga0316622_100003071_pt1 | contig 11810 bp, 8 predicted proteins | sample OWC_Aug_OW2_C1_D_FD_207646 | JGI IMG/M metagenome (GOLD analysis project Ga0316622, IMG submission 207646) | Wetland soil microbial communities from Old Woman Creek delta, Ohio, United States - OWC_Aug_OW2_C1_D5_C | ecosystem: Environmental > Terrestrial > Soil > Wetlands | place: USA: Ohio... | reverse complement strand
CACCGCATTCCGGAACGGTCGTTCTTCCTCGACGGGCGTCAGTTGCCCCTGTGCGCCCGCTGCACGGGCACCTTCCTGGGCGCCATGCTGGGCTTGGTCGTCATACTTGTCCTGGGCCGGCGCCGGACTTCGAGCCTGCCGCCGGTCCCGGTCCTCGGGCTGCTGCTGGTCTTTATGGGATTGTGGGCGTTTGACGGCTTGAACTCCTACCTAGGGTTTTTCCCAGGTGCGCCTCAGCTCTACCAACCCCAGAATTGGCTGCGGCTGACCACCGGGCTTCTCGAAGGGCTGGCGCTCATGATCTTTGTCTTTCCCATCCTGAGCTTTTCCCTGTGGCGCGATCCCAAGCATGAGCCGGTCATCAGGAACCTGATCGAGATGCTGGCCATCCTGCCGCTGGTTGGGCTGCTCGTCTTGGTTATCCAGGCTCAGATCGACGTCCTGCTCTACCCGCTGGCCATCGCCAGCAGCCTGGGGGTGGTCGTTCTGCTGACGATGATTAACGCCATACTCGTCGTCGTGGTACTGCGGCGTGAGGGATCTGCCCAGTCGTGGCGGCAGCTTGTGGTGCCGTTCTCGGCCGGGCTGGCCGTGGCCATCCTCCAGATCGCGGCCCTCGGTCTGCTGCGGGCCTATTTGACCGTCACATTCGGGTTGACGTTCTGATCCTCTTCAGCGGGCTGGCGAGACGCGGACGCGGAGAGCACCGATCGAAAGAGCCGGGCCGGGCTCTCACGGATCCAGGCAAAGGCCAGCAAGGTACACAGCACGGTATAGATCAGCACGAACGCCCGGCGGCCGATGACAAAGACCGTATACGCGGCCATCTGGCCGCCAAGGCCGAACACGGCAGCCCAGCCCGCCTCCAGGACCCCCAACGATCCCGGCGTGAACGAAAAGATAAGCGTAAACTGGGTGACAGCAACCCCCATCGTCAGCAGATACCACGGGACGTCTAGGCGCAGCGCCAGGGCGACCAACACCAGCCGGACGGACAGGAGGGTGTATAGGACCAGCGTCAGGCCAAACAACTGGACCGCTCTGCGGTTGGTGACAAAGGTCTCGTTGGCCAGGCGCTCCAGTTGCTGCGGCAGGCGGCTCATCAGCCGTCGGCCGATGAACGGCACACGAACCAGGGGGCGCGACAGGTGAAGCGCCACGCGGGCCAGCCAGCGCATCATCCTCTCGTATTGCCAGCCGATGAGGATAGCCCCGGCGATCACGATCGCACCTATCAACCCAAAGGCGACGGGCAGGCTGATCCAATCGACCAAGTAGCAGGCCACGGGGATCAGGAGCAATAGGGCCAGGATCAGGTCAAAGAACTTGTCGAGCACCACTGAAAGGACGGCCCGCCGCAGTGGAACCATTCCCGACAGGCTGAGGGCCACCGGCCGCCCGCCCAACATCCCCACGCTGATCGGCACAAGCTGGCCGGTTGCCATGCCGAGCATGTGATAAGTAAAGTAATAGCGGAAACGAGGGCCGGGGTTGCCTTCGGTGACAGCGTCGGCGATGAGAAACCAGCGATAGGCAGCGATCAGGTTCCACACCAACGTGGCAAACAGCCCGGCCAGCACATAGCGCAGGTCGCTCCGCACGATCTGCCGCCAGACTTCCACGCCACCCGCATACAGGATCAGGGCAAAGGCCAGGATGCCGACTAGGTTGATGACCCAGGTCAGGATCCGGTTTCGCTTCTGCTGGCTGCGTTCGACGCCCATAAACCGATCAACCCCCCTGTAAGGGCGACCCCGTGCCGCCCGTCGATTGGCATAGCTAATCGTGGCGGCCGATCCCCTTGGAATTGTATGATCGCCCGTCCCCAGTATACCACAAACCGGACAAGCGCGCACATTGCCGGGCAAGCGCTTTTGGTTCCGCGCTCCGATCAGTGGCGTCAAAGTGCGCTTCGGCACCCACTGCCCTGCCCATAGCCTCATAGTTGCCACCTTTGAGGCCTTACGTGCCTTACATCGCATTACATATAATGTTAGTGTTTTCCTACCGCTCACCCACATTATACTGCATAACGAACCCCCTCAAAACCCTCGCGAAAACACAGCGGACCATAGTGGATGCTGGGTATTGACCGTGCCCGTCCTGATCGCCAAATGCGGTTGCCCCGGCGCACATTGTCTGACTGCTTGCATTTATCCACTAGATGGGGTACAATCGCTGCTTGTGCTAGGCGGTGAGGACGTTACAGCAAAGCGCTACAAAGTGCTGATGATCGCCCCGACCTCCTTCTTTGCCGATTACGGCTGTCATGTGCGTATTCTGGAGGAGGCGCGGGTTTTAAACAGGCTAGGCCACCAGGTCGTCGTGTGCACCTACCGCAACGGCCAGGACGTTACGGGCCTGGAGATCCGCCGCACCCTGTCCATTCCGTTCAGGCGACACTACGAGGTTGGGTCTTCACCCCACAAGATCGCCTTTGACATGCTGTTGTTCTGGAAGGTGCTGGCTACCGCATTGCGGTGGCGGCCCGACGTCATCCACGGCCATCTGCACGAGGGCGCGCTGCTTGGGTCGGCCGTAGGCCGCTTGTTGGGCATCCCGCTGGTGTTTGATTTTCAAGGAAGCATGACCAGCGAGATGATCGACCATCGCTTCCTGGCCAGGGACAGCATTGTCTATCGTCCTCTCTACTGGCTCGAGACGCGGATCGACCGCGCCGCACCGGCCGTCATCACCAGCTCACAACATGCCGTGCAGTTGCTGGTTAAGCAGTTCGGCTGCCGCCCAGAACGGGTGCACACAGTAGCCGACTGCGTCGATGCCGAGGCGTTCTATCCTGTCTCTGAGCACGAACGGGCTTCTTTGGACCAACGCCGGGCTTTGCTGGGTATCCCACCCGGGCGCCAAGTCGTCGTCTATTTGGGGTTGCTGGCTCCATACCAGGGTACCGATCTGCTGCTCCAGGCCGTGGCCGAATTGCAGCAAAGATCGGATAACGTTCATTTTCTGATCATGGGCTATCCGGCTGTGGAGCATTACCGGGGCCTGGCCCACCAGCTAGGGATAGCCGAGCGTACCACGTTCACCGGCCGGGTGCCCTACCAACAGGCCCGCAGCTTTCTGGCCCTCGGCGACGTGGCGGTCGCACCCAAGCTATCGGACACGGAGGGCAGCGGCAAGATCCTGAACTATATGGCCATGGGCTTGCCCACGGTCGCCTTTGACACGCCGGTCAGCCGGGAGTACCTGGGAGATGAAGGCATCTTTGCTGCGCGGGTCGATTCCGGTTCCCTGGCCCAGGGCTTGCTGCGTGGACTGGAAGAAGCCGCAAGCGGAGACGCCCAGCACCGGGCCAATTTGCGGCGAATCGCCGTCGAGCGTTTTTCCTGGACTAAGGCAGCAGAAACGATCGTGGATGCTTACGGATCTGTCTGTAGGGGTAACCGTGGTGCTCGTTAGGGTCGATGGGGTTGAGAGCTAGATGATCCGTCGAGCACGCGATTTGTTCCAATATCGGGAATTGATCAAGAACCTGGTGATCCGAAATCTGAAGGTGCGATACAAGAACTCGGTTTTCGGTGTCCTGTGGTCTCTGCTCAATCCCCTGCTCATGACGCTGGTCTTTACAGTCGTCTTTACAGTGATGATCCGGAGCGATATCGACCGGTTCCCTGTCTTTTTCATGTGCGGCTTTTTGCCGTGGACCTTTTTTTCCACATCGTTGACGGCGTCCACCGGTTCGATTATCAACAATGCCAGCCTGATCAAGAAGGTCTACTTCCCCAGAGAGATCCTGCCCATCGTCGAGGTACTGTCCAACCTGGTGAACTTTATGCTGGCGTTGATTGTGCTCTTTGCCATGCTGTTCATCTTTGGTTTCAGCCTCAAGCCGGCCGTACTTATGCTGCCCCTCATCATCTTGACCCAGGTGGTCTTTACCGTCGGCATGGGCTTTTTCTTTGCGACAGCGAACGTCTTTTACCGCGACACCCAGCACATCCTCGAAGTGCTGTTGCAGGCTTGGTTCTTTTTAACGCCGATCTTTTATTCTATCACCATCTTGCCCGAAAGGGCCGTGATCCTGGGCATCCCGATCGATATACGCCTGTGGATCCGCCGGGTCAACCCGATGGCCTCGCTGGTGGCTTCCTACCAGGACGCGCTCTACTGGGGCACGCCAACGGGGCTCGATTTCTTCTTGAGGACATTGCTGACCTGCCTGGTGGTGCTGGTGATCGGCTACGCGGTCTTCTGCCGGTTTAGCCGGGCCTTTGGAGAGGAAGTGTGAAAAAACCGAAAAGGATCCTGCTCATCGGCCTGGATGGCGTACCCCTGGACATCATCCAACGCTGGGCCGACGGTGGCTATCTGCCCACCTTCCGGCGTTTGATCGATACCGGCGCCGTTGGCCACCTGCGGTCCACCATTCCGCCCACGTCGGGGCCGTCCTGGTCGTCGATCGTCACCGGCATGAACCCCGGCAAGACTGGGATCTATGACTTTTTGTATCGCCGCGACGGGACCTACGCGTTCCCGCCGGTCAATGCCTCGCTGCGCAGCGGGACAACGATGTGGCGCTATCTGAGTGACGCCGGGTATCGCGTCGGGGTGCTCAACATCCCGATGTCGTATCCTGTCGAGCAGGTTAACGGCTTTATGATCAGCGGCTGGATGACGCCCTACCGGGCCACCGATTACCTATATCCGGCCGAGCTGGCTGCCGAGCTGGAACGGGAGATTGGGGAATATCGGATCTATCCGACGGAAACATTCGCCGAGAATCGCCGGGAGAGCTTTTTAAAAGCCACCTACGATCTGCTGGAGATGGTTACGCGGACAGCGCTATATTTGGGCAGGAGCCGGCCCTGGGACGTATTCATGCCGGTGCACTTTGACACGGACCGGGTGCTGCACCAGTTGTGGCACTATCTGGACTCCGATCACCCGTGGCGCACGGAGCACGAGGACAAGGAGCCGGTGGTCCGCGACTACTTCTGCAAGGTGGATGAGAGTGTGGCCCGGTTGCTGGCGATGGCCGACGATGAGACGCTGGTCATAGTCATGTCTGACCACGGCATGGGGCGGGCCAACAACTTTATCGTGCTGAACAACTGGCTGCTGGACAACGGGCTGTTGCAGCTGAAGCGGGATCCGTGGACCCGGTTGAAAGGGCTGGGGTTCCATCGGGGGTTTACGCTGCGCAACGTGCATCAGCTACTCGATCGGGTAGGGCTGGCCCGCCAGGCGGAATATGTGGCCGGCTACTTTGTGGATCACCTACTCAAGATGATCTTCCTTTCCTTCCTGGACGTGGATTGGAGCCGGTCGAAGGCCTATTCCTTTGGCCGGCATCTGGGCTCAATCTACGTCAATGTCAAGGGCCGGGAGCCACAGGGCATCGTCGAGCCGGGCGCCGAGTATGAAGCGGTGCGGGACGAGATCGAGCGGATGGCGCTGGATTTCCGCGACCCTCGGACCGGGCGGCCGCTCATCGGCCAGGTGCTTCGCCGTGAAGAGATCTACTCCGGCCCTCATGTAGAAAAGGCGCCCGACCTTACCCTCCTGCCCAAAGAGCCTTCCGACATCTTTTTTGGGCTGGCCGATTTTGGCCATCGGTTGACGGTGGACACGGTCTATCGCTATTCAGGCATGCACCGCGATCATGGCATGTTGATCATGAACGGCCCGAACGTGCGGCCAGGCAGCACGCTGCACGACGCCTCGGTCTATGACATCGCGCCTACCGTATTGCACGCCATGGGCTTGCCGGTTCCGTCCGACATGGATGGCCACGTCTTGGACGGAGCGTTCGTCGATGGGTACTTGGCAGCCTTTCCGGTTCAAATCGCCGACAAGAGCGACGCTGCGGCGCCGCCTCCTGGGGAGGCGCCCACCATGGACTATACAGCCGAGGGAGAGAAAGAGATCGTGGAGCGGCTGAAAGGGCTGGGGTACCTGGGATGAAGGTTCTGGTTATCGGCCTCGACGGCGCAACGTTTGACCTGCTGAGGCCCTGGATCGATGGCGGGGAACTGCCCAACCTCCGGCGCCTGATGCAGCAGGGTGCTTCCGGCAAGCTCCGCAGCACGTTGCCGCCCATCAGCGCCTCATCGTGGATCTCCTTTGCCACCGGGGTGAACCCAGGCAAGCATGGAGTGGTGGATTTCGTCTACCCCAGCGCCGGCAGCTACAAGGTGACAATGGTCAGCGCCACTGCCTGCCGGACGAGGTCCCTGTGGAATTGGTTGAATGACGCCGGCCGCCGTGTCGGGCTGCTGGGTATCCCTACCACCTATCCCCCCGAGCCGGTGGACGGCTTTATGGTCAGCGGTTTCCTGGCCCCTGGTCCTGACAGCGAGTGGGCTTATCCGCCCGAGCTAAAGCAGGAGCTGCTGGCCGAGCTGGGCCAGTTTATGCTGGCCCCTGATGAGCGCTACCGCTCGTCGCCCTGGCTCGACCGGTTTCTCGACGATCTGACCGCCAGCGTCGAGAACCGCACCCGGGCAGCGCTGTACCTGATGTCGCACAAACCGTGGGATCTGTTCACGGTGGTCTACTGGGACACCGACATGGTGCAGCACGAAACGTGGCGGCTGCTCGATCCGGCACACCCCCGCCACGACTCTGCCGAAGCGGCGGCGCAACGAGAACGGATCCTGGCCTTTCACCGCAAAGTAGATGCCGACATCGGCCGCTTGCTGGCCTCTGACAGCGTGAACCCGGCGGAAACGCTGGTCGTGGTCATGTCGGATCACGGCTTTGGGCCGGTACACAGCTTTTTTCTGACCAACAACTGGCTGGCGAGCCTCGGATTGCTGGCCTTTAAGCGCAATCCGTGGACGGCCCTCAAACAGCTTTTGTTCCGCCTGGGTTATACCCCACTGAACATGTTCCGGGTTGCCCGGGCGCTCGGCCTGGGCCGGTTGCGCAAAAAGGTGCGATTCCAGCAAAAGGCGGGCCTGATCAACCGCATATTCCTGTCGTTCGACGACGTTGACTGGGCGCGCACAAAGGCGTTCAGCATCGGCAGCTTTGGTCAGGTGTATATCAACCTGGCCGGCGTCCGGCCGGAGGGGATCGTCCAGCCGGGGCACGAATATGAGGAGATCAAGAACTCGATCGAGCAGGCCGCTCTGTCGCTGCGCGATCCACGAACCGGCCAGCCGTTGGTCGAGCGCGTCTACCGCCGCGACGAGATCTACAGCGGCCCCTACGTGGACCGCGCCCCCGATCTGATCGTCCAGCCGCGCGGCTGGGAATATATGGCCTTTGGCCACGCCGACTTTGGCTCCAACAAACTGGTCGAGCCGATCACCGGCATGTCGGGCCATCACCGGCCGGACGGCATGGTGATCCTGGCCGGGCCGGGGGTCAGACCCGGCGTCTGGCTGGAAGGAGCCAGCATCCTGGACCTGACGCCCACCATCCTACACGCCATGGGCGCAGCCGTGCCACGGGATCTGGATGGCCGAGTTCTGAGCGAGGCGTTCGAGGACTCGTCGTCGGCAGCCGGCCGGGTAGTTTACAGTCAAGCGAACGTGTACAAGGACAGCGGCTCAACCCCCGACCTGCCTGATGACGAGATGGCCGAAGTGCAGGAAAAGCTGCGCGGCTGGGGGTATGCGGGTTAGGGTTTCATTGGACAGAAATGTAGACGCATGGTAGAATAGAAGCTGTTCCCTACGGACAGGGTTGGGACAGGGAGGCATCCATGGAAACAAACGTTATAGCCGGCAGCATCCAGGAGATCCAGGACGAGCTGATCGTCGTCAACCTGTTTGAAGGCGTCGAAAAACCGGGCGGGGCAACCGCCGCCGTGGACCAGGCGTTAGGTGGGGTCATCGGCGATGCCATCGCCGGCGGCGATTTCAAGGGCAAGAAGGGTGAGGTCGCCGTCTTTTACGTGCGCGGCGCCCTGCCCGCCCGCCGGGTGCTGGTGGTCGGCCTTGGGCCACAGGACAAGTTTGGCCTCAACGCCGTACGCGAGGCGGCGGCAGCGGCGGCCAAAAAAGCCCGAGCGCTGGGCGTTAGGTCATTCAGCAGCATCGTCCATGGTTCCGGCGCGGGTGGCTTGACGCCCGAAGCGGCCGCCCAGGCCGTCGTAGAAGGGACAACCTTGGGCCTGTACCGCTACCAGGAACTCAAGAATGAGCCCCCCGACCGTCCCGATCCGGAACGCCTGACCCTGGTGCAGCTCGATGCCGCCGATCTGCCCGCTGTGGAGGCCGGCGCGACGGCCGGTGGAATTGTGGCCGATGCGGCCTGCTTGGCTCGCGACCTGGCCAACCGTCCGGCCAACTATGCCACTCCCGAGGAGCTGGCCGAAGTGGCGCTGGACATCGCCGGCGAGTTTGAGACGATGCGCTGCCAGGTGCTCGACGAGGAGGATGCCGACGAGCTGGGCATGGGCGCCTTCCTGGGTGTGGCCCAGGGCAGCGACGAACCGGCCGTCTTTATCGTCCTGGAACACAACGCCGAGCGTGACGATCTGGATACGGTAGTGCTGGTCGGCAAAGGGATCACCTTCGACTCGGGAGGGATCTCCCTCAAGCCGGTCGAGTCGATGGATCGGATGCGAGGTGACATGGCCGGCGGCGCGGCGGTGTTGGCCACGATGCTGGCCGTAGGTCAGCTCGACCTGCCGCTGCACGTGGTGGGATTGGTGCCGGCTACCGAGAATCTGCCAAGCGGCAGTGCCTACAAGCCGGGCGACGTGCTGACTGCCCTCAACGGTAAGACGATCGAGATCATCAGCACCGATGCCGAGGGCCGGCTGGTCCTGGCCGACGCCCTGGCCTATGCTGCCCGCTTTGAGCCCAGGGCAGTGGTCGATCTGGCCACCCTGACCGGCGCGTGCGTCACGGCGTTGGGGCGCGGCGTGGCAGCCGGCGTGTTCAGCAATGACGACGGTTTGTTGGCCCGCCTCCAGACCGCCAGCCAGTCGAGCGGCGAGCGGATCTGGGCTCTGCCCCTGTACGACGACTATATGGACAAGATCGAGAGCCTGACCGCCGACATGACCAACAGCGGCGGGCGCGAAGGCGGCGTTGGATCTTCGGCCGTCTTTCTCAAGCAGTTCGTCGGAGATTATCCCTGGGCGCACCTGGACATCGCCGGGATGTCGTTCGAGGAGCGACCTGACTCCCCCAAGCGCCCTGCCTACCTGCAAAAGGGCGGAACCGGCTTTGGCGTGCGCCTGTTGGTTCAATTTCTGTCCGATTGGGTAGCCGCTGGCTGATGTCCCTCAGGCTGGCGATTTTCGACCTAGACGGGACGCTGAAGCAGGCTCGCGATCCATACGTTTATCTACACCAACGCCTGGGCACCTGGGAGGTGGCCCAGGCTTTTTTTGCCCAGGGCGTGTCCGGCCAGTTGCCCTACAGTGAATGGTTGCGGCTCGATGCCTCACTGTGGAAGGGGGTAAGTCGGGCGGCGATGGAAGCCATCTTCCGCGACAACCCCTATCTACCCGGCGCCCAAGAGACAGTCCACAGCCTGCGACAGGCGGGCGTGCGGGTGGCTGTGGTCAGTACCGGCCTGAACGTCCACGCTGAACTTGTCCAGGCCGAGCTCGGGTTAAATTGGATCATCGCCAACGAACTCCTGTTTGAAGATGGTCTCGCCACCGGCGCCGCCAGGGAGCGCGTCCCCGAGGGGGGCAAGGGGCAGATCGTGGAGCAGTTGCAGGCCGAGCTCGGCGTACCGCCCGCCGATTGCCTGGCCGTGGGCGACGGCACGTCGGATGCGGCCATGTTCGCCCGGGTACGGATCGGCGTCGCAGTCAATCCTTCGTCCGACCAGGTCCGGTCGGCTGCCGGCCTGGTCCTCGACTCGCTTGACCTGCGGCCGCTGCTGTCGAAACTGCGCGAAACCGTTCCAGGTTGGCTCCCCCTTTGATCCACAGCACCCTCTCGATTTGACATTGTCCCAAGTTGGAGTAAAATAGACCCTAGCGTTAGCACTCGCCGCTTCTGAGTGCTAACGCGCTCATCGTGAATTCTGAATCCCAATATTTGAGGAGGTAGACGAAAATGGCACTAAATCTGAAACCGTTGGCTGACCGCGTCGTGGTCGAGCCGATCGAGCGGGAAGAAATGACCGCGAGCGGCATCTACGTGCCCGAGACGGCAAAGGAAAAGCCGCAGGAGGGCAAGGTCGTCGCCGCCGGCCCGGGTCGCCGGGACGAAGACGGCAAGTACATCCTGATGGATGTCAAGGTCGGTGACCGGGTGCTCTATGCCAAGTACGCAGGCACCGAGGTCAAGCTTGAGGACAAGAAGTATCTGATCCTAAAGGAAAGCGACATCCTGGCAGTCCTGGACTGATCCAACAGCACTAGTGAAAAAGGAGTAAACAAAAATGGCAAAGCAATTGATTTTTTCCGAAGAAGCGCGGCGCAGTCTCAAGGTCGGGGTAGATGCCCTGGCGGGTGCCGTCAAGGTCACCCTGGGTCCCAAGGGCCGCAACGTGGCCCTCGACAAAAAGTTCGGCGCGCCGACCATCACCCATGACGGCGTGACGGTTGCCAAGGAGATCGAGCTGGAAGAGCCGTTCCAGAACATGGGCGCCCAGCTCCTCAAAGAGGCAGCGACCAAGACCAACGACGTGGCCGGCGACGGCACGACCACTGCCACCGTGCTGGCCCAGATCATTGTCACCGAAGGGCTGAAGAACGTGGCGGCCGGGGCCAACCCGATGCTGATCAAGAACGGCATTGCCCGGGCGGCGGACGCAATCGTCAAGGCCCTGCGCGAGGCGGCCGAAGAGATCGACACCAAGGAAGAGATCGCCAACGTAGCGGCCATCTCGGCCAATGACAAGGAGATCGGCGAGCTGATCGCTGAGGTGATGGAGAAGGTTGGCAAAGACGGCGTCATCACCGTTGAAGAGAGCAAGGCCCTGGCCTTCGAGACCGAGTATGTCGAAGGTATGCAGTTCGACCGGGGCTATATCTCGGCCTATTTCATCACCGACCCGGAGCGGATGGAAGCGATCTCGGAGACCCCGCTGATCCTGATCTACGACAAAAAGATCTCCAGCGCCCAGGACATCATCCCGCTCCTGGAGAAAATGGTCCAGACCGGCCGCAAGAACCTAGTGATCATTGCCGAGGATGTGGACGGCGAAGCGCTGGCCACCCTGGTGCTGAACAAGCTGCGCGGCGTGTTCAATGCCCTGGCCGTCAAGGCCCCCGGCTTTGGCGACCGGCGCAAGGCGATGTTGCAGGACATCGCCGTTCTGACCGGCGGCCAGGTGATCACCGAGGAGATGGGCCGCAAGCTCGAGACGGTGCAGATCACCGACTTGGGCCGCTGCGACCGCGTGGTCTCGACCAAGGAAGATACGACGATCATTGGCGGCGCTGGCGAAGAGGTGCAGATCAAGGGCCGCATCGCCCAGATCAAGGCCGAGATCGACGCGTCGACCTCCGACTATGACAAGGAAAAGCTACAGGAGCGGCTGGCCAAGCTGGCCGGCGGGGTGGCCATCATCCGCGTCGGCGCCGGCACCGAGGTAGAGCTGAAGGAAAAGAAGCACCGCGTCGAGGATGCCCTGAGCGCCACCCGCGCCGCAGTCGAAGAGGGGATCGTCCCCGGCGGTGGCGTGGCCCTGATCAACGGCATTCCGGCCCTGGATGGGATCAAGATGGAATATGCCGACGAGCAGACCGGCATAGCGATCGTCCGGCGCGCCCTGGAAGAGCCGATGCGCCAGTTGGCGATCAACGCCGGCCGTGACGGCGCCGTCGTCGTCGAGAATGTCCGCCGTGAACAGAAGCAGAAAAAGAATCGGCACATCGGTTACGACGTGCTGAAGAATGAGTACGTCGACATGATCGCGACGGGCAT
>Ga0316622_100003070_pt1 | contig 11811 bp, 9 predicted proteins | sample OWC_Aug_OW2_C1_D_FD_207646 | JGI IMG/M metagenome (GOLD analysis project Ga0316622, IMG submission 207646) | Wetland soil microbial communities from Old Woman Creek delta, Ohio, United States - OWC_Aug_OW2_C1_D5_C | ecosystem: Environmental > Terrestrial > Soil > Wetlands | place: USA: Ohio... | reverse complement strand
AGGCCCCCGATGGTGTAGTGGTGGTTGCGGACGAAGCTGGGCAGGCTGCGCTCGTTCGGGAAGCCGTAGACCAGCTCGAGGCCGCGCGCCCGCATGCCCTCCAACGCCACCCGGCCGATCTCCCGGAAGAGCCCCTGGCCGCGGCACTCCGGCAACGTCGCCACGTCCTGGATCAGGCCGCCGCGCACGTCGCGTCCGGCATGGCGCATGTCGAAGAGCAGGACGTGGAAGTAGCCGGCGATCCGCCCGGCGACCTCCGCAACGACGATGAGCGTCGGGTGTAGCGTGTTCGCGTACTGCCAGTCCCACATGCCGCGGTCGAACCCGGAGGCCTTCTGGGCCTCGGTCTCGGCCTGGATCGCCTGCATGCAGGCGAAGACCTCGTCGCAGTCGGCCAGGGTCGCTTCCCGCACCGTCACCTCGCCCACGTCGTCACCTCCTACGTGCCGTGCGCGTCGGCGGCCATAGTGCACCGGCGTCGACCGCGCCACCTTCGCGTGCGCAGGGTGCGGCCCGTTGGAGAGCCCGGTGGTGACTCGATGGTCCGTGGCCCCGGCTTCGCGGAGCCGGCGGATGAGCGTCCGCCGCGACACGCGAAGCCGGTCAGCTTCGCCAGCAACCCGTGGGCGGCGGGCCCGGCACGGACGTTCCCGCTCCGATTCCTCGGGCTCGGCCACGTCAGACGAAGACGAGCGCGGCGCCCGCGTCGTCGAGCCGCCGGTAGTAGCAGGTCCGCCGCGTCTCGCCGCGCGCGTCCTTCGTGTGGCAGCAGCCGCCCCGGCGGGGCCGGACGCGGTAGAGGAGCGAGTTCTGCTCGCAGTTCACCCGCACCTCGACGAGGTCGAGCACGTCCCCGCTGCCCTCGCCCTTGCGCCACAGCTCGTTGCGCGAGGTCGACCAGAGCACGGCGCGCCGGGTCGCGAGCGTCTCCTCGAGCGCCAGGCGGTTGGCGTAGCCGAGGAAGAGCACGTCGCCCCGGTCCGCGTCCTGCAGGACCACGGGGACCACGTGCTGGTCACGCTGCCCGATCTTCGCGAGCTTCTCGAAGTCGAGCGCGGGCGTGGTGCCCTCTTCCAGCGCGTTCATGGCGTCCTCCCGGTGTCTCGACCCGGCGGCGACGGGCGGGCGAGGAGGGTAGCCGAGGCGCTCCCGTGACCCAAGGGCGGCGTCACTCCCGCCCGAGGTCCAGGGCGCGGCGATAGACCTGCTTGCGCGGCACCCCGAAGGCCGCGGCGATCTCCGCACTCAGCTCGCCGACGCCCTTGCCGGCCGCGCGGGCGGCGCGGATGGCCTCGTCGATCGTCGCCGCCTCCGCCGGCGACTCCTCCTCGGACGCACCCGCGACCAGGACCGTCGCCTCGCCCGGAAGCGGCTCGCGCGGCCGCACCGCCTCGCGCACCTCGGCGAGCGTGCCGCGCAGGAGCTCCTCGTGCAGCTTCGTCAGCTCGCGTCCGAGCACGGCCTGGCGCGCCGGCCCGAAGGCGACGATCGCGTCATCCAGGAAGCCGCCGACCCGCCGCCCCGCCTCGAGGAACACCATGGCCCGCGGCTCGCGTGCCAGCGCGCGCAGCCGGGCGAGCCGTTGCGCCGCCCGGTGTGGCGGAAACCCCTCGAAGGCGAAGCGCTCGCACGGCAGGCCGGCCACCGATACGAGCGCCGCCACCGACGACGGGCCCGGGATCGGCACCACCGCCACGCCTGCGGCCAGCGCGCCGCGGACCAGGTGGTAGCCGGGATCGGCGATGCCCGGCGTGCCGGCGTCGGACACCAGCGCAATGCGCTTGCCCGCCACCAGGTCCGCCACCAGGCGCGGCGCCCGCTGGCGCTCGACCGCGTCGTGGTAGCTGGCGAGCGGCGTGCGGATGCCGTGATGGACGAGCAGCGTCCGCGTCCGCCGCGTATCCTCGGCGGCCACCAGCTCGACCTCGCGGAGCACGCGCAGCGCCCGCAGGGTGACGTCCTCGAGGTTGCCGATGGGCGTGGCGACCACGTAGAGGACGCCGCCGCCGACCGCCGCGTCCCGGGTCACGCGACTAGCCCGGAAAGACGCGGCCGGCCTCCGCGGTCCGATCGAGCAGCCAGCCGAAGCGGACGCCCAGGTACACGGTGAACAGCGAGAGGATGCCCACCGCGCCCAGGTCGCGATAGCGGAACGCCAGCGGGGGGTCGGTCGCGGCCGGCTGGTCGAGGAACATGGTCCGCACGACCCGCGCGTAGTAGGAGAGCGAGATCACGCTGTTCAGCACGGCGGCCACCACCAGCCAGTAGAGCCCGCCCTGGATACCGGCCGCGAACACGTAGAACTTGCCGATGAAGCCCGCCAGCGGCGGCAGCCCGGCGAGCGAGAACAGGAAGAGCGCCAGCGCGACCGCCGGCAGGGCGCCGCCGCGCCAGGCGAGCCCCCGGTATGCGTCGATGTCCTCGCGCCCGGTCAGGTTCGTGACCAGCATCACCACCCAGAACGCCCCCAGGTTCATCAGGTAGTAGACCGCGAGGTAGAGCAGAACCGCCTGCACGCCCGCCTCGCGGAACACCGCCACGCCGAGGAGCGCATAGCCCGCGTGCGCGATCGACGAGTAGGCCAGCAGCCGCTTCATGTTGGTCTGGCTGATGGCGGCGAGGTTGCCGAGCGTCATGGTGGCGAAGGACGCCAGCGAGAGCAGCTCGGTGAGCGGCACGCTCCTCACCGCCGCGTCCGGCCCGTCGGGACCGACGCCGAAGTTGAAGAAGCGCAGCAGGATCGCGAATCCGGCCGCCTTCGAGCCGACCGCCAGGAAGGCCGTCACCGGCAAGGGGGCACCCGTGTAGACGTCCGGCGCCCACATGTGGAATGGCACCGCCGTGACCTTGTAGCCGAACCCCACGAGCACGAGCACGAGGCCGACGAAGAGCGCGCCCCGGCTCGCCGGCTCGAGCTGGCCCACCGCCTGGCGGATGCCCGCGTAGTCCATGGTGCCGGTGAGGCCGAAGATCCAGCTCATCCCGTAGATCATCGCGCCCGACGCGACGCCGCCGTAGATGAGGTACTTGAGCGCCGCCTCGCCCGAGCGGCGGTCGTGGCGCAGGAAGCCCGTCAGCACGTACGAGGTGAGGCTGACGAACTCGAGCGCCAGGTAGGCCATGAGCAGGTTGCCCGCCGAGGCCATGAGGAACATCCCGAGCCCGCTGCCGACGAGGATGGTGAAGAACTCGCCCTCGTTCGGCCGCCCGTGCACCTCGCGCGAGCCCATCGCCATCCAGGCGGCCGCGAGCAGCGACAGGCCGAGCAGCACCTTGAAGAAGACGCTGAACGGATCGAGCACGACCATGCGGCCGAACAGCCAGCGTGGCGACGGGTCAGCAAGCAGGCCGGGGACGCCGAGCCCCGGCATGCCGAGCGTCAGGAGCAGCGCCGCCGCGGCGCCGAGCACGGCGACGCTGCCCGGCCACTCGCTCGCGCGTCCGTCCCGCCGGCCGCCGCCGGCGAGGTCGACCACGATCAGCACGAGCAGGGCCGCGGACAGCGCCAGCTCGGGGAGAAACCAGCGCAGGCTCTCGGTGGTCCCCACCGCCGCGCCTCAGTCCGCCGCCGCCGGCGCCGCCGGCGCCGCCGGCATCCGAACGGCGGCCACCGTGCTCGCCGCGGCGGGGTCCCCGGCTACCGCGCCCGCGATCGCGGTGTCGCCGGCGCCGGGCGCGGCCTGCTGCACGCGGTCGATGAGGCTCACGAGCGACGGGCTCTGCAGCTTCAGGATCGGCTGCGGGTACACGCCGAGGACGAGGACGATGGCCGCCAGCGGCGCCAGCGTGAACAGCTCGCGCCCGTCGATCTCCCAGCCGGTGTCCGCGTACTTCGGGTTCGGCGCCCCCAGGTACATCCGCTGCAAGGCCCACAGCATGTAGCCCGCGGTCAGCACCATGGCGCTCGCCGACACGACCGTGAGGATCGGATAGGCGCGCCACGAGCCGAGCAGCACGAGCACCTCGGAGATGAATGCCGAGAGCCCGGGGATGCCCATCGCCGCGAAGAAGGCGAAGCCGGTGACGCCGGTGTACACCGGCATGATCGACGCGAGCCCGCCGAAGCCCTCGATGTCGCGGTGGTGGGCGCGGTCGTAGATCACGCCGACGAGGAGGAACAGCATGGCGGTGATGGTGCCGTGGTTGAACATCTGCAGCACGGCACCGTTGATGCCCTGGGACGTGAACGCCGCCATGCCGAGCATCACGTAGCCCATGTGGCTGATCGAGCTGTAGGCGACGAGCTTCTTCAGATCCCGCTGCGCCATGGCGCAGAGCGCGCCGTAGATGATGTTCAGCGTGCCGAGCGCCGCCAGCGCCCAGAACGCCACGGTGTAGCCGGCAAACGGCGCCAGCGTCGCCTCGGGCAGGATGCCGTAGTTGATCCGCAGGATGCCGTACGTGCCCATCTTGAGCAGCACGCCGGCCAGGATCACCGAGATCGCGGTGGGCGCCTCGACGTGGGCGTCGGGCAGCCAGGTGTGGAACGGGAAGGCGGGGATCTTGATGGCGAAGCCGATGAACAGGGCGAACCAGAGCAGCACCTGGACGTGCAGCGGGATCGCGTCCTTCACCAGCCCGCCGAGCGCGGTCATGTCGAAGGAGTGCGGATCGGGCGTGAAGTAGAGGTACAGCAGCACGACCAGCAGCAGCACCGAGCCGAAGAGCGTGTAGAGGAAGAACTTGATCGCGGCGTACTCGCGCCGCGGCCCCCCCCAGATGCCGATCAGGAAGTACATCGGCAGCAGCATGAGCTCCCAGAAGACGTAGAAGAGGAACAGGTCGAGCGCGACGAACGTGCCCAGCATGCCCGTCTCGAGGAGCAGGAAGAGCGCGAAGTAGCCCTTCACCGCCTTGTCGATGCCGTACGAGGCGATCATGCACAGGAACGACAGCAGCGCGGTCAGCGCGACCATGGCGATGCTGATGCCGTCGATGCCGACGAAGTACTCGATCCGGTAGGTCTCGATCCACCACGCGCGCTGCACGAACTGGGGGGCGGTGTTCGACGGGTCGAAGTGCTGCAGCACCCACACCGCCAGCAGCAGCGGCGGCACCGTGAAGGCGGTGGCCACCCCGCGGACCAGGTCCGGCGCACTCGACGGCAGGCACAGGACCACCGCCGCGCCGATGAGCGGCATGAAGGTCATCCAGGTCAGGACCCACTCGTCCATCGATTCCCTCGCTCCGCTCCGTCCGCGCTCAGCCCGCCGACGCCCAGGACCACCACAGGAAGACGCCGCCCAACACACCGAGCAGGACGACGTAGAGGTAGGAGGTGATCGCGCCCGTCTGGATCCGCCGCGCCCGGCGTCCGACGGCCCAGGTGACGTCGGCGACCGCGTTGACGGCGCCGTCCACCACCCAGTCGTCGATCAGGCGCCCGATCGCCGCCGCCCCGCGCACCACCGTCGCGGAGCCGTCCACGACGGCGTCGATCACCCGGGTGTCGACCCACGCCGCCGCCCGGCAGACCGCCAGGGTGCCGCGCACGAACACCAGGTCGTAGGCCTCGTCCACCCAGTACTTGTTCAGCACCAGCCGGTAGGGCGCGCCGCCGAGCGCCTCGCTGAAGCGCTCGGGCGCGAGCGTCCGATTGCCGTACATCAGCCAGGCGAGGAGCACGCCGCCCGCGGCGACCGCGACCGAGGCGAGCATGAGGCCGAGCTCGAGCGCGAGCTCGCCGCCGTGCGGCTGCCCCGCGCCGGCCACCGGCCGGTACCCGCCGAAGACCGGCGCCAGCCAGTCGTTCATGACGTGCGCCACGCCGAGCGGGCCGCCGAGCGCGTGCGGCACGCCGAGGTAGCCGGTCAGCACCGAGCCCGCCGCCAGGATCCACAACGGCGCGGTCATCACCGCCGGCGACTCGTGCAGGTGGTGGCGGGTGTGCTCGTCGGCGCGGCACTCGCCGAAGAAGACCAGGAACACCTGGCGGAACATGTAGAAGGCCGTGAGCCCGGCCACGGTCGTGCCGATCAGCCACAGCAGCACGTGCCCGTGGCGGCTCGAGAACGCCTGCCAGAGGATCTCGTCCTTCGAGAAGAAGCCGGCGAGGAAGGGCGCGCCCGCGATCGCCAGGGTCGCGATCAGGAACGTCCTCGACGTGTGCGGCAGCTTCCCCCACAGCCCGCCCATCCGGCGCATGTCCTGCTCGCCGCCCATGGCGTGGATGACGCTGCCCGCGGCGAGGAACAGGCACGCCTTGAAGAACGCGTGCGTGAGCAGGTGGAAGATGCCGGCGCCCCAGGCGCCCACGCCCATGGCCAGGACCATGTAGCCGAGCTGCGACACCGTCGAGTACGCGAGCACCTTCTTGATGTCGTTCTGGGCGAGGGCGATGGTCGCGGCGACCAGCGCGGTGGCGGCGCCGACCACGGCGATCACGTGCAGCGTCACGGGCGCGAGCGCGAAGAGCCAGTGCAGGCGCCCGATCATGTAGACACCCGCCGTCACCATGGTGGCAGCGTGGATCAGGGCGGAGACCGGCGTGGGGCCCGCCATCGCGTCGGGCAGCCACACGTACAGCGGGATCTGCGCCGACTTCCCCGTGGCGCCGACGAACAGGAGCAGCGTGGCCAGCGTCGCGACCGGCACGCCCCAGAGGCGGGCCTGGTTCAGGATGTCGGCGCGCGGCTCCATCTCGCGGAAGGCGAGCGTCGGGATGCCCGCGGCGTCGAAGGTCCAGAACAGGAGGAAGATGCCGAGCACGAAGCCGAAATCGCCGATACGGTTGACGATGAACGCCTTGTTCCCCGCCGTCGTGTTCGCCAGCTCCTTGTGCCAGAAGCCGATCAGCCCCCACGAGCAGAAGCCGACGCCCTCCCAGCCGAGGAACAGCAGGAGCAGGTTGTCGGCCAGCACCAGCGTCAGCATCGCGAACGTGAACAGGTTCAGGTACGCGAAGAAGCGCCAGAACCCGTCGTCGTCGTGCATGTAGCCGGTGGCGTAGACGTGGATCAGGCCACCGATGCCGGTGACCACGAGGATCATCACGGCGGAGAGCGGGTCGACGCCGTAGGCGACGTCCACCTGGAGCCCGCCCACGTGGATCCACGCCCACAGGTCGGCGACCAGGAGCCGGTCGTCGGGCGCGAGGCCGAGCAGCGTCGCCACGGCCGCCACCGAGAGCGCGAACGACGCGCCCACCGTGCCGCACGCGAGCCAGCCCACCGCGCCCTTGCCGAAGCGCTGCTGCAGCCGCGCCCCGCCGAGCGCCAGCCCCGCCGCGCCGGCGAGCGGCAGCAGCGGGATCAGGGCCACCCAGGGCGCGGCGGTCGGGGCCAGGTGCGGCGTCATCCGCGCAGGCGGTCGGTGGCGTCCACGTCGATGGTCTCGAACGCCTGGTAGACGCCGAGGACGATGGCGAGGCCGATCGCCGCCTCGGCCGCCGCGAGCATGATGACGAAGATCGCGAAGATCTGGCCGTCGTAGCCGGTGTCGGCGTAGCGGGCGAAGGCCACGTAGTTGACGTTGGCGGAGTTCAGGATGAGCTCGATGCCCATCAGGATACCGAGCGCGTTGCGGCGCGTGAGGACGCAGAAGAGCCCGAGCGAGAACAGGATCGCGCTCAGCACCACCCAGTGGGTGATCCCGATCTCGCCCATCAGCCCCGCACCTCCTTGCGCGAGACGACGACCGCGCCGATGAGCGCCACCAGGAGCACGATCGAGGCGATCTCGAACGGCAGCACCCAGTCCCCGAGGAAGGCGTTGCCGATGCCGGAGGTCGTCGGCGCGGGCGCGCCCGGCTCGCGCACCACCCAGGCGGCCTGGGTGGCGATGCGCACCATGCCGGCGAAGACGAGCAGCACCAGGACGGCGCCCGGCAGCCGGCCGACGGCCCGGTTGGAGACGTGCACGTCGGCGATCCGGTGGGTGAGCATGATCGCGAACAGGCTCAGCACGAGGATGCCGCCGACGTACACCAGCAGCTGCACGACGCCGAGGAAGTCGGCCCCGAGCAGCACGAACAGCGACGCCACGCCGAGCAGCGCGCCCATCAGCGCGAAGGCCGAGTAGACGATGTGGTTCGACAGCGCGACGCCCAGCGCGGACGCCACCGTGAACGCGGCGAGCAGATAGAAGACGATGGTCGTCGGCGACACGCGACGGGCCTCGAGCACGGGACGGACGGAGACCGCCCGCGTCTAGCAAAAGGGCATCCCCTGGGCAACGTTCCCGCCCGTGCCGGCCGTTCGCGCCCCGGCGGGCACGGGGAGGCGCGCCGAGCGCCGACGTTGACCTGCGACCACGCGCGGTCGGACACTGCCGACCCATGGGGCGGACGGCGAACGGGGGGGACTCGCGTGACGATGATGGCGGGAGCAGCGGCATGAAGCCGTGGGCGATCGTGCTCGCAGCGGGATCGGGAGAGCGCTTCGGGCGCGCGAAGCAGTTCCGCGAGCTTGCCGGCCGCCGGCTGGTCGACCGGGTGGTGGATGCGGTCACGGCCGTGTGCGAGGCGGTCGTGGTCGTCCTGCCGGCGGGCGCCGCGTGGGACGGCCCTCCGGTACGCGCCACGCCCGCTGGCGGTGGCGTCCGGGCCGAGTCCGTCCGGGCCGGTCTTGCCGCCGTACCGTCCCACGTCCCCGTGGTGGTCGTCCACGATGCGGCCCATCCGCTCGTCAGCACGGCCTTGTTGACCCGGGTCATCGCGGCGGTCGAGGCGGGGGCCGACGCGGCCGTGCCCGTCCTGCCCGTGACCGAAACGACGCGCCGCCTCGCCGGCGGGGCGTTCACGGAGACGATCGCCCGCGACGGGCTGGTGCTCGTGCAGAGCCCGCAGGCGTTCCGCACGGCGGCGCTTCGCCGCGCGCACGAGAGGCGCCCGGCGCTGGGCGACGACTCGGTGCTCGTCGAGGCGAGCGGGGGCCGTGTGGTCGCCGTGCCGGGGGACCCCTTCAACGTCCACGTCACCTCTCCGACGGAGCTGCTCCTGGCGGAAGCGCTCGTCACGGCCCGGCGCCCGGCATAGGCCGGGCGGCGCCTGGAGCGGGGCCCGGCCGTCTCGATCGCGGCCGTGGCGCGGGTGCCGCCGCTGCGGCTACCAGCCCGCTTCGCTCTCCTCGTCCGCCTCGACCACCTGCATCCCCGGCAGCACCGACGAGGGAAAGCCCTCCACGAAGCGCGACGGCTTGCCGAGCACCATCCCGCTGCCACGGTCGAAGACGTCGATCGGGTAGGACAGGTACAGGTGCTCCTTGGCGCGCGTCACGGCGACGTAGAGCAGGCGGCGCTCCTCCTCGACCTCGGCGCTGTCCTTCAGGTTGTAGAGGGACGGAAAGCGGCCGTCGACGAGGCCGATCACGAACACGACCCGCCACTCGAGCCCCTTGGCCGAGTGGATGGTCGAGAGCGTCAGCATGCCCTCGTCGACCTCGGCGGCGAGCACGTCGCCGACGCTGTCGGTCGGCGGCTCGAGCGCCATGTCGGTGAGCAGCCCGCCGAGGGTGCGGTAGCGCGCCGAGATGGTGACGAAGTGCTCGAGGTCCTTCTCGCGCTTCGGGTAATCCGCGGGATGCTCATGCCGCAGCATCGGCGCGTAGAAGCCGACCACGCTGCTCACCTGCTCGCTCGGCGCCAGCCCGGGCGCCGCCAGCTCGCGCAGCACGCGGGCCAGGTGCTTCAGCTCGTTCGTGTACGCGCCGCGCTTCGGATAGGCCTCGAGCAGCTCCGCCTGGGTCGCCGTGTCGGCCGCTGCCGACAGGTGCCCGAAGACGTCGGCGGCGGTCTTGGGCCCGAGCCCGTCGAGCAGCAGCAGGATGCGGTGCCAGCTCACCGCGTCGCGCGGATTGGCGACCACGCGGAGGTGCGCCAACACGTCCTTCACGTGCGCCGTCTCGATGAACTTGAAGCCACCGCGCTTCACGAAGGGGATGTCGTGGCGCTGCAGCTCGAGCTCGAGGTCGAAGGAGTGGAAGCTCGAGCGGAAGAGCACGGCCATCTCGTCCAGCGAGGCGCCCTCCTCGCGCAGCTCGAGGATGCGCTGGCAGAGGAAGCGCGACTGCGCGCGCTCGTCGGCGCAGCGCACGAGGAGCGGCCGCTGGCCGCCCGGGCGGCGCGCGCGCAGCACCTTGGTGTGCTTCTCGCTGGCGCGGTCGATGATGGCATTGGCGAGCTCGAGGATGGGCGCCGTCGAGCGGTAGTTCTCCTCCAGCGTCACGATCCGCGCGCCCGGGAAGAGCGCCGGAAAGTCCATGATGTTGCGGAAGTCGGCGCCGCGGAAGGAGTAGATGCTCTGGCTGTCGTCGCCGACCGCCATCACGTTGTCGTGGGTCACGGCGAGCCCGCGGATGATCTCCGCCTGCAGCTTGTTGGTGTCCTGGTACTCGTCGACCATGACGAAGCGGTACGTCCGGGACAGCCGCGCGGCGGCGTCGGGCACGTCGCGCAGCAGGTCGCGCAGCAGCACCAGGAGGTCGTCGTAGTCGACCAGCTGCCGCTCGCGCTTGTAGCGCGCGTACTGCTCCGAGAGCTTCACCAGCTCGTCGCGGTGGTCGGCCAGGTGCCCCCAGCCGTTCTCGACCAGGTCGTGGACGGTGGTGCTGCGGTTCACCGCCATGCTGAAGAGCGCGAGGATGGGGCCCTTGCGCGGGAAGCGCCGGTCCTTGCGGTCGAGCCCGGCGCGGCTGCGGAGCAGGTTGACGACGTCCTCGGCGTCGCCCCGGTCGAGGATGGTGAAGCCGGGCTCGAGCCCGACGTGGCGCCCCAGGCGGCGGAGCACGGTGTTGGCGAAGGAGTGGAAGGTGCCGCCGGCGACCCGGTCGCAGCTGCCGCCGACGAGTGCCGAGGCGCGGCCGAGCATCTCCTCGGCCGCCTTGCGCGTGAACGTCAGCAGCAGGATCTCGGCCGGCGGGACCCCCGACTCGACGAGCCGCGCCACCCGGTAGGTGAGCGTGCGCGTCTTGCCGCTGCCCGCGCCGGCGATGACCAGCACTGGGCCGTCGAGCGTGGTGGCGGCGGCGCACTGCGCCTCGTTCAGCTCCCCCGCATAGTCGATGCGGTAGCGGTCGGACGGCCGGGCGTCGGGCCGGGAGCGGAGCGTGTACGTCTCCATGCGACGGGCAGAACCTTCTAGCGGGATCGCCCGGGGGCGTCGAGCGGCCCCGCCCGGAGCGCCGGGGCAGCGGCGCCACGGCCCGAAAACGCTTGCGTGACGTGCGGCAGCGGCCGTAGGCTGCGACGCAGATGCGGGCTGCCGGGCTCGTCCTCCCCCTCGTCCTCTCCCTCGGCGTGCCCTCCGCCGCGTCCGCCCGCACGCTGCAGCCGCGCATCGTCAATGGCGTGCGCACCGCGGGACACCCGAGCGTCGGCGCGCTGCTCGCCGGCTTCTCGCCCGGCTCGGCGATGCTCCAGTGCACCGGCACGATGATCGGCTGCCGGACGTTCCTCACCGCCGCCCACTGCGTGTGCGACGGGGACGGCCCGGACTGCCTGCCGGGCGGCAGCATGGTGGCCGACCCGACGCGCCTGTTCGTCTTCCTGCAGCACGCGGGCACGTTCGCGGTCGAGTCGGTGGCGGTGCGCAGCGACTTCGCCTTTCCACTGGCCGATGTCGCCGTGCTGCGCCTGGGCACCCCGGTGACCGGCATTCGGCCGTCCCGCCTGAACACGGCGGCGACGCCCGCCGCGGGCACGGCGGGGACCATCGTCGGGTTCGGCCGCCAGGGCGGCGGGGTGCACGACTACGGGCTCAAACGCGAAGGCAGCGTCGCACTGACCGACTGCACCACCGTCCCCCAGGACACCTCGGTGTGCTGGCGGTTTCGCGCCCCGCTCGGTGCGCCCGGCACGGACTCGAACACCTGCAACG
>Ga0316622_100003069_pt1 | contig 11812 bp, 10 predicted proteins | sample OWC_Aug_OW2_C1_D_FD_207646 | JGI IMG/M metagenome (GOLD analysis project Ga0316622, IMG submission 207646) | Wetland soil microbial communities from Old Woman Creek delta, Ohio, United States - OWC_Aug_OW2_C1_D5_C | ecosystem: Environmental > Terrestrial > Soil > Wetlands | place: USA: Ohio... | reverse complement strand
CGAATCCGCCAACGCAGCAGGATTAGCCGTATCGACAAGCAGCCCCGTTTCAGGTGTGACCACGGACTCCGCCCCGCCGCATCGAGTGGTGATGACCGGCTTGCCGCAAGCCATGGCCTCACCCAGGACGATGCCGAAGGCCTCCTCCAGGCTGGGCAATACGAACACGTCGCATTCCTGCATCCTTGCCCTGACCTGGACTCGACTCAGACTGCCCAGGAAACGGCAATGGTCCGAAAGTCCCAAGGATGACGCCTTGTCCTCCAGTTCAGAGCGCAGCGGGCCGTTTCCTCCGATGAGAACCAGGAATGATGCTATCCCGCGTTGGACAAGAAGCCGGCAGGCGTCGAGCAGATAGGCGACGCCCTTGCACTCGATCAGCCTTCCCACGAAGAGGAAGCTGGTCCTTGAGTCCAGGCGTCCACCATCCGGCGAAGCGGGGACGAAAAAGCTCGTCAGTACCATGTTCGGGACAACCGACACCGCGAGTCCGTCCTGGAGGCCTCGAAGTTGCCCGGCCTGTACCGGACTGACAGCTACGACACTGTTGGCGCCGAGGAGCGCTTCCCGGACCCTTCTTCGATAGCTCTCGGGGCGCACCCAGGATGCGGACCGGCTGTAGTGTTCCGACAGCACAACAGGAATGGCGAAATTCCTTCCGAGCCGTGCTGCCGCAAGACCTGCCGGCACGGCCGCGTGGGCATGGATGATATCCGGTCTGCCCGAGGTTCGCACGAGTCGCTCGAACCCATGCTCCGCCGCCCGGCAGTATGCCCCAAGTGACACCGACGCGCTCCGCGGGACTGGGGCCAGCGTCTGAACTCTGTAGACCTGCAGCGAACATTCGACGGCCTGCGACCACGGGACAACCTTCTGCCTCAGGAGTCGCCGCCATGACAGTACCTCGGGTATGAGCACTCTCACTGAGTGCCTGCGTGCGATGACCTGGGCCTGCTCTTGGATGAACGACGCTGCGAGCGGGGCCTCTCTAGACGGAAACCAGGCAGGCAGAATCAGGACATTTCGCGACGTTGTCGCCTGCGACGCGGTCCGCCCAGATGAACTAGCCATTGCTCATCTGCCTGAGCAGCCTCCTCCGCAAACCGCTATTTCGGAAACCCTTCCCACTCCTATGTTCCTCTCCTGACATTGAATATGCTCCGGAATTCGCCCAGCTTTGGGCTTTTCCCCCGGACGGCCCTGTACGAGGACCATAGCACTCGAAGGAACCCGTGGGGAAGATACGAAAGCAGATAGGCCGTGTAGCCAAAGAAACCGCATCGGTTGATGCTCCGCAAATCGCGCACGCTCTGACGGGTAACATCGCCATCACCGGCCAGGAAGTTCACCCACATTTGACGCTCGAGCTGAGCTGCAATGTGTCTATATACAACATCCGAGATGCCCTCATCACCACCCCGCTCGATGACGAACTGCCGGAAGGAAGCCATAATGGGCAACATGCCATGGTACCGATACTCGCCGCTGCCCGACAAATGGTTACCCGCGTTCTTGTGTTCAATTGCCCTGCTATCCGAGCACCAGACAATCGGGTATCGAAGCGCCATGCGAAACCACGTGTCCGTGTCCTCGCCGATGAGCATGTTGGCGGGGAAGCCGCCAACAGCAACTATGGCGTCCTTCCTCACAAGAACGCAACTCGTATAGAAGGGCCTTCCTTCTGCAAAGTAGCTGATGGGGCGAAACTGCCTGCCGGTTCCATCGGATAGTCGCATCACCGGCCCGGGGGTTTCTTCCTTGCCACTCGGCGACACGGTGCGATATGCCGTTGACCAGATGGCTGCTTCAGGAAATCTCCTCCGAAGCGCGAGTACTGTCTCGAGGAAACCCGGCAACCACTCGTCGTCCGCATCCAGGAACGCAACCAACTGGTGCCTGGCTTCAGCGATGCCGCGATTGCGGGCAGCGCCCGGTCCGGCGTTCTCCTGCTGGACAAGCCGTATGCGCGGGTCAGGATGCCCCTCCACAACCTTCTCGGAGCCGTCGGTGGAGCCGTCATTGACGACGATGAGCTCGAAGTCAGGGTAGGTCTGACTCAGCACTGACCGAATAGCCCGCGCGATATAGCGTTCCTTGTTGTAGAGCGGAATGACGACGGAGATATTGGGGGCCGCGGGAGTCAGTAGTTACCCCTGACCACTAAGCTCATTCCTTAGTGCCTCAAGATAGCCATGTCCATACTTGAAATCCGGCTCCAAATGGTTGCCTTCAGCCCATTCGTTCCAGGATTTGATGAACACTATTCTCCTGTCGTATGTTCTGTCCTCAACAAGGCCGAGCGCGTTGCGGAGATGTGACTTGAACAACTCGGGCGACGACCGATGCAACACTATCCCATTAAGACCAGATCTTGGAGTGTTGTCCCAATTGGGGACAACCATAGGATACTCCCAGTCGCGGTAATGGCGCTCCGGAAATGCGCGGCTGACGAACCCGGCATAGTCGAAAATGGAGGGGATGCGCCGCCTTCCGCGCATTGCTGCGCTCATTGCCTGCCTAGCGGAATTCGCGCAACGGTGAATGGCCGTGACTCCCAGTCGTTCGCGCAGGTCCTTGTTGAGCAAGCCCTTGACACGTAGACTCACTTTGCCTTGGTCTTCGCGGCCACGTATCGATGAGTTGACTATCGCAGCATCAAACCCATGCATGCGTGGATCCCAGCCCGGCTCGCAGACAGCCATGAAGTACACCCCGCCAAGACCGTTCTTGCGTGCCAGCTCGCGCCATAGGTCCGTGAACAATCTTGGGTCGGGGATTCGCCGCGGTACATAGACAATGAATGCCTTCCTGCCGTCAACAGTCAAGTAGCGTTCGTCCCGAAAGGCCTCAAGTATGCTGTGGAAATGACTGACATAGTCGGATTCACCGGGATAGGTCTGTTCAATCAGGACCCGGCCGGGAGCGCCGTGCCAGATCCCTGTCCATGTCTGGTTCGCCCAGGCAAGGCAAAATGGGAAATCCGGCTCCCCGGACTTCAGCACCTCGGCGAAAGGCCTGTCTAGCAGACGCTTCCCGGCAAACCAGTAGTGCCAGTAACAGAACCCCTCTATGCCATACTTCTGAGCCATCTCGGCCTGCGCTAACCGCGTTTCCGGAACCCGAAGGTCGTAGAAACCCAGGTCGGCCGGGATGTGCGGCTGGTAGTGGCCCGGAAACAGAGGCTTAGCCTTCGCGACATTGGTCCACTCGGTGAACCCCTTGCCCCACCACTCGTCGTTCTCCAGGATGGGATGAAACTGCGGCAGATAGAAGGCAATCAGCCTAGCCTGAGTTCCGGTCATCTCAGACAGCCGTGCGCGAAGCACGTACTATGTGCTGACCTCCGAACAGCAGCGGCCAGCGTCTGGCCAGATGCCGGACCAAGGCGTGGCGGCGGCGGCGGCGAATCAGGCGCCATGGCAGAGCGCTGTAGTACACGTCCAGTGTTGTCCCCGCGGAGTGAGTCATTTGGTCCACACGCAGTCCATTGTTCAGCAGCCAACCGACCAGCGACTCGGCGGTGAACCAGCGCAAGTGCGTAGCGTCCATGATGCCGGACCCCTCGTAGTTGAAGCGCCCCCGCAGCAGATTCCATCGCACCGACCAATGTGCCACGTTCGGTACTGACAGAACGACGACTCCTTCCCGGTTCAGGGCCGAACACGCGAGTTGCAGTAGCGCGCTGGGATTTGGCAAGTGCTCAAGCACATCGGCAAAGAGCACCGCATCGAACGTCCCGAGAATCGCTATCAGTTCTCCAGTCAGGTAGCCGTCGACAACGTCGATTCCCCGGTCCCGGGCAAGACGGGCTCTCTCCGCATCCGGTTCTACGCCGACAATCCGTGCTTTCCGGAGTCGTTGGACTATCGAGGAAACGCTGCCGGTACCGCACCCCACGTCGAGAACTCGGCATCGCTCCGGAATGAACTCGGCAATGATCGCAGCCGCTTCGTGCGGATCCTCATCTGCGTAGTCGTAACGAGACGCGGGCGGTCGGGAAGCGAGGAATCCACATGCGTTGTCATCGGGACTCAAGAGGGGTGTTGAGTTCATCTGTTTGGGAATGACTTCGCGGCTCGAACTACATCCGACGCTCGCTCATATCTGGCGACCTGCCCTGCCGCAACAACCGGTCTCTGCTTCATCACCTGGCCCGGGGGCCTTGAGTCCACTCAGAGCCGGTCGGGGGCAACTTGGTGACATCCCACTTGAACCGTGGACGCACAACTCCGGGCCAGAAGTCCGTTGCTGGACCGCGGACGCCGTCACCTTCGCTATGGTCAACCACCAAGAATGACACGACGTCCCGCTCAACAAGATGATGTGTATACGGGCGGCCGTAGGTAACCACGGCTGCCAAAACAAAGAAGTGGCCTTCGGCCAGGAAGTTGCCTGGAATCGTGCATCTCGCGCGGACCAGCCCCGGCGACCGGGGAGTGTTATACCACCTCCTATCCTCCCAATCGTTGGTGGCAAAAAGGGTAATCCCACCTTCGTTGACGATGTGCACTACGGCAGTTGGGCGAAGTGAACTCGCCATGTGCTGATACTCGAGCTCGATGCTCAAGGGCTCTCGAATGTCGACAGTGTCCGCGACCAAGCCCTGCGAGTTCAGCACGCGCACAGCTCTCAACCTGGCTACGTCGTCCCCTGGCGCCGAACTCACGTCACCCCAACGCCGCTCGGCCATCGTCCCTGAATCCGACTGCATGTACCTGGCGGTTGCCTCAGCCGCAGGTGCGTCGATGGTGACAAGCCCACGGTTCAACACTACCGCACGCTGACAGAGGCGAGTCACGGCAGCCATGTTGTGGCTTACAAACAACACCGTCCGCCCCCCCCTCGCCACATCCTCCATCTTCCCCAGACACTTCTTCTGGAATGCCGCGTCGCCAACCGCCAGGACTTCATCCACGAGGAGGATCTCCGGCTCCAGGTGAGCGGCCACCGCGAAGGCCAATCGGACGAACATCCCGGTGGAGTAGCGCTTCACTGGCGTCTCGAGGAACTTCTCAACTTCTGAGAAGGTCACGATTTCGTCGAACTTGCGTTTGACTTCCGCGCGCGACATGCCCAGAATCGCGCCGTTGAGGTAAATGTTCTCACGGCCAGTCAGCTCCGGATGGAAACCAGTGCCGACCTCGAGGAGACTGGCGACACGACCGCGCATGGTGATTCTGCCTTCAGTTGGAGGCGTAATGTGCGAGAGAATCTTGAGCAAGGTGCTCTTGCCCGCACCGTTGCGCCCGATGATGCCGACAGCTTCGCCTTCGTTGACAGAGAAGCTGACGTCCCGAAGCGCCCAGAAATCCTTGGCGCGTCCCTGGTCCTTGGTGCTCAGTCGGCGGAAGGTCTTGGCGATTTCGTCACGAAGCGAGAGGTACCTCTCACGCTGGCCGCGGACGCGGTACCGCTTACCAACACCGTCGATCTGTATTATGGTTTTGGACATGGTTGGGGGACGGGCCGCCGAGGACTGAGAACCGGGGGCTGCGAAACGGGAACGGGATATGTCATCGGTCTTCCGTCGCCTGTCGTCGCTCGTCGGTCTGCGGTCATCCATTTCCCGTCCGTCCTAGACAATGTCCGCGAAATCTCGTTCCGTATTGCGGAAGTAGTACAACCCGAATACGAAGTACACACAGCTCATCAGGAGTGAAATGGCCATGATGCCCCAGTCGACCTGGCCTTGACCGAGAAGAGCCGCTCGTGCGTTGGTGATGACTCCGGAGATGGGATTGAGCCAGAGTACGAGGTACTTGATCACGGGATGCTTGTCCAGCATCTTCACCGAGTAGATAACCGGGGTCACGTACATCAATAGCTGAATGACGAAGGGAAGTGCGTGGCGGACGTCGCGGTACTTCACGTTGATGGCGGAGAGGAAGAAGCCAAAGCCAAGGGAGGTCAGGATGACACAGATCAGCAAGATGGGCAGGACAAGGAGGCCGAGCGCCGGCGGAGAGAAGCGATAGTAGATCATCATGCCCGCCAGGATAATTGACGAGATGGCTAAGTCTATGAGCCCGGTGGTAGCCGCAGTTGCGGGTAGAATCAGCCGTGGAAAGTAGATCTTCTGGATCATGTTCTGATGTAACACCAGCGAGTTGCTGGCGTTAGTCAGCGTTATCGAGTAGTAATGCCAAAACAGAAGGCCTACGTAGAGGAAAATGGGGTACGGAGTTGAGTCGCCGCTCTGGATGTTGCCGACGCGGTTGAATATGAAAGTGAAGACGACCATTGTGACGACGGGCTGAATGATGGCCCACAAAATCCCCAGGACGGTTTGCTTGTAGCGGATCGCGATGTCGCGCCAGGCAAGCACGAAGAAGAGGTCGCGGAAACGCCATAGCTCCTTCCAGTCGACGGACAGCAAACGGCCCGGCGGACGAATGACGTATTCCGCTACTGGCCCCTGACCTTTGGTCAGCTCCGCCGCTGGTTCGACGTCCATGATCACCGAGGTATGTTGGTCATCAGTCCCTGGCCGTGGCGTCTTCGGTCTCCGGTCCCCGGCCTTTTCCGCTCCCTGTCCAGAACCCTTGGCTTTCCCGACCCAACCGCGCTTTGAGCGGCCGCCACCAGACGGGGTGCTCGCGGTACCAGTCCACGGTCCGGCTCAGGCCGTCTTCGAATCTGGTCTGGGGCCGCCAGCCGAGTTCGCGCCCAATCTTGGCGTTGTCGAGCGCATAGCGGAAGTCGTGGCCGGGCCGGTCAGGCACATACTCGACTGAGTCTTCCCCCAGCCCCATCTGCTCGATTACCGACTTCGCCACCTCGATGTTATGCCGCTCCGACTCGCCACCGATGTTGTAGGCCTCACCCGGTTGGCCGCGGTCAAGCACCAGCTCAATTGCCCGGCAGCAGTCTTCGACATACAGCCAGTCCCTGACATTCTCGCCTTGGCCGTAGACCGGGATTCTCCGGCCCTCGATCAGGTTCGTAACCATGACCGGTATGAACTTCTCCGGGAACTGGTACGGGCCGTAGTTGTTCGATGGCCGCACGACCATCACCGGCAGACGATGAGTCTCCCAGTACGCCTGCGCCAGCAGGTCGCCCGCAGCCTTGGACGCGGCGTAGGGCGAGCGCGGCCGGAACGGCGTCGCCTCAGTGAACTTGCCTTCCTCGCCCAGCGCTCCGTAGACCTCGTCGGTCGAGACGTGGACGAACTGCTTGACCCCGGCCCGGCGCGCAGCCTCCAGCATTACCTGGGTCCCCAGCACGTTGGTCGTGATGAACGGCGCGGCGTCGGCGATTGACCGGTCCACGTGGCTTTCGGCTGCGAAGTGCACCACTGCTGCGACATCGGACATCACTTCTTTCACCTGTGTCGGATCCTCGATGCGGCCGTGAACGAACCGATACCTGGCATTCCCGTCGAACTCCTGCAGATTCTCCCTGTTGCCGGCGTAGGTCAGCGCATCGAGGTTGACTACCGTATCGTCTGTCCCGGCAAGCCGCTGCCGGATGAAGTTGGAACCGATAAACCCGCATCCCCCGGTCACAAGGAGCTTCATGGGGAGACGCAGGCAGAGGTTAAGGTAGAGGAAGAGGTCATCTGACTGCTTCCTGCCATACGGGCATGTCGCGAAAGGACGCGAAGCGAGGCTTCACGTCGGGTCGAGGTGATGGGTGAGGTCGGGAAGCTGTCACAGACTCTCCTTGTCCTTTGCCTCCACCTTAGCCTTTGCCTCTATCTGTCCTTCCAGCTTGAACCGGCTCTCAGCATCGTTCTCGTGCCGGATTTCGTCCACTTGCTCCTTCCGGCCCGGCCCCTTATACAGCCGATTGGGGAAGTTCAGCACCCAGCCATCGACCTTGCCGACGTTGCGGTAGGCATGGACAACGCCCGGCGGGACGATGAGCGTCGCCAGCCGGCTTGCCCCGAGCACGAACGTCTCGCGCCGGCCGAAGGTCGGCGAACCCGGCCGGTTGTCCCACAGCGTCACCTTGAAATCCGATGGCCCGGCGAAGGCGAAGAAGTCGGTCTGTTCGCGATGCTCGTGTGGCCCGCGCGCGACGCCCGGCCGCGTCATCGACAGGTACGACATCACCGGCTGCGCCTCACGCATCCCGGCCGCCTCGAGCACGTCGGCCCGGAACAACTCCGTCAGCCACCCACGCGTGTCGCCCGTCCGGATGAGGGGCTCAAGCCGGACGCCGGGGATGGAGGAAGAGGTGAAGATTGAGGTAGAGGTAGAGGTTAAGGAAGAAGCCGAGTCTTTGTTCATGTTCGCCGTGCCCTATTCCTCTACCTTTGCCTCTGCCTTGGCTTTCGCCTTTCTGACCAGCATCGTCGCGCGGTGGAGTGACTCGAACGTCCCGGCGTCGGTCCACCAGCCTTTCAGCAGGTCGAATGTCATCGTGCCCTGCCTGATGTAGGCATTGTTCACGTCCGTGATCTCGAGTTCGCCGCGTGCCGACGGTTTGCAGACCCTGATGGTATCAAAGACCTTGGCATCGTACATGTAGATGCCGGTAACCGCCAGGCTCGTCTTCGGGTTGGCCGGCTTCTCTTCGATACCTACAACGCGGTCACCCTTCAACTCGGCGACGCCAAAGCGGTTCGGGTCAGCCACCGACTTGAGCAGAATCTTGGCGCCCTCGGGTTGGGCCAGGAATGACTTCACATAGGGCGTGATGTCGTCCTCGAAGATGTTGTCCCCGAGAATCACGGTAATCCGTTCGCCTTCGGCAAAACCCTCGCCCAGCCTCAAAGCCTCGGCGATGCCACCTTCGCCTTCCTGGTACGCGTAGTGCAGACGCTCCAGCCCGAAGTCCTTGCCATTCCGGAGTAGACGCAGGAAATCGCCGGCGCTGTTGCCGCCGGTCACTATCACGATGTCTTTAATCCCGGCCTGCACTAGCTTCTGAATCGGGTAGTAGATCATCGGCTGGTCATAGACCGGCAGGAGGTGCTTGTTGGTGATGCGCGTCAGGGGAAGCATTCGAGTCCCCAGGCCGCCAGCGAGGACTATGCCCTTCATCTTCTTGTCCGCTCTGCCATTCTCAGTTCCCACTGCCACGCGGTCTTCATCATCTCGTCAATCCCTCGCTCGGGCCGCCAGCCGAGTGCGGTTTCGGCCTTGTGGTTGTCGGAGAAGACCGCTGCGGCATCGCCCGCGCGCCGAGGCCCCATGCGGTAGCTCAGCTTCCGGCCCGTGGCCCCTTCAAACGCGCGGATCGCTTCCAGAACCGTGGTGCCTGTCCCTGATCCCAGATTGAACACCTCCGCCTTACCCGTCCCCTGTCCCCGGTCCCCGGTCTTACTCATGTACTCAATCGCCAGCACGTGTGCGCGCGCGATATCGGAAACATGGATGTAGTCGCGGATGCACGTGCCATCGCGCGTATCGTAGTCGCTGCCATGGACAACCAACCCAGGCAGCCTGCCGATAGCAGTCCGCGTGATACCTGGAACCAGGTTATCGGGTTCGCCATAGGGCGTTTCCCCGATTTCGCCGGAAGGGTGAGCGCCGACCGGATTGAAGTAACGAAGGGATACGAAATTGGTCTTGCTCACCCTCGCGAAGTCTCGGATGATATGCTCGCCCATCTGCTTGGTCCGGGCGTACGGACATTCGGGCTCACCGAAGCGCGTATCTTCCGTAACTGGCAGTTCGCTTGCGTTGCCGTATACGGCACAGGAGGACGAAAAGATGAAACACGGAATCCGGTACTTCTCGGTGCAGACCAGGACGTTGAGCAGGGAGTTGATGTTGTTGTCGTAATAGAGCAGGGGCTTCGCCACCGACTCGGGCACTGTCTTGAACGCTGCGAAATGAATGACGGCAATTGCATCGCGGTTCTCCGCGAATGCGGCTTCGGTTGGCGTGACATTGCGTAGGTCAACCCGGTAGTTCTTGACTCGTTTCCCGGTGATTCTCTCGACCCCGTCCAGTATCCTCTCACTTGAACGCGAGTTGTCGTCGATGGAGACAGGATCGTGGCCCGCGGCTATCAGTTCGACCAAGGTATGGCTGCCGATGTAACCGCAGCCGCCGGTGACGAGCACTCTGGCCATCCGGCGTATGTTAGCAGCAGAAGGAGTTGAATTCAAGGTATGCGACAGGACTGCAGCCGAACCGTGGCCGGGTGCTGTAGCCGGCCGCTATCGCCCCGGATTCGCACTAACTGCGGTGCGGGCAGGCAGGAGTGCCGGCTAGTGGCCGGTTGCCGGTGACTTCGTTGGCAGCTTGACTCTCCATCGCGCAAAGGTGTTGCCGGCGACGACGGCCATGGAACGGGCAAAGGTCTCGTCGTGAAGCCTCGGCGCGGTGGCATTAACCTCGGCCTGCCATTCCGAGGAGTCGATTCCGTGCGCGAATGCAATCTTGACCAGCCGGTCTATCCAGTCGTGGTAGTAACGTTTGACAAAGTGGTGGTCAAGCTTCTTCTCGTCCAGCTTCTCGTTGACGGTTATCAGCAACATCGCCCGAATGAGCCCCTGCGCCCGGTTCTCTTCGCTCACCGGCTTCGCGTCATCGATGTCCATTCTTGCCTCGGCCTTGAGTACCGTCGGCGCCTTGCCGCGGCGCCGGATTATCTCCTCCTGCGTCGGTTCCCAGTCGAGCCTGCCTGAAAGGAGTAACTGGTTGTATGACTGGGTCGCCGCATCCAACAGCGCGGCGATGGTCGCTTTGGACAAACCTCCGTCCGCTGCCCGGCACTCGATTCGGTGAAGCGCTGCCTGCCTGCGAGCCGCGCTTGAGTAGTACCGCGTGAGGACGCCGAAGAACCTCCGGCTGACGTCGCACGCGAACCGGCGCTCGCTCTTCGGCACTTCGTCCTTCAGCCTGAGTACTGCTTCGTAGAGCTTCTGTTCGAAGACTTCGCTCCAGTTGGCGTGAACAAACGACCAGACAATACGGAAGACCCGCTGCTGGGCGGTTTCGACCCGAGGCTTCTTCTTGTCCGCCTCGTCCGCTGCGCGAACTTCGTATGCCCTGGTACTTCCCTTGTCCCAGGCAAGTATGTGCCGCTGCTGTTTCTCGGGCAGGACCTCGAGCAGCTTCTTGACCGCGGCGTCGCCTTTCACCTTCGGCACCGGCGGGAGGGAGAGATAGGGGCCGAAGAGCGCGGCAACATCCTGCGGCCCGGCGCCGCAGGCACGGAGGTAGTCGAGTACCAGGTCCAGCGAAGGGTGCCTGATCACGCCTCGCTCCAGCTTGGCAAGCGGGACGTATGCGCCCGGCGTGTCCCTGCCCATCATTGCTGCCAGTTCGCGCAGGGTCAGGTTTCGCCGCCTGCGCAGGGCGCGCAACTTGGCTCCGAACTCGGGTGTGAAGGCGAATGTGGTGCGACTATGTTTCATGATGACCTCACTTCAGGCTTGAGACCCATACAGGTTACAAGCCGCTGGCCCGGCTTTCAAGCCTAACTGCTGCCGACTTCCCTGGTTAGGTGTGAGCCCCCAAACTCAATCCCCCACCCAGGGAGCGGTCCAAGAGGCAGTCCCCGAATTGGCCCGGGAAGTAGCTCTGGAAGAAGCTCTCCGTGGAACCTAGAGCGGAGTCTACGGGAGTATCTGGCCCATAGTCTCCGAAGGAACCCCGACGGGAGCGTGGGGAGGAATGCAGTACTGAGCCCGGACTGGAGTTGAGCGTTATCCGGAACTGTACGCTCTGGCCATTGCCCTACAGTACGCCCTCCAATGTGCGCGTCAGCCAGCCTTGAGAGCAACCCTGATGGCCGCTTGCCGGGGAGCTCTCCGGCAAGTGGGGCGGGACGTGATGAGTGCCGAAGCGCGTGGCTGGCCTCTCTGATTTCTGGGTTCCGTGCTGTCCGGAGTCTGCGGATGGGACCCGGG
>Ga0316622_100003068_pt1 | contig 11813 bp, 9 predicted proteins | sample OWC_Aug_OW2_C1_D_FD_207646 | JGI IMG/M metagenome (GOLD analysis project Ga0316622, IMG submission 207646) | Wetland soil microbial communities from Old Woman Creek delta, Ohio, United States - OWC_Aug_OW2_C1_D5_C | ecosystem: Environmental > Terrestrial > Soil > Wetlands | place: USA: Ohio... | reverse complement strand
AACATGTAGATCATGGCAAGGCCGAGCACGAAAGCCGGCGTGATGATCGGCAGGATCGAGAACGGCGCCAGGAGCCGCCGTGTCCACAAGGTGCTCCGGGACTCCAGCAAAGCGAAGATGAATCCCACACCCGTGGAGATCACCCCGACGGCGACGGCCAGGAAGAGGCTGTTCCGCAGGGCTCCCAGGCCAAGGGCCAGCATGGCGAGAAGACCGGCCGCCGCTCCCGCGCCCAGCCCCCAGGCCAGCGCCCGAACCCACCGCTGGCGAGCCAGCCGCACCGCCGTCAGCACCGCCGCGCCTACGGCACTTCCCAATCCGATCCCCCAGCGGATGGGGTCGGTGGGGAGTTCGGGGTGGCGGAGCAGCAGGAAGATGGGGGAGGTGAGATACCGTTGCAGGCCGGCCGTGGTGAGGTGTCCCTGGATGATCACACTCGCCTGCAGCATGCTCAGGAGGGGAAAGAGGATGAAGATGGCAATCAAGCCGGCCGTCCAGAGAATGGCCGCCGCGACAAAGGCGCCGCCCCGGACGAAGCCGGCCTGGGCGAGGCCGATGCCCACCAGCGTGAGCAGGCCGAGCAGGCAAGCGAGCCCTCCCAGACCGAAGGCGCGGCCGGCGGCGGCCAGCTGGTAGAGAGCGGCCAGGGCCCCCACCAGGGAGACGGCGAGGAGAACTCCCCCCGCCCTTCGGGTTCCGCGGCCACACGCTCCGATCCCGGCCGCCAAGGCGGCGGCAAGACCGGCGGATACGAGCGGCCAGGCGGTCAGCGCGAGCGCGAGGCCGGTGGCCGACCAGGACCAGGCCAGAAAGGCCTTTCCGACCCGCTCCCAGGGGAGCAGTGCGAACGCCCCAAGCGTGAAGGCGGCCCAGAAAATCGTCTCGCGACGGTAGGCGGTCATAGAACTTCAGGTCGAGTGGTCGATTCGTCAACTGGTCGATCGGGCGACGAACGGAGCCGTGTGCCCCTCGCGACCGAGCGACCAGTTGACCGGTTGACGTTGTCTATTTCGGCAAAGGAAAGACCTGTTCGGTCCACCGCCTGATCAGGCCGTCCCGCACGGCGGGCGTCCCGTACTTCGCGAAATCGTAGTTGATCAGGTTGACCTCTTCGAACTTCGGCACGTCGGGATCGATCGCGGACTTGCTGTGCGAGGGAATGCTGACCTCGCCGTTTTGCGGGCCCAACCGCTGGTTCTCGGGTTCCAGGGCCCAGTCGATGAGGCGCATCCCGTTCGCCCGGTTGGGGCTCCCGGTGATCAGCGCGATGCCGCCGATCTCGTAGCCGGTCCCGTCCTTGGGCGCCACGAAGCGGATCGGGTAACCCTTGCGCCCGCGCTCCACCACGTCGTTGGCGAACGACACGCCGATAGCCACCTCGCCCCGCCCCGCCAGAAGGCTGGGATCGCCGCCACTCCGCGTGTACTGGGCGACGTTCCGGTGGATCGCCTTCAGGAGTTCGAACCCCTGGTCCTCGCCGTAGATCTGGACGATGGTCGTCATCATCACGTAACGTAACCGGTTCCCGACGTATTGGGGTTTGGCGTGGCGATCAGGCCCTTGTATTTCGGATCGCCCAGCTCTTTCCAGGTGGCGGGGATGGGGAGGTTCTTCTCTTTGAGGATCTTCTCGTTATAGCCGAAGCCGTGGATTCCCGTGTACAGCGGGATGTAGTGGCCATCCACGGCTTTGGTCAGCTGCGGCCGCAGCTCTCCCCACGCCTTGGGGCGATAGAAGTCGAGCAGGCCCTCGGCCTGGGCAACCCACAACGAATCCCCGCTTCCGCCCAGCCAGACATCCATCGTGGCGTTCCCTTTTTCTGCGCGGAGCCGGGCCAGGGAGGCGCCCGAGGCGAGCTTCACGAAGTCGAGCTGGATGCCGGTGCTCTTGGAGAACTCGCGCTTGACGGCTTCACACCAGGCAGGATCGGGGGTGCACAGGAGGTTCACCCGATTCTCTCCGGCCGTGGCGGCGGGCACCCAGAGAAGGCCAATGCTCAGCACTGCTAGGACCGCGATGCTCGTCCGTTTCATGTCGCTCCTCCCTTCTCGCCGATTCCATCGCCGCTCGCGACGCATGCTGCGCCACAAGCCCTTGCCGCGTCCCCGCGGCGTCAGCCCAGGACCTGATCCAGATTGGCGAAGACCCGCTGGATCGCCTCGACGTACTTCACTATGAGCGCCGCCGGCTGTGGGTACAGGGGATACGAATGGGATCCGATCACCATGGAGTCTTCCAGCAGCTTCATCGTCTCGGGGTACTCGGCCAGGTCGTACTTCACCTCCTCGCCCAGCGGGCACTGCCAGGGGCACCCCAGGCCGTACCCCGTCCGCTCCTGGAAGAGCGTCTGTCCGGGGACGGGCACGGTCTGCCACAGGCTGACCTCGACGCCCTCGGCCCCGAGGGCCGCCAGCAGCTTCAGGCGAAACTCCTTGACGGGCATCGTCACGCCGAGCGCCTTGGGATCCAACCGGAGCCGGTACTGATAGTGGCTGGAGGTGGAGTCCGGCGGGATGTGCGGCGGGACGATGCCCGGAATCTTCCCCAGGTGCTCGGTCAAGTACGCGGCGTTCCGCCGCGCCTGTGCGAGCGAGTCGTCCAAACGGCGGAGCTGGCTGCGGGCCAGCGCTGCCGTCATCTCATTCGACCGGTACATCCAGCCCATCATCAGCGAGTTGTACTCGCGCACGCCGTCCAGGGGCCGAGCGGGATCGAAGGCCTTCTGGTCGCTGTCCCGGACGTCCTCGCCGAACATGCGGAAGCGGTTGGCCCGCTCCTTCAGTTCTTCCCGGTTGGTCACAAACATGCCGCCCTCGCCGGCGGGCAGATTCTTGCTCGCCTGGAACGAGAAGATGCCCATGTCCCCGATGCCACCCACCTTCTTGCCCTTGTAGGTCGAGCCGTGGGCCTGGGCCGCGTCCTCGATCACCAGGAGGCGGTGCTTCCGCGCGATGGCCAGGATCCGGTCCATGTCGGCCGGGCAGCCATGGATGTGGACCGGAATGATGGCGCGGGTGCGTGCCGTGATCCGCTCCTCGATCCGGTTCGGGTCGATGTTGTACGTCCGTGGGTCGATATCCACGAACACCGGCACGGCGTTGTTCTGGAGGACGGCCAGTGCGGTGGCCAGGAAGGTGAAGGCGGTGGTGATGACCTGGTCCCCCGTGCCGATCCCGCCCGCCGCCACGGCGGTATGCAGCGCCGCCGTGCCGCTGTTAGTCGTGAGGGCGTGGCGGACGCCGCAGTAGCGCGCCCACTCCTCCTCCAGCGCCTTGACCTGCGGCGCGTAGGGGCCCGAGACAATGCCGGAGTCCAGCGCGGCCTGGACCGCGGCCTTGTCGTCGGCCGTGATCACCGGCCAGCGGACGTGGAGCGGCTTAGGAACGATGGGGGTGCCTCCCCGCAGGGCCAGGGTGTCCTTCATGGCTTCCTCCTTCCGGAACGTCGCGCCGCTGCCGGCTGCATGCCGGCACCGCACGAGGATCGGATCACCAGGGAATGCGTCACCACGGTGGTGGAATACACGTGCTGCTCACCCTGCTCCATCTGGGCGATGGCCTGGCGAACGGCCCGGCGCCCCATGTCTTCCTTGGGGACGGCGACGGTCGTGAGCGGCGGCGTGGTGTGGGCCGCGTACTCGATGTCGTCGTATCCCACCAGCGCGATGTCGGCCGGGACGCTCAAGCCTCGATCGTGGATCACCCGGAGCGCCCCGATGGCCATGTCGTCGTTCGTGAAGATCGCGCTCGGCCGGTGCGGCGGCTTCAGGAGCGCCTCCATGGCGTCGTAGCCGCCCTGCGGGCTCAGCGCGGCCTCCGCGACCAGATCGTCTGCGAAGGCGATGCCGGCCTCGGCGAGGGCGCGGCGGTACCCACCGGCCAGGGATTCGAAGAAGGGATGGCGCGCGGGGCCGCGGATCAGCCCGATGCGCTCGTGGCCGAGCTTGATCAGATGGCGCGTGGCGTCGTATGCCCCGGCCGAATCGTCGCACACGACGGCGTCCACGTCGCGGATGGGCGGCCGCATGTCGACGAGGACGAGCGAGAACCCGTTGGCCCGCAGCTGGCGCACAAACCGCGGGGAGACCTTGCCCACCAGGACGATCCAGCGCGTCATCATGTCGCGGATCATCTTGGGGTACTCGATCGAGTCGGTGGAGTCGCCCAGGCCGTAGCCGAAGAGGAGGTGGCAGTCCCAGCGTCTCGCCTCGTCGGCGATCCCCTGGATGATTCCGGCGAAGTAGCTGTGCGACGTTACGACCTCGCGGCTGAAGATGGTCCCGATGATGCGGTCGTTGCGCGGGGTGGCGGTGCGGGAGACGAGCTGACGCGCGGCCGGGTTCGGAATGTAGCCGAGGCGCTGGACGGCCGCCAGGATCTTGCGGCGGCTGGCCGTGCTCACATCCGGGCGGCCGCGGACCACCCGGGACACCGTCATGATTGACAGCCCGGTGTGCTCGGCGATATCTTTCAGCGTAACAGGGGACCACGGAGTCTTCGGCATGCCTTGCCCACCGTCCGTTAGCGCTAACGGTAACTCTTCTATACCCGAGTCCATCGCGTGTCAAGGACTTTTGGCGCGGCCCGTAGCCACCGTGCGGTGCCGATGTTTGATTGTGTGTTTTTGTGTTGATTGTGGTAGATTGCTATGGTCAAGTCGAGCGGGAGATGTGCCATGTCCGGTGCGCGGATTGACCCCCATTGGCGCTATCGCGATCTCAGGGCCGTCGTCCTCGAGAACGCGCGCCTTCGGCTTACGGTGTTCCCCGACCTGGGGGCCAAGATCTACGACTTCGTCCTCAAGCCTGCGGACCGGAACTTCCTCTGGCACAACCCTCGGCTCGAGCCGCGCCTCCCCGTGTTCGGCGAGAACTTCGACGATTGGTGGTGCGGGGGCTGGGACGAGGTCTTTCCCACGTGCGACGCGAGTACGTATGGAGGCAACACGTACCCCTACCTCGGGGAACTGTGGTCGCTTCCGTGGTCCTGGTGCATTGAGGAGGCGGGTCCGTCGCGCGCCTGCCTCTACCTGGAACGGACGACCGTGATTGCACCGGCCCGCATGGAAAAGTGGATCGCGCTCGCCCGGGACGAGCCCGTCGTGCGATTCCGGCATCGCCTCACCAATGTCGGCACGCAGCCGCTGGAGTTCGTCTGGGGGATCCACCCGTGTTTCCGCGTGGAGCGCGGTTATCGGATCGACGCCCCGGCGCGGGTCGGGGTCGTGGGCCACACGGCGACCGGCACGTTCGGGCCTGTGGGGACGAGTTACGAATGGCCGCAGCCCGAACTGTGCCGCATTCCGCCCGCCAGTCAAGGATGGTGCGAGGGGCATTACGCCACCGAACTGGAAGGCGGATGGGTCGCCCTGACCGATCCTGTTGCCAAGGCCGGGATCGGGCTGGCTTTCCCGCGCGAGGTCTTCCCCGTGCTATGGTGCTGGATGGTCTACGGGGGTTGGCGTGGGCACTATCACGCGGCGCTGGAGCCCTGGACCGGCTGGCCGCACCAACTGGACAAGGCCGTGGCTGCGAATCGTCACCGGTCCCTGCTGCCCGGCCAGCGTCTCGAGTGCGAGACGCTGGCCGTTGCGTACACGGGCCTGTCGTCGGTTTCCGGGATCGGTACAGACGGGAGTGTGCGAGGGTAGGGTATCCTGGATACGGCGTCGAGAAACACGAGCGTGAGGCTGGTCGCCCGCGGCGGCGCGGGATGGCAGCCTCGACCGGAGGAGGCACCATGAGACACGCGTGGCGATGGTTCGGGGTGGGACTCGGAATCGTGGCGCTGGTGACAGTCTGGGCGGGCCGGCCGATGGCCGCGGACCACGAGGGGCAGGTCGTCGTCTACACGGCGGCCCAGAGCACGATCGTCCAGGCCGTGGGGCCGATGTTCGAGAAGAAGACCGGCATCAAGGTGCAGTTCGTCGAAGGGGGCACCGGCGAGGTGCTGAAGCGGGCGGAGGCCGAGAAAGCGAACCCGCTCGGCGACGTCTTCTGGGCCCTGGCCGCCGAGCCGCTGGCCGCAAACGCAGCGCTGCTGGAGCCGTACACGGTGACGGAGGACGCGAAGATCAACGCCATCTACAAGAAGGGGATGGCGGGCGGCCGGGTCCAGCCGAACAACGTGACGCCCATGGTCATCGTGTACAACAAGAAGCTGGTGAGCGACGCCGACGCACCCAAGACGTGGAAGGCGCTGGCGGATCCCAAGTGGAAGGACAAGATCGCGTACGCGGCGGCGGACAAGTCGGGGTCGTCCTACACGATCCTGGCCACGTTGCTCACGGTGTTCGGCGAAAACGAGGCGGGCTGGAAGGTGGTCGAGGACATCATGAGGAACGCCAAGATCCTGCCCAGCTCCAGCCGGGTGCCAAAGGGCGTGGCGGACGGCGAATATCACGCGGGCCTCACCTATGAGGACGCGGCGATGCGGCAAGTGGCCGGCGGTGCGCCCGTGGGCGTCATCTATCCGCAGGACGGGACCTCGGTGCCGCCGGACGGGAACGCCCTGATCAAGGGGGCCAAACACCCCAAGGCCGCCAAGATGTTCCTCGACTACGCGGTCTCGAAGGAGGTCATGGACCTTCTGGCGGAGAAGTTCTCTCTGCGGTCGGCGCGGACCGACGTGAACCCGCCCAAGGGTTTCGTGCCGCTGGGCGAGATCAAGGCCGTGGCCTACGACATGGAATGGGCCGGGAAGAACTACCAGAGCTTGATCAAGAAGTGGCAGGACATCATCGTCCGAGTAAAGTAACCGCAGGGGCGAAGAGGCGCAGGGGCGCAGAGGGGCGAGGAGGAGTCGACGACTTTGCGCCTCTGCTGTTGATGAAGGGGCATGAAGACCGGTGATCGAACGACGCGGGCGTGCGGACGTCTGGACTGGCGTGACATGGATCGCCTTCGCGCTCCTAGCCGTGCTACTGATTCTTCCGCTGGGACGCCTCTTGTGGGCAAGCGTCCTGGACAAGGACGGCGGCCTCACGCTGGCCCATTACCGGGACTTTCTCGCGTATCCGTACTACTCACGGACCGTCGGCCACAGCTTCCTCGTGAGCAGCCTGGTCACCCTGGGGGCGCTGGTCGTGGCGGTCCCTGTGGCGTTCATCCTGGCGCGGGTGCACCTCCCCGGCAAGGCCTTTATCAGCACGCTGGCCATCCTCCCGCTGGTATCACCCCCGTTCATCGGCGCCTACTCGTGGATCCTGCTGTTCGGGCGTGCCGGGTACGTCACGAGCCTCCTCCAGGCGATCGGCATCAACATCCCGACCGTGTACGGGATGCACGGGATTGTCCTGGCGTTGACGCTCAATCTCTATCCGTTCGTCCTCTTGATGGTGACGGGGGCGCTGCGCGCCCTGGATCAATCGCTCGAGGAGGCGGCGCAAGGTCTGGGGTCCAGCCCGTGGCGCGTCTTCTGGACCGTGACGGTCCCGGTCACGCTGCCCTCGATCCTGGGCGGAGCCCTGCTGGTCTTTCTCACAGCCTTCGCGGAGTTCGGCGCGCCCATGATCATCGGCGAGGGCTACCAGGTCCTGCCCACCATCGTCTACAGCCTGTTCGTGAACGAGATGGGGAGCAACCCGGCCATGGCCAGCACCGCCGCAACCCTGCTCGTCTTGTGCACGACCGGGATTCTGCTGGTTCAGTACTGGGCGGTGGGGCGGCGGCGCTATGCCATGAGCCAGATGCGTCCGGTCCCGCCGGCGCGCCTGCGGCCGACCCTGCAATGGCTCTGCGCCGGCGTCGTCTATCTGGTTGTCGGACTGTCCCTGATCCCGGCGATCGTCGTGGCGGTGACCTCGTTCTTCGAGAGCCGCGGGCCGGTGCTCTATCCGAACTTCAGCCTGGGGAACTACCGCGAGGTTCTGTTCAACGTTCCCCACGCCATCGCCAACAGCTTTCTCCTCTCCAGCCTTTCCACGGTGCTGGACGTCGTCTTGGGCACGCTCATCGCGTACCTCGTGGTGCGAAGGCGGTCCGCGACCACGGCGGCGCTGGACTCGTGTGTGATGGTCCCGTACGCCATCCCGGGGACGGTGATCGGCGTGGCCTTCATCGTGGCCTTCAACAAGCCGCCCCTCGTCCTCACCGGCACCTTCATGATCCTCCTGCTGGCGTACTTCATCCGCCGCCTGCCGTACTCGGTGCGGGCCGGCTCGGCGATTCTGCACCAGATCGATCCAGCGGTGGAGGAGGCCTCCATCAGCTTGGGCGTCTCACCGTTGAAGAGCTTTGCCAAGGTCACGGCGCGCCTGATGCTGCCGGGGATCGTGTCGGGGGGAATCTTGACGTGGGTCCAGACGATCACCGAGATCAGCGCGACCATCTTCCTGTACTTCGGCGCCTGGTCCACGATCACGGTCGTGATCTATCGGCAGGTGAGCAGCAGCAACTTCGGGAGCGCCGCCGCGGCCTCCACCCTGCTGCTGGTGGCGGTCTTCATTCCAGTCTTGGCGGTGAACTGGGTCATGGGGGAGCGCGCCGTGACCGCGGTCTGACAGGCTGCTGAAAAGGGCTCATCTACGGCGTTGGCGCGCCTCGACACTCGCTGCGGCGTACCTCCAGTACGCCTCACTCGGCCTGTGGCGCGCCGCCTTGTATCTGAGCCCTTTTGAGCAGCCTGGGCGGAAACGAGCTTTTCAGCAACCTGATGGACACACCGAGGGAGCATGGGGGCCGTTCTCCAGATCGATCAGGTTCACAAGCGCTACGGAGATGTGGCGGCGCTGGCGGGAGTCTCGCTGACGATCCAGGGAGGCGAATTCTTCACGCTGCTGGGGCCGAGCGGCTGCGGCAAGACCACGCTGCTCCGGTGCGTAGCGGGCTTCCTGCGGCCGGACGGCGGCCAGATCCTGTGCGACGGCGAACGCCTGGACCGTCTGCCGGCGCACAAGCGCGACATCGGCATGGTCTTCCAGAACTATGCGATCTTTCCGCATCTCACCGTGTTCGAGAACGTCGCCTACGGCTTACGCGCGCGACGCGTGGAGGCGACGGAGATCCGGCGTCGGGCGATGGACGCCCTCCGACTCGTGCAGATGGACGCCCTGGCGGACCGCCGCCCGGATCAGCTGTCCGGCGGGCAGCAGCAGCGGGTGGCGCTGGCGCGCGCCATGGCCATCCGGCCGCGCCTTCTGCTCATGGACGAGCCGCTTTCGAACCTGGATGCGAAGCTGCGCGTCGAGATGCGCACCGAGATCCGGCGCCTGCAACGCGAGCTGGGGATCACGACGGTCTACGTGACGCACGACCAGGAGGAGGCGCTGGCCATCTCCGAGCGGCTGGCGGTGATGAACGCAGGCCGCGTGGAGCAGGTCGGATTTCCTTGGGATGTGTACCAGGCCCCCCAGAGCGCGTTTGTGGCGCAGTTTATCGGGACGAGCAACGCGCTTGCCGGACGGGTGGTCGCGGCGGACGGCGACCGGCCGCGGGTCGACCTCGGCGGATGGACGCTCCACGCGCGCCGCCGAGACGGCATCGCGGGGAAGGTCTTGGCGGTGTTTCGGCCCGAGGCCTTGTCTCTGGCAGGGGAGGAGCTTGGAAGCGCCGACGCGACTATTGGGGAGGCCGTGGTGGTGAGCCGGGAGTTCCTGGGCGCCGTGCTGCGGTACCGGCTGCGGCTTGACGACGGCCGCCAGATCTATCTGGACGAGCACAAGCCCGATGCCGCGCGCCTCCGCAAAGAAGGCGTGCGGGTTCGATTCGCGGTGCAGCCGGACGATGTCATGCTGTTTCCATTGGAGGAGCCTTCATGAGCCAAACGGTATTTCGCATCCACCGACTCCCCCGCCACGTGCAGGCGCCGGTTACCGAGGCGGTGACGGTGGCGCGCGAGGCCGGTCATCTGCTGCGGCGGCGCTTTCGGACAGGCGTGTCGGTCAAGATGAAGGGGCGGGCCGACATCGTCACCGCGACCGATGTCGAGGCGCAGCGGTTGGTGGAACGGCGCTTGCGCCGCAGCTTCCCCGGCCACGGAATCCTGGCGGAGGAGGGGCTGGACACGACGGCGGGGGCGGAATGGCGCTGGATCGTCGATCCGTTGGACGGGACCAAGAATTTCGCCAGGGGCATCCCGACCTTCTGCGTGTCGGTCGCGGCGGAGTATCGCGGCCAGGTGGAGCTGGGCGCCGTCTACGATCCGCTCCACGAGGAGATGTTCACGGCGGTCCGCGGCCAGGGGGCCTGGCTGAACGGTCAACCCATTCGGGTGTCGCGGGTGGCGGATCTCGGTCTGGCGTTCGTTGCGACCGGGTGCCCACACCGGGTGGGGCGATACGTGCGGTCCATCGCGCTGACGTTCGGGCGGTTTGCCGCGCGGTCGCTGGGCGTTCGGGACCGCGGGGCGGGCGCGCTGGACTTGTGCTACGTCGCCTGCGGGCGCTACGACGGCTACTGGGAAATCGACCAGTCGCCGTGGGACATCGCAGCCGGCGGACTGATCGTCGAGGAGGCCGGCGGCCGCATGTCGGATTTTCGGGGTGGGCGATTCGACATTTACGCGGGCGAGACGGTTGCCAGCAACGGGCGCGTGCACGATCGGATCGTCGCGGTCCTCAAGATGCGCGGCGGGACGCCTTCGCGCCACCGCCCGCCGGTCCGCCGGCGCTAGGGGGTCCGCAGAGACGCCGGAAGGGGTATATTATCCGCAGATTACGCAGATTGCGCAGATTTCACGGGACCAGGTCTTGTCCGAAACAATCTGTGTAATCTGCGAAATCTGTGGATACCTTCGGCCCGTTGGTTCGTCGGCGGAAGAGTGAGAGGTGGGGCATGCACTCGGTGGTGCGCCATGAGCGCATCCTGACGCTGCTCAGACAGCACGGCCTGGTGTCCGTACGACGCCTGGCGCGCGAGGTGCGAGCGTCGGACATGACGGTCCGGCGGGACCTGGCGCATCTGTGCGACGAGGGGTTGGTGCGGAAGCTCCACGGCGGAGCGGTCCTGGCGTCGGGCAAGGGCGAGGAGACCCACTTTTCCGCGACGCGGCAGGAGCATGTGGAGGAGAAGCGGGCAATCGCCAAGGAGGCCGCGGCGCTTGTTGCGCCCAGAAGCGTCGTGGCGCTGGGCGCCGGCACGACCACGTGGCACGTCGCCCGGGCGCTCGCCGAACGCTCGGACCTCAGTTTCATCACGAATTCCCCCAACATCGCCATGGCGCTGGATCGCGGCGAGTCCAACGTCATCCTCACGGGCGGGCACTTTCGTACGCCGGCTGACGCGCTCGTCGGGCCGCCGGCAGTCTGGATGTTGGAGCGACTCCAGAGCGACATTCTCTTCCTGGGTGCGAACGGGATCGACCTGAAGGCCGGCTACACCACGCCCACTCTGGACGAGGTGGAGGTGAACGCTGCCTTGATCCGAAAGACGTCGCGCGTGGTGATCGTGGCGGACCACAGCAAGTTCGGGCGGGTGACGCTGGCCACGTTCGCGCCGATCGAGGCGGCTCAGCTCGTGGTGACCAACGGTGCCGCGCCGCGGAGCATCCTTGCCGGGATCAGGCGCCGCGGAGTGCACGTGCTGGTGGCGGGAAGGCGCGCGCACAGCGAGAAGAGCAGCCACTGATCGGCCCTTGAAAACGCGCATCTGCTGGGACCCGGTGTTCGGCTTGATGTCGTGCGCCCTCGCGAGGCGTTGCGGGGAGCAGGGAGACGGCGAACGATGGGCGTCAAGCTCGGAGAGGGGCAGACGGGACGACGCGCGGGTCGGCCACTCGCCGCCGTCCTTCGGCCGTACCTCTACCTCCTGCCGACATTTTTCTTCCTCTTCGTCTTCACCCACTGGCCGATCCTGCGTACGTTCTACGTCAGCTTCT
>Ga0316622_100003067_pt1 | contig 11814 bp, 12 predicted proteins | sample OWC_Aug_OW2_C1_D_FD_207646 | JGI IMG/M metagenome (GOLD analysis project Ga0316622, IMG submission 207646) | Wetland soil microbial communities from Old Woman Creek delta, Ohio, United States - OWC_Aug_OW2_C1_D5_C | ecosystem: Environmental > Terrestrial > Soil > Wetlands | place: USA: Ohio... | reverse complement strand
GATAGGGCGTCAGGAAGGTGTTGTCGACCACCAGCAGGATGCCGGCCTCGTGGGCGATGACGGCCAGCGCCTCGATGTCGGCCACCTTCATGTGGGGGTTCGAGAGCGTCTCCGCGAACAGGACCCGGGTAGTCGGCCGGATGGCTGCGCGGATGTCGCCGAGATCGGTGATGTCGACGCCCGTCACCTCGATCCCGCGGCGCGGGAAGTCGTCCTCGAGGAGCACGCGCGAGATGACGAAGATGTCGTTCGAGGTGACGAGGTGGTCACCCGCATCGAGGTGGGCCAGGAGAGCGCTCGCCACCGCCGCCATGCCCGACGCCCCCACGACCGCGTCCTCGGCACCCTCGAGATCGGCGAGCTTTGCCTCGAGCGCTGCGGTCGTCGGGTTGCCGGTGCGGGAGTAGAAGAAGCCGCCCTGCCAGGCGAGCGCCTGCTCCATGGCGGCTGCCTTCTCCTCCGCCGTGTCGAAGCTGAAGGTGGCGGTCTGGTAGATCGGGGTGGTGTGGGCGCGCGTGATCGGATCCGGCTGCTCGCCCGCGTGGATCGCTCGGGTCGCGAACCCGCGGCTGGGACCATCGGCTCGTTGCACGGCTCCCTCCACTTGATGCTTCGCTCGCAGACCGAGTCTAGGCGGCAGGACGTGAGGGTCGCAGGCCGGTCTCGTCATTGATCGTCCAGGGCGCTCATAGGCGACGCGGATCGAGTTGCCGTCAGCGCTGCGGCCGACCGTGGGCCACCGGTGACGCTCGGTCGCGCCTGGCCGAGGACCGGCCAGGCCCGGTGTCGGCACCCCGGACGGTCCTGGCTCGCCTTGCAGCGTCCGGGGCGATCGCTGACAGGGGTTCGGGCCGGAGGCGGGGCGAACGGCCGGATACGAGCGTCCGGGGCGATCGCTGACAGGGGTTCGGGCCGGAGGCGGGGCGAACGGCCGGATACGAGCGTCCGGGGCGATCGCTGACAGGGGCCCGGGCCGCAGTGTCGGTGAATGGCCGGCCGGCAGCGTGCCGGGCCCTTCGACCGCGCCGTTGCCTACAGCCGGCCCGCCTCGATGATCCGGTGCAGGAACTCCTGTGTCCGCGGCTCCCGGGGCGCGGTGAGCATCTGATCGGGCGGCCCCTGCTCGAGGATCCGGCCCTGCTCGAGGAAGCAGATCCGGTTCGCGATCTCGCGCGCGAACGCCATCTCGTGCGTCGCGATGACCATGGTCATCCCGCCCGCGGCCAGCTCGCGCACCAGGTTGAGGACCTCGCCGATCAAGGCGGGATCGAGGGCGCTGGTGATCTCGTCGAGCAGCATGATGTCGGGCTGCATCGCGAGCGCCCGCACGATGGCCACCCGTTGCTGCTGGCCGCCGGACAGCCGGTCCGGGAACTCGGCGCGCTTGTCGGCCAGCCCGATGCGCTCGAGGAGATCGGTCGCCCGCCGCTCCGCCTCGGCGGGGGACAGGCGGAGGACCTTGCGCGGCGCGAGGGTGACGTTGTCGAGCACGCTCATGTGCGGGAACAGGTTGAATGCCTGGAACACGATGCCCACACGGCGGCGGATCCGATTGACGTTCACGCCCTCGGCCGTGATCTCCTGGCCCTCGATGAAGATGCGGCCCTCGTCGATCGGCTCGAGCAGGTTGATGCAGCGCAGCAGCGTCGACTTGCCCGAGCCTGACGCACCGATCAGGCAGACGACCTCGTGCTCGGCGACCGAGAGGTCGATGCCGCGCAGGACCTCCAGCTTGTCGAACGACTTGTGGAGCCCCTCGATCCGCAGCACTTCGTCGCCGAGCTGGGGCCCATTCGTGGTCGTAGTGGCAGCCCCCGCGGTCGGTTCGGGGGCGCCCATGGATGGTCCGGAGACGCCCATGGCGGGCTCGGGGATGTCCGCGTGAGTGCCCGGGGCCGGGAGTGGGGCCATCCCGTCCGTCGCGTTGCCGTTCATCGTGCCCCGGCCGCCGCGCGCGCCCGATCCCGGGCGACCAGCCAGTCCGTGACCCGGGCCAGCGGGAAGGTCACCACGACGAAGACGAGGGCCACCGCGAGATACGGCGTGAAGTTGAAGGTGGCCGCCTGCTTGATCTGGGCGGTCCGGAAGATCTCCACGACCCCGATGAACGACACGAGGACGGTGTCCTTCTGGAGCCCGATGAAGTCATTGAGCAGGGGTGGGATGACGCGACGGACCGCCTGGGGCAGCACCACGAAACGCAGCGACTGGACACGGCTCAGGCCCAGCGAGCGCGCGGCCGCGTCCTGGCTCGGATGGATCGATTCGATCCCGGCCCGGTAGACCTCCGACACGTACGCCGAGTAGAGCAGCGTGAGCGTGACGATGCCCCAGAAGAAGGGCTCGACCGGGACTCCCGCGAGCCCGAGGCCCGGGATGCCGAACCCGAGCATGAAGATGACCAGGACGCCGGGCAGCGCCCGGAAGAGGTCGACATAGGCGGTCGCCAGCAGGCGGACGGGGAAGAAGACCGGTCCGGGGAGGCTCCGCATGACGGCCAGGACGAGGCCGAGGGCAAGGATCAGGACCTCGGCCACCATGAACAGCCGGACGTTCACCCAGAAGGCGGCAACCACGTCGGGCAGCGCGTCCCAGAAGATCTCCGGGTCGAGGAAGGACTCCTTGAACGCGTCCCAGCCCGGCGCGTTGACGACGATCCAGGCGAGCGCGCCGAAGAAGACGACCGTGCTGGCGCCCGCGATCGCGACGGCGCGCCACGAGACGCGCTGGCTCCGCCGCCGGGAACGGATCGGCCCGCCCGACGCGGGGCCTCCGGGGAGGCCGGGGTCGGACGGGCCGTCGTCGACGGTCACGCGCTCGTCGGGCGGGCAGGCCGCGGGGTGCGCCTGTGCCTATTTCAGAACCGGAACGGCGTCCTGGAACGGCAGCCACTCGCTGGCCAGGGCATCGAGCGTCCCGTTGTCGCGCAGGGCGACGACGGCCTTGTTGACGCACTCGGTCAGGGCGCTGCCCTTGCCGAGCACGAGGCTGAAGTACTCGGGCTCGGCGCCGGCCGGCTCCAGCTGTCCGACGATCGTGGCGGCGCCGCCCTCGATCTGGACGTTGGTGATGAAGTCGGCGGTGGGGAGGTCGACGACGATCGCGTCGATCTGCTTGGCCTTGAGGGCCTCGATCGCCGCGTCGTTGGTGTCGTAGACGGAGGTGGTGGTGGTCGGAGCGATCACGTTGTTGATCGCATCGTAGCTGGTGGTGCCGACCTGGGCGCCGAAGCGGTAGTCCTTGAGGTCCGCGATGGAGGTGGCGCCCGACGCCGGGTTCTCCTTGAGCGCGACAACCGCCTGGTTGAGGAAGTAGTAGCCCTCGGACATGTCGACGTTCTGCGCTCGCTCGGGCTTGTAGGAGACCTGGTTGATCACGAAGTCGAAGTCCTTGGGCCCAGGCGCGAATGCGTTCGCGAACGGGACGACCACCCAGGACACCTTGTCGGCCGCGAACCCGAGCTGCTCGGCGACGGCGTAGGCGACCGCGCCCTCGAAGCCCTTGCCGCTGCCGGGGTCGCCGGTGAAGCCGAGGTCCTCCCAGGGCGGGGTGAAGGGGCCGTCACCGGGCTCGAAGTACGGTGGATAGGCCGGGTTGTCGGTGCCGAGCGTCAGCTGGCCGGCGGTGACCAGGGCCAGGTTCTCGGGTGCGCACGCGTCCGGGGTGGGAGCTGGCGTGGCGCTGGGGGCGGCGCTGGGCGCCTCGGTCGGCTCGGCCGACGGCTCGGGCGTCGCGCCGGCGGTGCAGGCCGCGACGATCGCCGCCGTGGCAGCCACCACGAGACCTACCCGGAGGGCCCGGGCAACGGAGCCGGCCAGAAGGGGCCGGCGGATGGGATCCTGTGTGTTCATTGCTGTTTCGCTCCGCTCAACAGGGGGCCGGGGTCCGGCGGTCGCGAGTCTACCAAAGGACCCCGGTCCGGCCCACCTCGTTCCAGAGCACAGGGAGCGTGGTGCACGGGAACCGGGGGCACGCGGACCGCGGCGCAGAGGAACCTGGTGCAGGGGGAGCGTGGTGCACGCGAACCGGGGGGACACGGGCCGCGGCGCAGAGGGACCTGGTGCACGGGGAGCGCGCCCGGTCCTGAGATCGATCCGGGCGGCTGATGCAAACTGAGGGCAGGTGGCCGCGAGCCGGTATCCTGCACCGGTGCAGCCGGGCTGCAACCGAAACCTTGGAGAATCACCAGGAGCGATGTTCTACTTCGATCCCCTCTACCTCCTCATCTTCGTCGTCACGATCGCCATCACCGGCTGGGCGGCCTGGAACGTTCGCTCGACGTTCGCGAAGTGGGACCGCGTCCCGTCGGGCATCCCGGCCGACGCGTTTGGCTTCGCGCGTGCCCTGCTCGACACCCAGGGCCTCCAGCATGTCCGGGTCGAGCCGACCGAGGGTCATCTCACCGACCACTACGACCCGCGCGGTCGCGTCCTCCGGGTCAGCAGCACAGTGGCCGGCGGCGCCGTCGCAGGTGGTGGCGCGCGGCGGGCCAGGCCGGAGTTCGGCGTGGCCAGCGTCGGGGGACGGCCGGGCGCCGCCGTCGGTCTCTCGGTCGCCTCCGCGGCCGTGATCGCCCACGAGGTCGGGCACGCCCTCCAGCACCAGGAGGGCAGCGTGGCCATGAAGATCCGCCAGGCGATCGTCCCGCTCGCCCAGTTGGGCTCCGGTCTCGGCCCCTTCCTCATCCTGTTCGGCCTGATCTTCCAGCTGACCGGGCTCGCGGTGCTCGGGCTGGTCTTCTTTGCCGCGGCCGTCGCCTTCACGTTCGCCACCCTGCCGGTCGAGATCGGGGCGAGCAACAGGGCCCTCCGCTTCGTCGACGGGCTGGGCATGTCCGGCGAGCGGCTGACCGGAGCGCGGGCGGTCCTGCGCGCGGCGGCCTGGACCTACGTCGCGTCCGCCCTGACGGCGCTGCTCAACTTCCTCTACTACCTCACGCTGGTCAGTCGATCGCGCTGACGCCCGGGCTGTCCGGGTGCCCCGGGCGGTGCCAGCCGCCCGGGCTGTCCGGGTGCCCCGGCGGTGCCAGCCGCCCGGGCTGCCCGGCCCGGCATCGGGATGACGTCCGAGGCGGTATCCTTCGCCCCGGATTCCCACGCGTGCGGACCCGCCCATGGTCCGCCCCGTACCCACAAGGTGGTGCTCATGAAGATCGGTGTGGCCAGGGAGACCGCGCCCGACGAGCGGCGTGTCGCCCTGGTGCCCGAGGCGCTCGGCAAGCTGACCGCGGCCGGGCTCGAGATCCTCGTCGAAGCGGGCGCCGGCGACGGCAGCCTGATCCCCGACGGCGCGTTCGCGGAGGCCGGCGCGGCCATCGTCCCGACCGACCAGCTCTACGCCCAGGCCGACGTGATCCTGCGCGTCCAGAAGCCCTCGCCGGCAGAGGCCCGTCGTCTGCGCTCGGGTCAGGCCGTGGTCGGGCTGCTCCAGCCGCTCCTTGACCCGGCCCTGATGCAGGAGCTGGCCAGGGCCGGCGTGACCGCCATCAGCCTCGACGCGATTCCGCGCACGCTCTCGCGCGCCCAGACGATGGACGCGCTCTCCTCGCAGGCCAACGTGGGCGGCTACAAGGCCGTCCTGCTGGCCGCCAACGCCTACGGCCGCTACTTCCCGCTGCTGACCACGGCCGCCGGGACCGCCAAGCCGGCCAACGTGCTCATCCTCGGCATCGGCGTCGCGGGGCTCCAGGCGATCGGCACGGCCCGACGGCTCGGCGCGGTCGTCAAGGCCTACGACGTGCGACCCGAGACCCGCGAGCAGGCCGAGTCGCTCGGTGCCTCGTTCGTCAAGCTCAAGACCGCCATCGACGCCACCGGTGCCGGCGGCTACGCCCGCGAGCTCACCCCCGAGGAGCGAGCCGCCCAGCAGGCCGAGCTCAACGAGGTCATTGGCGGAATGGACGTGGTCATCACGACCGCCCAGGTCCCCGGGCGCAAGCCGCCCGTGCTGGTCACAGCGGCGGCCGTCGGCAAGATGAAGCCGGGCTCCGTCATCGTGGACATGGCCGCCGGCCCGCTTGGTGGCAACTGCGAGCTCTCGCAGGCCGGCGAGACGATCCTCACCGACAACGGCGTGACCATCATCGCCCCCGAGAACCTGCCCGCCAGCATGCCGGCCGGCGCCTCGCAGTTCTACGCCCGCAACATCTCCGCGCTCCTGCTCGGGATGGTCAAGGACGGCGGCCTCCACCTCGACTTCGAGGACGAGGTCACGGTGGCCACCGTCATCACCAGTGATGGCGCAGTCGTCTCGGACGCCGTCAGGAAGTTGCTCGAGCCGGCACCGGCGTCCGCCCCGGCCCCGGTCACGGCCGTCGCTGCGGCCACCCAAGCCCCCGGAGGCCAGTCATGACTCCCGAAGAGATCGACGGCCTGATCCAGGCCCTGACGGTCTTCACCCTCGCGATCCTGGTCGGCTTCGCCGTCATCAGCAAGGTGCCCGCGACCCTCCACACGCCGCTCATGTCGGGCGCCAACTCGATTCACGGCATCGTCCTGGTGGGCGCGATGATCATCGCCGCCGCGGCCGACGACCCGATCAGCCAGGCTCTCTCGCTGGTGGCCGTCGCCTTCGCGACGATGAACGTCGTCGGCGGCTACGTGGTGACCGACCGGATGCTCCAGATGTTCCGGAAGAAGCCCGCGGCGTCCAAGCCCGTCGAGGCCGACGAGGCGGAGGCGTAGGGCGTGACGACCCTCGAGATCATCGACGTCCTCGTCCGGCTCGCCTGGCTGGCAGGTGCGGTTGCGTTTGTCATCGGCCTCGCCCGCATGAACTCGCCGGCCACGGCGCGCAACGGCAACCTTCTCTCGGCGGGCGGCATGGCCCTCGCCATCGGTGCGACCGCGGTCCTGATCCTTGCCGAGCAGCTGGCGGGCGACGGGATCGATCCGCTCGTCTGGGCCATCATCGGCGTGGGGGTCGCGATCGGCGGCGGCCTCGGTCTCTACACGGCCCAGACCGTGAAGATGACCGCGATGCCCCAGCTGGTGTCGCTGTTCAACGCGGTGGGCGGCGGCGCGGCCGCGCTCATCGCGATCGACGACTACCTTCACCTGGTCGACGTCGGCTCGGTCCGGCTCGACACCCATGTCTTCATCGTGCTCGACATCATCATCGGCTCGGTCACCTTCACCGGGTCGATCATCGCGTCGGGCAAGCTCCAGGGGATCATCAGCGGCAAGCCGATACTCATCCCCGGCGGCCGGCTGGTGACCATCGGCCTGGCCGCGGTGTCGGTCGTGGCCGCGCTGTTCCTGTTCCTGACCGGCTCGCCGAACCTGGCGGTGATGCTGGTGATCCTCGCGGCGGCGCTGATCTTCGGCGTCACGATGGTGCTGCCGATCGGCGGGGCCGACATGCCGGTCGTCATCTCGCTGCTCAACTCGTTCACCGGCACCGCGGTCGCCATGGCAGGCTTCGTGATCGAGAACCCGGTGCTGATCATCGCCGGCGCACTCGTCGGCGCGTCGGGCGCAATCCTGACCAAGCTCATGGCCGACGCGATGAACCGCTCGGTCCTCAACATCATGGTCGGCGGGTTCGGCGGCGGCGAGGGCACGACCGCCGCAGCCGGCGAGGGCGGCTCGGTGCGCGAGATCTCCGCCGACGACGCGGCGATCCAGCTCGCCTACGCCTCCTCGGTGATCGTGGTGCCCGGGTATGGCCTGGCCGTGGCCCAGGCCCAGCATGCGGTGCGCGAGCTCGCCGAGCTCCTCGAGGAGCGTGGCGTGGATGTCAAGTACGCGATCCACCCGGTCGCAGGCCGCATGCCCGGCCATATGAACGTCCTGCTGGCCGAGGCCAACATCCCCTATCCCCAGCTCAAGGAGATGGAGGACATCAACCCCGAGTTCGACCGCTGCGACGTGGCCCTCGTGGTGGGTGCCAACGACGTCACCAACCCGGCCGCCCGCCGGGCGGGGACGCCGGTGTCGGGGATGCCGATCCTCGACGTGGACCACGCAAAGTCGATCGTCGTCATCAAGCGCTCGATGGGCCGCGGCTACGCGGGGATCGACAACGAGCTGTACAGCAACCCCAAGACGGGGATGCTCTTCGCCGACGCCAAGGACGGCCTCGCCTCGCTGGCTGTGGCGGTCAAGGCTCTGTAGCGAGGGTGCGCGGGCGGCCTTGGGGCCGCATCACGGATGCTCGTCGAGGGCCCGGTGCATGCCGCCGGGCCATCGCCACGTCCGACGAGGACAGCCCGGCGTCGCGTCACCCCTCGTTGAGCGCTCCCGGCCGGCGCACGATCATCGCCGTGTGCCGGTTGAAGCCCAGCGTCTCGTAGAAGGGCGCGAGGTCGTCGTCGCACACGAGGTCGACCGCGTAGCGATCGGCCAGCCGGTCCAGGATCCGCCGGATCAGCTCGTGGCCGATGCCACGGCCGCGGTAGGCCGGGAGCACCTCCAGGAACGGGATGAACGCGGCCAGGTTCCCGTCGCCGACCGCCGTGGCAAAGCCAACTACCCGGCCGGCAACGTCGTCGATCGCCAGCACCGCGACCTCGCTGGAGCGCAGAGCGGCAAGATGGCGCTCGGGGCTGGGCGGGTTCGGCCAGCCCTCCCAGAAGCCCACCAGGTCGTGGGACGTGAGCCCGTCGAGGTCGAGCCGATAGCGGATCATTCGCAGAGTCTAGGACCTCACAGGGGGCCCGGCGCGGGCGCCCCGAGTCCGCTACGGTAGGCGGCAATGGACCCGCTCCCGGCGCGGCCGACCACGGTCCGCTAGGGTAGCCGTGCCATGGCCGCTACCCCCGACCCGACTCGCACCCCGCCCTCGATCACGTTCCTCGGCCACTCGACGGTCCTGTTCGAGATCGCCGGGGCGCGCATCCTGACCGACCCGATCGTCTTCGATCGGCTGATCATCCTGCGCCGCATGGCCAGCCGGCTCGATCCCTCGCTGCACCAGGAGCTCGACGCGGTGCTGATCTCGCACCTGCACGTCGATCACCTGCACATCCGCTCGCTGATCGAGATCGGGCGCGAGACGCGGGTGATCATGCCCAGCGGCGGCGAGAGCCTCCTGCTGGGCAACGGCTTCACCCGCGTGGAGGGCGTCGAGCCCGGCGAAGCCGTGGATGTCGGTGGCGTGCGCGTGACGGCGACGAAGGCGCTCCACTCCGGACGCCGCCCGCCCCTGGGCCCGGATGCGCCCGCCCTCGGGTTCGTGCTCGAGGCCGGCACGGCCAAGGTCTACTTTGCCGGGGACACGGACATCTTCCCGGAGATGACCCAGATCGCGCCCGACCTCGACGTCGCGCTGCTACCGGTCTGGGGCTGGGGACCGCGCCTCGGCCACGGGCACATGAACCCCCGCCGGGCGGCGCTGTCCCTTCGGCTCCTGCGGCCGCGATACGCGGTGCCCGTCCACTGGGGCACGCTCTGGCCGTACGGCTTCGGCCGCGTGGTGCCCGGCCGGCTGACCGACCCGCCGCGCGAGTTCGTCCGCTTCGCGCGGCGCTACGCGCCCGACGTCCAGGTGCTCGTGACGCCACCTGGCACGCCGGTCTCCTTCGACCCCGATGCCCCGGCGCCGGCTCGTGGGGAGCGGCGCTCGAAGCCACCCCGGCCGCCCAGGCTGCCGAAGGTCAACCTTCCATCCGGGCCAGGAGGCGGCCGGCGCTGACGGGAGGCAGCCGGCGCTGACGGGAGGCGGGTCGCCGGTCACGGACCGCTCGCGGCAGGTCGCGGGGCCGCATTGCTATCCTTGCGCCACGACATCCAGCGCCGATCGAAGGGAGACAGCCATGTCCATCGTCGCCCCGGCTGCGCCGACGGCCTCTGCCGGCGCTACCCAGGCTCTGCAGGCGAGCCTCGTCGAGCTGATCGACCTGTCGCTGCAGGCCAAGCACTACCACTGGACCGTGATCGGCAAGGAGTTCCGGCCGGTCCACCTCCAGCTCGACGAGATCACCGACCAGGTCCGCATCTTCTACGACGACGTGGCCGAGCGGATGGCCACCCTGGGCGTGGCGCCCGACGGCCGCCTCGGCACGGTTGCCGCCGCCACGCCGCTGCCGGCCGCCGGCGAGGGCTGGCAGACCGATCGCCAGTCCGTCGAGGTCATGTGCGCCCGGCTCAACGAGGTAGCCGCGGCAGTCCTCCGCCGGGCGGCCGAGATCGGCGACGCGGACCTCGTGACCCAGGGGATCCTGATCGACATCGGGGGCGGGCTGCAGAAGCAGGCCTGGATGCTTCGCGTCCAGGCGGAGTAGCAGCTCCGCGCGCCCGCCCCTGCCGCGCCCCCCGGCGAGGCGCGGCTGAGCGCTCATCCAGGGATGCGCGAAGGCCCCGGGGGTTGACCCCGGGGCCTTCGCTGTGTCGCGGTCGAAGATCAGGCGAGCAGCTTCTTCTTGAGCTCCTCGTACTCGGGCACGGAGATCACGCCCTGGTCCCGTAGCTGCGCCAGCTTGGCCAGCTCGTCAGCGGTGGAGACGCCGGCGGCGGCCTTCTGGGCGGCCTCGGCCTGCGCCATCATCTGGACATCCTGGGCGGTCGCCTTCGGGCGCACGATCATGTAGATCAGGCAGCCGAGCAACGGGAGGAAGACGATGACGAGGATCCAGATCGCCTTCCAGCCCCCCGACAGGTCGTTGCGCCGGAAGATGTCGGCGAGGCAGGTGATCCAGATCCAGATCAGCATGAACCAGAAGAAGAAGGCGACCATGCCCCACATGAGGTCCCAGAAGCCGAAGCTCGCGTCATCGAGCTGGTTGCAGGCTGCCAGGAACACCGTTGCAAGCGCGACGAGCGCGGCCAGGGGCCAGTGCTGCATCGTTGATCGAAGCGTTGACAGGTTGCTCACGTAGTTTCTCTCTCCTTGTCTGGGTGGGCCGTGGGCCTCGGATGGGCAGCCGGCACGGCACGTCGATTCAACGGCGCCGATCGTATCACCGCGGCTGAGACCGAAGTGCTCGACCGCGGAGGCTCCCCTTGCGCGCCAGGCATGGAAGGCCAGTGAGTCAACCGGGGTCGACCAGCTCGATGCGGATCCGCTTGTTGATGCGACCCTTCGACTCGTAGCCAGTGACGTGGATGGTCCCCACCTCGCGCGTGTTGGCGACGTGCGTCCCTCCGTCCGCCTGAAGGTCGAGGCCGACGATCTCGATGGTGCGGACTTCCTCGATGCCCGGCGGCAGGAGGTTGACCTTCGTCCGGATGAGGTCCGGGATGGCGAACGCCTCCTCGCGCGGCAGCACGTCCACGCGCACGTCTCGCGCCGAGACAAGCTCCCGGTTGACCTTGTCCTCGATCTCGTCGACGAGATCGCCGGACATCCGCTCGAACTCGAAGTCCATGCGACCGGTGCCCGGCTCCATGTTGCCGCCGGTCACGAGCGCCCCGTAGTCGCGCCACACCACGCCGCACAGGGCGTGGAGCGCGGTGTGGGTGCGCATGAGCGTGTAGCGACGAGCCCAGTCGAGCTCGGCCACCAGGATGTCGCCCGGCGCGGGCGGCTCGGTCCCCGGCTCGAGCTCGTGGACGGTTTCGCCACCGGCCTTGCGGGCAGCCTTGACGGTCCAGGTCCTGCCGTCAGCGGCGCGGAGGAGGAGCCCGCGATCGGACGGCTGGCCACCGCCCCCCGGGTAGAAGATGGTCTCCTCGAGCACGACCAGCGGTGCCTCGGTGGTCGTGTCAACCGCAGCAACGCGGGTCTCCGCCCGCCGGGCGTACGCGTCGCCGTAGCATAGGTTGACGTTCACGGAAGCGACCTCGAAGTGCGGCCCGGCCCGCCCGGCAGGATCGGCTACTTGACGGTGAGCGTACCCGTCATGTTCGGGTGCACCGTGCAGATGAACGTGTAGGT
>Ga0316622_100003066_pt1 | contig 11814 bp, 9 predicted proteins | sample OWC_Aug_OW2_C1_D_FD_207646 | JGI IMG/M metagenome (GOLD analysis project Ga0316622, IMG submission 207646) | Wetland soil microbial communities from Old Woman Creek delta, Ohio, United States - OWC_Aug_OW2_C1_D5_C | ecosystem: Environmental > Terrestrial > Soil > Wetlands | place: USA: Ohio... | reverse complement strand
GTGGCTGCTCCGACGCTTCGGCAGACGGGTGGATGTGGCGTGGGACGGCCACGATAAGCACACTCGCCTCGCCGGGACGCTGCCGCGGTTTCTCCCCCTGCTGGATGACGACGCGTACGTCGAGGCCGATGTTCCCTACCGCACCTGGCTGCGGTCGGCGAGGGGCCGCCGCGGCCGGGATCTGGCCTGGCTGCTTTCGCGGTTTCAGGAGCTGCCGCTATCGGAGCGGGAGCGGGCGGAGCTCTACGACTCGCTGGAGCTGAACGTCCGGTGGGACTTGGGCAACCTCAGCGCCAGCCGCACCAGGAACTGGCGCACGGTTCGGCGCGTCTTCTACCACCGGGCCCCCTTCATCCGTCGGAACGAGGTGGATCTGGTCAACGAGATGCCCGTGCCACTTTCCGTGACCAGGCTGAGCCGCCGCGAGGGTGAGCGCGTTCTGGACCTGATGCGGGAGGTGATGACCGTGCGTCGCCGGGAGCTCTGGGGTACGACCCACGGCGACCCGTCGCATGTGCTCAGGGCCGACGTCGGCCGGGGTCTCCAGATCTTCCTGTGGGGCCTGCCGCCGGAACGGCGGCTGCCCCTCCGCGCCTACGTCGCGGGGCTCAGCCTGAAGAACGGCCTCCCCATCAACTACATCGAGGCCATCGGTCTGTGCGAGTGGTTGGAGGTCGGCTTCAACACCTTCTACACGTTCAGGGATGGGGAGTCGGCCTGGAACTATGCGCAGGCCCTGCGGCTGCTCCACCAGGTCCTGAGCGTCACCTGTGTCGCGGTGTACCCGTATCAGATCGGCGAGCAGAACGAGGAGGCTATCGAATCCGGCGCCTTCTGGTTCTACCGCAAGCTCGGCTTTCGTCCGGGACGGCCGGAACTCTTGCGGATCGCCGAATCGGAGGAGCGCCGGATCGCCGCGACGCCGGGGTACCGGACGCCGGCGCGCACCCTGCGGCGGTTGGCGGCGGGCCATATGTTCCTCGAATTGCCCGGATCGAGCCGCGGATGCTGGGACCGCTTCCGGGCGCGGAACATCGGGTTCGCCGTGCAGCGGCACATGGCCGCGCAATGGGGCGGGGATGCTTCCGGGATGCGGGCAGGGTCGGCAACCGCGGTGTCGCGGGCCCTGGGTGTGCCTGTGGACAGTTGGGCAGGCCACGCCAGAAAGGCGCTGGAAGACCTTTCGCCCGTCCTGGCGCTCGTGCCGGGCCTCGCAGGCTGGACAAACGAGGAGAAGCGCGCGCTGGTGCGGGTCGTCCGGGCGAAGGGCGGCTCGACAGAGGCCGGCTACCTGCGCTTGATGGGGCGGCACCAGAAACTCCGGGACGCGATTGTGCGACTGGGGTCGAAGCCGCCCGTCCTTGGACGCGAGTTCTGATCGGTTCGACCACGCGTCGGGCTTCGTGTCGACTCCACGGCCCGGTCTGCCGGCGTCGTTTGCATTCTTCGTTTTCATTCTTGACACCGCCGGCGGTCTGCGCGATGCTCGTGCGGCTTTTGAGATCCGTGCGGCCACGCGCCGTGTGCAGGTCATTCGGTGTGTTTTCGGGCCGGCGTCTTTGCCGTCCGCGGACCTCCAGGCACATCCACCCCAATAGCGCATTCCCATCAGTGATCGGGAACGTCCTGCCGAATGCAATGGAACTCTCGGTGCGGGTCCCGATTCGGCACCGGAGGCGGCGCGAGCCCCCGGTCGGCACTCATTGGCTTGGCGGGGAAGGATTCCCCGCGCAAAGGAGGATCGTTTCGATGAAGAGATTCTGTGTGGCTTCGGCCCTGGCACTGCTGCTGTTCGGGACATTGGCTGGGGTCGGCGACGCCGCCCGGTCGGGCGGGACGTTCAATTTCGTGCTGCCCTACGGCGGCGACGTGCTGACGCTGGACGCCCACAAGACGCCCAACACCAACGACCAGATCGTCACCATCAACATCAATCGCAGCCTGTACAGTTGGGACGAGAGTGCGAACCGGCCGAAACTGGAGCTGGGCGAGAAGGTTGACGTGTCGGCTGACGGCCTGACGTACAAGATCGCCCTGCGGAAGAACGTGAAGTTCCACAACGGGCGGCAGATGACCGCGGACGACATCATCTGGAGCTACGAGCGGGTCATGAAGATCAAATCGCCGGCCGCTCGTTACGTCCGCATCATCAAGGGTGCCAAGGATTTCGAGGAAGACAAGGCGGCACGGATCGCCGGCCTCCGAAAGATCGACAATTTCACTCTCGAGATCGGGATGGAGCAGCCCGTGGACCCGGCGTACTCGCTGTACGAAGGGGGCACTGCCATCCTGCCCAAGGAAGAGGTCGAGAAGAAAGGCGACGCCTTTGGAGCGGACCCCGTGGGCCTCGGCCCGTTCAAGTTCCAGAAGTGGGTGAAGGGCAGCGAAGTCGTCGTGGTGAAGAACGCGGATTACTTCGAGAAGGGGAAGCCGTACCTGGACAAGGTCGTGTACAAGATCATGCCCGAGGGCGCCGCCCGCGACGCCGCGTTCCGGGCCAAGGAGCTGGATGCGACGGTGGTTGGGTCGGCGCAGTATCCCGTGTACAAGGCCGATCCCCAGATCTCCAAGAACATGGTCGAAGTGGCCGAGCTGTTCACACGCATGATCGGCTTCAACCCGAACTACGAGCCGTTCAAGAAGAAAGAAGTGCGGCAGGCCATCAACCACGCCATCGACACCAAACTGATCATCGAGAGACTGCTGAAGGGTAAGGCCTTCCAGGCGGTGAGCTACTTGCCCAGCACGTCCCCCGCATTCGATCCCAACGCCAAGGGGTACGAGTACAACGTAGAGAAGGCCAAGGCGCTGATGAAGCAGGCGGGGTACGAGCAGGGCTTCACCTTCGAGTGCATTGGCACCAGCAACGAGTCCTGGGGCATTCCGGTGGTCGAAGCCATCATGCCCTTCCTGCGGGCGATCAACGTTACGGTGAAGCCGCAGCAGGTCGAGGGCGCGGCGCTTGCGCCGCGGCTCCAGAAACTGGACTACCAGGCGTACATCTGGTCGTTGTCCAGTGGAGCGGGCGGCGACTCGCTGCAGGCCCTGGCCCGGTGGGAGTCGAAGAACCCGGCGAGCGCCGGAAACTTCGTAACGTACAACAACCCCGAGTTCGACAAGCTCCTGGAGGCAGCGCGGAAGGAACGGGACATCGCCAAGCGGAACGAGATCCTGCGCAAAGCCGATGCCGTCTTCAAGGACGACGCGCCGATCTGGTTCTTCAATTACAACAAGGCCGTCATCGCCCACCAGCCGTGGGTCAAGGGCATCAAGCCGGTGGCCATCGAATTGATGTACCAGGACCTCACGGATCTCTGGATCGACGAGTCGTCGCCTCGCGCGAAGGAGAAGTAGCAGGCCGCGGACAATTCCGCGCGTTGGTAGCTCGATCCCGGACCGTCTCACCATGGTCCGGGATCGAGCGTTTCTCAAGGCTCTAGCGTGGGTTCCCGATGCTCGCGTACGCGATTCGACGGCTGCTGCAATTCATCCCGACGATCCTCGCGATCTCGTTGATCATGTTCTTCCTGCTCAATGTGCTGCCGGGTAACGCCGCGCTCATGGCGGCCGGGGCGCAGGATCGCGGAATGGATGCGAAGTACGTCGAGGAAATGCTGAAGCGGTGGGACCTGGACAAGCCGCTGCACGTCCGGTACTGGATCTACGTCAGGAACCTGGCGCAGGGGCACCTCGGGCTCTCTTTTCTGCGGGGCGAGGACGTCCGGGAGGTGATCCTGGCGCGGTTCTGGCCGACCCTCAAGCTGGCGATGGCGGCGATGCTCATCGCCATCGCCGTCGGTGTGCCGCTGGGATTCATTTCGGCCCTGCGGCACGGTTCCTGGTTGGATGCGTGCTCCATGATCGGGGCGGTGTCCGGCGTCTCTTTGCCGCAATTCTGGCTGGGCCTTCTCCTCATGTTTCTCGTGTCGGTGAAGCTCCAGCTCTTGCCGACGTCCGGGTACGGAGATGGAAGCCTCACCCACCTCATCTTGCCCGCCCTCACGCTGGGTGTCGGCTATATGGCGCTCTTGGCGCGGACAACGCGCGCTGCGGTGATGGAGATCCTGTCCGCGGATTACGTGCGCACCGCGGCCGCCAAGGGCCTGTCACGCTTCGCCATCAACGGGAAGCACGTGTTCCGGAATGCACTCATCCTGGTGTTGACGACCGCAGGGCTCCAGTTCGGCTCGCTCATCGGCCAGACCGTCATCGTGGAGAAGCTGTTCTCGTGGCCGGGGGTGGGATCCCTGCTGGTCGACACGATCTTCCAGCGGGACATCCCCGTCGTCCAGGGATGTATTCTGCTGATCATCCTGGTCTTCCTGTGCGTGAACCTGGCGGTAGACCTCCTCTACGCCGCCATCGATCCGAGGATCGAGTACCGATGAGCGCGGCCCTGCGGACGCTCGGGCGGCAGAAGAATCTGATGATCGGGGGAGCGATCACGCTGGTGATCGTGCTCATGGCGATCTTCGCGCCGCTACTCTCGCCGTACGATCCGATCACACAAGCCGACCTGATGCACGCGGAGGAGCCTCCCAGCCGGGCCTTTCTCTTCGGGACGGACACGCAGGGGCGAGACATCCTGTCGCGAGTCATCTACGGAGCGCAGGTATCCCTCAGTATCGGCCTGATCACGCAATGTCTGAACAGCCTTATCGGGATCCTGCTGGGCCTCACCGCGGGCTTTGTCGGGAGGTGGTGGGACGACCTCGTGATGGGCCTGACCAACATCATGCTCTCGATCCCCGCCTTGGTCTTGGCACTGGCGATCATGGCGGTGCTCGGACCGGGCCTGTTCAACGTCTTCCTGGCGCTCGGGTTCACCAACTGGTCGTACAGTTGCCGGGTGACGCGGTCGCAGGTGCTCGCGGCGCGCTCGCTGGATTACGTGACGGCGGCGCAGGCGTTGGGCCAAGGGCGGGCACAGATCATGCTGCAGCAGATCCTACCCAACATCGTCGGACCGATCCTGGTCATCGCCACGCTCGGCGTCGCCTACGCGATCCTCACCGAGGCGTCACTATCATTCCTCGGCTTGGGCGCTCAGCCGCCGACGCCGAGCTGGGGCGGAATGCTCTCCACGGCGCGCGAGCAGCTCTTCACGGCGCCCTGGATCTCCATCTTCCCGGGGATGACGATCTTCGTCACGGTGCTGGGGCTGAACCTGCTGGGCGACGGACTGCGGGATATTCTTGACCCGCACACGACGAGGACGAGGCGGTAAGGCGAGGAACAGCAGGCGGGGCAGAGGCGCAGGGGGGCAGGGGAGAGGGGGAGATCGGGTGAGCCGAATCGCCCACTCACCCAGCCGCCCGACCATCCAGTCGCACTGCGGAATGGGCGTCATCCGAATCTAACGAACGGGGAGAAGGAATGGATACTGCGATTCTGAACAGTCGGATCTATACGGGAGACCCGAGCAGGCTGTGGGCCGCGGCAATCCTTATTAGGGATGGAAAGGTTGCGGCGGTGGGAAGCAACGCCGAGGTCAAGGCGCTTTGCGGCCGATCCGCCCAGATCTTTGAGATGCCGGGCCGGTTGGTCGCGCCGGGGATCGTGGACGCGCATCTCCACTTTGTGAGCTTCGGATTGTACCTCGAGCGGGTGGATCTCCGGGACCTGACCTCGATCTCGGCCTGCCGCGAGCGGCTGAAAGCCGCGGTGGCCAAGAAGCGGCCCGGCGAGTGGATCATCGGCCGCGGCTGGAACGAGCACATCTGGACCGACAGGCGCGAACCGTGCGCGAAGGACATTGACGACATCTCGTCCGATCACCCGGTCATGCTGGTCCGCTGCTGCGGGCATACCGTGTGGATCAACGCGACGGCCATGCGGCTCGCAGGGATCACGCGGGACGCCGTGGATGCTCCCGGCGCCCGGATCGAGCGGGATGCGTCCGGCCAGCCGATCGGCCTCTGCCGGGAGTACCGGAAGCTCATCGAGAAGGTGATCCCGCCGCCGACGCTGGAGGAGCGGAAAGCCGCTGCGCTGCGCGCCCAGACCGAGGCGCTGCGCTACGGCGTCACGGGTGTGCACACCTGCGAGACGCTGGCCGAGTGGGATGCGCTGGCGGCGCTGGAAGCGGAGGGGAAGCTCCGAATTCGCATCCACCACACGCTGCCCCCCGAAGAGGTCGAGAAGGCCAGGGCGCGCGGCATCGAACTGACGAACGGAAGCGATCGGCTCTGGTTCGGCCAGGTGAAGCTCTTCGCCGACGGGACGCTGGGATCCGGCACCGCGCTGCTCCATGCGCCCTACGCGGACGACGCATCCACGACGGGGCTGGAGTGCCTCACGGTCGCCCAGATGCGGGAGCGGATCGAGTTGGCCTATCGCCATGGCGGCGACGTCGCGGTCCACGCCATCGGCGACCTGGCCACCACCAACGTCCTGGATGCCATCCAGCAGGCGCGAGGGAAGTTCCCCGGGCCGAAGCGGGACCGGGTCGAGCACGTGCAGCTCATGCACCCCGCGGACTTCGCCCGGTTCCGGAGCATGGAGGTAGTGGCCTCGTGTCAGCCCGTCCACCTGCACACCGACAGGCTGGTGGCCGAGAAGAAGTGGGGGATGGACCGCTGCCAGTACGGCTACGCGTGGAAGTCCATGCTGAAGGCGGGCATCAAGGTCCAGTTCGGGTCGGACGCGCCGGTCGAGCATATCAACCCGCTGCTGAGCTTCCACGCCGCGATCGCGAGGCAAACCCCCGCGGGCGAGCCCAAAGCTGGGTGGTTCCCCGCGGAGCGTTTGACGCTAGCGGAAACCCTCCACGCCTTCACCGTCGTTCCGGCGTGGACGTCTCGCAGAGAGGCGCAGCTGGGGACGCTTGCGCCGGGCAAAATAGCCGACGTCACCGTCTTCGCAGAGGATCTGTCCGCGCTCGCGCCCGAGAAGTTGCCTTCCGCGTCGGTGGAAATGACTGTGGTCGGCGGCGAGGTGGTGCACCGGAAGTGAGCGGAACGCGGAGCGGCCGTCAGGCGTTCCTGCCTGCGGAATGCCCTGTGCAGGCACATCATTCTATTTTATAGGTGGAGTGACTTCCGGGCGAAAGGAGGAGCGTATGGGTTTGCTCGATGGTTTGCTCCAGGGATTGTCAGGCGGTCAGGAGGGCTCCGGAGGTGAGGGGCTCGAGCAGGCGTTGTTCCAGATGCTCGGGCAGGGGGGCGCCGAGGGGCTCTCGGGGTTAGCCCAGAACTTTCAATCGCAAGGGCTCGGCGACATCTTCTCATCCTGGGTGAGCACCGGTGAGAACAAGCCGGTCCAGCCCCAGCAACTGCAGGGTGCACTGGGTACGGACGTGCTGCGGCAGCTTGCCGGCGGGAGCGGCATGTCGCTCCAGGCCGTCCTTCCGCTGCTGGCGCAGCTTCTCCCGTCGGTGATTGACAAGCTCACCCCGCAGGGGCAGTTGCCGAAGAACAACGACCTGCTCCAACAGGGCCTGGGGGCGCTTTTCGGGAGAAAATAGCGCCGGCATCGACGACGCCGACCGGCGTGGACCTTCGGACAAACGGAAAAGGCGGCACCGGGAGCGTCCCGGTGCCGCCTTTGGCGTCGTGGCTTTGTACTTCGCTATTTCTTCGTGGCCTTGGCGGGCTCTTTCTTCGGCGCATCCTTCGATTCGATCTCCTTGGCGCTCATCGTATACTGGATGGTCACTTTCGATCCCACCTTCACGTCGCCGGTGACCTTCGTGTCCTTGTCGCGGGCAATCTCCCACTTGTCGTTGCCCTTCTGCACGACGATCATGTCATCCTTGATCTCGAGGACTGGACCCGTGACCTGGTACGTCTTCACAGAGGCCGCGTACGCAACGGAAACGGCGAACATGAGGACGGCAGCAATCACGATGACACGCTTCATCAAGGCCCTCCTTTCTCAGTTGTCAGGATGCCAACGGTTCCGACGCGGGCCGATCTTAGTCAGAGTGCGGGACGGCCGTCAACCGGAAAGACGCGCTTGGGCGTGAGAGGCGAGGTGGGCATTCCGTTGCCATACAGGGCACCGCTACACGGCTCAGCCACGCCACGTGACCTGGGCCTCGTTCCGCAACGGGAGACGGTAGTAGCGGTAGCGCGGGAAACCGATCATCATCGCCCCGCACACGACGTGACCCTCGGGCAGCGCCAGGGCGTCCTGCAGAGGCGACCACTGGCGCGCCGCGTTGGTCAGGATGCCGCCCCAGCAGGCGCCGAGGCCGAAGGAGGGCGCCGCGAGCTCCAGATAGGTCAGGGCGATGGCGCAATCCGTGACCGCCCAGGGGTGGCTCGCCGGTGCGCAGGCGATCACGAGGTGCGGCGCGCCGCGGCAGACCATGTCGAGGCCGGAGTCCCATCCGGCGATGAAGCGCAGGGCGTTGCGCTGCGCCGCCGGCGGCTGCGCAGGCAGGCCTGCGCGCATCCAGTCCACGGTCAAGCCGGCAAGGCGGCGGACCTCAGCGGCGTCGTAGATCACTATCCAGCGCACCGGTTGGCGGTTGGAGGCTGAGGGGGCGAAGCGCGCCACGTCGATGAGGCCGGCGAGCGCCTCGCGCTCGACCGGCTGCGGGGCATACGTGCGGATGGAGCGCCGAGCCCGCAGGATGTGCGTGATCTGTTCCCGTCCCGGCAGCCACTCCGACCGGACCGGCGGGACCTGTTCGGGCGTCATGCCCGTTATGGAAACCGCGCCGTGGGGGCACACGGCGACGCAGTGTCCGCAGTTCCGGCAGAACTCCTCCGCCTCGACGGGGACGTGCGGCGTGCCGTCCCCCGGCGTCAGTTCGATGATCCGCGTCGGGCATTCATCCACGCAGATTCCATCGCCCTTGCACCGCGCCGGATCAACGACGAACAGTGACATCAGAGAACTCCTAACAGATCCGCAGATTACGCAGATTGGCCGATTTCACGGGGCCATCCTTTACTGAACGAATCTGCGAAATCTGTGGAATCTGTGGTTTCCCGGTTCGTGCCGAACCTACGAAAGCTTGATTCCTTCGATCAGCGACCAGCCAGCGTCGAGGAACTGGGACAGGGTGCGCTGGGTGGGGCCAAAGGTGATGAAGTCTTCCGGCGCCATCCCGTTCGGCTCATACGCTTTGACGAATTCGGGAATAGTCGACAGGCGCTGGATCACGTCTTTGGCGATCGGTCTGTCGATTCTGAGTTCTCGCGGCACGCCCGGCTCCAGCAGTTGGGCCTGGATGTTCGGCGCCGTGGACATGACCATCTCGGCGCCGACCAGCTCCGTCATGTGATAGATGCCGCGCAATGCCGCGGGCAGGATCACCGCCTCGTAGCCGCGCTCCTTGAACAATGCGTAGGACCGCTTGGCCACGGCCAACCCCGCCTGACGGACGTCGGAATCCTCGACGGCGGCTCTTCGATCGTGGGCCACGTCGCGAAGGTAGTCGTCGAGTCGGCCCACCATGAGGACGGCAAAGCAGCGGCCCGGCGTCTTCCCAGCCGCTCGCGCGCGGAGCGCGCCCTTCCGGTGGCGCTCGCCGATGGCCAGGACCTGGGGGACGGTGAAACTGACGGTGGCCGTGATGGTGATCCCCTCGGCCACACAGTCCTCAAGGACATCGAGAGCAGCGGCGGTGCCGGGGAGCTTGACGGCAATATTGGGCGCCCACGCATGGTACCGGCGCGCCATGGCCGCCATCGTCTCGCGGTCCGCAGACCGGGCGGGGTTGACCTGACCGCAGACGTACCCGAGGCGACCCTTCGTCGCCTGATACTGGGGCAACAGCATCTCGGCCGCTCGCTTGACGACGTGGCTCATCAACTCTTCGGCTCGGCGTTCGCTCGGCAGATCTTTCGGCACGGCCTTGAGGGCGTCCGCCCAGATCTCGGGCCGACCCCGCAGGGTGCGAGCCGTGAGCAGGGGATTCGTGGTGACACCGGTCGCGGCGTGCTCCAGACCCTTCCGAAGCTCGTCGGGATCGGCCGAATCATGCCACCAGGTCGTGGGCGTTTCGTGGGCCAGCCATTGGAGATAACTTGCGTGTGCCATGGCGCTCCTCTCTCTCGGTTCGTGCAGGCCAATCGGGCAGGCCTGGAACAACAGGCGGCGAGCCGCCCAATTACCAGTTGTCACTATGATTTCGCACGCGGCCTGCCGGTGTCAAGGGCGGCGGACGAGTTGTGAGGTCGAGAGACCACGCCGGAGGTCTTGGTCTTGTCGCGCGGATGATCGCGCGGAAGGGCTTGAGGGAGACACGCTAAGCATGGTATCGGTAATGCCGACACCGGACGTCGGCGCCCGAATCCGTGGTGCACTTTCACGCGGCACAGAGGAGGCAACATTTCATGGCCATCGAAAACACGCCCACCATCACGAACGATCAGCGGGTCAACGATATGCGCGGAGCCATCGAGCACCGGGCGACCTGGATGTATCTGTTGCTCGACGAGATGAAGAAAACGGGGGTGGACTGGGAGGAGGTCGGCCGCAAGGCCATCCTGCGCTGCGGGGCCTTCCACGGGAAGACCAAGTTCACGCAGACCGAGGATCTGCGGGTGCTGGGGAAGGAATTCGCCAACGAGCTCTTCTCGAAGATCTTCGAAATGGACGTGAAGGAGTTGTCCGCCGACACGTTTGTCGTGGAATTCCACTACTGTCCCCTCGTGTCGGCGTGGAAGAAGCAGGGGGCCAGCGACAAGCAGTGCGAGACGCTCTGCGACATGGCCATGGACGGCGACCGCGGCATCATCTCCGCCTTCCCAAAGTTCAAGTTTGAACTGGGAGACACGATCGCCAAGGGCGGCAAGGGCTGTACGATCACGATCACCAAGACGAAATAGGGTGCCTCTGGGCGGACTCGCGAAACCCCGCCCTGTATGTCCGGCAACACTCCGGGGACACGGCACCGCGTGCGGTGCCCCCGCGGGTTTTCCTGCTGACACCCTGCCGTCCGGATGGCAACCGCCCGAGCGAGTCTCGCTGGAGCTCGATGTTTCATGACGCATGCGCTCGACTCCGCCGTTCCGGTGTCCGGCAAGCGCTTCTCCGTGCTGTATCGCCTCGACGGCGACGAGGGAGAGGCTCGCCGGCGCGCGCAAGATATCTGCGTGGAGCAGACCGTCGAGATTCCAGACACATTGGTCCCCGATGGGGTCATCCGGAATCACGTCCTGGGGCGTACCGAGGCGCTCGAGGTTCGCCCTGACGGGGGCTACTCCGCACGCATCAGCTACGCCGTCGAGGTCGCCGGCGCCGGGTTGACTCAACTCCTGAACGTGGTGTTCGGCAACATCAGCATCAAGACGGGCATCCGCGCCGAGCGGTTGGATCTTCCGGAGGTCATGCTGCGGTCGTTTCGAGGGCCGCGGTTCGGACGACACGGCCTGCGGGAGCGCCTCGGCGTTCCGGCGCGCCCGCTGCTCTGCACGGCGCTGAAGCCCTTGGGGTTGTCACCGGAGGGCCTGGCAGGGTTGGCCTATCAGTTTGCCCTGGGTGGGATCGACATCGTCAAAGACGATCACGGCTTGGCGGATCAGGGTTTCGCGTGTTTCCGGGAACGGGTGCAACGGTGCGCGGAGGCCGTGGCGCACGCCAACCGGGAGACCGGCGGCCGCTCGATCTATGTTCCAAATGTGACCGCTCCGTTCGACGAGATTCTTTCCAGGGCCCGCCATGCAAAGGAGAACGGCGCGGGCGGGCTGCTCATGGCGCCGGGGTTGACCGGTCTGGACGCGATGCGCTGCCTGGCTGACGATGGCAGCATCGCGTTGCCGATCCTCGCACACCCCGCTTTTCAGGGAACCTACGTCCTGCATCCGTCGAGCGGCATGTCCCACCACCTTCTCTTCGGACAGCTGCCCCGCTTTGCCG
>Ga0316622_100003065_pt1 | contig 11816 bp, 11 predicted proteins | sample OWC_Aug_OW2_C1_D_FD_207646 | JGI IMG/M metagenome (GOLD analysis project Ga0316622, IMG submission 207646) | Wetland soil microbial communities from Old Woman Creek delta, Ohio, United States - OWC_Aug_OW2_C1_D5_C | ecosystem: Environmental > Terrestrial > Soil > Wetlands | place: USA: Ohio... | reverse complement strand
GCCTGACATTTGCTCGATCCCGAAATGACACTCCAGGCACTCGCTCTCGTACGGCGCCTCCGGCCACGGAGGCGCGGCGGGCACCGCTTCGTCTCCTGCCGCCCGCAGGCTCTCGACCACGTCCTGGTGAGCCTTCTCGATGATGGCCAAGGCGTAGCGAGGGTTGTGGATCGCCCTTCCCTGATCGACCAGCGCCATGTTGTCCCGCGCGTCGTTGAGCACGGCGGCCTTGCCGTCCCGCGCCGACAGCCGGGTGATCGCCGACTGCAGCTCCGCGCGCACCCCCTCGACCCTGTCGCGGAGCCCGACCTGCCAGCTCCGGTAGATCGTGTAGTACTTCGGACCGTGACACGACATGCAGCTCACTTCGTTGGCGACCAGCCGGTCGCCCTGCCGCCGGTTGTGACACGACTCGCAGTGAATGCCGGCCAGGTACATCGCCGCCGGCTTCGGCTCGACGCCTTTGCCGCCGACGCCGCGATAGAGATCGCGAACCGGCGAGTGGCCGTCACCCGCGCCGTGACAGGTCTCGCAGCGGGTCGTGAGCGCCTCCTCGCGGGCGGGCACGCGGTGCTGGATCTCGATGTGGCAGTTCAGGCACTCGACCTTGTGATCGGTGACGTGCATGCGGTGGAGGAACTCGGTGTCGCCGTACTTGGTCAGGCGCTCCTCCTCGTTGTGGCAGGTGAAACAGCGCTCGCGCGGCGCCTCGCCGTCGCCCTTCACCACGCCCTGATGGCACCCCATGCACTCCATGCCGAAACGCTTGACGTCGCCGTGATTGAACGAGAGCCCGGCGGTCGTGATCGTCTTCTCGGGCGTCTGATGGCATAGCGTGCAGCGCGCCGTTCCGACATTGGCGGGGGTGTTCTTGAAGTGGCAGAGGAAGCAGGTCGTCGGGGTCACTGCGATGTGGCTCCCCTGGACGATCTGAGAATGGCAGCTCGTGCAGCGGAGCTGCTTCTCCCGACGCATCTCCATCAGGTGCGGCTGGTGATCGAAGAGCACGCCCTGATACAGCTCCTGGCCCACCAGCAACCGCTTCGCGTGGCAGCCGCTGCGCAGACAGCTCTGGTCGTCGACCTCCGTCCAGGGGTTGGTGGAGTAGGTGCCGGTGAAGTAGCGCGCCACCATGGAGAGCGCCTCGTACTTCTTCCGGAGCTCCGAGGTGATGCCGGGCGGGATGTGGCACTCGACGCAGGCGACGGTGTTGTGGTGCGAGCCTTTCCATGACTCGTAGTAGGGCGCCATGATGTGGCAGCTGCCGCAGAACCGCGGCTGCGACGATGCCTCGAACGCGAGATACGTGAACGCGATCGACGCCGGAATGAACACGACGACCGCGATCACCGTTCGCGTCGCCCATTTGACGATGTTCACGCGCATGCCGCTCAAACGCTGCGACGACCCGGGCTACTCCCGCTCGACGCCGTCTCCCCGCTCCGCTCGCTCGCGCGCATGCTCGCCCCGATACAGGTAGGTCGCCGCGACGGCGAACAACACGAACAGCCACACCAGACCGAGCACCAGAAGCCGCACGTGATAATGCTGTTCGGCCCCGTGGATGGCGCCGCGTACTTCCTCGCCGACGGAGCGGGCCGAGCGGGCGAGGTCACCCACCCGCTGCAGGTCCAGCGCGTGCTGCACCGGCAGCAATTCGTTGTAGTGCGCCCAGCCCTGCTGCAGGCGCGGCCGCAGTCGCGCCACGGTTGGCGACAGCTCCGAGAGCTTGGCGAGCTCGCTGGACGACTCCGCGAGATCGCTCTCGGTTTGGGTCAGAATCGCCTTGAGCTTCTGCCCAGTCGCGAACGGCGCGGTGTCCGCCGCGTGGCATTGCGGGCAGGCGCGATCGAAGAGCGTGTGGTCGGGGCGCGCGATGTCGTGGTAGCCATGACAGCTCACGCACTCGGTCATCGCCCCCGCGGTCACCGCCTTCAGATGCGGCCCGGACTCGAGGTACTCCCGGGTGCGCTGGTGACAATGCCCGCAGGCCCGCGCGATCGATCCCGCCTCGGGAGGCGCGGCGCCGTGCTCGCCGTGGCAGCTGGCGCAGCTCGGCGCCATCGGGTGCTCGTCGACGAAGAGCGCGTTGCCGTGGACGCTGGCGCGAAACTTCTCCGCCTGATCGACCGGGAGCTTGTAGGCGGCCATCAGGGCAGCGTCGCCGTGACAGCGGCCGCAGGTCTCCGGAATGTTGCGTGGGGATACCGGGCTGGTCGGCTCGGTATGGGCCACGACCCGGTGTGCCGAATGGCAGTCGGTACACACCGCCACCCGCTCGTCCCCCTTCGCGAGCAGGATGCCGTGCTGCGAGGTCTGGTACTGCGCGTACTGATCGGTCGGGAGGCCGTACGGCTTCATGCGTGCGGGATCCGCGTGACACGAGGCGCAGAGCGCGGGAATGTCCTTCCGCGCCGGCTTGCCGACGTACCCGCGCGCGGCATCGTGCGCCGCCATGGTGGCATCGGTGGGATTCCCCTTGTGACAGCCGCTGCAGGCGAACTCGTGCGCGTGGACGCTCTCGGCGTAGCCGGTTCGCACGTCCGGGTGACAGACCTCGCACGACTCTTCGCCCCGGACGGTCCTCGCGGGGAGGAGGAGGACCGAAGCAGCGACGACGACGGGTATCCAGGCTCGCATGGTCAGGACCGATACTGTTGAATCGCGAGGATGATCCAGGCCGCGATCGCCGAAACGCCGAGCAGCCATCGCAGCCCCTTGCCGAGCAGCGACTCCCGTTCGCGGCGATCGAGGAAAGGCACCGACAGCACCACGGTCAACATCGCCAGCACGATCAGCACCGCAGCCAGGCGCGGCACGTGCCGCAGCACGCTTCGGGCGGGCAGCAGGTACCAGGGGGGTTGTACGTTGAGCAGGGGCGACAGCGGGTCGGCCTGCGGCAACAGCGGCTGCGGGACGAGGATAGCGAGGGTGAAGAAGACGCCGATCACGAGCAGGCCCACCATCACCCAGGCGAGGAGCAAGTCGTCGAGCACACGCCCGCCTCGCGCGTGGTCGGCCTCATCGAGCAGCACGGGACGCTTCAGTCCGACGTACCACACGGTGAGGAGATGGAACCCGACCCACACCAACGCCACCCAGGGGAGAATGCCGACGTGAAAGGCGTAGAACCGCAGTAGCACCTCCTCGCCGATGTCCCATCCGCCCCAAAACAAGCCGAGGAGCGCGCTCCCGATCAACGGGATGCGTGCGATCGTTTCGCGCGAGGAGTCCGTGGCCCAGTAGGCATACTGGTCCCACGGGAGCAGTGTGCCGGTGAACGCGAACCCCAGCATGACCAGCAGCAGGGCGATGCCAGTCACCCAGCTCGCCCCCTGCGACGGCTGGTAGGCGCGGGCGAAGTAGACGCGAATCAGGTGCAGCAGGGCGGTGAGGATCAGGAGATCGGAGCCCCACTCGTGCAGCGAGCGAATCAGCCATCCCAACCGGACCTCGTCGATGATGACGCCCATGCTGTGATGCGCGGCCTCGACCGACGGGCGGTAGTAGACCATCAAGAGCAGGCCGGTGACGACCTGCACCGCGAACAGGAACAGCGTCAGCAAGCCCAGGAATTGGAGCGCTCCGACGGACGTCGGGATCGCCCGCCCCAGCTCAGCGCGTACGACACGCCTGAGCGACCTTCTAGAGGGAGCGATGGTCTCCACGGGAGAGGTACAGCTCATCGCCGACCGCCGCCACCCGGAAATGGGGGAGCGGCCGCCGCGGTAGGCCGGCCAGAACATTGCCGTTCTCGTCGAAACGCGCCTCGTGACACGGACACGCGAACAGCCGCCTGCCCGCGTCCCACTTCACCACGCACCCCTTGTGCGTGCACAGCGCCGAGACCGCGACGAACTCGCGCGCACGCCGCACGATCCACACCGGCTCTTCGTTGAAGAGGGCGAGCTTGCCGCCGCCGACTGGAATCTCGTCACTCTTGGCGACCTTCATCCGCTGCGGCCCCAGACTCGAGCGTACCTCCTCCGGAGCCACGAGGTACGCCGCGATCGAGCCGATCACGCTCGCGATCCCGGCGGCGATGGTGCCCTTGAAAAGGCGCGTGATGAACGATCGACGCGTCGCATCTGCGTCGCTCTGCTTCACGGCGTCGGTCACGGCGCCCCCCATATACACTTTCCACAGCACATGCCAGGAGCGTCTCGACTGCGCGCCGACTCCGACGTGGACACGGCACTTGCCGAAAACCGCACCAGTCGCGCTCGGGCGCACCACCATGACGAACGCAGGGTCGCAACGATGACTTCGCTCAACTGCACTGTGCCCTGTTGATCATCGAGAAGCCTGGCGGAGCGCATTGGTGGAGGGTGGATCAGCTCCCCACGCGCCCCCTCGTCAAGCCCGCTATCGCCACTCGCGAGTCTAAGAATTCGCCGTCGTGGGCCCTTCCCACCACCGAGAATCAGGGGCGCTTTTCGCGAGATCTCGCCGCCCGGGGCATTGGCAGCGCTCTTGCACGCACCGTTTAGGGAAGCGCGGGCCGGACCCGCGCTCCGACATGGAGATTGTCATGGACGCGCACCGTTTCCTTCGCGAGGTCGCCGAGACACTGCAATGCGACGAACAACGCGCCGACGCGGTGACCTTCGCCGTCTTCCAGGAGCTCCGAGATCGTCTGACACCCAAGGAGGCGGCGGATGTCGCGGCGCAGCTTCCGACCCCGCTGAAGCGACTCTGGCAAGAGCACGATCAAGGATCCGACCGGCACGTCGCGCGCACCCACGCCGCCGAGTTCATGGGGAGGGTACGCCGTCGCGCGGTGCTCCCCGACGACGCCGAGGCCGAGCGAACGGTGCTGGCCGTGTTCGGTGCCCTCCAGAAGCTGCTCGGCAGCCCGACCGGCAAAGAGGGGGAGGCCTGGGACATTTTCAGCCAACTTCCGAAGGATCTCAAGAAGCTCTGGCTGGCGGCAAGCACCGCCGGCCGCGAAGAGGAGTGAAGATCGGGCCATGAAGCGCGTCGCGGACATCATCGTGCACGAGGTCGAGACCTGCCGGCCGACCGAAACCCTGAGCGCGGCCGCACAACGACTCTGGATGGGCCGCAGTGGGATCCTCCCCGTCGTGGTCGACGGCACCCACGGCCGCCAGATGGTCGGCACGCTCAGTGATCGCGACGTGTTCACAGCGGCGCACACGCACTGTCGCCCTCTTCATGCCATCCGCGTGATGAACGCGATGGCCCGCAATCCCTGGACGTGCCGCCTCGACGACCTCGTCCAACTCGCGGTCGATCGCATGCGGCAGCAAGACCTCGATCGCCTGCCCGTACTCGACGAGCGCGGACACCTCGCGGGCATGGTGCTCCTGGCAGACGCCATCCCCGCGCTGTCGCCCGAGGATCCCGGCGGCAAGCGCGTAGCCGCGTAGCCCGTCCATTACGCGGACGGGCTCCTCACCCCCTCCGACGCGGTCGCGCCGAGAGCGGGGCGCCTCAGGCGCCCGCTTTGCCCTCGGGCGAGAGGACGTCGTTCGCCCAGCTCAGCGTCGTCATCATGGTGGGAAAGCCCACGGTGGTGAGCGCCAGGCGGATGGCGTGGCGGATCTCGTCGGGGCTCGCCCCCGCGTCGAGCGCCTTGCGGACGTGCGCGTGGACGCCACCCTCGAGCCGGGCGCCGGCGGCGATCCCGATCTTCACCAACTCGGCGGTCTTGCGGTCGAGCGGCCCGCCGCCGAGACACGCGTCGCCGAGCTCCTCGTAGGCCGCGGTGATACGCGGGTGCTCGGCGGCGAAACGGCGATAGGCCGATGGGAGCTTCTTCTCCATTGTCGTATCCTCCGTGGATCGAACGCGAGGACGGTGTCGGCTCAGCCGCGGACCTGAGCGGACCTCGCCGCCGCTGCGGTCTCCGACTCCCAGGGCGGCAGAATCTTCACCAACACCGTCAGCACGATCAACGGCAATACCAGGACGGCCATGGCCGTGAACAGCCCCTCGATGCCCAGCAACTCCATCTTGTACGTCGTCAATCCCCGGAAGCTCTTCGAGAACATCTGCCCGCCGATCACGACGTTCCACCGGGTGCTGAAGATCCCGAGCTGAATCAGGATGGCCGAGAGAAAATAGAGCAGGCGCCGCAGATCCTCGTGCAGGTTGAACACCCGGATCAGGACCATGACCACGAAGGGGAGCACCATGCCGAGCAGCACCTGGAGAACCACGAGGCTCAGAATCAGCTTGTTCAGGACCAGGTCGGAGAGAATCTTGATCGATTCCTCGCTCTCGTAGAGCCGGTGGATGAAATCGAGGAACTCCAGGGAGAAGTCCACGATCACGGCATAGAAGAGGAACGCCGACATCCGGTCGAGGCAGGCCATGTCGATCTTCTCGCCCCGGAGCGGGGTGATGACCATGTAGAGCAGGATGACGAGCGAGATCCCCGAGACGATCGCGGAGAACAGGAAGACGATCGGCATGAGCACGCTGCTCCACCACGGATTCGCCTTGATGGAGCCGAAGATGAAGCCGACGTAGCCGTGGAGCAGAAAGGCCGACGGGATCCCGATGATGGTGATCGCCTTCACCGCCTTCTTGTCGAAGGCGACCGCGCGATCGCTGACATCGGTGGAGAACAGCGCCAGCGCCCTGTGGATCCAGCGCATGAGGCCGCGCTCGTTCTGGGCCATGAGGATCAGGTCCTTCCGATAGGCGAACCAGATCTCAAGCAAGAGGACGACCATCAGGTACCAGAGGTAGACGAAGCCGAACATCGCCATGGCCGACGTGGGGTTCGGCGTCAGGAAGATCTCGTACGAACGTTCCGGATGGCCGAGGTGCATCTGCAGCGGAAGCGGCGCGATCAGGAGGAACGCGAGCGCCGTCAGGAGGGCGAGCCGGTAGGTGGGCTGCACCTCTTTCACATTGAAGACCTTGACCAGCGAGGCGAGGATGAACGCCCCGGCGACGAGCCCCGTCAGGTACGGGTAGAGGACGATCATGATCGACCAGTGGATGTCGAGATCGTTGGGGTAGATGAAGCCCGAGACCTGTTTGGCCAGTCCCTCGAACCTCTCGATCATTTCGGGCGTCATCGGACTTCTCCGTCGAGGTTCGCGTAGAACACCTTCGGCTCCGTGTTGAGGTGGTCCTTCAGGACGTGAATCTTGTTCATCCGGATCAACCGCGTGAGCGGGCTGGCCGTGCTTTCGAGATCGCCGAACACGCGGGCTTGGGTCGGGCAGACCTCGACGCACGCCGGGAGAAGGTCTTTCGCCAGCCGGTGATAGCAGAACGTGCACTTGTCGGCGGTCATGGTGGCCGGGTGCAGGTACCGCGCGCCGTACGGGCAAGCCTGGATGCAGTAGCGGCAGCCGATGCAGCGTTGGTCGTCCACCAAGACGACGCCCTCGGGGCTCTGGAAGGTGGCCCCGACGGGACAGACCTGGACGCACGGCGGATGCTCGCAGTGGTTGCAGAGCTTGGGCACGTAGAAGCTCCGGAGCACGCTCCGCTCGTTCAACTCATCGCGCACCGGCTGCCCATCTTTGCTGATCAACTGCACCACCACCTCGCCGTCGTGCTTCACAGCGTATCGCTCTACCCAGGTGCGGTAGTAGAACGGCTGCGGAACGTTGTTTTCGGCGATGCACGCCGTCATGCAGCTCCCGCAGCCGATGCATTTCTCGATGTCGATACCCATTCCGTAGGAACGCGGCGGCTCGCCTTCCGGGGTCGAACCCTGTGCGGGCCGGATCCCGAAGATCCAGCCGGAGATCGCCCCGACGAGGGGCGTAAGGAGCTGCCTCAGAAAATGTCGCCGATTCATCGTTGGACCTCGCGCCTATGAAGCTCGGGCATGTGTGGGTAATGGCACTGCCAGCAGAGGTACTTCTCGCCGTGCGTCTTGACGTCGACCTTCGGCACGCCGACGGCCTTCGACTCCGTCCCGTGGCAACCGCCGCAGAAATCCCTGGTCGTGGGCTTGGTGGGCAGGATGCTGTGCGGAGTCACCTTGTGGGCTTCTGGCACGGTGTGACAGGTGGTGCACTCGAGGAGAGCGTGCGGTGAGATCTCCTTGGTCCGCGCGATCTCTCCGTGGCACGCCCTGCATTCGCCGGGAACGCTCGGCGGCTTGGGATCGTGTGCCTCGTGGCACGCGATGCACGGTTTCACCGGGTTGTGGGTGATCGGGTTGATCTGGGGGAAACCCATCGGTCGCGACAGGTCGTAGGCGTGGCACGTCGGGCAGAATTGTCGGTCGCGCGGCGCCGGCGGCTTGATCTCGGTCGGGTTGGCGATGTGCGCGGCCGCCGGTCCGTGACAGGTCTCGCAGGAGAGGTTCCGGTGGTAGCCGTCTTTCTTGAGCAGGGCCTTGTCCTCGTGACAGTCACCGCACGCACTCGCGCCGGCGTACGTGACCTCGCGCGCCTGCTCCCGCTCCATCGCGGCCGTGACCTGGACCTCTCGGTCTTTCATGGCGACAGGCAGGGCTCGTCTGACCATCACGAACCCCCCAATGAGCACGAAGAGCACGATGGAGAGCCGCAGCGCGGCATCGGGAAGCCATGCCGGCCTCCTCCACAGCCGCAAAGCTCCCCTCTCGGACAGCCAGCGAACGTTTCTCATCCGATCTCCCTTCGCAGATCACGAAGCACTAGACACACGCACCCGGGGCCTCGCCGGATGCACGAACGATGCCGCTGTGAAAACGGGCGCAACTCACTGAAAATTGGCGCCCACCTCACAACGCTTTCCCAATTGTGGAAAAGGGGAAGCTGGACTCGAAATCAGGCTCGCCGAGTAGGAATCATTGGTAGGAAACGGGATGTGGTCTGCCGGTAGGCAGCGTAGGCGGGGTACTTAGCCAGCATCATTCGTTCCGTGAACCACGTCGAGCCCTGGAACAGAAGCGTCAGGAGAATCGTGCCCGTCATCGACCAGTCCAGCCACCGACCGGTGGCCGCCACGGCGAAGAGATAGATCGTCCACCACATCGCCATCTCGCAGAAAAAGTTGGGGTGACGCGAGAATCGGAACAAGCCCGAGGTCACGAACCCAGGCCCGCTCGCTTCGCCCCGAGCCCGGCGCTCCTGCTTGGCGCACTGAAAACGCCACTGCTGCTGGTCGGCGACGATCTCGCCGACCAGGAAGGCGAGGAACGCCCCGGCGGCAAGGACATCGAGTGCGCCGAGCGGCGTTCCCCGCGCCCCCCACGCAACGTACGCCGGGATCGCGATCAGCAGCAGCAGGAGATTCTGGTACGGTGCGATGAAGGTCGCATTCAGGATCTGGAACCCGATCGGGCCGAGGAGACGGCGCAGCTCCGGCCATCGATAGTCCTCGCTCCCGCGCCGGTAGCCCCCCTTGCGCGCGAAATTGTAGGTGAGCCGGACCCCCCATAGCCCCGTCAGGAGCGCCATCAGGTTCAGCCGGGTGTCCGCCCAGCCGGCGCAGGCCGCGAAGTAGCCGACGTATGCGGCCGGTAGAATGGACCACAGGCGGTCCACTTGCGAGTAGTTGCCCGTGACGACCGACGCCAGCCAACAGACGGCGACAAGCACGGCACAGGCGCCAACGGCACCCCACAGGGGATCCCCAGGACCGAGCATGCCCACGCCGGCGGTCTCTATCGGAGTCGCCGTGCCGTCTCAATGCCGAAACGCGATGCCAGGGATCCCCGATCACGGCAGCGACGGTCAGAACCCGTAGCGGAGGATCTCCGGATGCGCCTCGGCGTAGGCGCGGGCGAACTCCAGTTGGGCCGCGCTCTGGGCGTGGATCTCGAACAGCGGCTCCCCCCTCGTGACGACGTCGCCGATGGTGTGCAGCAGACGCACGCCGGCGGCGGCGTTCGCCGGAGCGCCGGCGCGTTTGGCGACGCGCGCGATCTCCCAGCAATCGATCTCGCGCAGCCGCCCGTCCGCTGGGGCGAAGACAGTGGTCCGGTGCGGAGCTTCGGATGGCATGTCGCGCGCGCCCTGAGCCTGTACGATGCGTCGAAAGGCCTGCTCGGCGGCCCCGGAGTCGAGCGCGCGCTGGGCGGCACGATAGCCGTCGTTGGCCTGTACCGCCCCGACCATCTCGAGCAGGCGGGCCGCGAGGTAGAGCGCCTTCTCGCGCAAATCGGCGGGGGCGCCGGGCTCGCGCCCGAGCACGGCGAGCACGTCCAGCGCCTCGAGACGCGGCCCGATGCCTCGACCGACCGGACCGCGCGCCTCGGTGACCAGCACCTCGAGGCGAAGGCCGATCGCGGCCGCCACCGCGCGAAAGATATGCGCGAGACGCTCGGCCGCTCCGAGCGTGCGCACTTTCGCGCTCGGACCAACGGGAACGTCGATCAGAACGTGGGTCGAGCCGGAGGTCTTCTTCTTGGCCAGGATCGACGCGACCATCTGGGGCTCGGTGTCGATCTCCATCGGACGCTCGACGGTGATCAGGATGTCGTCGGCGGGCGCGAGGTCGAGCGCGCCGCCCCACGCGATGCAGGCGCCGGCCTCCTCGACGACCCGGTGGAGCTCGGCGGGCGACAGCGCCACGTTCGCGAGCGTGGCCATCGTGTCCGCGGTTCCGGCCGGGCTGGTGATGGCGCGCGACGAAGTCTTCGGCACCCGCACGCCGAGCGCGGCCAGGATGGGCACCACGATCATGGTGGTCCGGTTCCCGGGCACGCCGCCGATGCAGTGCTTGTCCGCAATCGGGCCTCCGCCGAAATCGAGGGTGGTCCCGGTGGCGATCATGGCACGCGTGAAGTCGATGATCTCCCCCTCGTCGAGCGTCCGCAGCGTGCAGGCCAGCACGAACATCGAGAGCTCGACCCGCGAATAGCGATGGCGGACGACGTCCTCGAGGATCGCCTCGAAGGCCGCGCGCTCGAGACGGTGGCCGCGCAGCTTTCCACGCACCAGGTCCACGCTGCGCGGCGCTGGCGCGATGGTGGCCTGCACGGTCGCGCCCTCGGGAAGCCCGAGATCATGGAACGCGATCTCGGAAAACCCGATCTCGTCGGGCGAGATCAGGGTGTTACGACAGAAATTGAGCGTGCCGGTGATCTCGCGCTCGGCGTCGCTCGCGGGATCGCGGCCGACGACCCGGACGCGATCGAGCGGGTTGAAGCCGAGCATGCCGGCGCGCACCGCGTCCTCATGGACGAAGACGATGTGCTCACGCATGGTATCGATGCACAGACGCTTGACGCGAAACACGGGCTCTCCCCTCCCGCTGCTCAGTCGAGCCGCACCTGCTCAAGATAGCGCGGGACGGCCGCCGTCCAACCCAGCTCGCGCTCGATCGCGTCGTGGAGCGCCGCCGCCGCCGCCGCCTCGCCGTGCACCACGAACGTGGTCTCGGGCGCGCGCGGCGCTCCCCGCAGCCACCCCAGGATCTCGCCCTGGTCGGCATGCACCGAAAACGCCGGCACCATCACAACCTCGGCGCGGACGGCCACGTAGCGGCCCAGCATCTTCACCTCGCGCGCGCCCTCCGCGAGCAGGCGTCCGCGCGTGCCTTCGGCCTGGTACCCGACCAGGACGACGGTGTTGCGCTCGTCGGGCAAGCGATGCGCGAGATGGTGCAGGACGCGCCCACCGCTCGCCATTCCCGAAGCCGAGATGATGATGGCCGTCGTCTCCGCGTTGATCGCCATCGACTGCTCGACGCTCCGCGCCTCGATCAGGCGTCCCGGGTCGAAGGGATCCCCTTCCCCAGCCAGATCGCTCCGGATCTCGGGACCGCCGCTTCGAAGCGCTCGGCGGTAGATCTCGAGCGAGGCCAACGCCATTGGGCTATCGACGTAGACCGGGAGATCGGGAATCCGGCGTTCGCGCATCAAGCGCCTGAGGTGAAGCAGGATGACCTCG
>Ga0316622_100003064_pt1 | contig 11818 bp, 3 predicted proteins | sample OWC_Aug_OW2_C1_D_FD_207646 | JGI IMG/M metagenome (GOLD analysis project Ga0316622, IMG submission 207646) | Wetland soil microbial communities from Old Woman Creek delta, Ohio, United States - OWC_Aug_OW2_C1_D5_C | ecosystem: Environmental > Terrestrial > Soil > Wetlands | place: USA: Ohio... | reverse complement strand
CCTGGCGTCAAGGACATCGAGAAGCTGGAGCGGTTCGTGGCCGCGGTGCGCAAAGCGGACGCGGATCTGGCGGGAGAGGGGACTGCCCCCTAGACTCCGCCTGCCGCGGCCGCCTGTGGATTTCCGTGGCGCCCTCCGGTAAGCTGCCCCGGCGTTGCCGGGGCGCCGCTGCCGCTCGCGAGGATGCGCGGAGGGTCGGCGGCGCGGGCAGTCCACAGGAAAGGCCGGCTCATGGATCCAAGCGGGCGGATCGCATTCCGCGACATGGTCGAAGCGAGGATCGCCGAGTGGCAGAAGAACATCGCGACCCTCGGCCAGAAGATCGCCAAGACCAGGGACGACCCCGAGGCCAGCGAGAAACTCGAGGCTCTGAAGGGGAGGATGCCGCTGCTCGAGAAGAAGGCCAGAGAGGCGACCGAGGTCCCCGACGAGTCGTGGCCCGACTTCAAATCCGACGCGGACCTGGTTCTTGAGAACATGGGCTGGCTTCAGAGCAGTATCCTGAAGCGGCTCGGGTGACAGGGCCCGCGCGGCTGCCAGGGCTCACGCCGCAGGGGGCGCCGGAGGGGAGGGCGGCTCCGCCGGCAGAGTGATCGTCATCACGGTTCCGCGCCCCCGCTGGCTGCGGGCTGACAGGCTTCCGCCATGCGCCTCGACGGCCCGCCGGGCGATGGCAAGTCCCATCCCCGTGCCCGCCTCTCGTGTGGAGAAGTAAGGCTCGAAGATCCTCCCGAGCGTGGCCTCGTCCATCCCCTCGCCGCTGTCCGCGATCTCGATCGTGACCCCGCCTGACGGGAGCGGGTCGGCTCGAACGCTCAGCACGCCCCCTTCCGGCATCGCCTGCAGGGCGTTCTCGATGAGGTTCACCAGGGCGCGCCGCAGCACGCGCTCATCGAGCGGGACGGGGGCCACCGCTCCATACTGCTCCTCCACTCTCGTTCCGGTAGGGGGCGAGGAGCGGTAGGGCCCGAGCAGGTCACGCAGGAGCTCGACCGGGTCCGTGGGTCTGAGTTGCAGCGCCGGCAGGCGCGCGTAGGCGGAGAACTCCCCCGAGATCTCCCGCAGCGCCCGGACCTGGACGAGAATGGTGCGAACGCACTCCTGCAGAATCGCGTCGAATGATGGGTCCCCCTCGCGGTGGATCCTGAGCAGATGCTCGGCGGAGAGCTGGATGGGCGTCAGCGGGTTCTTGATCTCGTGGGCGATGCTGCGCGCCATCTCGGCCCAGGCCGACAAGCGGTTGGAGCGCACGATCTCCGTCAGGTCCTCGAGAAGCACCATCCGGCCCGGGAGCCCCTCCTCCTGCTCCCTGAGAGGCAGGACGACGCAACGCAGGCGTCTCTGCTCGCCCCCCTCGGGCAGATCCACTTCCTGCTCGAGTTTCTCGTGGCCGGAGGCATCGAGACCCTCCAGCATCACCGCCAGGGGGCGCAGGCGGGCTTGCGAGCGGAGGATCTCGATGAGTCTCCGCCCTTCCACCTCGCCCTCGAGCCGCAGCAGGAGCCGGGCGGCCGGATTGATCGTCCTGATGTGTCCGTTGGGGTCGGCCGAGATCACTCCGGCCGTTGCGTTGAGGAGGATCTTCTCGATGTAGTCGGCCCTCCTCCGCAGGTCCTCCCTCTGCCCCTCGAGCGCCCGGGCCATGGTGTTGAACGAGTCCATCATCCTGCCCGTCTCGTCCAGCGTCTTGACGGGCAGCCGGACGCCGTAATCCCCGTCGGCGACCCTGGCGGCGCCGCGGGTCAGCAGCTTGATCGGCCCGGAGATCCGCCTCGATGTGACCACCGCGATGGCGGCCAGCAATGCGCCGAGCAGCGCGCTGACCGTCAGCAGCCCTTCACCCAGGGTGTTGGAAGCATGGCGCAGCTCCCGCTGGGGGGTTGTGAGCGGCATCGCGAGGACCGCCGTCTCCGTGCCGTAGGGGAGGCCGACCGGGGCGTAGATGAAAAGCGCCCTTTCGGCCCCGAGTGGCTGCTCCTTGAGAACGTAGGGGGCGCGCCTGTGGAGGACCTGCCGGGCGACGTCTCCGTCCAGGCAGGGGGAGAGAAGCCCGGCTTCATAGAACTCGGGACGGCTCGAGGCCGCCAGCCGGCCCTCCACGAACACGGTGAGATCCTGGCGAACGACGCGCGACAGCCAGAAAAGCGCGTCGCTGCCGATGGGGGGCGCGGGGGCGGCCGCGCGGGACAGCCCCTCCGCGGGCGGCGCCGCCGACTCGATGTAGTCCTCCACGAGGCGCCGCGCCGTTTCCAGCGCCGCGACTCCCGCCATCTCGGTCTCCGCCGTGGTGCGCTCCCTGACCTGCGCGCGGAGGTACGCCGACAGCCCGAGCAGCGGGAGCATCGAGGCGACAAGAAGAGCCACCAGAAGGCGGGTCGAGTACGACCGGCGCACGCTTTCGATCCACCCGAGCGTCATCGCGCGGAGTGCCGCCCTCGGAGACAGCGCGAGCCGGAGCAGAGCGCGTCCGAGGACGAATCCTGCCAAGGCCAGCAGGACGAACCGGACAAAGGCCGAGATCCTCTCGCCCCAGCCGCCTGCCGGGTACCCGATCGCCGCGACCTGGCCGTTCTGCGTCGGGAAGTAATAAAGCCAATGGGACCGGCCGCCCACGTCCGCCCGCCTCCACCAGGTGCCGGATGAGGAGAGCTTGGAGCGAAGGCCCGGTCCCAGGGCGGGGGGCCGCGGTGCGCTCGAGTGGAGGACCTCCCCGTCGGATGCGTAAACGACCAGGAGCGGATCGCCGCCGAGGAACTCGTCGTAGATCGGATCCCTGCCTCCGGCGTCCAGCGAGGCGACGAGCGGGTCGTTTCGGGTGAGGAAGGGCACGTTGTCCGGCTCTTCCGAGAGCTGGATGACGAGCCTCCCCACGGCCCGGCCCTCGCCGCGCAACGGCGCTTCGCCCCGCAGGAGGGGGATGCGCAGGGTCAGGAGCCTGTACTCGTCGGGCCGGATCGTCGGAGGGGAGTCGGGCTGGGGAGAAGCCGGCGAGCTCTTGTAGGCTCCGGGCGGGAGATTGAAGGTGAACTCCGAGCGCAGCCTCCCGACCTCGTCCAGAACGGCGACCGATGACCTCAGTCCGTCAACCGCCAGCCGCGTTGCTGCCCAGCAGTTGAATGCGAGAGAAGGCCCTTCCCCCCCTGCGGCGCCGCTGTCCGACTCATCCACCAGCGCAGCCGACCCCAGCCGCTCCAGTGTCTCTTCCAGGATCTTGTGATGGCGGCTCTCGAGGCCGGCCGCCTCGCCAGCGAGGTTGCTCTCGATGAGCCGCGCCGACGCCCTCTCGCCGCCGGCGATGAGGGCCGCGGCGCTGGCCGCGGCCGCGAGCACGAGCAGAGCGAGCCCCGAGCGCCCGCGCGATGGAGGAGCGACTGATCCGAAGGCCCCTGCCAGGAGAAGGGCGAGGGGAGTCGCCACGAGGAGCAGTGAGGCGCCCTGGAGGGCCAGCCGCGCCGGTTCGGGATCGAGCAGCTGGAACCGGATCGGGTTGATCCGGCAGACCAGCGGGAGGGCGTGGACGGCGCGGACGGCCCACCACGTTCCAACCAGTCCGGCGACGAGCAGCAGCGCGCGAGACACGGCCATCGAGCGGCTCCAGCGTTGCAAAGCCTCGGCCTGTCCGGCCGCGCGGAAAGAGGCGGCGGCCAGGAGCGCGCAGGCGAGCAGGAACAGCGCGGAGAGGAAGAGATCCAGAGGTGATGCGAGCAGGCCGAAGGGCGCTGGCACGGCGAAGATCTGCGGGCCCGCCAGCATCCCCGGATCGGAGCCGAGGCGCAGCACGCCCGACAGCCCGAGTCGCACGGGAAACAGAAGGAGTATCAGAAGCCCGGCATGAGCGGCCCCCGGCCCCGGGCGATTCCCGCCGGCTTGCGCCAGCAGGAAGCCGGCGGCGGCCAGCGCGAGCGCGGCGGCGGCCGGCAGCAGGACCAGCAGGGTGCCGAGACGGCGATGGAGGAGCGACACGGCGGGAGGCGTGAGCCTGCAAGAAGCCAGGGCCACTCCGTCAGCATCCTCCAACCCGAACACGAGATCTCCGGGATTCCCCGGCTCGAGCCCGTCGAACGAGATCTCCCCACGGTGAAGCTCCGAATCCAGCCCCAGAGCGGTCTCGATGGGCGACCGTTTGGTTCCGGGCCTCGCGGAGGCCAGGAACTCGACCCGGGCGCCCTGCACCGACCCCTCCCGCAGCCCCCTCCAGCACTCCAGCAGATCCGTCGTACCCACACGGACATGCTGGAACCTTGCGGTGCCGGCGCTCGGAGCAGACAGGTCACGCACGGGACCGGTCCAGGCAAGAGGCGTTCCCTCGCGGGTGAAGACGGTGATTGCCGGGGGCAGGCCGGCCACGCGACGGCTCTCGGACCACGTCTCGAGCTGCTCGAAGGCCTCCTCGGGCGAACCGACGGCGATGCGGGCCAGCAGTGACGGAGGGAGAGAGGCTGCCGAGTCGAGGCCCTGCAGCAGGCCAGCCCATCGGGACCGGACCTCCTGCCCCATCGCGGCCATCTGGGACTGGGTCAGGCCGGGACGCAGGCCCGACCTGGCCTCCGCCGGCAGCAGGGAGATCGCGCCGGCCAGCAGAAGCGCCGCGCAGAGCAGGAAGGCAAGGGGGCCTCGCGGCGGCCCGCGCCAGGCGGCGGCGCGCCGGGCGCGCCACGCGGCCATCAGGACGCCCCCCGCCAGCAGGAGCACGGAGCCCAGCTCCAGGAATCGGGATCTGTCGGGGAACTGGCGGGCGGTCAGCAGAGCCGTGGCCGACGCGGCGAGTGCGAGCGCGGCGAGCCAGAACCAAGCCTCCCCCCGCGGCCGGGGGTGATCGCTCAACCGGCCTCCCACATCTCGCTCAGCCTCCAGGAATCGCCCGCGCGCTCGAGGACGAAGTGCAGGTCGATCCGGACCGTCCCTCCGGACCCCTCGCAGATCAGGGTGCCTCGGATGATCTGGGGGCCTGCCGGCGCCTCGGACCCCGGAGGAGCCGCCCTGAAATGATGTTTGCCGCAGGCCGCGAGCCACCTGTCCAGAAGAACGATCAGCTGGCCCCCCTCGTACAGCCCGCGTGCAGGACCGATCGTGCGCAGGGACAGGTGGACCTTGAATCCAGGCGGGAGAAGGGGCGCCAGGCGGCCCGCCCGGCCTTCAGAAGAAAGGGCCTGGACGACGGAATCCCGGGCCGCAGCGAGGGTTTCGTCGGTACCCGACGAAGAAGCGGCCGCTGGCGAAGCCCAGCCAGCCAGAACCAGGATGCATATGCAGAGGGCGAGGCGGCCCATCCGTGGCGTATATCTCGTCGGGCAGTGAACCCGGCCCCAAAGATAGCCGACCGTCCCGCCACCGTCAATTCGCCCGGGGGGAGCGGGCCCGGTACGCAACAAGCCCGGCCTTACGGCCGGGCCCGGGCGGTACGAGAGCTGGTGGAACCTCGCGGTAAGGAGCCCTTAATGTCTCGTTAGAGACCGATTAGGGAGACACCGGGGGAACGGCCTCTCTGGGGGGAGGGGTCCTGAATTCCTTCTTTCTGCTTTCGAAAGTTTCAGGCTGCCTTCCACCGGTATCTCCCTTCTCAGGGCTTTTACCTTCGCCCCGATAGTTAGCAATGCCCGTGCCAGCAATCACTGGAAGGCCTGTTCAGTGTAAGTGATTGTCAAATAAGATACTTATTCTAGCAGGAGATACGATCATATGCGGCGGAGTGTGCCAACCCGGCGTCTGGCAGTCGCAGCGGCGTTGCATGTTGCATCGAAGGTCAATCCTGTGGAAGCCCCAGCCGCCGCAACTTGCGAAACAAGGTCGCGCGGTTTATGCCGAGTAACTGCGCCGCCCGGGTCCGATTGCCCCCGGCGACCTCCAGTGCGTGCAGGATCTGGTGTCTCTCCGAATCCCGCAGCGTCTGCGTCCCGGCTGCGCCCTTCCCGGCCGCCTGCTCCGTCGCGGCCCCCGCGGGGGCGCGGCTTTGGATGGAGGGCTGGAAGATGACGCTGTTCTCGCGCATCTCCTTCTCATCGATGGTGTCGCCGCGTGTGAAAGTCACCAGCTTGACGATGTCGTGCTCCAGCTCCCGGACGTTGCCGGGCCAGTCGTAGGCCGCGAGCAGCCGCAGGGCGGCCCCGGTGAGGCGCTTGCGCGGCTTGCCCTCGTCCGCGGCGATCTTGTCGAGGAAATGGTCCACGAGAAGAGGGATGTCCTCCTTCCGCTCCCTCAGAGGCGGGATGTGGACATTGGCGACGTTGAGACGGTAGAACAGGTCCTCCCTGAAGCGTCCCTCCGAGATCAGCCGGCGCAGGTCCTGGTTCGTGATCGCGATCACGCGGACGTCCACTTTGACGATCTCCTTGCCCCCCACGGGGAGAACCTCTCCTTCCTGGAGGGCCCGCAGGAGCTTCGGCTGCATGGAGTGGGGCATGTCGCCGATCTCGTCGAGAATGAGCGTGCCCCGGTGGGCCAGCTCGAAGATCCCCTTCCTGTCGCGGTCGGCGCCGGTGAACGCGCCGCGCTTGTAGCCGAACAGCTCGGAGGCCAGAAGCGTCTCGGTGAAGGCGGCGCAATTGACCCCCAGCATGCGTTCCTTCTTGCGCGGGCTGTTGAAGTGCACCGCCCGGGCGATCAGCTCCTTTCCGGTCCCGGACTCACCCGTGATGAGGAGGGGGATCCGGCTTCCCACGATCTTGTCGAGGACGCCGTAGAGGGTCTGCATCGGGCGGCTCATCCCGATGATGTTGTCGTAGCGGTACCGCAGCTCGAGGCTCGACTGCTTCTCGGCGAGCTGCTCGCGCACACCGGCGATCTCCTCACGCTGCTCGGCGATCGTGCGCTCCAGCTCGCGGTTGAGCCTTTCGATCTCCCGCCTGCGCGCCTCGACCTCCTCGTAGAGGCGGGAGTTCTCCATCGCGATGGCGGCCTGGTCTCCGAACAGCGTCAGCAGGCGCAGGTGGTCCTCCTTGAAGATCCCCTCTCCCGCGCGGCTGTCGAGGTAGAGCGCCCCGGCCACCTCTCCCTTCAACCGCAGCGGAATGGCCAGCACGGAGCGCAGCTTCAGCTCGCGAACCGACTCGGAGGCCGAGAACCGCGCATCGTCGCTGGCGTCGGTGGCCAGCAGCGGCCGCCCCTCGCTCACGACGAGTTGCGCGATGGAGCGCGACACGCCCCTGTCCGGCGCGGGGATTTCCTCGCCGCTCGCGGAGCGCGCCACCTCGAACGCCATCCCGTCGGGGCGCGACAGGATCAGGAAGCCCCTCTCGGCTCCCGTCAGCTCGATGGCCGTGTCGATGATCGTCCTCAGAAGAACGGAGAGCTGGAGGGTCGAGTTGATCTTCTTGTTGATCTCGAGCAGGCGCGAGAGGTCCTCATGGTCCTTCCTCAGCTTCGCGTGCGAGGCGAGCACTCCCGGAGATTCCCCGGCCGTCTTCTCCGCGGGGCGGATCTTCAGCCGCTCCCACTCGCTCGCGAACGCGCGCCGGCGCGGGTCCCTGTAGAACGTGCGGCGCCACTTCTCCGGGAGCCGGCCATGAACGCCGTCCAGGTGGAGGAACGCCGCGCGGTAGGAGTCCTCCGCCTCCCGGCGGTCCCCGACCCTCAGCAGCACCTTTCCCATCAGGTGCTGCGCCTGCCAGGTGAGATCCGCGTCCATGAGCTCGCCGGACAGGGCGAGGGCCTGCCGCAGGTCCGCGCCCGCGGTGATCATGTCCCCCCCGGGCTTCTCGATCTCGATGCGCGAGCGCAAGGCGAGAGCTTCGGCCATCTGCTTCTTGAGCCGGCTCTCCTCGGCGAGCGTGAACCCCTTGCGGCAGGCGGCCGAGGCGCGGTCGAAGTCCTTCGAGCGGAGGTAGGAGTCGGCGAGGCCGATCATGCCGATCGCCTCGCGCCGCCTGTCGCCGATCCTGCGGGCGATGAAGCAGGCTTCCTGGAAGTGCTCCCTGGCCTTCTCGGACTCATCGGAGGCGAGCCGGAACTCGGCCAGGTCGGTGAGGAAAGCCGCGAGCCATCTCTGGCTGCGGATCTCCCTCATGATCCGCTGCGCCTCCTCCAGGCACCGGCCCGCCGAGGGGTAATCGCCGACCTTCAGGTAGACGGCGCCGATCGTGTTCAGGGCGATGGCCGAGTCGTCCCGCTTGCCGATCCGCCGGCCGATGCGCAGCGCTTCGTCGGCCACCTCCAGGGCCTGCTGGTAGCGTCCCTGGGAGAGGTGCACGTAGGCGATGTTGTGGAGGTTGGGGATCACGGCTTCGCGGGCCCCGATGCGCCTGGAGATGTCGAGGGATTCGTCGAACAGGCGCATCCCTTCCTCGTAATTGCCGGTCCGGCACTGCAGGGCGCCCAGATGCGTCGCGGTCGAGGCGATCATCTGGATGTCGCCGATCTCGCGCGAGATCGCCATGGACTCCTCGTAGCGGGCGACGGCGTCGGCGGTACGGCCCTGGAAGTCCAGGCACAGCGCGAGCCCTTGCACGACGGCCGCCAGGCCGCGGCGGTCCTCGGTCTTCTGGACCGCCTCGCGCGCCTGCTCGAAGCAGTGCAGCGCCTCGCGGATCTCCCCCTGCTCGCGATGCGTGAGGCCCTTGTCGGCCAGGACGCGGACCAGCGCCCGGCCGTCCCCGCACCGGCGCGCCAGCTCATGGGACCTGTCGAAGTGGTCGTGGGCCTCGGGGTAGTCGCCCAGCCGGGCGTGGATCCGGCCGATCAACCGCAGCGCTTCGGCCTGCTCGGATTCGGTTCCGAGGCGGCGATGGATGGCCAGGGCCTTGTCATAGCTGTCGAGCGATTTCTCGTACTCGGACCGGTGCGCGAGGACGTTGCCGACGTTGAGATGGGCGCGGGCCTTGTGCCGCTCGTCGCCGTCCTTCTCGGCGCGCGCCAGCATCCATTGATAGTCCTCATCGGCGAGCTCGTACTCGCCCAGCAGCTCGCGGAGGTTCCCGCGCTTCTCGTAAAGCTCGCACAACGTCCCGCCGGCCACGGGGACCCGCCCCCGGGCCAGAAGCTCGATCGCCTCGGTGTAGAAGCCGAGGGCTTCCCGATTGGCGTGCAGCCGGGCGAAGTGGGCCCCGGCGTCGATCAGGTAGCCCACCGCGCGGCCGGGAAGGTCGGCGCGCAGGAAGTGGTGCGACAGCAGCGCAAGCCGGTTTCCGCGCTCGACCTCCGGCGCGGACTCGAGGACCTCGGCGTAACGGCGGTGAAGGGCGCCCCGCGGGCCGGGCTCGAGCGATTCGTAGGCGACCTTCGCGACGGCATTCTGCGCCGGGCGGTAGCGGATCTCTCCGGAAGGGCTCGCTTCACGCTCGAGCAGGTTGGCCCGCACGAGAGAGGCCAGCGGCTCGTGGATCTCGTCCTCGGAGCCGCCGAGGGCTGCGGCGAGGACGCCCGGGGATGCCTCGGCTCCTCCGACCACGGCGGCAGCCTGCAGAACCCGGAGGCAGCCGGGATCGAGCCGGGTCAGGCGCTTCGCGAGGGCGTCGCGCGTCCGCCGGGGGACCTCGAGCACTTCCAGGTCCGCCTCCGCGGGAGGGGCGCCTCGCCCGGGGCTGACGGCCCCCTCGTCCACGAGCAGCGTCATCAGCTCCTCGATGAAGAAGGGGTTCCCCCTCGTCTCGTCGTGGACCCGGCGGGCGAGAGCCGAGGGGGGCTGGTCGAAGCCGAGCATCGAGCCGACGAGCGCCTCGGTGTCCGATGGGCTCAGCCCGCGCAGTGAGAGGTCGGTCAGGTAGCCCTGCTCCCGGCCGTCAACGAGCAGCTCGAAGAGAGGGCTCGTGCGGGACAGCTCGTCGTCCCTGTACGTGCCGGCGAGCAGCATCCTTCCCCCGCCGCCGAGCAGCTTCCGGCCGAGGGCCCTCAGGATCTCGCATGAGGCCTCGTCGGCCCAGTTGAGATCCTCGATGCCCAGCACGAAAGCCCCGAGCGACGAGGCCTCCAGCAGGAACTCCGTGGCGGCCGTCACGAGGCGGATCCTCTCCTCCTCGGGGCCGAGGGGCGGGGGAGGCGGAAGAGCCTGGACGGCCGGGTCCGCCGCGATCCTGGGCAGCAGCGAGCTCAGCGCCGACCCGTGCCGCAAGATGGCGCCCTGGAGACGTTCTCCCCAGAACCGCAGCAGCGATTCGGTGACCTCGATGATCGGCCCGTACGGGACGACCGGGGACTCGTAGCAGCGTCCCAGGAAGAAGGGAACATCGTGGACCTGGCACCAGACGCGGAACTCGCGCAGCAGGCGGGATTTGCCGGTTCCTGGTTCGCCTCCGATCAGAACCAGGCGCCCCCGCTCCTTCTCGGCCTCGCTCAGGGCCTCCCTGAGGAGGTCCATCTCGCGGTCCCGGCCGACGAACCGTCCGGAGAGGATGTAGGAGCGGCCCACGTCGGAGGAGCCCGCGCCGAGATCCTCCCCGGCGAGCTTGCCGAGAGCGTCCAGCATGTCGTTCGCCGAGGCGAACCGCACGGAAGGCTCCTTCTGGAGGCAGCGGCCGATGATCTCCTCGAGGCCCTTGGGCACGGAGCCGTTCAGAGCGCTGGGAGGAAGCGGCTCCTCCTCGAGGTGTCCCCGGATGATGGAGAGAGGCGACGTTCCCCGGAAAGGGAGCCTGCCTGTCGAAAGCTCGTAGAGCACGACGCCGAGCGAGTACAGGTCGGCCCTTGGGTCGATTCTGCCGCCCCTGGCCATCTCCGGCGGGAGATAGCTGACGGTGCCGTGGATACGCGAGCCTTCGGCCAGGTGCGCGGTGCCCATGAGACCCAGATCCATGAGCTTGACCCGGGGGGCGGCGCGATCCTCCTCTCCGGCGGGCGGAGTCACGATGATGTTGGACGATTTCACGTCCATGTGGATCAGACCCCGCGAGTGCAGGTAGGCGAGAGCCCGCAGGACGCCCGCCATGATCCGGTACAGGGAGGGGAAGTCGGGCTCCTTCCGGAAGTAGCGGTCCACCGTCACACCGTCCACGAATTCCATCGTGAAGAACGGAAGGCGGCGGGCGGGGCCCTCCTCCTGCTCGATCTCGACGGTTCCGAAGTCGTGAACCGAGACAAGATTCGGGTGCATGAGCTTGGTCATGGCGAGGAACTCGCGCTCGAACTGACGGAGCGCTTCCGGGCCGTAGACCCTTTCCGAGAGGAGCTTCAGGGCGAGGATCTGGCCGGTCGAGAGATCCTCCACGCGGTAGACGGTTCCCATGCCGCCCCGGCCGAGCTCACGCAGGATGCGGTATCGGTTCTGCAACACATCCGGGATCATTGCAGGTGATTCATACACCCCGGTGTTGCAGGTGGCAACGGGATAAACTGATCGAGTTACGATTTCGTATCAGACTTCCCGCATCCCACACTGTTCCCACGTTGTCGCACCGGGCGAGACGCCTCCGGCGCGCGCCACCATGTGGTAGATTCGAACCCGGCCGCCCCGGACACGCGACGGGCGCGCGAGAGGGGAAAACCGACGTGAGCGAGCAGGTCAGGAAGGTCAAGGCTGTTGGTCTCATCTCCGGGGGACTGGACTCCACGCTGGCCGCCCGGATGCTCAGGGAGCAGGGGATCGATGTCATCGGCCTCAACTTCTCGACCGGCTTCAGCAAGGACGACCACCGGCGGGCCGTCCTGCGGAAGAAGGACCAGGACCCCAGGAAGCTCAGGAATGAGGCGCTCCAGGCGGCCACCAGCGCGGGAGTGCCCGTGGAGATCATCGACGTCTCCGAGGAGTTCCTGTCGGTGGTCACGGCGCCGAAGCACGGGTACGGCCGCTTCATCAATCCGTGCATCGACTGCCGGATTCTCATGCTGCGCAAGGCGAGGGAATACGCCGACAGCATCGGCGCCGATGTTGTGTTTACCGGTGAGGTCGTCG
>Ga0316622_100003063_pt1 | contig 11818 bp, 10 predicted proteins | sample OWC_Aug_OW2_C1_D_FD_207646 | JGI IMG/M metagenome (GOLD analysis project Ga0316622, IMG submission 207646) | Wetland soil microbial communities from Old Woman Creek delta, Ohio, United States - OWC_Aug_OW2_C1_D5_C | ecosystem: Environmental > Terrestrial > Soil > Wetlands | place: USA: Ohio... | reverse complement strand
GCCTGTTTGACGCAGCGCGGCACCCCGCCGCGCAGAACCAGGGCCGAGTCCATCTTCTGGTCGCGGGCCTCGACCCACCGCCCGCCGATCCGCACGTAGGTCTCGAAGTTGGTCGTGGAGTAGAAGTCGTCCGGCAGGATGCCGTCCTTCTCCGCGGGGGCGAAGGCGCAGTCGCCGACCTCGGTGGTCGCCCCGAGGTAGCGAACCGCCTCGAGGATCCGGTCGAGGGCGGCCGGCTCCTTCGCCCGGATCTCGATCCGGGCGAAGGACGGCTCATCGTTGGTGCGGCCGACCCGGAACTCCTTGACCTCGAACTCCCCGCCCTCCTCGACCACGCGGTCGAAGACGCGCCGCATGATGTCGGAGTCGATGAGGTGGCCTTCCAGCGTGATCGTCTCGTGCACCATCGGAAGCTCCTCCCTCCGTCCTGCCGCCGGCCTTCCCCTACAGCCGGGGAAGGGTGAGGCCTTTCTGCGCCTGGTACTTGCCCTTCTTGTCGGCGTACGACGTCTCGCACGGCTCGTCGCCCTCGAAGAAGAGGAACTGGGCGATCCCCTCGTTCGCGTAGACACGCGCCGGGAGCGGCGTCGTGTTCGACACCTCCAGGGTCACGATCCCCTCCCACTCCGGCTCGAGCGGCGTCACGTTCACGATGATCCCGCACCGCGCGTAGGTCGATTTCCCGAGACAACACACGATGACGTCGCGGGGGATGCGGAAGGGAATCAGACGAGCTCGACGCCGGGGACGAAGTAGCCGATCTCGAAGGCCGCCGTCTCCGGCGCGTCCGAGCCGTGGATGGCGTTGCGCTCGATCGAGGCGGCGAGGCCCTTCCGGATCGTGCCCGGAGCGGCCTTCGCGGGGTCGGTCGCGCCCATGAGCTCGCGCAGGAGGGCGATCGCGTTCTCCCGCTCGAGCACCATCGTGATGCACGGGCCCGAGGACATGAACGCGCACAGGCCGGCGAAGAACGGCCGCTCCCGGTGGACGTGGTAGAAGCCCTCCGCCTCAGGCCGGCTCAGCGAGCGCATGCGCAGGGCCACGATCCGGAACCCCGCCTTCTCGAGACGGGTGAGGACGGCCCCGGCGTTCCCCGCGGCCACGGCGTCGGGCTTGATGATGGAGAGCGTGCGCTCGGTCACGATCACTCCTCCTACGGCTTCTTCCCGAGGACGTCGCGAATGGCGACGCCGATGTCCGCGGGGGATTTCACCACCCGGATCCCCGCCGCCTCCATCGCCTTCATCTTCTCCGCCGCGGTGCCCTTGCCCCCGGCGATGATCGCCCCGGCGTGGCCCATCCGGCGCCCGGGGGGCGCCGTCTGGCCCGCGATGAAGCCGACGACCGGCTTCCTCACGTGGGCCTTCGCGTACTCCGCCGCCTCCTCCTCCGCGCTCCCCCCGATCTCGCCGATCATCACGATCGCCTCGGTCGCGGGGTCCTCGTTGAAGAGGCGCAGCGCGTCGGTGTGGGTCGTCCCGATGATCGGGTCGCCCCCGATGCCGATGCAGGTCGTCTGGCCGATGCCGAGGGCGCTGAGCTGGGCCACCGCCTCGTAGGTGAGCGTCCCGCTGCGGCTGACGACGCCCACCGGCCCGCCGAGGTGGATGTGGCCCGGCATGATCCCGACCTTGCACTTCTCGGCGGGGGAGATGATGCCCGGGCAGTTCGGCCCGATGAGCCGGGTCGGGCGGTCCTTCAGGTAGGCCCAGGCCTTCACCATGTCCAGGGTGGGAATGCCCTCGGTGATCGCCACCACCACCCCGATCCCGGCATCCGCGGCCTCGATGATGGCGTCGGCGGCGCCGGCGGGGGGCACGAAGACGACCGACGCGTTGGCGCCGGTCCCGCGAACGGCCTCTTCGACTGTATCGAAGAGCGGGAAGCCCTCGACCGTCGTGCCTCCCTTGCCCGGGGTCACGCCGCCCACGACTTTCGTGCCGTAGTCGCGGCAGCCCATCGCGTGGAAGGTCCCGTGCTTGCCCATCCCCTGGACGAGGAGCCGGGTGTCGCGGCCGACGAGGACGCTCACCGTGCACCTCCCGCGGCGCGGACGACCTTCTCCGCCGCTTCCGTCATCCCGTCTGCGGTCTCGAAGTTGAGGCCGGACTCCTTGAGCATGGCCCGGCCCTTCTCCTCGTTGTTGCCCTTCATGCGCACGACCACCGGCACCTTCACCGAGAGGTCGCGCACCGCGGCGATGACGCCCTCGGCCAGCACGTCGCACCGCAGGATGCCGCCGAAGATGTTGATGAGCACGGCCCTCACGTCCCGGTCGGCGAGGAGGATGCGGAAGGCGTTCTTGATCTGGTCGGCACTCGCCCCGCCGCCCACGTCGAGGAAGTTGGCGGGGCTGCCCCCGGCCAGCTTGATGATGTCCATGGTGGCCATGGCGAGGCCAGCCCCGTTCACCATGCACCCGACGTTCCCGCCCTCGAGCTTGATGTAGTTCAGGCTGAACTTCGAGGCCTCGACCTCGAGGGGCTCCTCCTCGTCGAAGTCGCGCAGCTCCACGAGCTCCGGGTGGCGGAAGAGGGCGTTGTCGTCGAAGTTGACCTTGGCGTCGAGGGCGACGACGTCCCCCGCCTTCGTGACCAGGAACGGGTTGATCTCGACGAGCGAGGCGTCCGACGCCTCGAAGGCCCGATAGAGCGACAGCATGAGGGGAACGGCCTTGTTGACCACTTCGGGAGAGAGGCCGAGGCCGAAGGCGAGCTTGCGCGCCTGGTAGGGGCGGAAGCCCACCACGGGATCGATCGTCTCCTTGAGAATCGCCGCCGGGTCCTTCGCCGCGACCTCCTCGATGTCCATCCCCCCCTGGGCGGAGGCCATGAAGACCGGCTTGCCGACGGCGCGGTCCACGAGGATCGCGAGGTACATCTCCTTCGAGCCCGAGAGGTCCATGCCCTGCTCGATCAGGAGGCGGCGGACGACGCGCCCCTCGGGGCCCGTCTGGTGCGTCCGGAGCGTCATCCCCAGCATCGCCTTCGCGATCGCCTCGCAATCGTCGAGGCTGCGGGCGAGCTTCACGCCCCCGCCCTTGCCGCGGCCCCCGGCGTGGATCTGGGCCTTCACCACGACCGGGAATCCCAGGCCCTTGGCCCCCTCCACCGCCTCGTCGACGGTGTAGGCGACCCTGCCTTTCGGCACCGGCACGCCGTGCTGGGCGAGGACCGCCTTGCCCTGGTACTCGTGGATCTTCACGTGCGGACCTCCTGCCGGCCCCGCCTACTTTCCCTTGATGGCGAGCAGCTCCACGTCGAAGACGAGCGTCGCGCCCGGCCCGATGTCTGGCCCGCGACCGCCGTCGCCGTAGGCGATATCGGACGGGCACACGAGCCGCGCCTTCTCGCCGACCTTCATGCGCTGGACGCCCTCCGTCCAGCACGGGATGACCTCGCTGAGCTTGAACTCGACCGGCTGGCCGCGCTGCACGGAGCTGTCGAACACCTTCCCGTCCGGGAGCGTGCCGTGGTAGTGCACGCTCACCGTGTCGGTCGCCTTCGGGCTGGGCCCCTTGCCGGGGGTGATCGTCCGGTAGACGAGGCCGGAGGTCGTCTTCACCGCGCCCGGCACCGCCGCGGCGGACTCGCGGAAGCCGGCCGACTTCTCCTTCTCGCCGGCCGCGACGGCGGCCGCCTCCTTCTGGGCCCGGGCCGAGAGCAGCCCCCCGTACTGCTGGATGTCGTACTGCGGCTTCTCGCCGGCGAGCGAAGCGAGGAGGGCCTTCTTCAAGGTCTCCATCTCGGCCGGCTTCAGGTTGAGGGGCTTGACCTGCTGCGCCAGCTGCTGCCCCACCGCGCCGCCGAAGGCCAGGATGGCCTTGTCGTCCTCGGTCATCGTCGCCCCCGCCGCGGAGGGCGAAGCCGAGGGCGCCGCGGCGGCGGGCGCGGCGTCCTTCTTCTGGCAGCCGGCCACCACCGCCGCCCCGAGGAAGAGGGCGCAAACGCTCTTGCGAGTCATGCTTTCTGATTGCCTTTCCGCCCGGCTCGCCCCGAGACCGCACGGGCTCTTCCGCCGAACGCCCGATCCTATCCGCGCCCACTCGGCGAGGCAAACGGCACGGTACAATCGGGCCGCGGAGGAGAGCCATCGATGACACGCGCGGGGCGATCCGCGGCGACGTGGCCGTTCCTCGCCGGGATCGCGCTCGGCTCGGCGGCGGCCGCGGCATGGGCGGCCCGAAGCCGGCGCCGTCGGCTCGACCCCCGCATCCTGCGATCCCTGCCGCGGTCCGCGGGCCTGCCCCTCGTGGTCTTCGTCCCGGGGCTCATGGGAAGCCAGCTCCTGCGGCCCGACGGGAGCGAGGCCTGGCTCAACCTGGGCAACACCCTGGGCCATCACGACCTCTCCCTGCCCCGGAAGCTCCCCTTCTCCCGCAGCCGCGACGACCTCCACCCCGGCTTCCTCGTCGGCACCGACAACATCTTGCCGCGCGCGTTCGGGTTCACGGAGTACGCCGATCTCCTGGACCTCCTCGACTCCACGGGCTACGAGCCGGGGACGGGAGCGGGCCTCCGCTACGCCGTCTACACCTACGACTGGCGCCGCGACCTCGTGGAGAGCGCGCGGGGCCTCGGGCTCCGGCTGGAGGGCCTCGCCCGCGAGATGGGTGACGCCGATGCGCGCTTCCACGTGGTGGGCCACAGCATGGGGGGCCTCGTCGCCCGCTACTATCTGCGCTTCGGCGGCGCCGAGCCGGCCGCCGACGCCCCCGTGACGTGGGCGGGCGCGCGGCGGCTGGCGAGCGTCGTCCTCGCCGCGACGCCGAACGCCGGCAGCATCCCCGCCCTCGAAGCCCTGCTGGGCGGGGAGCGCGTGGGGCTCTCCCACACGACCCTCGCCGCCTCCGTGGTGAGCCGCATGCCATCGGTCTACCAGTTGCTCCCGCCCGTCGGCACCCGGCCTCTCCTCGACCCGCGCGGCAGGCCCCTCGGCCACGACCTGCACGACCCCGCCACCTGGGAGCGCTTCGGCTGGGGACCCTTCGCCCCCGCCCCGGACGCCCGGCTCACGCCGGAGCGCGCGTTCCTGGACGCGGCCCTCGAGCGGGCGCGGGCCTTCCATACCGCCCTCGCCCGCCCCGCCGAGACGCCCTGCCCCGTGCCCGTTCATGCCCTTGGCGGCGACTGCCTGCTCACCCTCGCCCGTGCGATCGCGGGCGAGGGCCCGCCCGGCTCTCCCCCGCGGTTCGAGGCGCGCACGCGCCGTGAGCAGGACCTCCTCTACGAGGCCGGCGACGGGCGCGTGACCCGTGCCAGCCTCCTCGCCACCCACCTGCCGGGAGCCGAGGGGGCGCCGTCCGGGAGTGGCCTGTCGGAGATCACTCAATCGTTCTTCGGGGGCGCCGACCACCACGGGCTCTATTCGGATCCCGCGTTCCAGAGCCTCCTCTCGCGGCTCCTGCTGCGGCCTGGACCGGGGCGGGGGCTTCGCCTCGGGCCTGACCCGGGGCTGCACCCCGCGGCACCCCTTCCCTCGTGAGGAGCGGGACATGAGCGAGGCGACGCGCCTCTCGAGCGAGCTGCGAGCGGTCATGGACACGCTGCGCCAGCGGGACCAGCAGTACCGCCTCCTGGCCGAGCAGGCGGCGGACGGCGTCCTGCTGGTCGCCGCCGACGGACGGGTCGCGGACGCGAGCCCGGGGGCCGCGGCGCTCCTGGGTCGTCCCCGTGCGGCCCTCCTGAAGCTCGCCCTCTCCGACCTCGTCGAGGCCGACAAGGCGGTCGACAACGTCGCCGGCCTGCTGGCCCTGGCGCCGGCCCGGCAACTCACGCGCGCGTACCGCCTCAGACGACCCGGGGCCGCCCCGCTCGAGGTCGAGGTGAGCGCGCGCCGGCTGGCCGACGGGCGGCTGCAACTCGCGATGCGGGACCTCGCGGAGCGCCGCCGGGCGGCGGAGGCCCTCCGCGAGAGCGAGGAGCGGTACGAGCGGCTCGCCGCCTCGGCCCCCGACGCGATCGTGGTGGAGGCGTCGGGGCGGGTCGTCTTCGCGAACCCGGCGCTCCGGAGGCTGCTCGGGCTGCAGCCGTCGGTTCCCGTGGCCGGGCGCGCCCTGGCCGACTTCCTCCACCCCGACGAGCGGCTCGAAGTGGCGAAGGCGGCGGCCGGCGCGGCGACGGCGGGCCCGGCCGGCGTCCGGCTCGCCACCCGGATGCGGCGGGCCGACGGCTCGACCGCCGAGGTCGAGGGGGCGGCGACGGTGGTGACGTACCGCGGTCGGCCGGCCGTGCAGGTCCTGATGCGCGAGGTCGTCGACGACCGGCCGGCCGCGGCCGACGACGTCTACCGCGACGCCCTCACCGGCGTCACGAGCCCCCTCCTCCTTCCCGACCGCCTCTCCGTCGCGATCTCCCAGGCCTACCGCCACCGGGCCCGCGTGGGCGTCGTGCACGTGGACGTCGACGGCTTCTCGGCGCTGAACGCGCGCCTCGGCCGGCCGGTTGCCGACCGCATCCTGCGCGCCGTGGCGCGGCGCCTCTCCCACTGCGTGCGCCAGGGCGACACCGTGGCCCGGCTCGAGGCCGACGCCTTCGTCCTCGTCCTCCCGGGGCTGCACCACGGCGAGGACGCGACGCGCATCGGCGAGAAGGTGCTGCGGGCGCTGCGGAAGCCCTTTCCCCTCGCCGACGGCACGGTCCCGCTCACGGCGAGCGTCGGGGTGGCCATCTTCCCCGAGGACGGCGAGGACGCGCCGGCCCTCCTCGCCTCCGCCGAACAGTCCTCGCACCGCGCCCGCGAGGCGGGCGGCGACCGGCTCGAGTCGAGCGCCCCCCCGCCCCTCGACGAGGGCTACGACGCCCTCGAGCTCGAGGCGGGCCTCCGCGCCGCCCTCGGCGGGGGCTCCATGGCGCTGAACGGCAGCCCCACGCCCGCGGGCGTCCTGCACTACCAGCCGATCTTCGCCCTCTCCCCGCGGAAGGTGGTGGGCGTCGAGGCGCTCCTGCGGTGGCAGCATCCGCAGCTGGGCCTCGTGTTCCCCCAGAGCTTCCTCTCCAAGTCCGACTTCACCGGCCTCATCCTGGCGATCGGTCCGTGGATCCTCCGCACGGCGGCCACCCAGGTCCGCGAGTGGCAGCGGCGCCAGCGCGGGCTGCGGCTGGCCGTGAACCTCTCGCCCCCCGAGCTCATGAAGAAGACGCTGCCCGACGAGGTGAAGGCGGGGCTCGAGGAGACCGGCCTCCCGCCTCGCCTGCTCCAGCTCGAGGTTCCGGAGGGCCATGTCGTGTCCGATCTGCCGCGGTCGCTCGACATGCTCCACCGGCTGAAGGCCCTCGGCGTCGGCCTCGTCCTCGACCGCTTCGCCGTCCGCTACTCCTCGCTCGGTCGCCTCTCCGAGCTGCCCCTCGACGGCGTGAAGCTGGACCTCGCCTTCCTGCGCGGCCCGTCCTCCAACCCGGAGGACGTGTCGCTCCTCACCGCGGTCACCGCGGTGGCGCGCGGCCTCAAGCTGCGGGTGTGCGCCCAGGGCGTCGAGACGGCGGCCCAGCTCGCCCTCCTCGAGCGCCTCGGCTGCGTCGAGGCCCAGGGCTTCCACCTCGCGCCGCCGGTGCCCCCGGCGACTCTCGCCGACCAGCTGGGCACCCGCCCCGCGAAGGGCGTCCGGGAGAAGCGATGAGCTTCGGGGGACGGCTCGAGACGCTCGACCTCTCGGCGCTCCTCCAGACGCTGTCCGTCGGGGCCGCGAGCGGCCGGCTCACTCTCACCCGCCTCGACCGCCACGCCGTCCTCGTGTTGCGGAGCGGGCGCATCGTCTACGCCGCGGGCGGCTCCGGAGGCGAGACCCTGGCCGGCCAGCTCCTCCGGGAGAAGCTCGTCGCCGAGGCGGACCTCATGGCGGCCCTGGACCGCCAGTATGACGGGACGGGCTTCAAGCGGCTCGGCGAGGTCATCGTCGAGATGGGCCTCCTCGCCGAGGGCACTCTCCACTCGTTGGTGCGCCGGCGGATGGAGGAGCTCATCGGCGAGCTCCTGGGTTGGAGGAACGGCTTCTTCCGTTTCGAGCCGGCGACGTCCGGGCCCGATGCCGAGGTCGAGGTGGACCTCGGCGACTTCGTGCTGCCGGCGGGGCTCGCTCCCCAGGAGCTGCTCATGCGGGCCGTGACGGCCCTGGACCGCGGCGATCTCTCCCATCTGCCGGCTCCGGAAACGACGGTGCCGCCCCTGCCGGCCGGCACGCCGCAGGGCCCGCCCGGCCCGTCGCCCACCGGCTCCTATCCCGTCGACTTCACCGGAGAGGCCGTGCTCTCGCTCCTGCGGTTCGCCTCCCAGCTCCTGGGCCGGGCGGTCGTCTTCTCGGTGTCCGGCGCCAGCGCGAGCGGGATGGGCGAGTTCGGCGTCCGCCTCGCCGGCGGACGCTCGGGGGCCGAGGCCGTGCGGCAGACCGTTCTCACGTTGCGCGAGCCCTCGATCCTCCGCGCCGCGGTCGAGCGTCGTCGAACGTACGTCGGGCCCCTCGAGCCCACGCGGGTGAACCTCGCCCTCGCCGAGCGCCTCGGGGGCGCCCAGGTGCGCGAGGCGGTGGCCATGCCCCTCCTCGTCGGGGGCGAGGTGCGCTTCATCCTCTACGGCGACAACGCCCCCTCCGGCCGGCCCCTCGGCCCCCTCGACACCCTCGAGTCGTCCGTGGCCCGGGCCGCCCGGATCATCGAGAAGACGCTCCTCGCGCGCGCGAAGGAGGGAGGGCGGCCGGCCTGAGGCGGTGAGCTCACACAACCGACAGGGACGGTCACTCCTGCTCCGTGACCATGCTCAACCATGTCGAGCTGGACCGTCACCGCTCGTCTCGGCTGTCGTGATCGCCGTGCGCGTCGACGGTCGCACCCGCACGGAACGAGATCGGCGAGTCGGGATCGGACCTGTCCTGACCGGGCCGCGCGCTACAGTTCACTCGTGCAGCGACACTCGCTCCACGCCGTTCCCGACGACGAGCTGCTCGCGCGTCTCGCCGAGCTTCTGCGCCAGTCTCGCCGCATCGAGTCCGACCTCGTGGCCCACGTCGCCGAGGTCGACGAGCGAAGGCTCTACGCTCGCGAAGCCTGTCCTTCGATGTTTGCGTACTGTACAGAGGTCCTGCACCTCTCCGAGGCGGAAGCCTATCTGCGCATCGCCGCCGCCAGAGCCTCTCGCGAGCACCCGCTCCTCCTGGACATGCTGGCCGACGGCCGCCTCCACCTCTCCGGCGTCGGCAAGCTCGCACCCCACCTCAACCGCGAGAACGCGCCGGCCCTGCTGGCTCGTTCCGCCCACAAGACGAAGCGGCAGATCGAGGAGCTGATCGCGGAGCTCTCGCCCCGGCCGGATGCTCCGACCCTAGTGCGGAAGCTGCCGGAGCGGCCTCCCTTCGAAGATCCCGGCCCCGCCTCCCCCGTCCCTCCTGGCCGAGCGCCGTACCCGAGCCCGACGACCGTCGCCACGGAAGGGACGCCCCCAGGATCGGAGCCGTTCCCGGGCCCGTTCACGGCCGACCGGACCCCGGCAGACCCTGGTCCGACGGCTGCCCTCGAACTGCGTCCAGACGCAGTCGCGCAGCCGACGGCGACGGAGCGCCCGCCGTCTCCCGCCCCCACCCGCCCCGCGACGATCGAACCCCTTGGCGCGGCCCGCTACAGGATCCAGTTCACGGCTTCGGCCGGGCTACGCGACAAGCTGGAGCGGCTCCGGGGCCTCATGCGCTCCCAGGTCGCTGACGGCGACCTTGCCGCGGTCATCGAGGCCGCCGTCACCGAGAAGCTGGAACGACTGGAAGCGAGGCGCTTCGCCCGCACGAGTGCCCCTCGGAAGACGCTCGAACACACCTCGACTGCCGCCGTAACACGCCACATTCCGGCGGCCGTGCGCCGCGCGGTGCACGAGAGAGACCATGGCCGCTGCCGCTACGTGGACGCGGGGGGACGCCGGTGTTCGGAGGGAACCCGGCTGGAGTTCCACCATCGCCACCCCTTCGGGCGCGGAGGTGACCACCGCCCTTCGAATGTCGTGTTGTTGTGCCAGGCCCACAACACGCTGATGGCCGGACACGACTTCGGGCCGAAGGCCCGCGGCCGGAGCGAGAGTCGGAAAGGGAGCCCTGGAATGAGCCTCCGACGGCCCTGGTCCAACCGCTAAGTCGTCGGTGACAGGAATCGTCAGGACGCCCCGGAGGCGCCTGGAGTGTTGCACCCCGGATTTCGGGTGGCATATAGTCCGCCGCGTGAACGCTTCGTCGATGCTCGGCACGGCATCGGCCATCCCTGGAGAAAACATGCAGCGCTCGCTGACCTTCCTCGGCTCGTCGATCGGGAAGAAGGTGGTGATGGCGGCGACCGGGCTCGTGCTCTACGGGTTCGTCCTCGGGCACATGGTCGGCAACCTCCAGATCTACCTCGGCCCTAAGGCCATCAACGACTACGCGGAGTTCCTGCAGCACTTCCTGCACGGGCAGGGCATCTGGCTCGCCCGCGGGGGTCTGCTCGTGGCGGTCGGCTTCCACATCTGGACGGCGGTGACGTTGACCCTCTCGAACTGGTCGGCCCGGCCGGTGGGCTACCGGGACTGGCAGGCGAGCGAGTCCACCTACGCGTCGCGGACGATGATCTGGAGCGGCCCCATCCTGGCCGCCTTCATCGTCTACCACCTCCTCCACCTCACCGTGGGCAGCGTCCACCCGGAGTTCGTAAAGGGGGAGGTCTTCCGCAACGTGGTGGTGGGCTTCCAGAACCCGTTCGCCTCGGCGTTCTACGTCCTCGCCATGTGCGCGCTCGGGCTGCACATGTACCACGGCTTCTGGAGCATGCTGCACACCCTCGGCCTGAGCCACCCGCGCTGGAACCCGGTCCGGCGCACCGCGTCGCTGGTGCTGGCCGGGATCGTGGTGCTCGGCAACGTCTCGATCCCGCTGGCCGTTCTCACCGGCCTCGTCCACCTGTAGGGGGACCACCATGGAACTCAAGGCCAACATCCCCTCGGGCCCGATCGCCCAGAAGTGGTCGAAGCACCGCTTCGACATGAAGCTCGTCAACCCCGCCAACAAGCGGAAGTACAGCGTGATCGTGGTGGGGAGCGGCCTCGCCGGCGGAGCTGCCGCCGCCTCCCTCGGCGAGCTCGGGTACAACGTCAAGTGCTTCTGCTACCAGGACAGCCCCCGGCGGGCCCACTCGATCGCCGCGCAGGGCGGGATCAACGCGGCGAAGAACTACCAGAACGACGGCGACAGCGTGTGGCGGCTCTTCTACGACACCGTCAAGGGCGGGGACTTCCGCGCCCGCGAGGCGAACGTCTACCGCCTGGCCGAGCTCTCGGTGAACATCATCGACCAGTGCGTGGCGCAGGGCGTGCCCTTCGCCCGCGAGTACGGGGGCACGCTCGCCAACCGCTCGTTCGGGGGGGCCCTCGTCTCCCGCACGTTCTACGCGCGCGGCCAGACGGGCCAGCAGCTCCTCATCGGCGCCTACCAGGCCCTCATGCGCCAGGTGGGAGCGGGCTCGGTGAAGATGTTCTCCCGCCACGAGATGCTCGAGCTCGTGGTGATCGACGGCAGGGCCCGCGGCATCGTGGCCCGCGACATGGTGACGGGCGAGCTCGAGACCCACCTCGCGGACGCGGTGGTCCTCGCGACCGGCGGCTACGGCAACGTCTTCTACCTCGCGACCAACGCCAAGGGGTGCAACGTCACCGCGATCTGGCGGGCGTACAAGAAGGGCGCGGCCTTCGCCAACCCCTGCTACACCCAGATCCACCCCACCTGCATCCCCGTCCACGGCGACTACCAGAGCAAGCTCACCCTCATGAGCGAGTCGCTCCGGAACGACGGGCGCATCTGGGTGCCACTGAAGAAGGG
>Ga0316622_100003062_pt1 | contig 11818 bp, 7 predicted proteins | sample OWC_Aug_OW2_C1_D_FD_207646 | JGI IMG/M metagenome (GOLD analysis project Ga0316622, IMG submission 207646) | Wetland soil microbial communities from Old Woman Creek delta, Ohio, United States - OWC_Aug_OW2_C1_D5_C | ecosystem: Environmental > Terrestrial > Soil > Wetlands | place: USA: Ohio... | reverse complement strand
TCGCCCCGGGCGGCCGCGTGCTGCCCCAGCCCTGAGGGATCGCCCATGAAGAACCACGCTCACGAGCCGGACGGAGGCCGTGGCCAGGCGGGCTTCACCCTGGTGGAGACCCTCGTGGCCATCGTCGTCCTCGTCTTCGGGCTGATGGCGGTCACCAACCTGCTGCTGGTCGCCGCCAGCTCCAACACCGTCGCCAACCAGGGCACGGCGGCCGTCACCTCCGCCACCCGCATCATGGACATGGTGAAGGCGACGAGCCACGAAGGCCTTCGGGCGGTGGCGTCGGCCAGCCCCGGCGGCCCGGACTGGGCCATCGACGACGGCGCCCGGAGCTGCGGCGACCCCGCCCTCGTCGTCGGGGACTGGCACTGCGACGACGATCTGCCGGGGGTGGGACGGGTCCACACCCACTGGTGGATCGCCACCACGGCCGACGCGCGTCTTCTCTACGTCCGCGTCCGGTCCGAGGGGCTGGGCGCCCTCGCCGCGGCGCGTTCGCGGGCCGAGTTCACCACCTTCCGTTCCTGCACCAACTCCGACCCCGCCGCGGGTGGATGCCCGGAGGCTCCCTGATGCGCAGAGAGAAAGGCTTCAGCCTCATCGAGCTCATGATCGCCATGACGGTCACGCTGATCGTGAGCGGAGCGATCTACGGCCTCCTGACCGCGGGCAGCAACGCCTTCCGGCGCGAGCCCGAGATCGCCGACCGCCAGCAGAACATCCGGCTGGCGATGGACCTCATCGCCCGCGACGTGTACACGGCCGGGGCGGCGCTCCCGACCTTCTCCCAGGTCTTCACGCGGAACGACCCCGCGACCGGCTGCCCCGGCGGGCTGAACGGCTGCGGCCCGGCGGGGACGATGGGCGCCGGGGCGGCCGCGGCCCGCGGAGCCGGGGACCCGTCCGAGAACGCCGACGAGCTCGAGCTCCTCACCGTGAACGAGCGGTGTCCCCTGCAGACAGTCTGCAGCGCCGGCCTGAGCGCGGGCAACGCCGGCGCCTTCGTGACGCGGGAGGGAGTCCCGGGCTGCATGGCGCTGCCCACCCTCGCGATGCTCACCGACAACACCGCGTTCACGATCCAGCCGGCCGCGGCGGCCGGCGCCGCCTCCTGCGACGTCAACGGCAACTCGACCCGCAACGGCAGCCTCACCCTGGGCGCCTTCCTCCCGCCGTGGGACGACTCGCCGGCCATCCTGCCCGCGAACACGCAGCCCCCGCCCAACTCCGCTCCGCCCCAGGTGTTCCTCTACGCCGCGCGGATCGTGCGCTACCGGATCGCGCCGAGCACGGATCCGCTGGACCCGGCCCCGGCCCTCTGGCGCAGCGAGACCGGCCTCTACACGCCGGCGGGGCTCGCGGCCCCCGCGCCGGGGGCGGCGGGCTCGCCCTGGGAGCTCGTGGCCCGCGGGATCGAGGATCTGCAGGTCGAGTACTTCGCGGGGGTGCCGGCGGGAGCCTGGACGAACGACCCGCCCCTCTCGACGGCCAACGACTGGAACTCGCTCGTCCGCGAGGTCCGCATCGGCCTCTCCGCGCGCGCCAACGCTCCGAACCTCGCGGGGGAGACCACCGCGCCCGGGGCGCCGGTCGCCGTCCGGGGCCAGCTCGCCACCGTCGTCGCGCCCCGGCAGGCGTTCACGGAGCTGCAGATGTGCCGGACCGCCCCGGTTCCCTGCGATGAAGCGAGCCACATTCAGTGAGGTGCAGAGCCATGCATGACCGTACTGCCCAGAGGCGGGGGGAGCAGGGCTTCGCCCTCATCCTCGCCATCCTGTCTCTGATGCTGCTCACGTTCCTGGGCCTCACCCTGGCCACCACCACGTCGACCGAGCTCCAGATCGCGACGAACTACCGCTGGAGCCAGCAGGCTCTCTACAACGCGGAGGCGGGGCTCGACGCCGCCCGCGTCATCCTGAGCAGCCCGGGCCTCGTCGACGCGTCCACCGGGTGGAGGGGGACCCTGCCCGCGGTCCGCACGTCCCCCAGCCAGTGGGTCCCCGGAGCCGCTCCGCCTCCGATCGAGGCCGCGTTCGGCCGCGACTTCCAGATGCTGGAATGCGACACCCGAGGCGGCATGGGCTACGGCCGCGTCCTGACCGACGGGGTGACCCGATACGAGAACGTCTCGGCCTTCGCCGGCGAGGCGGTCAACGGAGCCTTCACGATCTGGATGAGGCGCCCCCTCGTCGTCGACAACGCCGGGCAGTTCTCGGACGGAACGGCCGACGACGCGGTGGTGATCGTCTCGGAAGGTGTCGCGCCCTACACCGGGGCGGGCGACGCCTTCACCCGCTCGCGCCAGGCCGTGCGGGTCCTGGAGACGACCTTCGGCCTGATGATCGCCAAGCAGGGCGAGCCGTGCGGCGCGGGCCGGCAGCAGGGACAGGAGGGAGGCTCGCCCATGGGCGAGAACTTCAACCCGTGCGCGTTCGTCACCGCGGGCGCGGGGGGGACCCTGGCGAACGTGTTCGGCGGCACCGGCGCCGGCGAGCTCACCGCCACGGGCGCCTACTAGGGGGTTGCCATGCTCGAGGAAGCGGCCGTCGTCGGCAACCGGGTCGGCAAGGAAGGTGAGCCCATGAAGCGACGTGACTGGAACCTCGGCCGGCGCCTCGCCGCCCTCGGGGCGGCCGGAGTGCTCGCCCTGAGCCTGGCCGGCGACCGGGGCCGGGCCGCGACCGTGCCCGCCACCGTGTACGGCCAGGACCCGCTCGAGGTCCTCGAGCTGAAAGTCCGCCCGAACGTCATCGTCGTCCTCGACAGCTCGGGCTCGATGACGAACAACGCTCCCGAGACCTTCAACACGAACTCCGGCGACCACCCCCGATCCAAGCTCTGGCAGGCGAAGCAGGTCCTGAAGACGGTGTTCCAGAACAACCAGGAGAAGGTCAGCTTCCAGTTCGGCACCTACACCCAGTACAACATCTCGTTCAACAACCAGGGGGCGAGCACGAGGGGCAACCGCTTCCAGTACGTCACGAGCGCGATGCCCGCCACCGAGCTGACCGTCCAGGGAGCGTCGGGGGACACCTTCGGGCGCGGGATCCAGTCCTGGCAGATCATCCAGCCCGCCTGGAACCGGCTGTATTTCGGCGAGCAGGGAGGCGTCGTCTGCTACGCGACCGTCCCCGGCGCGCCGCGCTTCTACAACAGCGGCGCCGCCCTCGCGGCCGACCTCCAGGCGGGCATGAACGCCCCCACCTGCACGACCGGAAGCCGGGCCAACACCTACACCGTGAGCTACAACGCGACGACCGGCGTCTTCACCTTCACCCGGGCCAGCGGCACGAGGACCTTCAACATCCGCTGGGCCGACACCCCCGGCAGCATCCGGGGAGCGCTGGGCCGCCGAACGACCGGCAACACCACGCTCGGCACCGGCGCCGTCTCGAGCGGGAGCCCCTACCGGCTGCTCTATCGCACCACCGGGACGGGCACGTCCGGCGGCGAGCTGAACACCCGGTGGACCTTCACGGAGACGATCGGCGGAACGAGCACGACCTACTACCAGCTCGCCGCGGGCCGCCTCTGGAACGGCGAGGTCGTCCGCGTCCAGAGCGACGGGACCGTCTGCGGCATGACCTTCCCGACCGCGGCCGAGGAGACCAGCCCGCCCACCCTGACCCTGCAGGAGGTGGCCGCCGGCTGCGGTGCCGACGTCCCCAGCTCGACGGCCGTTTTCTCGTTCGGCGGCGGCGACTTCAGCGGCAACAACGTCTCGTGTCGCGGCTTCCGCTCGAAGTCGAGCCTCGTCCCCTGCGACCTCCAGTCTCCCCCCGCTCCGACGCAGCTCACCCAGATGCTGCCGTACATCGAAGGGGAGCTGCCGTTCGCCGCGACGGGCGAGCCGCAGGACCTGACCACGAACAACGCGACAGGTGCGCCGGGGGGGGCCAACTACGGCGTCCCGGACGGCCAGCCCGACTACGTCGAGACCCAGGACGGGAGCTGGGCCACCTCGTTCATCGCCGTCGCCCCGAGCGCCAAGGCCGACGGCTGGACCCCCATCGCGAACAGCCTAATCGACATCAAGGGGGCCGCGGATGCGTCGAATGCCTGCCTCACGAACGCGGCCCCCGCGGCGGGCAAGCTCGATCCCCTGACCGGGACGGGCAACGTGGGTGCGTGCCTCCAGCGGGGCTTCTCCAGGCTGTGGAACCAGGGACAGACCGGGACCACCAGCATGGCCGGCCCCGGGCCCTGGCAGCTCGACCCGATCAAGAACCACCGGGACCCGAAGGAGAAGACGATCGTTCTCTTCGTGACGGACGGCGACGACACTTGCGGCGCACGGGGGAACGACGGCTCCGGCACGACGGACGACAACGCCCGGCGCGCCGCCTACTACGCCGAGCGGCTGTACCAGCCACTGGACGCCACCCAGCCCGCCTCCTCGGTGCAGACCTACGTCATCGGCTACGGCGGCGCCTTCACCGCCGGCGAGCCCTACCGGCTCAACTGGATCGCCTGGGGCGGCAGCGGCCTCGGTCAGGGTACGACCGGGCAGCCGGACATCACGACGACCGGCGACCGGTGGACCGAAGTGGACACGTCCATCAAGACGAAGCGGGCGCAGTGCACGACGTGCGTGGACGCGTTCGTGGCCCCCGACGCGAGCACCCTCGCGACGCAGCTCCAGGCGATCATCGACCAGGGCGCCTCGGACGGCGACTTCAACGCGCAGCAGTCGATCACGGAAACGGTCTTCGAGTACGTCGACCAGGTGCCGACCAAGACCTGGGACGCCCGGATGCCGCTCAATCGCTACGGCGGACGGACCCCCCTGCGCTTCGTGTCGAGCTTCACCCTCCCGGGGTTCAAGGGTCAGCTCCGGGCCTACCAGAACGACGGGCTCGGGAACTCCATCCAGAAGTGGAGCGCGGGAGACAAGCTGGCCAACCTGGTCTCCGCGGGCATGATCACGTGCAACAACACGACCGCCGGCGGCGTGCTCGGTGAGTGCGTCATGGCCCAGCTCCACGGCGGGGCGACCGACGCTTCCATCCTGAGCTCGTCGGCCAGGATCAAGCGCCGCGTCTACACCACGAGCCGGAACGGCGTCTACACCTTCAGCCCGGCCTCGTTGATGGCCGGCACCTCCCCCGAGCGGGTCTCCCTGTGGCCTCCGGCACCGGGGGTGCTGCCGGCGGGAACCGACTACTCGAACGCGGGGACCTTCGACGTGGCCATGGGGCTGCCGCCGGACACGCCCACCGGGTTCCCTCCCTTCTCGACAAAGGACCCGCTTTGCGATCCCGCGAAGCCCGACCTGCCGAAGAAGTCGTACGACCAGTGCTGGCTCGACGCCCTGCAGACGCAGTTCAAGGTCTGCTTGGGCTCCAACCTGCCCGCCGCCTGCACGAGCGCGAGCGTGAACACGAAGATGAGGGCGGCCCGGCGGGAGGCGCGTGACATCGCCATCGCGTTCATGGCGGGGGCGGCGACCGTCCCCGAGACGACCGGGCTCAAGCGCACGAGCGCGGCCGTCGGCTCGAGCCCGACCGGTTCGCTGCTCTTCAAGGCCCGCTCGTGGGTCCTCGGCGACTCGGAGATGGCGACGGCGGCGGTCGTCACCCAGCCCTCGAGGAGCGTCCCCGCCGTCTTCCCGGACGAGTACGCGCTCTTCCGCGACGGCCCCCGCAACGCCGCCGGCAAGAACCCCGACACCGGCGGCACCCAGGTCCGCCAGGGCTTCGGCCTGGCGTCCCCGGACGACGACCAGACGGTCGGAAACGAGCAACCGGACGGCCGGACGGCGCTGAAGCCGGTGATGACCGTCGTCTACGCGCCGTCGAACGACATGCTCCACGCGTTCCGGGCCGGGCCCTGCTTCAGCCCGACCACCGCGCCGGCCAGCTGCGTCGGGAGCTCCGTCTCGGAGAGCGGAGGCGAGGAGCTGTGGGGCTTCGTGCCCTACGACCAGCTCAACGCCGTCTACCTGAGGGCGGCCAACGAGCCGCAGGGGCGGGCCAACCACGTCTTCATGATCGCCCGGGGGATCCGCTTCGCCGACGTGTTCGTCCCGAATCTCGACGGGAGCGGCAACCCCACGCCCATGAGTGGCGTCACCGTCGGCGGCCTCACGTCGGGCGACGATCCTCGCCTCGGCACGATGTCCGGCGTGTGGAGGCGTCTCGTCTACTTCGGGCGGGGCATCGGCGGCAAGTACGTGACCGCCCTCGACGTGTCCGCCCCCGGGCCGTACACCGCACAGGCCCTGGACACGACGCCCCCCGTGCCCCTGTGGAGCCGGGGCAACCCGGACACCGCCGACGGCCTCCAGTCGGGCACGAACAACGGCACGCCCGCCGAGCGGACCGTCTACGCCACGATGGGCGAGACGTGGTCGATGCCGACGGTGACCCTCGTCAACAAGGACAACGCGAGCCCGATCTACAGGACGGCCCGGCGGCCCTCCGGGATCAACTTCGCGATCTTCATGGGATCGGGGTACGGGAACGCCGGCGAGGGCACGACCCACTACGCGCTCGACGCCTTGTCCGGCGACGTCATCGCCGCCGTGGACGTCGAGGCCGCCGCGGCGAGCTACGGTCTCAACCGCTCCGGCCTCCCCTATCGCAACGCCCTGGTGGCGAACTCGGTGAGCAACAACCCGAGCGCGGCGGGAGGCAAGGTGACGCAGAACCCCCATCCGTGGACCAACTACAGCACCCGCGTCTACATCGGCGACCTCTACGGGCGCCTCTGGAAGTTCCTGACCGACCGGCCCGACGTGGCGATCCCCGCCGCGGACCTCGGCGCGGATCAGCCGGTGGGCGTGGCGGTGGCGCTCATCCCCTCCACGACCCAGCCCCTCATCTTCGTCACGTCCGGTGCCGAAAACCGGCAGGCGGGACCGTTCCGCAACTTCACGTTCGAGGACCGCGGTACGGACTTCGACGTCGCCGTCGCGGGCAGCACCACGGACGACGGCGTCACGACCTTCGCCCCCGTGTTCAAGCTCTTCGCCGACGACTTCGACCAGGGCGACCCCGAGGCCGAATGCGGCTACGGGACGGAGGCCGTCTTCCGGGGGACGATCCAGCCCACCGGCTCCTTCGCGTGCACGGTGCCCACCGAGGGCGCCGACTGCTCGGCCTGGGGCGAGGTCGTCTTCTTCGGCGGCACGCGGCTCAGCCTGCCCAACACGCGGTTCGCTCCAGTGACGCCTCTCGCGTGCAGCCAGGGAGAGTACCCCTGCCGGTCGCAGTTCGACACGATCCTCTATGCCTACGGCGCACGGAGCGGGTTGGCCGCCTACGACCTGAATGCCGCCGGCGACGACGCCTACCGGATCTTCCGCGACAGCCGCATCGCCGCGATCAGCATGCAGGCGGACCCCGATCCCGGCCGCGGTGGCAGCAGCTTCACGGCCGACGAGGGCCTGATGAAGGGCACGCCCAAGCCGCCGCCGCCCCCGGGCATCCCGCCCACGGTGTCGACGGCTTCGGCCAACGTCGTCTTCCGGCGCGAGCCCGGCCAGCCGGCGCCCGCCGTGCGGTACGGCTCGACGGTCTGCCAGTAGACCGAACGGCCTTCAATCGGGGGTCCGGCCCGCCTGGGCCGGGCCCCCGGTCGTTGTGCCGGGTCGGGCGATCGCCGGTCCAGGCCCGAGGTTGGAGGCCTTCAGTTGAGGCTTCACTTGAGCTTGCCGTGGGTGTACTCTTGAGGCCATGAAGGCGAGACAGGCCGTCGTCTGCCCGAACTGCGGCGCCCAGAACCGCCCGACATGGGAGTATTGCGCGCGCTGCAACGAGTCCCTCGCGGGGGCGAAGCCCACCGCCGTCGCCACTCCGACGGAGGACGCCGCCGGGCCGAGCGCGGGCGAGGCTGCGGCCTCCCTGTTCCCCCCGAACGCGATCGCCCTGGTCACCCTCCTCGCGCTCGTGCTGCTCGGCGCCGCGGGGTGGCGCTACGCCTCCAAGGCCCCTCCGCTCGAGGGCGGCGACCCGTCGCTCTTCACGATGGCGTCCCCGGCTCCGGACATTCCCTCTCCGGCCCCCCCCGCAGGTCGCGGCGCTGCCGACTACGACGCCGGCCGGCAGGCGATGAACGGTGGCGACCTGGCGCAAGCCGTCGCCCGGTTGGCCGCGGCAGTGGCAGCCGACCCCGGGAACGTCGAGTACAAGATCGCCTACGGCCGCGCCCTGGCGCGGAGCGGCGACCGGGACGGCGCCCTCGCCCAGGACGCCGAGGCGGCGCGGCTCGACCCGCGGCTGCGCCTGCAGTACGCCCGGAGCCTCGACATGGCGGGACGCTCCGCGGAGGCGGTCAGCGAGTACGAGTCCATCCTGGCCGAGAACCCCGGGGCGACGGTCGTGGAGATGGACTTCGGCCGGCTGCTGTTCCGGAGCGGCGAGTACGCGCGCGCGGCCTCCTACCTGCAGGTCGCGGCCCGGGAGCAGCCCGACGATCCCGTGCTCCAGCAGGAGCTGGCCTACGCGCTCGAGCAGGCCGGGGACCGGAGGAGCGCGGAGGCCGCCTACCGGGGCGTCCTCGAGAAGGCCCCGGAGGCCGTGATCTCCCGGGGCCTCCTCGCCGACAACCTCCTCGAGCAGGGGCGCCGGGACGAGGCCGTGGCGGTGCTCCACGAGGGGCTCCGGCTCACCCCCGACGTCCCCCTGCTTCAGCGCCAGCTCGGCAGCGTCCTCGAGAGAACCGGCCAGGGCGCCTCGGCCGCGGCGGCCTATCGAGCCTACGTGCGCCTCGCTCCGAACGCGCCCGACGCCCGGGACGTCGCCGCCCGCGCGGCACGCCTCGAGACCCGCGGGAGCCGGCCGTGAGCGCCCGGCGGGCCGCGATCGCTCTCGTCGGGCTGTCCCTCGCCGTGCCCGGGTGGTCCCTGGCTCAGGGCATCGGCGACACCGCCGCGAAGCAGCGGGCCGCCCGGGAGCGTGCGCGACAGCAGGAGTCGGCCCGGAAGGCCGAGCCCTCGCGGGTGTTCACGAACGACGACCTCGCCGCGGGCCGGCCGCCGGGGCAGGCCGGCGGAAGCGAGAGCTCCGCCCCCGCCGAGGGCTCTGCCGCCCCGGCGGAGGCCGCGCCCGTCACGGGATCCGAGGCCGCGCTGCCCTCGCAGCGTCTGCGGGCCGAGCTCGACGCGGCGTCGAGCGCCAAGGCCCGGGTGGCCGGGCTGGAGGCTCGCCTGCGCGAGGTCGGCGCGAAGCTCAACCCCATGAGCACGTCCTTCATCTACGGAGCGGGTGGATCCGGCAGCGCGACCGAGGAGGCCGAGGTGCGCTCGGAGCTCCGGCAGCTCGAGGCCGACCTCAGCGAGGCCCGCCAGGAGCTCGCCCGCGCGACCGAGGCCCTGGAGGACGCCAGCCGCAGGCAGAGCGTGCCCCTCCCGCCGGAGTGAGCCCTCGGGGCGTGGCCGACATCCTGATCGTCGAGGACAAGGAGTCTCTCCGCACCATGCTGCGGAGGACCCTCGAGTCGAGCAGGGGCTACGCGGTCGAGGAGGCGGCCGACGCCTACGAGGCCCGGCGGCGCCTCCAGGCGTTCCGCTACCTCGTCGTCCTCACCGACCTCAAGCTGCCCGCGGGCAGCGGCTTCGACGTGCTCCACGCGGCTCGCGAGGCCGACCCGGAGACGCCCGTCCTCGTCATGACCGCTTTCGGCACGGTCGAGGAGGCCGTGCGCGCGATGAAGGACGGGGCGGCCGATTTCCTCACCAAGCCGGTCGACACCGACCACCTGCTGCTGCTCCTCGACCGGGCCGTCGAGAAGCGCCGCGTCGTGACCGAGCTCGTCCTCCTCAAGGAGGAGTACCAGCGGCGCTTCGGACTGCCCCGGGTGCTCGGAGAGGACCCGGCCCTCAAGGAGGCGATGCTCGCCCTCCAGCGGGCGGCGGCCACGGACGCGACGGTGCTCCTCCTCGGGGAGAGCGGCACGGGCAAGGAGCTGATGAGCCAGGCCCTGCACCAGCTCTCGGCCCGGGCGAAGGGGCCCTTCGTGGCGATCAACTGCGCGGCCATCCCCGAGAACCTGCTCGAGAACGAGCTGTTCGGCCACGAGAGGGGGGCCTTCACCGGCGCGACGGGGCGGAAGGTGGGAAAGGCGGAGCTCGCCCACCGGGGGACGCTCTTCCTCGACGAGATCGGTGACATGCCCCTTCCGCTGCAGGGAAAGATCCTGCGCCTCGTGCAGGAGAAGCAGTTCGAGCGGGTGGGCGGCCTCCAGACCCTGACCGTGGACGTGCGGGTGGTCGCGGCCACGAACCGCGACCTTCGAGGGCTCGTCGAGCAGAAGCTCTTCCGGGAAGATCTCTACTTCCGGCTTTCCGTCATGCCGATCGAGATCCCCCCGCTGCGCCGGAGGCGGCGCGACATCCCGGTCCTGGCCGAGGCCTTCGTCCAGCGGCTCGCCCGGGAGATGGGGCGGCGGGATCTGCGCCTCTCCGAGGAGGCGAAGCGGGCGCTCGCCGCGCACTCGTGGCCGGGCAACGTCCGCGAGCTGCAGAACTGCCTGGAGCGGGCGGCCATCCTGTGCGACAGCCCGACCATCGAGCCCGGGCACCTGCGGCTCGAGCCGCCCGTCCGGACTGGACCGGCCCTCGCCGACGTCCTCGACCTCTCCGGCCCCCTCGCCGACGTGGTGAAGCGGGCCGCCGCCCGGGCCGAGGAGGAGGCGGTCGCCCTCGCCCTGCGGGAAGCGGGGGGCGACCGGACGGTGGCCGCGGAGCGGCTCGGGATCAGCCTCTCGACCCTGAACCGCCGCCTGCGGCAGGCCGAAGAGCCCCCGGGCGACGACCGCCCCTAGGGCCAGGGAGCATCAGTCCTTCTTCCACTTCGTGCGCTGGTTCGCGGCGAGCGTCCGCTTGCGGAGACGGATGGCGAGGGGCGTGACCTCCACGAGTTCGTCGGCCGCGATGAACTCGAGGGCCTGCTCGAGGTTGAGCTGGCGGTGAGGGGTCAGCCGGATGGCCTCGTCGGCCGTCGAGGCCCTCATGTTGGTGAGCTTCTTCTGCTTCGTCACGTTCACGTCCATGTCGTCGGGACGCGCGTTCTCTCCGACGACCATCCCCTCGTAGACCGCGGTGCCCGGGCCCATGAAGAGCTCGCCGCGGTCCTCGAGGTGGGAGAGGGCGTAGGAGGTCGTGTCGCCGGCCCGGTCGGCGACGAGGACGCCCGTCTGCCGGCGCGGGATCTCGCCCTGCCACTCCACCCAGCCCTCGAGGAGGGCGTTCATGACCGCGGTTCCGCGGGTGTCGGTGAGCAGCTCCGTCCGGATGCCGATGAGGCCGCGGGTGGGCACCTGGAACTCGAGGCGCACCCGCCCCGAGCCGTGGTTCACCATCTTCGCCATCTTCCCCTTGCGCAGCGCCATCTTCTCGAGCACCACCCCCATGAACGTCTCCGGCACGTCGACGCTGAAGAGCTCGAGGGGCTCCCGGCGGACCCCGTCCTCGAGGTGGGTGATGACCTCGGGGTTCGAGATGCCGAGCTCGAAGCCCTCCCGGCGCATGGTCTCGATGAGGATCGAGAGCTGCAGCTCGCCCCGGCCGAGGACCTTGAGCGAGTCCGCGGAGTCCGTGGGCTCGACCCGGATGGAGACGTTGGTGAGGAGCTCCTTCTCGAGCCGTTCCTTGATGTTCCGCGAGGTCACCCACCGCCCCTCGCGCCCGGCGAAGGGGGAGGTGTTGACCGAGAACACCATCGAGATCGTCGGCTCGTCGATGTGGAGGGGTGGGAGGGGGGCGGGCGTCTCCGCCGAGGTCACCGTCTCCCCGATCTGGATGCCCTCGAAGCCGGCGAGGGCCACGATCTCCCCGCAGGCCGCCTCGTCGGCGTCCACTCGCTTCAGGCCGTCGAAG
>Ga0316622_100003061_pt1 | contig 11819 bp, 12 predicted proteins | sample OWC_Aug_OW2_C1_D_FD_207646 | JGI IMG/M metagenome (GOLD analysis project Ga0316622, IMG submission 207646) | Wetland soil microbial communities from Old Woman Creek delta, Ohio, United States - OWC_Aug_OW2_C1_D5_C | ecosystem: Environmental > Terrestrial > Soil > Wetlands | place: USA: Ohio... | reverse complement strand
AGCTGCAGGATGCAGTAGGCGCGCGTGTTGTTGTTGCCGATGGTGTGCTGCGTCCCGCCCATGCACCAGACGATCGTGCCGGGGCGGTTCTCAGCCATGGTCTGCGCCGCGCGCTTGACCTCCTCGCCCGGCACGCCGGTCACGCTCTCGACGACCTCGGGGGGCCAGTTCGCCACTTCCTTGCGGACGGCGTCCATCCCGAACACGCGCTGGCGCAGGTACTCCTTGTCCTCCCAGCCGTTCTCGAAGATGTGCCACAGCAGGCCCCAGATGAGCGGCACGTCGGTGCCGGGGCGGATGCGCACGTACTGGTCCGCATGCGCCGCAGTGCGCGTGAAGCGCGGGTCGACGACGATCAGCTTGGCGCCGTTCTCCTTGCCGCGCAGCACGTGCTGCATGGCGACCGGGTGCGCCTCGGCGGCGTTGCTGCCGATGAAGAACATCGCCTTGCACAGGTGCATGTCGTTGTAGGAATTGGTCATCGCGCCGTAGCCCCAGGTGTTGGCCACGCCCGCGACGGTCGTCGAGTGGCAGATGCGCGCCTGGTGGTCGACGTTGTTCGTGCCCCACATGGCCGCGTACTTGCGGAACAGGTAGGCCTGCTCGTTGCTGAACTTGGCCGAGCCGAGCCAGTACACCGAGTCGGGCCCCGACTTCTCGCGGATCGCGAGGATCCGGTCGCCGATCTCGTCGATCGCCTGGTCCCAGGAGAGGCGTTCCCACTTCCCGCCGACCTTCTTCATCGGGTACTTCAGCCGCTTCTCGCCGTGGCCGTGCTCGCGGACGGAGGCGCCCTTGGCGCAGTGCGCGCCCATGTTGAAGGGCGAGTCGAAGTCGGGCTCCTGGCCCGTCCACACGCCGTTCTGGACCTCCGCAATGACGCCGCAGCCGACCGAGCAGTGCGTGCAGACCGAGCGCCTGATCACCGTCTCGCCGGACGCCTCCGCGGCGTCCGCCGCCTGGGCGCGCTGCATCATGCGGGTCGGCACGGCGACGGCCACGGCCGCGCCGCCGGCGGCGAGACCGGTGCCGCGCAGGAAGGCGCGACGATCGACGGTACGCCCGAGGAGGCTGGCGCGCTGCGGCGTCGAGGCCAGTGTGCTGTCGCCTGTCTTCTTGACCAGCTTCATCGCTGTGTCTCCCTGTTGCGTTGGGCTGCGCGCCGCACGCGGGCGGCGCGGCGGGAATTCAGATCCGGGCCTTGTCGTAGTACTTGGCGACGTGCGGCGTGACGCGGTAGCCACGTGGCTTCGCGGCCGCCGGTGCCGGCCTCGTCCCCGCCCCGGGCTCGGCCGCGGCCGACGTCGCGACGGCGGCGACCCCGCCCACGGCAGCCAGGTTGCGCAGGAAGGCGCGCCGGCCGGTCTTCGTCTTGCCCTTTTCAGCGTTCATGTGTCTGCTTCCTCTGTCCGTGCCGGCGGCGCGCGCCGCCGGCCTCCGCAATGATCGCTACCGGATCCTAGGCGTCGGGGCGCCGCTCGCCCGCCGCCGGGACTTCCATGCCGAAGGCGCGGCGCTCGACCTCCACGAACTGCTCTCCGAGCTGGCCGACCGCGCGGTAGAAGTGCGCGGAGGATGCCTGCTGCAGGTCGCGGAAGAAGCGCCCCATCCACGGCTCGATGTGCTGCCCGAAGAACTGCGCCTGGCGCGCGACGGCCACCGGCTCGTCGCCACCGATCATCAGCGCCATCGCGTCGCAGAGCGCCGCGGCGTGATCCTCTGGTTCCCGGACGCCGGCCTGGCGCTCGATGCCAAGCTCCTGCAGGTCGCCGCGCAGGCGCGCGAGCGGCAGTTCCATCAGGAAGCCGGTGAGGTACCAGGAACCGTAAGGCACGACCTCGCCGCGCCCGAGCCCGATGAACAGCGCCTGGAACTCGTCGCGCAGCGCCACGGGGGTAGCGCGGCCTGCGGCCTCGCCGAGCATCCTCCACGCGGCGGTGAGCAGGCTGCGATCCCCGGACGGCGGATCGATCGCGGCGAGCGTCTCGAGCATGTCGGCATCGGGGGGCGCAGCCAGCAGGTGGCCGAGCAGCGCGTAGACATTGCCCCGGATGGCGTCCTCGTCCGCGACGGCTTTCACCCTCACGTCGGGACTCCCGGCGGCTCGGTACGCGTCGCGCTCGCGCATGCGCTCGTTCTTCCCCTGGCCAAAGGGTGGCAATAAGTCAAAGCAATATACGGGCCAGCTTTTGCGGGGCGCCCGGCCGTAAAGTTCCACGGGAATCCATCTCGAGGGCCCAGCTGCAGGCCAGCTTGCGACATTTTGTCTGGCTCCTGCGATCCGGTGCGTCGGCCTGGCTAGCCCGGGTCCTTGCGGCCCTGCCCAGCGAAGAGGTCGCGCACCCGGCAGTCCTCGCACATCTGCAGCCGCCGCCGGGCCTCTTCGGTCTGGAACATCCAGTGCTCGGCCAGCTTGCGCCCGACCACCTCCAGCATCGACCGTGTCGTGAAAGGCTTGCCGCAGGAAATGCAGCAGACCGGCTGCTCCTCGTGCAGCACCCGCGGCCGCTCGCGCGCCTCGCCGTCGCACAGCAGGCGCGGATGGAGCGTAATCACGCGCTCCGGGCAGGCCTGCTCGCACAGGCCGCACTGCACACAGTCCCACTCACGGAAATTGAGCTGCGGCATTCCCCGGCCGTCCTGCAGCGCGTGGGTCGGGCACACGGACACACAACCCATGCACAGCGTGCAGCCCTGGGCGTCCACGCGGACCTCGCCGAAGGGCGCACCGGCCGGCAGCGCGACGACGCGCCGCGGCGCGGGGGCCTGCGCCTGCAGGTGCTGCAGCGCCAGCCGCAGCCGGGCGCGCTTGCCTGCAGCCCCGGCGAAGCCGGCCGGCCGACGCGTCCCGCCCTGTGGCAGCGCCGCCAGCGCCGCGAGCGTCGCCGCGGGCAGGTCGGCGTTCAGCAGCTGCACGCCACCTTCTTCATGGCCCATGCCGGCGAGGATCGCGCGGGCCACCAGCAGCTGGTCCTGCGCCGTCTCGATGACCTGCGGCGGCGTGCGCTCCGACGTCAGGACGACGATCGCGCCGGCGCCGTAGGCAAGCCCGGCCAGCCAGGCATCGAGCCCGACCGAGCCGACTTCCTCGACCTGAAGCGGCAGTACCCGCTCCGGCATCGCCGCCAACGGGCCCTGCAGCGCCGCGGCCGACGATTCGTCGTGGAACAGCAGCGCGGGCGCGACGCCGCCAGCATCGCGATAGTCCTGCAGCACCTGGCGCAGCAAGTCGAGCAGGTCCGCTGCCGGCGGATACGCGTAGGTGATGGCGCCGGTGGGACAGGCAGTGGCACAGGCGCCCGCGCCCTGGCAGAGGTAGGGGTCGACCCGGATCCGCTCGCCGGCCGAGACGATCGCCTCGGCCGGGCAGGCATCGATGCACCGCGTGCAGCCGCGCTTGCCGCTGCGCCCGTGCGCGCAGATCTCGGCGTCGTATTCGAAGAACCGTGGCTTGACGAACTCGCCCTGCATGTCCGGCAGCGCCGCCAGGGCCTGATCGAGCGCCGCCTCGTCGGGGCCGGGCGCGTAGTAGCCGAGCGGCAGCATCGCGCGGTGCAGCAGGGGCGTCTGCCCGAGGTCGAGCACGAGGTCGAAGCGCTCGACTGGCGGCGACAGCAGGGCACCGAGGTCACTGCCCTCGCCGGCCGCGGGGAACCAGGCCTTGAAGTCGCCGAGCGCCCCGCGAACCATCGGCCTCCCGCCGCGCACGACGTGCCTGCCCTCCGCCGTCGTGGCCACCGGCGGCTCGTCAGACGGCGCCGCCACGACGCAGGCGAGGCTCGGGCCGAGGCGACGCGCCGCCGCGAGCGCCCTCGCCTCGTCGCCCACGATCAGCACACGGCCGCGCGAAACGAACTCCACGACGGCCGCCGGCGCGACGCCGCGCTCGCCGAGGCGTGCGAGCGCGGCGGCCCTGGCCCGCCCGTCGCCGGTGACTTCAGGCAGTCGGGTCGTGTCCGTCATCGCTGTCCCCTGCGCCCGTCTCGGCACGCTCTTCAGGGGCCGCCACCGCGGCGGCCGGCGCCACCCCCTCGCCGCCTTCCTTCAGCAGCTCATCGGCGGCACGCCGGGCGGCGCGCTCGAGCTCGTGCCGCATGTCGGCCGTCACGATGCTGCCGAGCCCCTCGAACTTCGTGTAGTCGCCCATGTAGTCGTCGAGCCCGTCGAGCACGTTGAACTTCGGGCTGTGGAACAGCTTGCGCAGGGCGCGCTGGCGCAGTGCCGCATCCACGCCCTGCGAGAGGAATGCGCTGTAGTCGGAATCGCCGTCGAGGGAATCGATGTCCGGCAGCTCGAGCGGAGTCTTGGCCTCGCCGCCCGCCGGTGCCGCGCCGGGCTCCGGCGGCGCCTGCGCCCCGGGCTCCGGCTGCCGCGCCTCGTCGCGTGCACGGGCCTTCAGCCGCGACCAGCGCTGCACGAAGGCCTCTTCGCCCTCGGGCAGGTCGCCAGGCCCAGGCTTGCGATCGTTCATTGCGGCTTGTCCGCGCCCCAGTCGGTGCGCGTGCGTTTGCGCTTTTCCCGCGGCACGTAGTGCTCGACGACGAAGCGCTCGAGCTGCTGGTACACCTCGGGCGGAATGGCCGCCGCGAACACGCGGTCATTGCCCTCGACTCCCGAGCCCGCCTCGTTCGCGTCGGCAGTCACCCATTCAGGTTGCAGCGAGCCATCCTCTGCCTCGACGCACAGCACGAACAGGGAGGGCTGCTGGCCTGTCAGGTTGCCCCAGTAGCTCTCGGCGGCATCCCGGTACAGCTCGAGCCGCAGGCCGCCCCACAGGAACTGCTCCTCGTCGCCGTCGCTGCGCACGGACGCGCCGCGCGCGTCACGCCCCGGCAGGTGCTCGCCGGCCACGACGCCGACGACGCGCCAGCTCGGCACGCTCCAGCCGCTGCGCCCGACCATGCGGCGGCCCAGGATGACGGCCACAGGGATGCTGAGCAGGGGTCCCATCGCCATGTGCGAGCGTCTCGTGTCCCCCGGGAATGACCCCGTCATTCTGCACCACGAACCGGCCCGGCGGGCAAACGAGGGCCGGGGTATGGATCTTGCAGCGCAGCCAGGCAGGGGACGCGGCACCACGGCATCCGCGGTGCCGGGCCCCGGGAGGCGAGAGCACATGTCAGCCAGCAGGAAGACCGGCAGCACGGGCAGCGGGCGCGAGGCGCCGCCGGAGCCGTCGCGTTTCATGAACGTGCGCGAGGTCGCGCGCTACCTGCAGGTGAACGAGAAGAAGGTCTATGCGCTGGTCAGCGAGGGCAGCATTCCCGCGACGCGCCTGACCGGCAAGTGGCTCTTTCCCCGCGATCTCGTCGACCAGTGGATGCTCGAGTCCAGTCACGGCGGCCTGCTGACGGACCGCATGGTCATCGCCGGCAGCGACGATCCGCTCCTGTACCGGGCACTGATGCTGCTGGCCGCCGAGCTCGGCGGGCAGGCGCTGGTGAGCCACGCACCGACCGGCACGCAACTCGGCCTCGCGCTGCTGGCGGGGCGGCGTGCCGACGTGTGCGCCCTGCACTGGGGACCCGACGCCGAGAGCGCCCAGCGCCATCCGGCGCTGCTGCGTCCCTACCCGCAGCACCGGGACTGGATCCTCGTCCGGCTCTTTCGCCGCGAGCAGGGGCTCATCATGGCGCCGGGACTGTGGGCTGCGCGCGGCAGTGTCGAGCAGCTGCTGACGCCCGAGGTCCGCTGGGCGGCACGCCAGGAGGGCGCCGGCTCCCATCGGTTCCTCCAGGAGACCCTCGCGTTGCACCGCGTGGACCCGGCCGATCGCCGCATCACCGCGCGCGCTTATTCCGAGCGCGATGCCGCGGCCGCGGTCGCCATGGGCCAGGCGGACGTCGCACCGGGCATTCGCGGCGCCGCTGCGGAATTCGGCCTCGAGTTCCAGCCCATCGGCTGGGAGGCGTTCGACCTCGCGCTGGCGCGCGGGTTCTTCTTCCGGACGCTGTTCCGGCGGCTGCTCGACCAGCTGCGCGGCGTCGAGTGCCAGCGCCTGGCACAACTGCTCGGCGGCTATGACCTCGACGGCCTCGGCTCGCTGGTCTGGTCGCCTAGCTGAGCGCAAGTTCCTGGTCGATCACGTGGCGCAGGCCGAGTCCGGGCACCTCGAGCACCATCTGCGCGCGCAGCGGCTTGCCTGGATCGAGCCGGCCCTGTGCGAGCGCCTCGCGCACCACCCGCTCCATCTCGATCTGCGAGGTGATGCCGACGCGCTTCAGGAACTTGCGGATCTCGCCGTTGAACTTTTCCTCGTCGAAAGCCCGGGCTGTCATGGTCTTGCCTCCCTCGGTCGTGTGAGTATCAGTCTTCGCCGCCGTCGCCGCATGACCCGAGCTTGCGCTCGAGCGTCTTGCGCGACACGCCGAGCTGGCGCGCCGCCGCGGACTTGTTGCCGGCGTTGGCCTCGACCACCCGCCGCATGTGCGCGTCCTTGACCTGCGCGAGCGTCCAGTCGAGCGGATACGCGCCGGCCGCGGACGGCCCGGAGATCGGAGCGGCCTGCGGCGCCAATCCCGGAATCTCGCCCATCAGCACGGCGCGCTCGATGAGGTTGCGGAGCTCGCGCACGTTGCCCGGCCAGGGACGCGAACGCAGCCACCGCAGCTCCGCGTCGCCGAGCGGTACCGGCGGCATGCCGAACTCCGCCGCGACGCGTTCCATGAAGTGCCGCGCGAGCGCGTCGATGTCGCCGGGCCTCTCGCGCAGCGGCGGCAGCACGATGTACGCGACGTTGAGCCGGTAGTAGAGGTCCTCGCGGAACTGTCCGTCGGCGACGCGTCCGGCGAGACCCGGCTGTACCGAGGCGACGATGCGCGCGTCCACCAACACCTCGCGGTCGGCGCCGACCGGCCGGATCGCTCCTTCCTCCAGCGCGCGCAGCAGCTTGACCTGCAGGTCGCGGCGCATCGCGGCGATCTCGTCGAGGAACAGCGTGCCGCCGTTGGCGGCGAGGAACAGGCCTTCGCGCAGCTGGTGCGCCCCCGTGAAGGCGCCCTTCGCGTGGCCGAAGAGCTCGCTCTCCATGAGTTCCGGGGCGATGGCGCCGCAATTCACCGGTACGAAGGGCCCGCGGCGCCCGCTCTGCTGGTGCAGCAGGCGCGCAACGAGCTCCTTGCCGGTGCCGGTCTCGCCCTCGAGCAGCACGGTCGCCGGCGTGGGCGCGACGCGCATGACCAGGGCGCGCACGGCGCGGATCGGGGCGCTGTCGCCGACGAGCAGCACCGGTGCAGCCGGCGCAGTGCGGCCCAGCGCGACGGGGCGCCGGCCGGCGGAGGGCGCCGAGACCTGCTGCAGCTGGCCGTTCAGCGCGCCGCGCAGCGCCGACGGATCGAGCGGCATGGCCAGGCAGTCGCTCGCGCCGGCGCGACGGGCCGCGGCCGCAAGTTCCCGGTCCTCCGGTCCGAGCGCCAGGATCAGCTGTCCCGTCGGCGCGTCGCGGCGAAGGCGCTCGATCCAGCCGAGCGCGGCGTCCCGCGACGAGGTCACCTCGACCACGATGCAGTCGAAGTGGCATCGCGGCAGCAGCAGGTCCGCGGCGTCCGGGCCGGCAGCCCACTCGACCAGGGCGTACTGCCTCGCCAGCGCCCGCCTGAGGCGCTCGTCCGCCGCGGCGCGCGGGCCTGCTACCAGCAGCGAAAGTTGCGCGGTCTCGCGGTCGCCTGTCATGAGCTGGACACCCCTTGCGCATCGAGAGTAGGGCCTGGGACAGGATGACGCAATCGGGAGGCTCTGCGTCAATTTGTCCCTGCCGTCCGTGCCGCACGCTCCCGCCCAGGTGAACCTGACGCCCCGGCACGCGCTGGCTGGCACGCCTTGCGGGGGCCGGGGCGCCGGACCATGATCGTCCGGCTGTGCGGGGCAGGAGGGATTGGATGGTGGCGTCCGGTTATCCGCTGGAGACGATCTCCGGACTGGTGCTCGCGGGCGGGCAGGCGCAGCGGATGGGCGGCGTGGAAAAAGGGCTCGTCGAGCTCGACGGCCGGCCGATGATCGCGTGGGTGCTCGAGGCCCTGCGGCCGCAGGTGGGCCGCGTGCTCATCAATGCCAACCGCAACCTCGAAATCTACGGGCGCTACGGCGTGACCGTGGTTCCCGACAGCATGGGCGGCTATCTTGGCCCCCTCGCCGGGGTGCTGAGCGCACTCGAGACGATCGATACCGACCTCCTCCTGACCGTGCCCTGCGACGCGCCGCTCGTCGCACCGGACCTCGGGCGCTGCCTCCATGCCGCGCTCGAGCGCGAGAGCGCCGACCTGGCTGTCGCCCATGACGGGCAGCGCCAGCAGCCCGTGTTCCTGCTGCTGCGCCGGACGCTGGCCGCTGACCTGAAGGATTACCTCGCCGGCGGCGGCCGCAAGATCGACCGTTGGTTCGGTCGACATCGCGTCGCGGACGCCGACCTGAGCCACCGCCCGGACAGCTTCGTCAACGTGAACGATGCCGGTGACCGGCAGCAGGTCGAATCGCTGCTGCGCGGGAAGGCGCGGACAGCCTGAGTTAGCATTGCCCTTCGCACCGCGACGGACCCTTCGATGCCGCAACCGACCCCTCCCCTGCCCGCCGATGTCGACCCCTGCGACGAGCCGGGCCACGGCCATCGCAGTCTGCAGCTCCACGAGGCACGCGAGCGCATCCTCGCGGCCGTGAGGCCGGTCGAGGAGCGGGAGATGCTGCGCCTGCGCGAGGCGCTCGGCCGCGTGCTGGCGGAGCCCGTCCGTTCAACCGTCGACGTGCCCTCGCACGACAACTCGGCGATGGACGGGTTTGCGCTCGCGGGAGCCGCGCTGCCGGCGCAGGGCGAGACGACTTTCCGGGTCGTCGGCACGTCCTGGGCGGGGCGGCCGTTCGCCGGTGCCGTCCGCGCCGGCGAGTGCGCGCGCATCATGACCGGCGCGACGCTGCCAGCGGGCACCGACACGATCGTGATGCAGGAGCACGTCCGCACCGAGGGCGACGTCGTCTTCATCGGCGCCGGTCACCGGCCAGGACAGCACCGCCGGAGGGCCGGCGAGGACATTCGCGCGGGCGACGTGGCGGTGCCGGCCGGCACGCTGCTCCGTCCGGCGCACCTCGGGCTGATCGCCTCCGTCGGCGTCGGCGAGGTGCAGGTGTTCCGCCGCCCGCGCGTCGCCATCTTCTCGACGGGTGACGAGCTGATGGCCATCGGCGCGCCGCTCGGCGCGGGGCAGATCTACGACAGCAACCGCTACAGCCTGTACGGCATGGCAGCCAGGCTCGGCCTAGAGGTCATCGACCTCGGCGTGGTCCGCGACCGCCGCGAGGACACGCAGCGGGCTTTCGAGGAGGCCGCGGCCGGCGCCGACGCGATCGTGACCTCCGGTGGCGTTTCCGTGGGTGAGGCCGACTACGTCATCGAGACGCTCGGGAAGTACGGGCAGGTCGGCTTCTGGAAGGTGGCCATCAAGCCCGGCAAGCCGATCGCCTTCGGCCGTGTCGGCAAGGCACTGTTCTTCGGGCTGCCCGGCAACCCGGTCTCGTCCATGGTCACCTTCTACCAGCTGGTGCAGCCGGCGCTGCGCAAGCTCGGCGGCTGCACCGAGGTCGACGTGCCCCTGTCGATCCGTGCCACCTGCCAGTCGAAACTGAAGAAGAAGCCTGGCCGGCTCGAATTCCAGCGTGCGGTGCTCTCGCGCGACGCTCGGGGTGGCTATGTCGTGCACGCGACCGGGCACCAGGGCGCCGGCGTGTTGCGGTCCATGGCCGAGGCCAACTGCTTCATCGTCATGTCGCTCGAGCAGGGCGACGTGCAGCCGGGTACCGAGGTCGAGGTGCAACCATTCGCCGGGCTGGTCTGAGGCGGCGACGTCGAGGGGAAGACACGATGTCCTATGCGCACGGCGGCGGCGAACGCCAGTTCAAGCCGATCAGGATCGCGGTCCTGACGATTTCCGACTCGCGCGACGAGTCCACCGACAAGTCGGGCCGACTGCTGGTGGATCGCCTCATGGCCGCCGGGCACCTGCTCGCCGAGAAGGCGATCGTGCCGGACGACGTCTACCAGATCCGCGCCGTCGTCTCGCGCTGGATCGCCGCCCGGGACGTCAACGCCGTGATCACCACCGGCGGCACGGGCGTCACCGGGCGCGACGGCACGCCCGAGGCCGTGCTGCCACTGCTCGACAAGGTGATCGAGGGCTTCGGCGAGATGTTCCGCTCCATCTCCTACGCGCAGATCAAGACCTCGACCCTGCAGTCGCGGGCACTGGCCGGCGTGGCGAACGGCACCTATGTCTTCTGCGTGCCCGGTTCCTCGGGCGCCTGCGCCACGGCCTGGGACGAGCTGATCGCGGCGCAGCTCGACTTCCGGACCCGCCCCTGCAACCTCGTCGAGCTCATGCCGAGACTGCTCGAAAAGTGAGCCAGGCCGGTACGATCGCGGGACGCGGCGCGGCGCTGCTCGTCGGCACGGACAAGGGACTGTTCGTCGCACGCCGCCGCACTGGCGAGCCCGGCTGGCGGATCGACGGGCCGCAGCTGCCCGGGCACTCGGTGCTGCACGTGGCCGTGACGCCAGGACGCCCGCACGAGCTGCTCGCCGCTGCGCGACACACGGTCTGGGGCGCGCACCTCTTCCGCAGCGGCGACGGCGGCGCCAGCTGGAGGAGCCTCGACGCCACGCCACGGCATCCGCCGGGCCGGCATGCCACGGCGCTCAAGTCGGTCTGGAGCCTCGCCTGGACACCGGATGGCCGGCGGCTGTTCGCCGGCATCGACCCGGCCGGCCTGTTCGTGAGCGAGGATCACGGCGCGACGTGGCAGGACGTGATGGGCCTCAACGAGCACCCGACGCGACGCGCCTGGCAACCCTCGCGCGGCATTTTCGCGGTGCACTCGATCTGTGTCGGCCCTGCACACCCTCAGCGCATCGTCGTCGCCGTTTCCGCGGGCGGCGCCTATCGCAGCGAGGACGACGGCGCCTCCTGGGTGCCCGCCAACGCCGGCGTGCGCGCCGAGAACCTGCCGGAGCGTTTCCCGGAGGCGGGCCACAACGTGCATCGCATCGTGATGCACGGCCCAACGGGCCGGCTCTACCGACAGTGCTACAACGGCACCTACCGCAGCGACGACGGCGGCGGGCGCTGGGACGAGATCACCGCCGGCCTGCCGAGCGACTTCGGCTACGCCATCGCCTGCGACCCGCACCACGCCGACCGGCTCTTCGTGGTGCCCGAGTCCGGCGCCGACCTGCGCACGACGGTGGATGCGAAGCTGCGCGTCTATCGCAGCGGCGACGGCGGCGCTCGCTGGGCCAGCGCCTCCGCGGGCCTGCCGCAACAGGACGTGTACGTCACCGTGCTGCGCGAGGCGATGGACACGGACGACGGCAGGCCCTGCGGCGTGTACTTCGGCACCTCGAGCGGCCACCTGTTCGCGAGCCTCGATGCCGGCGACCGCTGGGAGCTCGTCGCTGCGTTCCTGCCCCGCATCCTGAGCGTCCGGGCGCTGCCGGTCGCCGCCACATGAGCGGCCACGAGTCCCTGCTCGACCTGCTCGACGCCCGCAGCGGCATCGTCTGCGCCGTCGGCGCCGGCGGCAAGAAGTCCGTGCTGCAGCATCTCGCGGCAGCGCATCCCGGACGCGTGGCGCTGACCGCCACCGTGGTGACGACACGCTTTCCGGAGGAGCTCGGCTTCGACGTGGCCATAGCCGACGACGAGTCGCTGGCCTCGAGCGTCGCGGCGCTCGATCGGGCCAGGAGCGCCGCGTACGCCTGCCCCAGCGACAAGCCCGGTCGCCATGCAGGCGTGTCGCCGGCGGTGATCGAGCGGATCCACCGCGAGCAGGGCTTCGCC
>Ga0316622_100003060_pt1 | contig 11820 bp, 19 predicted proteins | sample OWC_Aug_OW2_C1_D_FD_207646 | JGI IMG/M metagenome (GOLD analysis project Ga0316622, IMG submission 207646) | Wetland soil microbial communities from Old Woman Creek delta, Ohio, United States - OWC_Aug_OW2_C1_D5_C | ecosystem: Environmental > Terrestrial > Soil > Wetlands | place: USA: Ohio... | reverse complement strand
ATCTCAGCTCCTCTCAGATGAAGGGGATGTACCCGTGGGCGATGAATGCTGGGAGATCGCCAGCGATCCGTCCGTCCGTGCATTCCGTGAAGTGCCTGCCGTCGGCGTCGACGCCGTCCACGAAGACATGCGTTTCGCGCATCGCCTGCGTCAGAGAGCGGAAGAGCGATGCCTGCAGCGTCGGGTGTTCGCCCTTGAACTGCTCCAGCCAGCCTTCCAGATACGCGCTCGTGACGCTGGAGTTGATGGCGCGGGAGAGCGCCTTGTAGTGCTCGACACCAGCCTCGCGGTTCTTCCGATAGATGTCTGCTGCGTTGTCCGATGTGTTCATCGTGCCGCTCCTCTCACTCGGTTCCCGAAGTGCTTCTCCGCTGCCGCCAGCAGCTCTTCATGCGTCCAGCCGACCTCAAGCTCGTAGGCGGCAACGAGTCCGTCGTCCACCTTGCCAGTCTTCGGATCATCGAACCGACCCGATGCCACCGCTCCGTTCCATGCGTCCAGCCGCTTCAGCGTCATGGCGCGAGTCCAGTCGCGCTCGTCAGGAGCGTGCTTGACCTCCCAGCCCGGAGCCTTGACCTCGACGCCGTCGAGGCTGTCCTCGTCAACGAGCTTGTGACCCGCGACCAGGACGACCTCGAGCTTGCCCTCGGCAGCGTAGCGGTACGCCGTCTGGCGCTCGACGCCGAGCCGCCGCGCTGCCTCGCTGATGGTGATCAGGTCGCCCATCACACTTCACCTCCAGTCACGAGACAGGTGCCGGCGGCGTCGCACTCGCCGTAGGTACGGTCGATAGGGCAACCGCTGCCGATGCACGGCGGACGGGACTCGTGGGCGGGACGGTTGTTGATATCCCGCACCGCCTCGCGGATTGCCGACGCCAGCGCGGCGTAGTTGTCGCGCTGGTTCTTCGCGGCCTCCCCAGCCTCCTCCGTGACCACGCCGAATCGGTAGATGTTGTTGGCTGCTTCAGCCCACGCTTCAAGGGTATCGGCAACGCCCTCCAGCCTGTCGCAGGCTTCTCCCTGCAGCCGTCCGTTCGCAAGTAGCTTGGTCATGGCTAACCCTCCTTCGTGATCTTCAAGGTGACCTCGTGGTCGCCCCGATGGAGCTTGATGCTCTCGTCCTCGTCAAGGTCGACGGGGGCGAAGGACACGAGCATGATGCCGTCCGTCTCGTAGCTGACCATGTCCCCGATGGCGACACCGCTGTCTGCGATCGCACGGCGCATCATGTTGCCGTCAGCCGCGAGGAACTGCCCGTCTATGACGACCTGCACGATGCTGCCGTGGTCGATGATCTCCTGCAGCTCCCCGAAGTCGACGCCGTCGTCCTCGCGGAAGATGTACAGCCCGAGCGAGAGCTGCACGCCGTGTCCGGGATACGCGGCGAGGACTTCATGTATCGCGTCGAGAATCTCGGCGGGGGACATGCCGTGCGTGTTCTCGAGGTCGACCGAAAGCTCAAGCCAGCCGCTGTCGACCTCGCTGCGGAAGTCGCCTACCTCGACGTTGCCGTCCAAGGCGATGCGGAGGTCGGTCAAGACCGCTTCCTCGTTGTACCGTGTGTCCTGTGTGATCTTCTGCTCCTGTGCCATGATGCCGCTCCTCTCGTCGTGCCGTCTTCCCGTAGACGACCTCTGTGAGCCGCCAGCCGATGCCGGCGGCTCAAGGTGACCGTCTAGAGCATGGACTTCAGCTCTGACTTCAGCCGACGCGCTCCCTCGCCCTTGTAGGTCGCGAGGTTCGACAGGGCGTACAGGCTCATGTACCGTGCGCTGCCCCAGCCGTTGTCGGCTTCAGGATCAGATGTGTGGAACCCAGCGAGGTCGCGGAGGTACGGCATCGCAGACCAGAGCCGCTTCTCCTGACCCGTGAACCCCGCATCGGCGACGATGTCCTGTGCAATCGCAGCGAACGTGCGCTTCTCGGTCATGAGATGTCGCCCCCCTTCCAAGGGAATCGCTTCGGGTCGTAGACCTCGACGGCATCGACATGGTCGCGGGGATAGTTGCGAACATCACGGACGCTCCATGAGAAGTCGGCAGCGTTCCACGCTGGTGCCGACACCGCGAAGAAGGTCGTGATTGCCTTCTGCTGCGCGTTGGTGGCGTTGTTGGACTCGACCAGAACGCGCACGGGGATAGAGAGCTGGACTTCATACTTGGTCATCGCTCAGTCCTCCTCGTCCTCGGGACAGCCCTTCTTGGTCAGGATGTCGTCGACGCCGTCGAGGTGGGCGTGAACGACGTTGAGGAGGAGAAGCTCCTGCTGCTCCTGCGCGTCCCGCAGGCTTCTTTCGATAGCCCTGACGGTGTTCTGGTTGGTGTGGATGACCGTCGCCAGCGCATGGTCGAGGTCATGGATGAAGACCGTGCCGAACTCTCCTGTGATGGCGGGGATACCATCGACGTTCTCCAGCTTCATGGTTCCGCTCCTTCGGTCTGAGGGGCTGTCAGCCCCTGCTCTGAGAAGTACCGCTCCAGTACTTCATACCCTCACGATGTCGAGTGTAACAGTAGGCTCCGACATCGGTCAAACCGTGCTCCCTCGCGCACGCGAGGACTTCATGCTCCAGCTCTTCTGGTTCTGCCGCTGCGTTTGGATACGAGCCGTCTGGGCGGGCTGGTCGGGCTGGTCTGCAGGGTAGGTTTCCGGGTCGATGCCGGCGCAAAAGAAAAGGCTAGCAGCGCGCCCATATGAGCAGGGCGAACGCTGCTAGCCTTTTCGCTAGCTAGAGCCTAATGACGGTGGAAAGCGATATCTCGCACGCTGTTATCCCAACACAAGGAACACTCGGCGCAACTGCCGGCGCATACGATTCCTTGTGCCGCCAGTGCATCGTACTCGGCATCGAATCGGGAATCGAAAGCGCGGGACACGTCGACGAACCATGCACGCGGCAGGGCGAGCGTTGATGTTCGTCCGTACCACTGCGAGAGACGGATGCATAGGTTCGCAGGGAACATACCGCCCGATTCCTTGTAGCTCGCGACAAGGTCGAATCGTTTCGTGAACGCAAGGAACCGCGTTGCAGGGAATCGCTCCGCCACCGCCACCATGTTCCTCAGGTAGTCAACGCTGAGCATGTCGCCCGAAACGTGGTACCTGAACCGCTCAGGCTTGCGACGCTGTAGGTATTCGGTGATCCCCTGCCAGTACTGCTCAGGATCGCCTTTCGCTAGCACCGTGTTGGCGCTGTAGGCTTTCCTGACAGCTTCGGCGTGAGGGCCGCGTAGCATGTTGCGTACTACGTAACACTCGGTCTTACAGGGGACATCGGGAGCGCAGGTGGCGACAGGTAGCAGGGAAACACTCGGCACCGTTCCCATCTTTCGGTTCCCCTCGGAAATGCGAGTGCCTGTAGACATAATCACGAGACCGCCCTCCTAGTGCCGAAGGGTTGAATCGTGTTGTGCCTGTAGGATCCGCAGACGGTGCAACGCTGGAAACCGAGTCCAAGATGGTAGTACTGATGCCATGCGTGGCGGTGGAAACCGAACCGCTCCAATAGGTAATACATTGTTACCGCTCCAATCGGCTCATATTCAACGCCTACTACCTACATCGGGCAGGTAGGTTCGGCTGTGAAGGTTCGTGGCGTACAGCGTCGGGCGCCGTACTGTGACTCTTGTCTCACTATACCCTATCGGCATGACATTGCAACGCCTGCAGCGGGAATCGTCGGGAAGATATCGCAGGGTAGTGCAAGCGTGGGTACAAGGGGAAACCGCTGGCAGAGACAGCAGCGACAAGCGCAAGCGAACGAAACGCGCTCGAGCTATCGGCAGGGACACGCGCTCACTGATAGTGCTAGTGGCAAGCATCGGGAGTTAATCGGCATCGTTAGCCGCTAGTGTTAGCTATACCTGCAAGCGGGCATCGTTATGTCCCGGCGCAAGCTACAGCCACAAGCGGGAATCGCAAGGCATCGTTAGCCGCCGGCATTCCCCCTGCTCAGACGATCGAATCGCCCTGGATGCTAACAATCGGAGCGCGGCCCCTGGGGTATCCTCATTCCCTGCCGTGTTTCCGCAGGTAGAACGATCGAGCACCCCCATACCCCCCGGGGTGTCACGGGCCAGCCGCATTCAGCACCTTCACACTCCCCGCACCCCAAAGGCGTCACAGTGTCCGTATGCCGATCGGGACTTCCCCGAGACAGGCCTCCCCCCTGTAGCCCCCCCTCCGACGAGTTGCTACACGTTTCTCTCATCGGGGAGGCACTTGGGCTTACCTGGGCGGCGGTATCCTACCCATGACCCCACTGTGACCCTCTGACGGCTAGGATCGCTCCCGTGGGCGAGACGAGGAGATGGTTCGGTGCCGCTATGATGTCCACCGGGTCAGGGCTGCCCCCTGATCGACCCGGCGCGTGTCCGGGGATGCTAGGGAGCGATGATGATACGGGTCGGGGGTCGTCGGCTCAGTCTCGATGCTGTCACTGACGACCCCCCTCAAGTCCGCGATGGACGACCCGTGATACAGGTGTAGCAGATGCCATCCGTAGGTGTGCAAGACCCAGTTGGTGTTATTTCTTCGGCATTCCGTAACACCCCCACCTCGCACTACCCCATGGGGTATCTTCTGGCGTATCGTGATGCCCGGAGGTGGGCTGTGACGACGCTCGAGTGGGTGCTCATCGGTGCAGTGGTCGGGTATCTTCTCGGCGTCACGACCGCGCTCGTTCTCATCGGATACGCGAACCCGAAGGAGTGAGTGATGCCGTTCAAGTCCAGGGCGCAGCAGCGGTGGGCGTTCGCCACCAAGCAGAGGTTCGCCCGCAAGTGGGCCAAGAAGACCAAGTTCAAGTCCCTGCCCCCGCGTGCGAAGCGCCGCAAGCGCAAGTGAGCGAGAAACCGTTCCCGATCGCCGCGCTCGCGGGCTGTGAGAACGCCGTCTGCTTCTTCTGCGCGGGATTCTATGGCGAGAACGCCGAGGAGCATGTGCGCGACGCCGGCATCGACGGGCTGGGCATCGACATCGATGAGGAACGGATCGTCATGATGGCCCCGCTCTTCCCGCGCTGGCAGTTCGTCATCGGAGACGCCTACGAATGGCTCGAGGCGCTCGTCTCCCGCGAGGTGACCTTCGACCTTGTGACCGCCGACCCCCAGATCAACCAGTTCGCCCGCTGCTGGGACTTGCGCGAGGACTTCCTTGCACTCTCCGATCGCGCCCTCGTCCTCGGCATCGGGGACAAGCAGCTGCGCGAGGCCCGCCGTGCCGGCGCGTCGGTCATGCCGCGTGCCAAGGGTTCGTGGTGGGCGTCGTGGTAGGAGAACCCGCCTGCATCGAACTCGGCATCACCGAACGCTGCAACTCCCGGTGCGTCATCTGCAGCCACGACCCCCGATGGAAGGGCGACATGCCGCTGTCGCTCGTGGAGGAGATCATCGACGCCTTCCCCTCCACCCCCGAGGTACAGCCGCACCTGTTCGGCGAGCCGTTCCTGCACCCGCAAGTGCTCGACATCTTCGACGCCATCAAGTCACGCGGCAAGCGCCTCATCGAGTACACGAACGGGTCGGTGCTCGCAGGGGACATCCTCGACGGCGTCTGCTCGATGCTCACCCCCGGCGACATCATGTCCTTTTCCGTGGAAGGCTACGACCGCGAGTCCTACGAGTCCATGCGGCCCGGGCTGAAGTGGGACAGGCTCCTTGCCAACATCGCCGAGTTCCAGGCCAAGAAGCCAGCCGGCGTCAAGTCCGAGCTACGCATGACCGAGGTGCGCGAGATCGACACCGCGAAGGCCAAGGCGTTCTGGACGGGCAAGGTCGACCTCGTCTGGTCTGTCCCCGAGGAACCGTTCGGTCGTTCGGTCAAGGGGCACTACAAGGTCAGATACGATTCGCGCACCTGCAAGCAGACGCACAAGGACTTGACCGTCCGCCACAACGGGGATGTCGTCATGTGCTGCGTGGACTCCATAGGCGAGCATCCCATCGGCAACGCCACCACCGAACCGATCCGCGACATCTGGTTCGGGGCCGCCTTCCAGGCCGTCCGCACCCGTGCCCACGAGTCCTGCTCGCACTGCCTCGCCCAGTGGGTGAACGAGGAGTGAGCGTGGACTTGATGCCGCACTGCTCCTGCGGGTACGACACCAAGTCCTGCTCGGATCGCTGGGAGGGTCACTACTACGGGAAGGGCGCGAACGCGGTCGCCGGCATCCGCCTCGATGAGTCCTTCGACTCGCTGATGGCCCGCGTGCATAATGGCAAGCGCGACGCGAAGTACGCCGACAAGGCGGGCTGCACCACGGGCTTCTTCCAGTACCCGCTCTATCACGCCGACCTCAACGCGATCCACCACTCGAAGGAGGTGCGCTGCGGCGGCCCGATGAAGGGCCACTACCGCGAGTACCTCGATGAGAGCCAGCCGCAACTGTCCTCGGTGGTCGAGCAGACCTGCCCGTACCATTGGAGGAAGGACTTCGGCATCTTCGCCGAGGGGCATCTGGTCGGCTACATCGGCCTCGTGCGCGTGGGAGATACCGCGACCTACATGCAGATCATGGGGCACGGCGACTGGCTCGATCGCGGCATCATGTTCCGCCTGCACTTCGACCTGATGGAGTGGGCGCTCTCATCGCCCCCGGAACTCGAGGGCGTCGACGCCGTGTGGTACACGGACTTCAGGGGGCCGAAGGGACTGTCGCTCTGGAAACGGAAAGCTGGATTTCAGGAGGTGTGGCTGTGACCTATCCCGAGACGTTCGAGCAGCTCTATGCCCGCAAGGCACCCATGGTCGCCCGCTACCAGAAGATGAAGTGCCTGGACGATGTGCTGCGCGTGCTCTCAGCGGGCAAGCATGGCACGATGCGGGAGCTGCACGACGGGACGGTCAAGGTCGGCGTCCGCCACGACATGGACTCGGACTGCGAGAACGCCGTCAAGATGGCGAAGTGGGAGCACGCCAACGGCATCCGCAGCACCTACTTCGTCCTCCACACCGACTGGTACTACCGTTTCCACGGCGAGATGACCGCGCTCGTGAAGGACTGCCTAGACAAGATCGCGTCCTACGGGCACGAGATCGGCATCCACAACAACGCCGTCGCGGCGTGGCTCTCGGGCGTCAACGGCGACCCGCTCTCGATCCTCGAGCGCGAGCTGAACGAGCTGCGCGGGCTGGGTCACGACATCGCCGGCATCGCGGGGCACGGCGACTCGATGTGCCACAAGGCCGATCTCCCGAACGATCAGATGTTCACCGATTTCGCCAAGCAGTCGAACATCGGGAAGATACCCCGCCAGGTATCCATGGAATCGATAGGGCTGATCTACGAGGCGTACCATGTCCGCTATGGCCTCTACCTCTCGGACAGCGGAGGTGCGTTCAAGGCCGCGCCCCGCGATATCCGCGAGGGCATATCGAAAGGCGGTCTGGCGGTCGTGCTCATGCATCCGCTCCATTGGGCGCTCCCGTGATACTTCACGACCGCGAGCGACACGGGGGAGGGCTGTCCATGGGGAAGCGTTGCAAGATAGATGATTCGGTCGAGATCGACATCTCCGACAACGTCACCATCGGCAACAACGTCGGTATCTCCGACGATGTGCTGATCCTCACGCACGACCACAAGCCCGAGGACATCTCCAAGAAGTGGTTCGCCCCGATCGTCATCGAGGACGATGTCTGGATAGCCGCCAGGGCCATCATCCTGGCCTCCTGCAATCGCATCGGACGCGGTTCGGTGGTGGCGGCTGGCTCCGTGGTGACGCATGATGTCCCCGACAGGACGCTTGTGGGCGGCAACCCGGCAAGAGTGATAAGGGAGCTTTGATGCAGCTCATCGAGTTCCTCGAGATGACCGAATCGGAGCGCACATCGGCCCTGAGGCTGCTCTCCCGTGGCGAGCGTGAGGCCATCGCGATGCTCATCGGGAAGTACAAGCAGGCCAAGGCGCTCGAGTTCACCTGGCACCCGAGACAGGCCGAGTGCAACGCCATCATCGAGCAGAAGCGCGAGGAGATCGCCAAGCGCACTCGAGGCATGGGCGGCATCCCCGTCGTGCTGTTCGGTGGAGCGGTAGGCGGGGGGAAGTCGTTCTACGTCTGCGCGAAGACGGCGCTCACCTGTGAGAGAGTCCCCGGCTTCCGCGTCTACATGTGCCGCAACGAGGCGAAAGCCTTCACCCGCACGACGCTCGATACGATGCTCCGCCAGATAGACATCCTCTCCCGACCGGGCTGGAAGCACCTCAAGCACGACATGGTCTTCCGCCACGAGAACGGGAGCCGTATCGAATACGGTGGACTCGGGTCGACCGAGGACGCCGAGCGCGTCAAGTCTATGGAGCTGGACGCAGCGGTCATCGAGGAAGCCTCGGACACCGAAGAGACGCCGGCACGCCTGCTGATCACGCGACCGGGCCGCAACGAGCGTTCCCTGAAGTTCGGCTACGTCCTCATCACCTCCAACCCCGAGGACTGCTGGCTCCAGCGCATGGTCGATGACCCGAAGGCCGACGAAGCGTTCGTCCAGTCGCTCATGCGGGACAACGAGTTCCTGCCCCAGGGATACGAGGAGCGCATCCGTGAACTCTACTCCGACACCCCAGAACTCATGGACGCCTATATCGATGGTGTGTGGGGAATGGTCGGATCCGCCGACAAGCTTGTCGATCCTATGGTGCTGCGAAGATGCGTTGGTAGTCCCGGCACAGATGGTGCCCATCGCTGGGGAGTCGATGTCGCCCGATTCGGGGATGACAACTCCGTTCTCTGGCGTTGTCGTGGAACTCGTGTTGTCGAGTTCATGAGCTGGGAACGGAAGTCCACGAAGCAGGTGGCAGATGATATCGAGGCGGTCTATCAGGCTTCCGAGGACGCCCCAGACTCCATCCGCGTGGACGACATCGGCGTCGGCGGCGGCGTGGTCGACATCCTCGCTTCGGCAGGCTTGCCCGTCGAGGGCATCAACGTCGGCTCCACGGCAATGCAGTCGGACAAGTTCTTCAACCGCAGGGCAGAGGTGTACTGGAACCTGAAGCTTCTGGCGGAGCGCGGGGAGCTTTCCCTGCCAGCCGACGACGAACTGCTCTCGGAATTGAGGGCTGTACGCTACCTTGTGAGAAACGGCAAGATAGTGCTTGAAGCGAAAGCCGAAGTGAAGAAGCGACTCGGGCGCAGTCCCGACAAGTCGGATGCACTGGCTCTCGCCCTTGCTCCGACCAAGGCACCGCGCCGTATCGCGGGAACCATAGACAAGCCGCGAGGTTGGTGAGGATATGCTAACGAGTCTCGACGCGATCCGTGACGGTGCGCCGTTCCCCCCGAGCGATGAGGAGCGGCTCGAAACCTGCGAGGCCATGGACGAACTCTTGGAGGGCGACCATGGCGAGGTGTTCAGGACATCGTTCATGCGTCTCATGCGGGACAACAGGCAGATCATCGAGATCGACCTGCCGTGGGTACGCAAGACCCGTCTCATCTTCGCCGACCTTCTGTGCGGCGAGCCGGGGCGGATACGGACGGAGAACGAGGCTCAACAGACCTACTGCGACGACCTCGTCAGAAGGCTCGACACATGGCGTAACCTGCACGAATGCGTCGGTGACACGATCTCTTACGGCGACGGAGTCCTGAAGGTCGGGCGCAAGGCAGACGGCAAGGCGAAGCTCTCGCTGCAGCCGCCGAAGTACTGGTTCCCGGTGGTGCATGAGGACGACATCCGCGATGTCCAGGGACATCTTCTCGCGTGGAAGGTGAACCTCGGCACGCCGGCACTCCCCAAGTGGGAAGGCCGCGCAGAGCTTCACGAGCCTGGGTACATCACGACCTATCGGTTCAAGCTCAACCACGACGGGTCGCAGATCATCAGCGTGACCTCCTCAGAGCGCGTGGCTTCTGGCGTCGAGGGGATGCTCATCTTCCATGCCCCGAACTGGCGCACCTCCTCGGAGCTGTGCGGGCACTCGCTGTTCTCGGACGCCGATTCCATCCTCTCGGAGATGGAAGTGCGCTACGCGCAGATGGCGCGGGTGCTCGACAAGCACACCGATCCCGGCATGTACGGCCCCGATACCGCACTGGAGCAAGACCCGAAGACAGGGCAATGGCAGGTCAAGAGCGGGCAGTTCTATCCGCTCGAGCAGGGCGATCAGGTACCGGGCTACGTCACTTGGGAAGGTCAGCTCATCCCGAACCTCGAGATGATCAAGATGCTGCGAGAGGAACTCTATGCGGCTACGGACACCTGTCCTGCGCTGTTCGGAAAGCTCGAGCAGGGCATGGCAGAGAGCGGCTCTGCGCTCAAGCGGCTGCTCATATCGCCTCTCGCAGCAGTCAATCGTCTGCGACTCACCTACGATACTGTGGTGCGCGAGATGCTTGCTACGGCGGCTGAACTCGAGGGCCAGTCGCTAGACAACCTCCGCATCGAATGGCGCGACGGCCTGCCCGAAGACCCGATGGAAGCCGCGCAGGTCGAGCAGACGCGGGCCGCTGCGGGCAACACGAGCGTCCGTGCGTCCGTCATCAGGCTGGACGGCCTGGAGGGCGACGAACTCGAGGCAGAACTCGAGCGCATCGAAGAGGACGAGAAGTCCGACCAGCCCGAGCCGCCACCCGCGATCAAGCTCCCGCCGAAGGTCGGCCCGGACGGTCAGGTACAGCCCGCCGAGACGCAGGCGCAGGAAGAGTAGCGCGTGCCCTACGCCGATCGAGAGGCCGAAGCCGAACGCATCGACAAGATGTACGGCGAGGTCGATGACGAGATAGCCGCGATGCTGGCTGCGGCGTTCGCCACCGGGCTGCCGGCGAAGGTGAGGGCGGCGGCCCAGCAGTCCAAACTCATGCTCACGCAGGCCTACGAGCAGACCAGGGTCTGGAACGCCGAAGCGATACCCGAGCTGTACGGGAAGACCACGGGGATATCCGCCGTGACCACGCCGGGGATCACCGACGCCTCCGACTCCCGATTCTGGGCGATGACCCAGACGGCCTCGAGGCGCATCGATGACCTCGTCGCGAGCTTCGATTCCGCTCATGCCCGTCGCGAGGCGCTCGCCGTGTTCCGCAAGGAACTCTATGGGCTGACGACCGAGGAACTCACGCGAGAGATGGAACGCACGCTGCGCGAAGGGGGCATCACGGGCTTCGTGGACGCCGCCGGCAAGCGATGGAAGTTGAGGACGTATGCTGAGATGGCGGCCCGAACGACTACGATGGAAGCAGAGAACGCTGGCGTCAAAGACCGTGTCGTTGCCTCTGGACACGACCTCGTCAACATCGTGGGGCCGCTCGACTACCCCGACGGCTGTCCTCCCGCCGTCCTTGGTGGCCCGTATTCGATCACGGGCGCGACGAAGGATGTCATGACGCTCGACCAGGCGATCGCCAACTACGGCGTCTTCCATCCGCGCTGCCGCCACTCGATTTCACCCGTTGCGTGGTAGATACCCGCAGGGGTATGTTGCTCGTGAACGTGACTCCCACGGCTCAAGGAGGCTGTACCATGCCCGAAGACCCCAAGCCCGCTGAAGGCGAAGGTCAGGCACCGACCGCGCAGGAGGCTCCTGCCGGGAACACTCTGGCGCAGGACGAGGTCAACAAGCTCGTTGGCAACGCTCGCGTCGAGGCGAGATCCGCGCTCCTCAAGAAGTTCGGCGTCAGTACGGAAGACGAACTGAAGACCGTTCTTGCGAGGGCGAAGGAACTCGAAGAGGCCCAGCTCACCGAGGTCGAGAAGCGTGACAAGAGGATCGCCGAGTTGGAGGCGCAGGCGGCAGCCGCACAGGCTGCGGTCGAGGCAGCGAATCTGGCGAACCTCAGAGCGCGTATCGGTCGCGAGAAGGGACTCCCCGAACCGCTCA
>Ga0316622_100003059_pt1 | contig 11820 bp, 5 predicted proteins | sample OWC_Aug_OW2_C1_D_FD_207646 | JGI IMG/M metagenome (GOLD analysis project Ga0316622, IMG submission 207646) | Wetland soil microbial communities from Old Woman Creek delta, Ohio, United States - OWC_Aug_OW2_C1_D5_C | ecosystem: Environmental > Terrestrial > Soil > Wetlands | place: USA: Ohio... | reverse complement strand
CGGTGCGGACGCGGTCGCCGGCGGCCGGAGAGCCGATGGCGAGGCCGGGGCGGTCGCGGTCGAGGTGCACGAGGCGGGACTCCCTCATGTAGTTCCCCGCGGCGTCCTGCACGGTGATGAGGAGCAGCGTGACCTCGTCCCTCAGCCCCACGCTCACCTGGAACATCCCCGCCTCGACGCGCCGCACGTCCGTGCCCACGGAGAGCTCGACGGCCTCCGACACGAGGCCCACGACCGCGACCGTGGACGCGCCGACCCAGGCGCCGTCCGCCGGGGAATCGATGCGCAGGACCGGCGGCTTCGAGTCCATGGTGATGTTCACGTTCCTATAGACGGTGTTGCCCACCGCGTCCACGACGCGGAGCACCAGGGTGTTCTCGCCCTCCTTGAGCTCGACCGTGGCCTGGAACGCGCCGTTGTCCATCACGGGGACCTCGAGCTCGTCGACGTACGCCCGCGAGTGCGGCTCTGTCAGTGCCACCAGCGTCACGGGGGAGCTGCCCACGACCCCCGTGGGCTTGACGAGCTCTATGGCGGGGGGCCGCGTGTCGACGGTGATGTTGAGAAGCACGGTGTCGTTGACGTTGCCCGCGTAGTCGGAGACGCGGACGCGCAGCTCGCCGACGTCGTCGGGGAGGTCCAGCAGCTCCACGGACCACATGCCGCCCACGTCGATGGCGGCCCTTGCCCAGGGCCCGTCCGCGAACCTGGCGTTCACCTTGAAGACCCCGGCCCCGATGTCGTCGCACATGCCCGTCACCGCCAGCGCATCGACCCTGAGCACGTCGCCGGCCTTCGGGTTGAAGATGCCCGCCATGGGCGGCCTGTCGTCGATGATGACCAGGGAGACCTCGGTCAGGTTCATCATGGAGACGGGCAGGCTCATGAACCTCACGCCGCGGACGGTGTAGCACCCGCGCACGGTGTCGACGACGACCTCGCCGAAGTACTGCACCATCCAGACGGGCATCTCGACCGGCATGGGCCTCTCGTTGTTCCATGACGCCAGGTAGAAGCCCGTCTCGTTGGTGATCTCGGTCGTGCCCGTGTCGATGGGAAGCCCGGACTGCCACGTGACCCTCCTGATGCTCAGCATGCACATCTCGGCGACCATGGAGTAGTAACCGGCGTACCCCTTTCGCGTGTGCGTGCATCTCACTATGTGGATCGTGCCCTCATTGACGGCGCTGAAGTCGTACCTCTCGCAGCAGATCCTGGAGTCACAGACATCCACGTGCGTTCCGCTGGAGTAGATGCCCATGTCGCATCCGGTGATGTTCATGTCCCGCAGCACCACCGTCTCTTCGTAGGCGTACAGGGAGATTCCCCTGTCACCGCCGACGATGGTCTCGTTCGTGATCTCCACGTAGGTGGTGTGGGTGTAGACGTCGTCCACGTAGATCCCGCACCCGCTCTGCGATGGGGCCCACTGGTTGTGGGACACCCTCACGACCTCGCTCATGTCCACGTAAAGACAGTAGGTGCACTGGTCGCCGAAATTGTCGTGGATGTCCACCGAGCCGTACCTCATGAAGTACTGCACGCTTATGGCCCTGTAGAGGTTGACGAAGGTGCATCCCCTGACCTCGGCGGTCACGTCGACAGGGTCGGAGCCGGGGCCCGATATGGATATGCCGCTGGCGCCGCCGGTGCTCTGGAAGTAGGAATCGGCGACCAGCAGCCTGCTCGGCGCATAATCGTAGCTGTATCCCCATTCGATGCTGTAGTACTGGGTGTCCACGAACCTGGATGACTTGATGACGAGGTCGGACTGGCTCACGATCGCGTAGCGGTTGCCGTCGAATGTGCAGTGATCCAGGACCATGGTGCCGTCGTTTTGGACGATAGTGGAGAAATCCGAGACGGTCGTGTTGTCAAGGAGGACGTCGCCGTAGAGGTAGCTGTACGTCCAGTAGTCGTCGGGGCCCCGCATGGTGCTGCGCCTGGCGACGAGGCCCGCGGTCTCGTCCACCCACAGGGCCCAGCCATCCGACCCCCGCCCGATGACGAGCTCCGCGTCCTCGAGCGTGAGCGTGGCGCCCTGGACCTCGATGCTGGTGTTCGCCTCGAACGTCCCGTTGCTGAGCACGGTGTCGGAGGTGACGACCCACGGCGATGGCAGGTACGTGGTGACCCCCTCGGCATCACCGGCCAAGCACATCATGGCGGTCAGTACCGCAATCACCGGTACGATAATGAGCCCCAGAGCGGCAATGAACCCCTTCATGGCGCACACATTGTGCCTGTCAGCTCAAAAGGCTTCCGGATTGGTTCCGATCTTGCCGATCGGCCGGTGTGCGCATACCAGGCACCATGGGGACCCGCCCACGCAAATATGCGCCTCTCCTCCGTCGACCGGGGTTCGGACCATCCCGATCACGCTCACCGAAACCAATAATACTCCTCCAGCGCCTAGCCCCGCAGGGTGTCCGACATGACGAAGGTTTTGGTCTGCTACTACTCCCGGACCGGCAACACCGAGCGAATGGCCAAGGAGATAGCCCGGGGCGCCAGGAGGGCTGGCGCCGAGGTCGTGCTGTCGCCCGTCAAGGGGGTCGACCCCAGGGGCCTGCGCGAGTTCGACGCCATCGTGATGGGCTCGCCCACCTACTACGGCACGATGGCGGCCGAGTGCAAGGCCTTCATCGACAGGTCGGTCGCGCTCCACGGCAAGCTCGACGGCCGCGTGGGCGGGGCGTTCACCTCCGCGGGCGGTCGCGCGAGCGGGGCCGAGACGACCGTGCTCGACATCCTAAAGGCGTGGCTCATCCACGGCATGGTCGTCCAGGGCACGTCGGCGGACTTCCACTACGGCCCCGCGGCCGTGGGCGGGCCCGACAAGGAGACCCTGGCGGCCTGCAGGGCATACGGCAAGCGGCTCGCGGAGCTCGCCAAGCAGGTCAGGGGCTGACGGGACACCCGGCACCGGTGCGCACCACGTGACAACCAGTCCCAAAACCCTATTATACTGGCCATCCTCATGGGCGCGTCGATGGCCGGCCGCGCCCGTGACGGCAGAGGGGTTCTTCTGCGCAAGTCGCGAGCGCTGCTGCTCGCGGCCCTGCTGTCGATGCCCGCCTGGGCCGTGCTGCCCTCGGTCTCCCCGGTCGCGCAGGCGCAGGAGGAGGTCCCGGCGAACATGCTGCGCAACGGCGACTTCGAGCGCGGCGGCTCCACCGACGGCTCCTCGAACCGCCCCAACAGCTGGCGGTCGCAGACCTCGCCGCCGGCCGTCACCGGCGTCACGACCGACCACGCCTCGGACGCGTCGCACAACGGCTCGCGCAGCGCCTACATCGCGCGGGCCACGGGCGAGTGGGGCGAGGCCTTCTGGTACCAGGAGGTCGACGCCGTGCCCGGCGTGGCCCTCCCCTGGGGCGGGTGGGCCACCGGCTCCCTTGGCACGGACGCGTCGGTCGTGCTGCGGCTGCGCACCTTCGACGCGTACCGCCGCGAGCTCGGGACGGTCGAGACCGTGGCGGCGACCGGCCAGTTCCCGTGGCAGGAGATGCGCGGCACCTTCACGGCCGCCGAGAACGTCACGCGCGTGAGGTTCGAGTGCGTGCTGCGGGGCGACGGCGATGCCTGGTTCGACGACGCCTACCTCGGCCTCCCCACCGACATGGACAACGCGCCCTACATCGTGTCGGTGCCCCCCCTCGAGGCCGCGGTCGATGAGCAGTACGTGTACAGGCCCAGGGTCGTGGACCTCGAGGCGGGCGGGGGCGCGCCCCTCGACCTCAGGCTGGACAGCGCGCCGCCCGGCATGGTCATCGAGGGCGGCGCGGTCAGGTGGACGCCAGCGTCCGTCCCGGAGGGCGCGGTGCGCGTCGTGCTCAACGCCACCGACGCCGTGGGGCACTCTGGCTACCAGGACTTCTTCGTGCAGGTGCTGGAGGAGCCGCGCGAGCGGCCCGTCTACGTGCAGCTCGTGAGCGCGGGCGACGACCCCTTCAACGTCGACCTGTCCGTGGAGCGGTTCGCGTCGCTGCTGCCCTCCGTGCGCGAGCTCTGGGAGGACCACCCCGGCATGGGCGTGTCGGTCGCGGTGCTCCTCAACGGGGCCGAGGCCAACGCGCTCACGGTGGCCGGCAGCGGGGCCCAGGACCTCATCGCCGCCATCAAGGCCGCCGTCGACGAGGGCTGGGCCGAGGTCGGGTACTCGTCCCTCCAGGAGCCCACGCACCGCAACGCCACACTGGACACGATAAACTGGCCCAACGCCGCATGGGAGGACGTCGTGGAGGCGACCATCGACCTCCTGTCCGCGCCGATAAACATCACGACGGGGCAGCACGCGGGAATGGAGGGCCCCGGCGGGCTGGCCGCGGTCGAGCTCCGCGTGGGCGATGTCGGGCTCGTGGTGCACAGGCCCGGAGACGCGGCGTCGACGCACGCCATCGACCGCTATGCCGCGAACGCGACCCTCCTGCGGACCGAGCTCAGGACGGTGGACTCGAGCCTCCCCTCCGGGCTGGAGGGCTCCCAGGTCATCGCCTCGATGCTCGCCGAGGACCCGGACGCGCCCTACGCGGTCTATTGGGACGGGGGGCACCTCCGCGTCGCCACCAACGACGTGGGGGAGGACGGGCTGCAGACCACGCCGCTCGCGAGGGAGGGTGCCGTCAGCGTCGAGGAGGGGCTCGGCGCCCTCGCATCGCACCGCTCGTACGTGGTCCCCCTCCTCGTCATGGACAGTGGCATCTACCTCAACACCTCGAGGCAGCTCGACGGCCGCAGGTACTTCTCACCCTACGCCTGGGCCTACGCGCACCCCTCGTCGGCCGCCCTCCCGCCAGAGCTGGTGCGCGCGCCCTCCGAGCGCTCCGCGGCCATGGCGGCCACCAACGAGACGCTCGGGTGGCTCGCGTCCGTGTACCTGCCCCAGCGAGGGGGCGCGCTCGTGTCCGCATCGTCGCTCCGGTCGCTGCTGGACGACGGCGCCGGCCGCCCCGTGTCCTCGGCGGAGCTGGCATCGGCCGCGTTCGACCTGCTCGAGAGGCGCTCCACGCTCGACTACCCCTCCTGGGCCGGGGTGGAGTGGGGCTTCTGCCGCGGGGACGTGCGGTGGTACTCCCTCGCGGAGCTCTACGGGCTGCTGCTGCGCGCCCTCGCGGCGTTCGACGAGGGGGGCGAGCTGCCCGCGGCCGTCGCGCCCATGGCGCTCCTGGGCCCGACGGAGGACCGGCCCTGGGCGTTCCCCTACCAGTCGGTCCCCGTCCTGGACATCGTCGCGGAGGCCGCGCACCAGGCCATCGCGCTGGACGACGCCGCCTGGCGCGCGACGCCCCGCAACGTCGTGCCGAGCTCGTCGGCCCCCGGGGCGACCGATGCCAACGCGATGGAGTTCCTGCTGCTGATGGCGGAGGCCTTCCTCGTGCTCCTCGACGGGGGCTCGGCCCGCTCGCATGTCAACCTCATGCCAACCGAGCAGTGGCCGCTCACGCTCGCGGCCATGGGGGACTCCAAGGAGGTCTGGTTCCCGTCCGCGTCCTGGCAGGTCCGGCCCGCCACCGCGAGCGGCGCCCTGGACTCCACGCCGCCCGGGGTGCGGCGCGTCGAGCCCGCGCCGGGCGCGCGGGGCGTCAGGCTCGACGCGAACGTGACGGTCACGTTCTCCGAGCGCATGGACGAGGCTGTGCCCCTCGGGGGCGCGCTCGTGCTCGAGCCCCGCGCCGATGGCGAGCTGCGGTGGGTCGCCCACAGGCTCGTGCTCGACGTCGCGGCGCCGCTCGCGGGCAACACGACCTACGTCGCGAGGCTCGCGACCACGCTCGCGGACGTGGCAGGCAACCTGCTCGCGGCGCCGTTCGCGTGGAGCTTCACGACCGTCGGGACGGCGAACCTGGACCCGGTGCTGCGCCCGTCCCCCAACTCGACGTTCGTCACCGTGCTGGAGGACCAGACGCTGCGGCTCTCTGTCGAGGTGGAGGACGACGGCCCGCCGCCCCTCTCGTACAGGTGGGTGCTGGACGGCGTGACGGTCCCGGGCGAGTCCGGGCCCTCGATTGTGCACGTGCCATCCTACGTCGACGAGGGCCTCCACCGCATGACCGTCGTGGTCCAGGACGCGGCCGACCCGCCAGGGACCGCCACGCACACGTGGACGGTCGACGTGGTCAACGTCAACCTCCCGCCGGTGCTCGTGAGCGCTGACCCCCCCGAGGGGGCGGTGGAGGTGGACGAGCGCGAGGACGGCTCGCTTCTGCTGCGCGTGGTGGCGGAGGACCCGGACGAGGGCGTCCTGGTGTACACGTGGCTCGTCGACGGCGCGAGCGCGCCCCCCTCCGCGCTGTCCGAGGGGGGCACGGTGCTCACGTTCGCGTGGGGGTTCGAGAGCGCCGGCGAGCACACGGTCGGCCTGGGCGTGCAGGACCGCATGGGCCAGGGCCTCGCGCTCGCCTGGACGGTGCGTGTGAGGGACGTGAACCGGGCGCCGGTGGTCCTGTCCACCGACCCGCCGTGGGCAGTGACGGTGGAGGCCGGCGCGCGCGTCGCGCTCGCGGTCAACGCCACCGACCCTGACGGCGACAATCTCGCCTACTCGTGGCTCGTGGCCGGCACCGAGGCGGCCTCCACGACCTCTGGCAGGTGGGAGCTCGCGACCTCCTCGGCCGGCTCGCTCTCAGTCGATGTCGAGGTGACCGACGGGCGCAACGGGACGGCGTCCGCGTCCTTCCTGGTGAACGTCGTGCCGCCCGAGGACCGGCCCGAGCCCGATGGCCCTCCGGCCTGGCCGTGGATGCTCGTGCTCGGCGCGGTCGTCGCCCTGACCGCGTTCATCGTGTGGGGCGAGCGCAGGCGCAGGCGGCTCGGGTCGTGACGGCGCCGCCTGGCCGGGCCAGGGCGACGGGACCGTGGGCGCGGGTGGCTGGACGGCCTACTTCAGCCGCTCCACGGCCACGTCCTGCTCGCGGCCGCAGTAGGCGCACTTGAGGATGATGGGCTCGCGCCGCAGCACCCTGTAGCGCGTCTTCACGGGCTCGCGCCCGTTGGTGATGCAGTTGAGGTTCGCGCACTTGACGAGGCCCACGACCTCCCGCGGGGGGCGCACGTGGTGCTTCTCCACCACCTCGCCCTCGCGGATGATGTTGATGGTCGCGTGCGGGGCCAGCAGGCTTATGCGGTTGACCTCCTGCTTCTTGAGCTCCCGGTCCTCGATCTTGACGATGTCCTTGTGCCCGTAGGTGCGGCTGCCGACGTGCATGATGACCGACACCGTGGACGTGGGGGGCTCCTCGTCGATGCCCAGGATGTGCAGCACCTTGAGCGCCATGCCGGCCGTGATGTGGTCGATGACGGTGCCGTTGTGGATGGCCGAGACCTTGAGCTGCTTCATCCGAGCACCTCCAGGTCGGCGCCGAGCACGAGCGAGAGCAGCGCCATGCGCACGGGCACGCCGTTGAACGCCTGCTGGAAGTACCGCGCGTGGGGCGTCGAGTCCACGTCGGGCGATATCTCGTCCACGCGCGGGAGCGGGTGCATGATTATCATGCCCTCCTTGGCGTCGGACAGGGCCTCCTCGGTGAGCCGGTAGGCGCCAGCGACTCTGTTGTACTCCTCGACGTCCGGGAACCGCTCCTTCTGGATGCGGGTGACGTAGAGCACGTCCACGTCCCCGATGACCTCCGAGAAGTCCTCGTGGGCCTCGAACGGGGTGTTGCGCTTCTCCAGGTGGCCCACGACCTCCGGGGGCATCTGGAGCGACGGGGGGGCGACGAAGTGAAGCTGCGCGCCGAACTTGGCCAGCGCGTAGGCCAGGGAGTGGACCGTGCGCCCGTACTTGAGGTCGCCGCACAGCGCGACGTTCATGTTGCGGATGTGCCCGAGCTCGGTGCGGATGGTGAAGAGGTCCAGGAGGGTCTGCGTCGGGTGCTGGCCCGCGCCGTCGCCCGCGTTGATGACGGGCCGCTCCGAGAACTCGGCCGCGAGCGCCGCCGCGCCCTCCTTGTTGTGCCGCAGGACGATGACGTCCGAGTACGCCTCGACCATCTTGATGGTGTCCGCGAGCGTCTCGCCCTTGGCGACCGACGTCGCGGTCACGTCCGAGAAGCCGATGACCTTGCCGCCGAGGCGCTTCATCGCGGTCTCGAAGCTGAGCTTGGTGCGCGTCGAGGGCTCGTAGAAGAGGAGGGCGAGGATCTTGTTCGGGGTGAGCTCCACGGCCTGCTCGCCCCGTGCGGCCGGGAGCATCCTCTCCGCGATGTCCAGGACGTAGGTGATCTCCTCCACCGTGAGGTCGTTAATGTTAATAATGTCCCTGCCCTTGAACTCCATGGGCCTCCCTCGGGGACCAAAAAGGGATGGCGGGAGATAAGATTTGCCATGAGGGTCGTCAGGGTGCGCCGCCAGGACGTCGACGAGGCGCTGCGGCGGCTGCTCGCCGCGAATGTCGTCGAGCGCGGGCGCAGGGTCGTCGGGCGTGGCCCGGACGGGCTCATCCCCCTCGCCGCGCCTCCCCCCGAGGGCGCGCTAGCGGGCATCGCCCACGACCTCGGCGAGGTCGCGGACGGGGAGCTGCCGGGGCGCGCGCAGCGCACCACCCCCCACGCGGAGGTCGTCGCCCTCGCGCGCGCCGCGAAGTGGGGGGCGGGGGAGCTAGCGCTCCTGCCCGACCGGTGGGAGCGGCTGGGCCGCGTGCTCGTGCTGCGGCTGCCGCCCGGGCTCGACGGGCGCGAGCGCGAGGCGGCCTCCCTCTACGCCAGGGTGCTGAGGGCAGGTGCGGTGCTGCGCGAGGTCGGGGGGGTGGAGGGCGTCGAGCGGCGTCCGTCGGTGCGCCTGGTGTGGGGGGAGGGCACCGTGACGGTGCACCGCGAGCACGGGGTGTCCTACGAGTTCGACGCGGCGCGCCAGATGTTCTCCAAGGGCAACGTCGAGGAGCGGCTGCGCATGGGCCTCGCGGTGCGCCCCGGCGAGACTGTCGTGGACATGTTCGCCGGCATCGGCTACTTCTCGCTTCCCATGGCCGTGCTGGGCGCGCCGCGGCGCGTGCACGCGTGCGAGCTAGACCCCGAGGCGCACGGGTACCTCGTGCGCAACGTGCGGCGCAACCGCGCCGGTGGCGTCGTCGAGCCCCTGCTCGGGGACTGCCGCGATGTAGCGCCCCGGGGCGTGGCCGACCGCGTGGTCATGGGCTACGTCGGGGGCACCGAGGCCTTCCTGCCGGCGGCGATGGGGGCCCTCGCGCCCGCCGGGGGGGCTTTGCACCTCCACGACAAGTGGGCCGAGGAGGCCGTGCCCTCCGTGCCCCTGGCATCGGCCGTGGCCGCGGGGCGCTCCGCCGGCAGGGAGGTGCGGCTGCTGGGATGGCGCGAGGTCAAGTCGTTCGCGCCCGGGGTCGTGCACGCGGTGCTGGACCTGGACGTCCGCTGAGGGCCGGCGGGGCCGACCGCGGCCCTAGGCGCGGCGCCTCCTCCTCGGGGCCGCGGCCGCCACGGCGCCCACCGCGGCCAGGGCGGCCATCGCGCAGGCCGCGCCCAGGCCCGGGGAATCCTCCTTCGGCGGGCTTTGGATGACGACGTCAATCGTCCGGGTCGTCACCCCGCCCCTGGCGTCCGTCACCTTGACCGTCACGGTGTACGGGCCCGGCTGGGTGAACAGGTGGCTGGGCTCGCGCTGGTTGCTCACGGGCGTGCCGTCGCCGAAGTCCCACTCGAAGGTGAGAGCGTCTTTGTTGGCGTCGGTCGCGTTGAGCTTGAAGAAGACCTCGGCGTCGGTCCTGTAGACCGCCTGCCCCGGGACGGGGTCGTAGATGAAGCCCTCGACCACGGGCAGCGAGTTGGCCTTGACCACCACGGTTATCTCCATGCTCTCCGTGCCCGCATCGACCTTGAGGGTGTGCTCGCCGACCGTGCAGGTCCAGCCGTAGTAGACCTCGCGCTCGCCGCCGATGTCCACCGAGACCGTGTCGGTGTAGACCTCGGCGCCGTCTATGAGGATGCTCACGTCGGCCGCGGTCGCGCGCAGCTCGCCGTCGTTCCCGATGATGGCGGTGATGCGCACCATGTCCCTCTCGACGGGCGCGTTGACCGAGGTCGACATGTCCATGACGACCAGGTGCGGGAGGTAGGGCCTGACGTCGAGCTCGATGGACGCGCTGGCCGTCCCGCCGAAGGGGTCCGCGACCGTGAGGGTTATGGTGTGCGTCCCCTCGCTGAGCCGGACGTCGAACGCCGAGTCGGTGCCCAGGTCCCCGTCGAGGTCCGACACCCACTTGTACGTGAGCACGTCGCCCTCGGGGTCCGTGCTGTCGAGGCCGTCGAAGGGCACGAATTCCGTGGGCGTGTAGCGGTTCCCGTCCTTGGGGGCGGTGATGACCGCCTCGGGGGCGAGGTTGGACACCGTCGGGCCGTCGAAGGCGCCCGCCGTGGGGTAGCGCACGTCGTGCTTGCCGTCCGAGAACACGAAGTAGTACATGTGCGACCCCAGGGAGAGCCTGGAGTCGAACCTGTAGACGACCCCGTACTTGAAGTTGGAGCCCGTGGGCATCATGAACTCTGGCTCGTTGTCGATGTAGACGGTGGACACCGTCGCGCGGTCGTCCTCGCCGTCGGTGTAGGTGACGGTGAAGGTGAACTCGGTCGCGCGCGTGCCCGTGGCGGGGGTGGAGCGCTCGCCCGTGAGGGTGGGCGCGAAGTTGGGCGGCAGCACCTCGGGGCCGCGGTAGAAGTTGGGCACGTCGGTGGCCTTGGGGAGCCTCACGGGGTCGATGCCGTCGGACGAGGAGTAGAAGTACCTGTGCATGTCGCCCACGCCGAGGGTGGTCGTGTAGTAGAACGTCACCCAGTCGTTCCACGGCCCCTCGGGCGTGTCGGTGACCATGGCGTGGTCGACGTCGTCGATTGTGATGGTCATGGCCGTCGGGGCCTCGTTGTCGAGGTCGCGGTACATCACGTCGAACCGGAACGTCGTCGCGGTGTCGCCCGAGAGAGGGGCGTGGGTGGCCGCCATGAGCTCTGGCAGCTTGTTCCTCGGCCTGACCAGGACGGTAGTCGCGTTCCACTCCACGTCGCCCGTGGCCCAGTCCTCGCCGTCGGTGACGTTGAACCTGTAGGTGTAGCTGCCAGGGAGGAGCTTGCTGGTCCACGCGAGCCACTTGCCCACGGTCCACGGGTCGGAGCTGGACACGACCGAGAGCTCGTGCTCGACCGCCGCCTCGGTGCCGTTGCGGACGAACACCTTCTTGGCGCCCGGGCCCTTGTTCTTTCTGTCGTCCGGGTCGCGGTACCAGACCTTGAAGGTGACGGACTCGTCCTCGGTGCACGACAGGGGGGAGGCCTGGCCCTGCGAGAGCACCGGGGGCACGTTGGGCAGCACGGGCACGTTGATGTACGCCGCCTGCAGCACCTCCTTGGTGCTGTGCGACTGGACGAAGGCTATGACGCCGAGCTGGTCGAAGTCCTGCGCGTACTGGGAGGCGTCGATGCTGTAGTGGAACCGCTTGACATCGCCCGCGGAGGCCGTGATGGTCGTGCCGTCCGTGCCCTCGATCATCTCCCAGGCGACGAAGTCGTGGATGGTCTCGCCGTTGCCCCCGTTGTAGGGGCCATAGTCGTCCTCGAACACGACCGTGTGCAGCTTGAGGTTGGCGATCGTGGGGGTCTGGACACAGGTGATGTTGATCCACACGTCGCCCGTGCCGGTGGTGTCGCTGATGTCGCCCTCGACGGTCATGCGGAAGTCGGACGCCTTGGCCGCCCGCTGGTTGTAGGCGTTGACGTAGGCGTTGTAGGTGCCGGTGCTCCCCCCGACCTCGTCGACGACGCCGTCGAAGTACGCGGTGGGGTAGCCCGGGACGCCGTACCACGCGTCGCGCGTGGC
>Ga0316622_100003058_pt1 | contig 11822 bp, 10 predicted proteins | sample OWC_Aug_OW2_C1_D_FD_207646 | JGI IMG/M metagenome (GOLD analysis project Ga0316622, IMG submission 207646) | Wetland soil microbial communities from Old Woman Creek delta, Ohio, United States - OWC_Aug_OW2_C1_D5_C | ecosystem: Environmental > Terrestrial > Soil > Wetlands | place: USA: Ohio... | reverse complement strand
CTCGCCGAGCAGATCCTGGACATGCCGGTGCGCCGCGGCGTGCCGCGCGGCGTCGGGGGTCTCACCGACGTCATCAGCAACCCCATGTATGCCACCGGGGTGGGCCTGGGCGTCTACGGAGCGGCCCATCGGACCCGGCGGAAGTTCAAGAAGGTCACGGATCGAAACATTTTCGACAAGGTCATTGCGCGGATGAAAGAGTGGTTCGGCGAGATCTTCTAAGAAAGGGGGACGACGCATGGCGATCAGTCTGGAAGCGATGGAAGCGGAGAAGATGGCCAACATCAAGGTGATCGGGGTCGGCGGCGGCGGCTCCAATGCGGTCAGCCGCATGGTGTCCTCCAGCATGAGCGGGGTGGAGTTCATCGTGGTGAACACCGACGCCCAAGCGTTGCGTCATTCGCCCGTCGAGAACAAGATTCAGATCGGCGAGAAGCTCACCAAAGGCTTGGGCGCGGGCGCCAACCCCGAGATCGGCCGCAAGGCGGCCATCGAGGACACGGACAGGCTGCTCCAGGCCATGCAGGGGGCCGACATGGTCTTCATCACCGCCGGCCTGGGGGGCGGGACCGGCGGCGGGGCCGCGCCCATCATCGCCAACCTGGCCAAGGAGATGGAGATCGTGACGGTCGGCGTGGTGACCAAACCGTTCATCTTCGAGGGAAAGCGCCGGGGCGATCAGGCCGAGCGGTGCCTGGAAGAGCTGAAAGCCAGCGTGGACAGCCTCATCATCATCCCCAATCAGCGCCTGATCAACGCCTCCTCCAAGAATACCGGCGTCAAGGATGCGTTCGCCATGGCGGACAACGTCCTGCGCCAGGCGGTGCAGGGGATCGCCGACATCATCGTGAAACCGGGCTACATCAACGTGGACTTTGCGGACGTCCGGGCCGTCATGTCGGAGCGGGGGCTGGCCATGATGGGAATCGGCGAGGCGACGGACGAAAACGCCGCGGTGGACGCGGTGCAGAAGGCCATCAACAGCCCCCTCCTGGAAAACCAATCCATCAAGGGCGCGCGCGGCGTGCTGCTGAACTTCACCCACGCGTCCACCCTGCCAATTTACCAGCTCAGCGAGGCTTCCAAGATCGTCCACGACATGGTGGACCGCGAAGCCAACATCATCTTCGGGGACGTCATCGAGGACGAGATGGCGCAGAGCGTACGGGTCACGGTCATCGCCACCGGCTTCGACGGTGCGCAAGGGTCCGAGGCGGTTGAAGAGGCCGCATCCGTGGCGCAGTTGCGCCCGTACACCCCAAAGCCGGCCCCCCAGAAGCCCCCATCCGAAGGCGTGTCATACCTCCGCAAGGGGCAGGTCAAGAAGGTGGTCAACGCGCCGCAGCTTCCGTTGGAGGACCTGAGCGAGGAAGTGCTGGACATCCCGACCTTCCTGCGGCGGCAGGCGGACTAGCGCTCAGGCCGCTGAAAAAGGCCCATCTGCGGCGTTGACGCCCTCGCGTGGCGCTGCGACGTACGGACGCAGTACGCCTCGCGCCTGCACCCATCCTAGCGGATGGGTACCCGGGGCGTCGCCTTGCAGCTGGACCTTTTTGAGCGGCCTGCCCGAGACAACGTTTTTCAGAAGTCTGCGCCAGACGGAGAGAGCCTTGGACATCAAGACGCGCATCTTGACGGCCATGACCTGGGGTGAGCCGGACCGGGTTCCGCTCACCGTGTACGACTGGATGCTGCCGCGGGGGATGACGGAGCGGCGCCTTCGCGAAGCGGGCGTCGGCCTGATCGTGCGGTTGCCGGGCCACCGCGTCCGGCACCGGGAGGTCGAGATCGTCTCGCGCGAGTACCAGGAGAATGGGCGCAAGCTCATCCGGCGGACGATCAAGACGCCGGTGGGTGAGACCTGGCAGACCTTGGAGCCCGACCCCGCCTACGAGACCTCCAACTGGATCCACGAGCACTTCATCAAGGGACCCGACGACTACCGCGTGATGGAGTCCTACTATCGCGACATGGTGTTCCGGGACAACTTCGACGCCATCCGGGAAGCCCAGCGACGCGTGGGCGGCGACGGCATCGTGATGCTCCGCATCGCCAAGTCCCCCGTCCAGGAGATGCTCTACCAGATGATGGGGCTGGAGCAGTTCGCCTTCGACTACCAGGAGCGGCGCGAGCTCTTCGACGCCTTGCACGCCACGATGGTGAGGCGGTACGAGGAACTGTACGAGTTCGCCGCGCACTCGCCCGCGGAGATCCTCCAACTCGGCGACAACATTTACAGCGACGTGGTGGGCCGCGAGCGATTCCAGCGCTACCTGATGCCCGAGTACGAGAAGATCACGGCGCGGCTCAAGGGGACCGGGAAGCTCCTGGCGGTGCACATGGACGGGAACCTCAAGTCGCTTCAGGCGGACATCGCCCACGCCAAGTTCGACATCGTCGAGGCGATCACCCCGCCCCCCATGGGCGACGTGTCCATCCGGGAGGCGCGAGCGAGCTGGCCCGGCAAGGCCCTTTGGATCAACTTCACGAGCCCGATGCACATCGAGCCGCCCGACGTCATCGAGGCGCACACCCGAGCCCTCGTGGCAGAGGCCGGCACAAAGCGTGGCTTTGGCATCAGCGTCACCGAGGACGCGCCGGTTGCGGCGCTGGAGAGTAGTCTGGCCGTGATCGCCCGCGTCTTGCAGGATTTCTAAGCTCCCGACGTGTGCGGGGGTGCGCCGCGGTCATGGCCCCCGCACGATTCCGGCTTTGGCAAGTCCCGCCCCGTCTGTTTCCTCTCGTTGCATGCCCGTTTCTCTCTCCTCCATCCCTGCGATTATCTTGAAGCGGTCTGGTTAGGCTGTTAGCATGCCCTTGGCACGATTCGTGTGCACGGGAGGGTGGTACGTGCAAACATGAACTGGGAGTTGAAAGAGAAGGCGCGAAACCGCCTGGCGGCGGAGACGGGCGCGGTCGTCAAGGACTGGGGCGGCCGCCTCAGCGTGGCGCTCGTCTTTCCGAATACGTACTACGTCGGGATGTCCAATCTCGGCTTCCAGACCATCTATGGCGTCCTCAACCGGCGGTCGGACATCGTCTGCGAGCGGGCGTTCCTCCCCGACCCGGACGACCTTCCGGTCCACGAGCGAAGCGGCGCCCCTGTCCTGAGCCTGGAGACACAGCGGTCGCTCCGCGAATTCGACTGCGTGGCGTTCTCCACGACCTACGAGAACGACTATCTGCATCTCTTGCGTATCCTGCAATTGTCGGGCATTCCGGTCAAGGCAAAGGATCGCGGTCCCGGTGAGCCCCTGGTCAGCATGGGCGGGGTGTGTGCCTGGGCCAATCCGGAGCCGCTGGCCGACTTCATGGACTGGTTCTTCCTGGGCGAAGGGGAAGAGTCGGGACCCGAGGCCTTCGCGCTCTGGCAGCAGGTGCGCGAAGCGGAGCGTGACCCGGCGGCGGCCCGAACGGAGTTCTTCCGCGCGCTCCTCACGGTGGAAGGGATCTATGTCCCTGGCTGTTACGACGCCAGGTACCACGCGGACGGAACGGTGGCCGACGTCGTCCCTCGGGATGGGGCGCCGCTGCCGGTGCGGAAGCGGCGGCTCCTCAGGACGGACGAACACGACACGATCTCCGTGATCCGGACGGGGGACACCGAGTTCGGCGCCATGGGCCTGTTGGAGGTTGGAAAGGGATGCGGGCGCGGGTGCCGCTTCTGTCTGGAGGGCGAGATCTACCGGCCCGTCCGCCACCGCCACATCCCGGCCATTCTGCGGGCCGCCGAGGCGGCCATGCAGCACGGCAAACGGATCGGTCTCGTCGGCGCCTGCGTGTCCGATTATCCGTGGATCGACGACCTGGCCGCCGCCCTGCGCGAAAAGGGGGCGGAGATCTCGCTCTCCTCGGTGCGGGCGGACAGCTTGAGTCCCCGTCTCGTGCAGGCGCTCTTGGAGAGCGGGACCAGGACCCTCACCATTGCGCCCGAGGCCGGCACGGAGCGGCTTCGCACGGTCATCCACAAGAGTCTGAGCAATCAGCGGCTACTCGATGGGATCGACCTGATCGCCGCCTCGGGGGTCCCGCGGGTGAAGCTCTACTTCATGATCGGCCAGCCGACCGAGACCGCGGAGGACGTCGAGGGAATCATCGATCTTGCCAAGACGGCGCGGCATCGGATCTTGAGGGCGCGACGTGATCCGGCCAGCCTGGCCGAGGCCACCGTCGGCGTCAGCTCCTTCGTGCCGAAACCCTGGACCGCCTTCCAGTGGTGCGCCATGGCGGACGTGAAGGCCCTGGATGAGAAGATCCGACGCCTGACGCGGGATCTGGGCAAAGTCGGCATCCACGTCACTCATGACGTCCCCAAGTGGGCCTACCTGCAGGGGGTCCTGGCGCGGGGAGACCGGCACGTGGGGGACCTCCTGCTCCTGGCCCTCACTCACAAGGGCGATTGGCGGCGGGCCTTCCGGGAGTGGCCGAGGAACCCCGATTTCTACGCCTGCCGGGAACGGCCGCTTGCCGAGCGATTCCCGTGGGATCACTTCGATGTGGGGACGAAACGAGACCGTCTAGAGACCGAGTATCAGCGGGCGATGGGCCTCTTGCCGGAGCGGGCGATCCGGTGGAAGGCGGCGCTGGCATGACAGACGCGGTTCTGGGGCAGGTCGGTCGGCCGGCGGGATTGGTGCAGGCGGCGATTCTGCGAGAGTCGCGCGGAATCTCGCACGCCTTCAGCACGCGGCAGGGCGGAGTGAGTCGGTCGCCGTTCGCCACGCTCAACCTCGGCCAGAGTGTGGGGGACGATCCGGCGGCAGTCGAGGAGAATCGGCGGCGGTTCTTCGGGGCATTCGGCATCGACCCGGGTCGGGTCGTCCGGGCCCGCCAGGTGCACGGGGATGGTGTTCTGCGGGTGGATGCCGAACTCACGGAACGCGCCGGTTTCCCTCGCTGTCTGGTAGAGGAGCCAGCCGAGTTCGACGCCCTCATCACTGACCTGCCCGGTTTGGCGTTGGTGGTGTCTACCGCCGATTGTCTGCCGATTCTGATTCACGACCCGGTCCATCGGGCCGTGGCGGCCGTGCATGCCGGGTGGCGGGGGACGGCAAAGCGCATCGCGGCGCGGGCGATCGCCGCCATGAGCGAGGCCTACGGGACGGACCCATCGGATTGTCGGGCGGCGATCGGTCCGGGCATTCGCCGCTGCTGTTTCGAGGTGGATGTCGCCGTGACCGAGGCCGTGGCCGCCGCGCTGCCGAATTGGAACGCGCACGCGACGGCGAACCGACCCGGGCACTGGTTGCTGGATCTTGCCGGCGTCAATCGGGCGCTCTTGGAGGACGCCGGCGTGTTCCCCGGCCGGATCGAGGATGTGGGGCCGTGCACGAGTTGCCGGAACGACCTCTTTTTCTCCCACCGGGCGGAGAAAGGGCGGACCGGACGCATGATGAATTTCATCTTACTGGAAGCTGACCGCTGAAAGCTGACGGCTGATCGCTACGGAGGAGGAGACCATGCTGATCAAGCGTGCACCGATGTTCACGGCGTCCGAAATCACGGACTACCGGTTGTACCTCAATCGTCGGGAGTTCATGGTGGGGGCGGCGGCCCTGGCTATCGCGCCCGGGGTCGCCTCTGCGGGGGCGGCGGGCGGCGCACCGACGGGGCAACCGCTTCCGGCGACGAAGAACGAGAAGTTCAGCATCGCCGACAAACCGACCTCGTTCAAGGATGCCGCGACCTACAACAACTTTTACGAATTCGGGATGGACAAAGAGGACCCGGCCAAGAACGCCCACTTGCTCAAGCCGCGGCCGTGGTCGGTGGAAGTGAACGGCCTCGTGCACAAACCGAAGCGGTTCGACATCGAGGAGATTCTGCGCTTTCCGCTGGAGGAGCGGGTCTATTCGCTTCGCTGCGTGGAGGCGTGGTCCATGGTGATTCCGTGGATCGGCTTCCCCTTGGCCGCGCTCCTCAAGCAGGTCGAGCCCATGGGCAAGGCCAAGTTCGTCGAATTCACGACGCTCAAGGATCCGGAGCAGTTCCCCGGTCAGAAGCCGAGTTTCTTCGGGGGCTCCGCGGTCGAGTGGCCGTACGTCGAAGGGCTCCGGTTGGACGAGGCGATGCATCCGCTCACCTTGCTCACGGTCGGCATGTACGGGCAGGTCCTGCCGAACCAGAATGGCGCGCCCGTCCGAATCGTGATCCCCTGGAAGTATGGCTTCAAGAGCGGCAAGTCCCTGGTGCGGATCCGTCTGACCGAGGAGCAGCCCAAGACGGCCTGGGAAAAGGCCGCCCCGCAGGAGTACGGTTTCTACTCCAACGTCAACCCGACGGTGGATCACCCGCGCTGGAGCCAGGCGACCGAGCGACGGATCGGCGACTTCATGCGGCGAAAGACTCTCATGTTCAACGGCTATGCGGATCAGGTGGCGTCGCTGTATGCCGGGATGGATCTGAAGAAGAACTATTGAGCAGCTGTCAGCGATCAGCGTGTAGCGGTCAGCATCGGAGAGGCAATGGCTGAGCGCTGAACGCTGACTGCTGATCGCTAGGTTGGCCAGTGACGCGTGAATGGCGGATGGCGCTGAAGACTGTCGCGTGGGTGCTCTGCCTCCTGCCGCTCCTGGTCCTCCTTTACCGCGCCTTCACCGATGGCCTCGGGGCGAATCCGATCAGCTACGTCACAAACTGGCTGGGACAGTGGACCTTCCGGCTGCTCCTCGTCAGCCTGGCCCTCACGCCGCTTCGGATCGTGACCGGCCTCGCCTGGCCGGTGCTGTTGCGACGCCTTCTCGGCCTCTTCACTTTTTTCTACGCCAGCCTCCACTTCAGCGTCTGGATCTTGCTGGACCACTTCTTCAACTGGGATCAGATGCTAGCCGACGTGGTGAAACGACGTTACATCACGGTCGGGATGCTGGCGCTCTCGTTCCTCCTCCCCCTCGCCGTCACGTCCACGAACGGCATGGTGAAGCGCTTGGGCGGAACCGCCTGGCGGCGCCTGCACCGGGTTATCTATCTCGTTGGCGTGCTGGCTGCGCTGCATTTTCTCTGGCTCGCCAAGGGGTTTCGCCTCGACGCCGCTCTCTACGCCGGGATCCTGACTCTTCTTCTCGGAGTCCGGCTCTTCGACGCCGTGCGCCGACGACTGCGGCGACGCCAGGCCTCTGTCGCCACTCGGCCGACCCTTGCCTAAAGCTCCGCCCTTCGCCTTTCCGCTGGAATTCCGGGGAACACGTACTCAATCCGGAATGCCGGCGACCGCACACTCAATTCGAGTTAGCTGGCCCACCGACAACCGCCTGGAAGCTCGGCGGAGCAATGGTCCTCCTGGAGCCATCCCCTCATCAAATTGTGTATGGTGTCCCCGGAATTTGTACGGTGCAGGGAGCTACTGGAGCAGTCGCAGGCGCAAGAGGCGTTGCGCCAGGCGGTAGATATCCTCGCGGGAGCCTTCCGCGCGTCGGCCAATGGTTACTACCAGGACCTCGACCTGTGTCTCGTGGATGTGATAGATGATTCGGTAGCGCTGGCCCGCGGCGCGCAGACTGCGGTAGCCTTTGAGCTCGCCCAGCAGGGCCTTCCCCTGGAGTTCGGGATCCACGCCGAGGGCGTCGATCCGATCGCGGATCCGCTCCCGCGCGCGTCGGTCGGCGATGGCGGCGAGCATGGACCGCGCCGTCCGGGTAAGAACGACTCGGTACGGGGTGGGCGTCACAGGCGGAGATCCTGCTTGACCTTGTCCCAGGGAATGTTCTTGCCGGTCCGCGCCTCCTTGACGCTCTGTCGGAGCGCGTCCATCAGTGCCGCATCCCCGAGGACCTCCAGAGTTTCCATCAGGCTCTCGTAGAACTCATGCGGTACCACCGCCAGGACAGGTTTGCCCCGCTTCGTCACCGTCACGACTTCGGTTGCGGGCGGCCGATTCAACTGCTCGGCCAGATCCAAGAGTCGCGATCGGGCCTCGGTGATGGTCAGCGTCTTCGGCATTGGAAGTCTCCTTTCTGTGCGACAAAGTGTACACTCATCTGTTCATATCGACAACCGAAAACCATGACGCCGCACTGGATTGACGGAGCCCCGAGAATTGGCGCAGTGGCAATGGATATGTGGACCGGTTACAGGAGGGAGACAGGTGTGTCGAAGAAGCGGGCCCCGCCGGAAGAGATCATCACGAGAATAATTCCGCAATTCCGGGGACACCATTCTGCGGGACGTCGCATCCCGGAACCCGCCAGATCTCCCGTCATCCAGGCCTGCGCCGACGCTAGAAGACCCGTGGCCGCCCGGCTGTCAGCAGCTGCGTTAGCATGTCACACGGGTTCTTGACCTTGGACAGGAAAATCATGGCTGCAATGACATACGGCTTGTAGCTGGCCTCCCGGTACAACAGGTCCCGGTAACGGTCGAAGACCGAGGCGGCCACCTCGCCTTCCTTGCAGCTCACGCCGGAGATGTCGGCCGGCAAGCAGTGCATGTAGAGAGCACAGCCGTCTCTGGTCTCCTTCATGAGGCTCTCGGTACACTCCCAGTCCTTGTGCGTGGCGTTCTGCGCCAAGAGCTCCTTTTCCAGATCCTTGATGCCCGCCATGTCGTTCCGGCCATAAAGGTCGGTACGCTTCTCCATGGCCGCATACGGCGCCCAGCTCTTGGGGTAGACGATGTCCGCGTCCTTGAACGCCTCGCGCATGTCGCTCACGACCCTGAAGGACCCCCCGCCCTTGGCCGCGTTCTTCTTGGCGACATCCAGGGTCTCCTGCATCACCTCATAGCCCGGCGGATGGGCCAGCACCACGTCCATGCCAAAACGAGTCATGAGGCCGATGACGCCCTGGGGTACGGAGAGCGGCTTGCCGTAGGAGGGTGAGTAGGCCCAGCTCATGGCGATTTTCCTCCCTCGGAGTCTCTCCGGCCCGCCGAAATGCTGGATGACGTGCATGGCGTCGGCCATGGACTGGGTGGGGTGATCGATGTCGCATTGGAGGTTTACCAGCGTCGGGCGCTGCTCCAGGATGCCGGCTGCGTAGCCCTCCTGCACCGCGCGCGAGACTTCCCGCATGTAGGCGTTTCCCTTGCCGATGTACATGTCGTCGCGAATGCCGATCACCTCGGCCATGAAGGAGACCATGTTGGCCGTCTCCCGCACCGTCTCGCCGTGGGCAATCTGGCTCTTGCCCTCGTCCAGGTCCTGGGGCGTCAGCCCCAGGAGGTTGCTGGCGCTGGCGAAGCTGAAGCGGGTTCGGGTGGAGTGGTCGCGGAAGATGCTGACGGCCAGCCCACTGTCGAAGATCCTGGTCGAAACGTTGTTCCGGCGCATGTCCCGCAAGATGGCCGCCACGGCGAAAACCGCCGCGAGCTCGTCGTCGGTCTTTTCCCAGGTGAGCAGGAAGTCCGAAAGATACATGCCGTCGCAGTTAAGGGAAGACAGTTTATTGATGGCCTCGCCGATGCCGACTCTGTCCATGTCCTCGAATTCCTTTCATGACGCCAGGCCACGCTGGCAAGGGGTTTCCAGCTCGAGATCTTGCTGGATGCTAAAAGAGCGCGTTTCGCTCAGACTGCTCAAAAAGGACCAGATACAAGGCGGCGTCACCCATCCGTGTCGGATGGGTACCCGGCGAGGTGCGAGGCGTACTCAGCCCGTACGTCGCAGCGCCGCACCCATCGTTCCGATGGGTACCCGGCGCGCCAACGCTGTAGATGGGCCTTTTTCAGCAGCCTGTCAGCTCTTGAGAAGGCCGACCCGGCTGTTAAAATCGGTGATGAGCTCGTCGATGCGGTCGGCCAGAGCGAAGGTGCCGTCCCAGTAGTTGGCGTGATCGTGCCACTGCGCCCTGAGCTCGGCCACGTCGCGGCCCTGCTGCTCCACCCAGGTGAAGTACTTCAGGTTATGGATCGCCTTCTTCTCGTAATACGTGAGCTCCTTCATGTGGTCGATGGGAATCCCCGCAAGCAACTCCAGGTCCCGGTCTGCCTGAGACTCGCGGTACTGACCCCGCTCCTGGGTAAGCTCATCAAGCCGGGACCGGTACAGGTCCATGGAGTCGGTAGCCACCGTGACCACCCAGTCGGACGCCGTGAGCTCCAGATACTTGGCGAACTTCACCGTCGCGATCAGGTTACCCAGGCCGGAGATGCCCAAGAGATCCAAGCGGACGGCGATCTCCCCGGGGACGCCGGCAGCGGTCAGGGCCTTCCGGCCCAGTCCCTCGTTGAAGAGCCGGAGCAGCCGCATGGGCATCTCGTCGTCCACGGCAATGACGAAGTCGGTGCGCTTGCAGTCGTGCACCCAGGGCACGTGCTTGTCCCCAATCCCCTCGATGCGGTGGTCGCCGAACCCGTTCAGGAGCAGGGTCGGGCATTGCAGGGCCTCGGCCACGGCCAGCTTGGCCCCGGGGAAACGCTCTTTGAGATAATAGCCGGCGCCCAGGGTGCCGGCCGAGCCGGAGGATCCCACGAAGCCGGCGACGCGATCGCCGGACGTGACATGGCCCCGCAGGGCCTCTTCGGCTGCGCTGCCCGTGACGACGTAGTGCCACAACGGGTTGCCCAGCTCCTCGAACTGGTTGAAGATCATGAGATCCTGGCCCGAGGCCCGGAGCTCCCAGCACTTGTCGAAGATCTCCTTGACGTTGGACTCGCACCCCGGGGTGGCGATGACCTCGCCGGCGATCTTGCTCAGCCACTCGAACCGCTCCCGAGACATCCCCTCAGGCAGGATGGCGATGGCCTGGCAGGCCAAGAGGGCCGAGATGTAGGCCCCGCCGCGGCAGAAGTTTCCGGTGGAAGGCCAGACGGCCTTGGTGGTCAGCGGGTTGAACTGGCCGGTGATCAGCCGCGGTACGAGGCATCCAAACGTGGCTCCCACCTTGTGAGCGCCGGTGGGGAAGTAGCGTCCGACAAGGACCAAAATGTTGGCCGCGCAGCCGGTGAGCTCCTGCGGGAGCACGATGTGGTTGACGTCCCCGAAGAGTCCGCCGCGCTCCTTCGGCTCGTTCTTCCAGGTGATCCGGTAGAGGTTCGCCGGGTGGACGTCCCACAGGCCGATCGTGGTCAGGACCCGTTTGATCGGCTCGGGAGTAAGAAACGGGTCCTTCATCATGGCAAAGGTCGGCAGGGTGATGCCCTTCTCCCGGCAATACCTGACGGTGCTCTCCAGCACGGTGTGATTGACGCTGAGATCTAACACTGGTGCCGTCTCTCCTCTCTCGGCGAGTGCGAAGATGCCATCAACATTCAGCGGTCAGCGTTCAGCAATCAGCGGTCAGCCTCGGAGTAGAACAATCATGTCTGCGCGGCGGTACACCCGGAGCGCAGACCATTATTTTCGCCTGTCTGATCATTTCGAAGCTGATCGCTTATCGCTTCTCTATCCTTCCTGCAGTTTTCAAAGCTGACAGCTGAACGCTGACGGCTGATCGCTCACTGCTGATCGCTGAACGCTCACCAGCTTCCCTCCACCTCGTCCAGTTTGGTAATGACTTTCTCCGGAATCTCCACGCTGCGGCCGGCGGCAACGATGTCCTTGAGGCCGTTGCCTGTGGCCAGAATGACCGCCACGGATTCCGCGGGAATCCGGTGTCGCACTTCCAGGAAACCGGCGAAGGCCGCAGCACCGGCCGGCTCCGTGAACAGACCAGCCGACCTGGAGAGCCGTGCCTGAGCGGCCAGGATCTGCTCGTCGGACACCCGCACCACCTGACCCCCGTGCTCCTTCAGTTGCCGCAGGGCGTGGACGCCATTCCTGGGCACATCGACGGAGATGGAGTCGGCCACGGTGCTGCTAGCCTTGCGCCGGAAGACGCCCTCCTCGAAGGCCCGGGCGAGCGCATCGGAACCCTCCGCTTGGACGGCATAAACCACCGGCAGCCGAT
>Ga0316622_100003057_pt1 | contig 11824 bp, 15 predicted proteins | sample OWC_Aug_OW2_C1_D_FD_207646 | JGI IMG/M metagenome (GOLD analysis project Ga0316622, IMG submission 207646) | Wetland soil microbial communities from Old Woman Creek delta, Ohio, United States - OWC_Aug_OW2_C1_D5_C | ecosystem: Environmental > Terrestrial > Soil > Wetlands | place: USA: Ohio... | reverse complement strand
TTTCGCGGCAAGGAGCTTTTCGATGATCAAGAATGATATCGCCCTGGCGATCGAGAAGAAGACGGAATACAACAGGGCCAAGTCGTTATCGATCGTCGAAGGCGTCCTCGAATCCCTCAAAACGGCTCTCGCGAACAAGGAAAAGGTCGAGATCCGCGGTTTCGGCAGCTTCAAGGTCGTGCCCAAGAAGACGGGGTTCGGGCGCGATATCCGCCGTCAAAAGCAGATCCGCATCGAGAAGGGCCAGCGGATCAAGTTCCGCCCCGGCCAGGAGCTGAAGACCCTCCTCTCCAAGAAGGGATCAAACCTTTAACTCGGCGTCGCGGACGAGCTGGGCATAGAGGCGCTCGGCCTGTTCGATCGTCCCGGCCAGCGGGCCCGACGTGTCGATGGCGTAATCGGCGCGGGCCAGCTTCTCCTTCCGGTCCATCTGCGTCCCGATCCGCCGCAGGGCCTCGCGTCCGCTGAGGCCGCTCCTGAGCCGCAGGTGCCGGACCTGCTCCGCCTTGGAGCAATGGACGACGACGGTGCGGTCGAAATGGCTCGCGTAGCCCGCCTCGAGGGTCAGGGCGGCCTCCACGACGAAGATCCTCGCCCGGCCTCCGGCCTCGCGTTCCAGCCGCCGGACCGCCTTCTCGTGCTCGGCCAGGACGAGGGGGTGGACGAGGCGGTCAAGGAAGCGGCGGGCGGCCGGATCGGCGAAAACGATGGGGCCGAGCCGAGCCCGGTCGATCGTCCCGTCGGCCCGGATGACCTCCCGTCCGAAGCGGCCGACGATCGCCTTCCAGGCGGGCTTGCGGGGGAGCATCAAGGCGTGGGCGGTCTCGTCGGCGGACAGCACGACACACCCTTTATCTTCGAGGATACGGGCGACGACCGATTTGCCGCAGGCGATCCCCCCCGTCAAAGCGACGCGGAGGACGCTATTTCTTCTTGGGCTCTTTCTTGATCGGGACGACCTTGAACATATCATCGCTGAACCGGACGGCGACGCCCTGGCGTTTGGTCTTCTTGTCGGGCCTCTCCAGGCGGACAGTGATCCCGCCGACCCGCATGCGGAGCTTCTTGCCGTCGGCCAACTTCTCGGGAAGCTCGATGTACAGGTTCAGCTTGGAGCCGACGACGACCCCGGAATCCAGGGTGAAATAGGCCCCGCCGGAGGAGATGTTCTCGAGGTGCGTCGCCTCCTTGAACTTGGCCCCGTCGGCCAGGCTGCCCTCGATGAGCATCTGCAGGGGGAAATCGAACCGCCACTCCCGGCGGCGGTTGATCTCCAGGTCCTCGGGGAGGGCCTGGGCCTTTTTCTTCGAAACGGCTTTCTTCTTTGGGGCGGCTTTCTTTGTCATGGCGTCCTCGCTTCCTCGCATTAGAAGAGGGCCGAATTGATGGCGTAGAGCGCCAGCTGGAGGCGGCTGTGGGTGTCGAGCTTGGCGTAAATGCTCTTGATGTGCGACCGGACCGTGTTCTTGCTGATGAACATCAGCTCGGCGATCTCGTCGTTGCTCTTGCCCTGGCCGATGAGGCGGAGCACCTGGAATTCCGTCGGCGTCAGCTGGTCGAGGGTCTTCTCCTTGAGGTCCCGGCCGACGACGGAGATGATGCGGTCCATGATGCTCGACATCTTGTCCCGGGGCAGCCAGATCTCGCCTTTGTGGATGCCCCGGACCGCCTCGGGCAGCTGGGAGGAGGCGTCGTTGAGGTCGAAGTACCCGCGGGCCCCGGCGTTGATGAGGTTGACGATCTCCTCGTGGGCCGGGATGCTGCCCAGGAGCAGGAGCTCCGAGCGGCCCTGGGTTTTGGCGATCTCGCGGATGGCCTTGCAGATCTCCCGCAGGTTCGGCAGGGGCTCCATGTGGGCGAAGAGGATGACCTGCGGCTTGAGCTTCTTGATCGAGTCCATGAACGACTCGATGGTGTTCTTCTCGATGTTCAGGATGTCCAGGTCCGGGTCGGCTTCGAGGGCCCTCAGGATCCCGGCGAGGATGATGTCGGACGGACAGAACACGAGAAGGCTGATCTTCTGGTCCGAAGGGATGGCCTGGCTTTTCTTTTTCTCCATGCTCGTATCGGCCCCTTTAGGCATATTGATCGTCTTCGAACGATGGCCTGCACATTGGTGAAGTTGACCGAATCATAGTCAAAGCCCGGGGCCTTGTCAAGCACGGGGGGTGAGAGGGGGTGAAGAGGGGGTGAGGGGGAGGGGGGCGAGGCCCGTCCGGAGGTCAGGCCGGCGGGACCGGATTGGCGTGGAGTCGGAAGCCGCGGTCGAGGCGGACGACGATGTGCTGCTGTTTGCCCTCGGCCTCCTCGAGCCGGACGTAGACGACCGCGCCGGAGAGGACCATGCGGAGGGGGCTCTCCAGGATGAGCGTCCGGGGGATGTCCAGGAACAGGGTGACCCGGGACCCGATGATTAGGCGGGCCTTGAGGCGGAACGTGACCTCCTGGGCGCTGATGCCGCAGACGGCGCTCCGCTCCTCGAACTTCCGGCCGGCGGCGTCGAGGCCCTTGACCAAAGCCGGAAGAGAGAGCTCGAACGACCGCTCCCTCTTTCCGGCTTTGGCCTCGCCTGATTCGGAGGAGGTATGAAGGGATTTCGCCATATCCATGTCCATGTCACCCGGTATTGTCTCCGGACCGGCCCCGGCGCTCAATCACTTTTCCTGGCGAATCGGGGGGTCATATTCCGGACGCCGGTCTCACCGTTAAAGGCTAGGCCTCCGGGCCGGAGGGGCCGGTCCGGGGGCCCCGTCATGAGGCGTCCGCCTGGATGATGTACCGCGACTCCAGGCGGATGGCCACCTGGGGGGGATGGCCGTCCCCGTCGCCGGGGTCGACGTCGATGATGGTGCCCTTGATGACCAGCTTGAGGCTCTTCCCTTCGCCCAACTTGGGCGGAAGGACGACGACGAGCTTGAGCCGGGAGCCCAGCGAAACGGGGTTCTGGAGCGGGAAAAGGGCGCCCTGATGGCTCATGTAGGCGAGCCGGGTCTGTTCGCTGAACAGCGCCCCGTCGGGGTCCGGCCCCTCGACGGTCATGGGCAGGGAGAGCTTGAATCCCCGTTCCGGCGGGCGCGGCCGCAGGGGTCTGGGATCCCAGGAGATCCTCCTCAGCATGACATGATTCCTTTTCCTTTGAGTTGGCGAGGCCAGTATCCCAGGGCCTCCGCGGCCGGTCAATCACCCCTAACGGTGAACTCCCGGGGGATATTTCCCGCGGCGACGGGGGCCGGGGGAGCGGTTTCCTTGACAATTCCGGGGGCGGCGGCTAGAATCGTAAAACGCTCAAAGTCAAGGAGATGACGTGAACGAGAAGGAACGGCTGGTCAAAAGGATCGCACAGAAGAGCGAGGACTTTTCGAAGTGGTACGTCGAGGTCGTCCAGAAGGCCGAGTTGGCCGATTATACGCCGATGAAGGGCATGATGGTCATCCGTCCCTACGGCTACGCCGTCTGGGAGAACGTCCAGAGGGCCCTCGATGTGCGCATCAAAGCGACGGGGCACGTCAACGCCTATTTCCCGCTGTTCATCCCCGAGACCTTCCTCCAGAAGGAGGCCGAGCACGTCAAGGGTTTCTCGCCCGAGGTGGCCTGGGTGACCATCGGGGGCAAGGAGGAGCTGGAGGAGCGGCTGGCCGTCCGGCCGACGTCCGAGGCCATCATCGGCCATATGTACGCCAAGTGGGTCAAGTCCTGGCGCGACCTGCCCGTCCTGATCAACCAGTGGGCCAACATCGTTCGCTGGGAGAAGGTCACCCGGCCCTTCCTGCGGACGACGGAGTTCCTCTGGCAGGAAGGCCACACCTGCCACGAGACGGCCGAGGAGGGCCAGGCCGAGACGCTCAAGATCCTGGACCTCTACAGGGACGTCTGCGAGGCCGAGCTGGCCATCCCCGTCCTGGCCGGGCGCAAGAGCCTGAGCGAGAAGTTCGCCGGGGCCCAGATGACCTACGCGGTCGAGGCCCTCATGGCCGACGGCAAAGCCCTGCAGATGGCCACCTCCCACAACCTGGGCCAGCACTTCTCCAAGGCCTTCGACATCAAGTTCGAGGACCGGGCCCAGAAGCTCCAGTACGTCTGGCAGACGTCCTGGGGAATGACGACCCGGACGATCGGGGCCCTGATCATGGTCCACGGCGACGATTCGGGCCTGCGCTTTCCGCCCCGTGTCGCGCCGGTCCAGGTCATGGTCGTGCCCATCTCCGTGGGCGACTGGAAGACGACCGTCCTGCCCGCCGCCGAAGCGGCGGTCGCGGGGCTCAAAGCGGCCGGCGTCCGGGCCGCGATCGACGCCCGCGAGGAGGCCACCCCCGGCTGGAAATTCGCCGAATACGAGATGAGGGGAGTGCCCCTGCGCGTCGAGATCGGGCCCCGGGACGTCAAGGCCGGGCAGGCCGTCCTGGTCCGCCGCGACACCAAGGCCAAGGAGTCCGTCCCCCTGGCCTCGCTCAACGCCCGCGTCCCCGCCGTCCTCGACGAGATCCAGGCTTCTCTTTTCGCCCAGGCCAAGGCCTTCCTTGAGGGCAACATCCGCGACGCCGCGGATTACGACAGCTTCAAGTCCATCCTCGAGAACCAGCGCGGCTTCGTCCGGGCGTCCTGGTGCGGCGGGGAGGCCTGCGAGGACCGCATCAAGGCCGAGACCATGGCCACGATCCGGGTCATCCCGCTGGACGAGGCCGAGGCCAAAACCGCGGCGCCCTGCGTGGCCTGCGGCGGCCGGGGAGAGGCCCTGGCCTACTTCGCCCGCTCCTATTGAGATGAGGCATCTCCGTTGAACGGAGAATTTGAGAGACCGCGCCGGATGATGACGGAGACCCAGATCCGGGCCCGCGGCGTCCGCGACAAACGGGTGCTGGCGGCCATGGAGAGGGTCCCCCGGCACCTCTTCGTCCCCGAGGAACTGAGGGCCTCGGCCTACGCCGACGAGCCCCTGCCCATCGGCGAAGGCCAGACCATCTCCCAGCCTTACATCGTCGCCTACATGACCGAAACGCTCCGCCTGCAGGGCCCGGAGAAAGTCCTCGAGGTCGGGACCGGCTCCGGTTATCAAACGGCCGTCCTGGCCGAGCTCGTCCGCGACGTCTATACCGTCGAGATCGTCGCGAAGCTGTCGGACAGGGCCAAGGGCGTCCTCGACGGCCTCGGGTACGGGAACGTCCGCTACCGGATCGGCGACGGCTCGGCGGGCTGGCCCGAGGCCGCCCCGTTCGAGGCCATCATGGTCACCGCCGCGGCGGCCGAGATCCCCGGCGCGCTCGAGGACCAGCTGGCGTCGGGCGGACGGATGATCGTCCCCGTCGGGACGGACCTTCAGGAACTCGTCCTCATCCGAAGGGAAGCCAAAGGACTGCGGCGGGAGCGTCTGCTGGCCGTCCGGTTCGTGCCGCTGGTCGGGTCCCGCTGAGCGGCGCGTCAGCGGTCCTGGCCGTAATAGACGATGCGGGGGGGCTTATTCGAATCCTGGCCGAAGAAGAAGAGCCACTTGTCGTGCGTTTCCTCGTCGTTGTAGATCTTGACCGACCGGTTCGTTGACGAGCTGACGACGCCGAGGACCTGCGGGTTCTTGATGGCCGAGAGGACCCGTTCCGGGGCCACCAGGACCTCCTGCGCCGCGGCCCGGCCGGTGGCCGAGGCGGCCGAGCCCCCGCCCGCGCCCGAGACCAGGATGACGTTCCACTGGCCGTCGCGGCTGAACGGGTCCTTATAGAGCTTGCGGATGCACTTCTTGTCCAGGAGCTCCTTCAGGCTGGCCGGGAAGCGGCCGGGGTTCTTCTGGACGTAGACCCGGACGGCCTCGGCGTACTGCTTGCCGCGGAAGATGAGCTCCTCTTCGTTCTCCCTCTGGAGTTCGGTCTGCCAGACCGGGACGGCGACGAGGAAGCCGATGGTGATGATGAAGACGGCGAACATCAGCATGATGATGAGATAGCCCGCCGCGGGGCGGGGCTCACCAGGTGTTGTAGGGCGTGCCATGGACGGGCGATTTCCTGTCCGAGCCGGACTTGACGTCGATGACTCCGGGGACCTCGTTCATGAGCGGGTCCTCGGGCGAAGGGAGCTCGCGGACCTCGACCCAGGTCTCGGAGCTCAGGGTCATCGGGTCGACGGGCATGGTCCGGAGGTAGCTGTCCTGGACCAGGGCCTGGAGCGAGGCCGGGTATTTGCCCTTGTCCTGGGCGTATTGGTCGATGAGCTTGCGCAGGACGAACAGGTTCTCCTTGAGCACGGCCTCCTCGGCCTTGACCCGGGCCGACTTGTAGGTCGGCAGGGCCAGTCCGACCAGCAGGCCGATGATGCTCAGGACGATGATGAGTTCGATCAGCGTGAATCCGTTCGTCGTCCGAAATGCGGGTCGTGTCATGGCTCACCAATCCCTGTACGGCGTGCCGTTGAGGGCCACGGCCGGGCTTTTCGTGTAGACGTCGTAGACGTTCTCCTCGCCCCAGACGTCCGCGTCGGGGTCGTCCTGATAGGAGCGCAGGCCCCAGTCGAAAGAGTTGGTCATGGGGTCCAAGGGGATGCGGCGGAGGAAACGGAGCGTTTTTTTGCGCGAGCCCTTGCCCGCGGCGTCCTTGTCCTCGACCTCGACGCCCTTGACCAGGTCCTCGAGGGTGGGGGGGTAGCCCTCGGTGTCCTCCTCGACCTTGATCTTCTTCTCGTCGGCCAGCTTCTTCCAGGCGTCGATCGCCTCGCGCATCAGCCTCAGGGACCTCTGGAGCTCGACCTCGTCCGCCCTCTTGGCGGCCATCTTGCCCAGCGGCAGGGCGGAGAGCGCCACGACGGCCAGGAGGGCCAAGGTGATGATCATCTCCACGAGGGTGAAGCCGTGGACACGGCGCTTGCCGAACATCATCGAGTTTCCCCGTCGCGCGGCGGCGACGAACCTATCATATCCGGATCGGGCTCGAAATCAATACCGGCCGCGTCCGCCGCCGCGCCCGCCCCGCCTGTCGGAGCCTTGCTCCCGCGGATAGCGTCGAGGGGGCGCCGGGCGGGGCGTCGACTCCGGGTTGGTCTCGCCGCCCGCCTCCAGGGCCTTTTTGCTCAGACGGATCTTGTTGTCGGCCGGGTCGATGTTGACGACCTTGACCGTGACCGTGTCGCCGAGGTGGAGGACGTCGTGGATGCTGTTGATCCGGAAGGGCGCCACTTCGGAGATGTGGAGCAGGCCGACCAGGTTGGGCATGATCTCGACGAAGGCGCCGTACTCCTCGATCCGGACGACCTTGCCGGTGTAGGTCGCGCCGAGCTCGGCCTCGGCCGTCAGGTCGAGGATCATCTGCTTGGCGGCCTCGGCCGCCGACATGTCCGTCGAGGCGATCAGGATCTTGCCGTCCTCTTCGATGTCGATCTTGGCCCCGGTCTGGCTGATGATCTTCTTGATGATCTTGCCGGCCGGCCCGATGACATCGCCGACCTTCTCCGGGTTGATGTTGAGGATGAGGATCCGCGGCGCGAAGACCGAGATGTCCTTGCGCGGCTCGGCGATGGTCTCCTTCATCTTGGCCAGGACCTTGAGCCGGGCGGCCTTGGACTGGGCCACGATCTCGCGGAGCATGGGCAGGGTGACGCAGGGGATCTTGAGGTCGAGCTGGATGGCCGTGACGCCTTTCTCGGTCCCGGCCATCTTGAAGTCCATGTCGCCGAAGTGGTCCTCGAGACCGGCGATGTCGGTCAGGATGGCGTAGCCGTCCGGTCCCGTGACCAGGCCCATGGCGATCCCGGCGACGACCATCTTGAGCGGGACGCCGGCGTCCATCAGGGCCAGGACGCCGCCGCACACGGTCGCCTGCGACGAGGAGCCGTTGCTCTCCAGGATGTCCGAGACGATGCGGATGGTGTAGGGGAAGGTCTCGATGTCGGGGATGGCCGGGAGGATCGATTTCTCGGCCAGGGCGCCGTGCCCGATCTCGCGGCGCCCGGGGCCCCGCAGGAAGCCCACCTCGCCGACCGAGAACGGCGGGAAGTTGTAGTGGAGCATGAACCGCTTCTTGGATTCCTCGCCCAGGCTGTCGAGCCGTTGGGCGTCTTCGAAAGTGCCCAGGGTGACCGTGGCCAGGGCCTGGGTCTCGCCCCGGGTGAACAGGGCCGAACCGTGGGTCCTGGTCAGGAGGCCGACCTCGCTCGTGATCGGGCGGATGTCGTCGAAACCGCGACCGTCGGTCCGCAAACGCTTCTTGAGGACGAGCTCGCGGAAGAGCTTCTCTTCGAGCTTGTAGAAGATCTCCTTGGTCTGGAGCCTCTCCTCGATGTTCTCCTCGGGGATCTGGGCCAAGGCGGCCTCGCGGACCGCCTTGAGGGCGGCCTCGTTGGCCTTCTTGCCCTTGACCTGCATGGCCTCGAGGAGGGCGGGCCCGTGCTCGCGCTCGACCTGGGCCAGCTTCTCCGCGTCCACGGCCTTGGCCGCGAACTCGCGTTTCTTGATGCCGAGCCTGCCGAAGAGCTCCTTCTGGGCCCGGATGATCTGCTGGTTGGTCTCGTGGGCGAGGGCCAGGGCTTCGAGGACCTGCTCCTCGTCGACCTCCTTGGCCCCGGCCTCGATCATGATGATGCCGTCCTCGTTGCTGACGACGGTCATGTTGACGGGGCTGCGGTCGAGCTCGCCGTCGGTCGGATTGACGACATAACGTCCGTCGACGAGGCCGACCTTGACCGCGCCGAGGGGCGTGGTGAAGGGGATGTCGGAGAAGTAGAGGGCGGCCGAGGCGCCGATGACGCCGAGGGTGTCGGGCTCGTTCTCCAGGTCGGCCGAGAGGAGCAGGCCGACGATCTGGGTGTCGAAGAAGTAGCCCTCGGGGAAGAGCGGCCGGATGGGCCGGTCGATCAAGCGGGCGATGAGGATCTCCCGTTCCGAGGGCCGGCCCTCGCGCTTGAAGAAGCCGCCGGGGATCTTGCCCGCCGCATAGGTGTTCTCGCGATAATCGACGATGAGCGGCAGGAAATCCTTGCCTTCCTTGAGCTCCTTGCGGGAGGTCGCGGTCACCAGCATCATCGTGTCGCCGTAGCGGAGCAGGGCCGAGCCGTCGGCCTGCTTGGCGATCTTGCCGATGTCGATGGACAGGGTCCGCTTGTTGATCTCTAGACTGATAGTGTGGGACATGGGGGGTTCCTTTGGAGGCGGGGCCTACTTGCGCAGGCCGAGCTTCTGAATGAGCTTTTCGTAGCGGCTGACATCTTTGTTCTTGATGTACTCGAGGAGCCGCTTTCTCTGGCCGACCAGCTTCATCAGGCCGGCCCGGGAATGGTAGTCCTTCTTGTGGTCGCCGAAGTGTTTGACCAGCAGGTTGATCCGCTCGGTCAGCAAGGCGACCTGGATCTCAGGCGATCCCGAATCCGAGGGATGGGCCTGGTTCTCCTTGACGATCTTCGTCTTCTGTTCCTTGCTAATCACGCTTTTGTGTCTCCTGATATTTTTTCCGGCGTATTTTAACAGAATCCGGGCCCAATGTAAACACTTTCTTTGATTTGCGGGGGCGCGGGGGAGGGGAGGGCCGGGCGTCAGCCGCCCAGGACCTTCTTGCGGGCCTGAAGCTGGCGGGCGTACTTGGAGATGAGGCCGCCCTGCTTCTCCTTGCATTCGGCCAGTTCGGCCTCGATCTCGGCCAGGGTCAGGGTGTTCATCTTCTTCCGCTTCTTGGCGGTCTCGGCTTTTTCGTCGGCCATGGGTCGTTCCTTTCGGTCCCCGGACACTCGGACCGGGAAGGGCTACTTTACCAGAATCGGGCGTCCAAGGCAACCGGACCGGCCCGGCCGCGGTTTACTCGGGCGCCGGATTCGATTATCATGCGGGGGACATGAGACGCATCGACCGAAGGACGTTCATCCGGACGGCCCTGAGGACCGGCGCGCTGGCTTCGGCCGGCGGCGCGGGCCTGCTCCTCAGCGGCTGTTCCAAGGGCCCAGACCTCGACCTGCTCATCGCCGGAGGGACCGTTTATGACGGGACGGGCGGCCCTCCCTTCGCGGGCGACGTCGGAATCGCCGGCGGCGTCATCCGGGCCGTCGGGCGCCTCGGGCGCCGGAAGGCCGCGGCCGTCATCGACGCTTCGGGGCTGGCCGTCTCGCCGGGCTTCATCGACATCCACGACCACACGGCCGAGGGCCTTCTCGTCAACCCCAAGGCCGAGAGCGCCGTCCGCCAGGGCGTGACCACCCTTATCAGCGGCCAATGCGGCGATTCGCCCTTCCCGTTGACGGACGAGGCCTTCGAAAAGGCCCGGGCCTCTTTGGCGGCGGATTATGGGCTGGACCTGACCTGGAAGGACGCCGCCGGGTTCCTGGCCCGGATCGAAGCGGCCGGTTCGGCCGTCAACTACGCGACTTTCGTCGGGCACGGCAGCGTGCGGGCCGCGGCCATGGGCTTCCGGGACCGTCCCGCCTCGGCCGACGAACTCGAGCGCATGAAGACCTACGTCGCCGCGGCCATGTCCGGCGGGACCCTGGGGCTGTCATCGGGGCTCCAATACACGCCGGGTAGCTTTGCCCCGACCGAGGAGCTCATCGAGCTCTGCCGCGTCGCGGCCCGGAGCGGGGGCATCTACGCGACCCATATGCGAGACGAGGAAGCGGCCGTTCTCGATGCGGTTGACGAAGCCCTTCGTATAGCCAAAGAATCGCCTATCCGGCTTCAAATCTCGCACCTGAAGGTCGGCCGGGCGGCGAACTGGCCAAAGTTCCCCGCCCTTCTCGAACGCCTGGAAAGGGCCCGGGCTACGGGGGCCGATTTCCGATGTGACCGCTATCCCTATATCGCCTCGTCGACAAGCCTGAACCTGGTCTTCCCCCTCTGGGCGCGGGAAGGAACGACCGAGGACTTTCTCGGCCGCCTCCGCGACCCGGCGCTCCAGGACCGTCTCCGCGCGGAGATCAAGGCCAAGGAGACCGAGCTCGGCTCTTGGTCCAAAGTCCTCATCTCCTCGGTGGCCACCGAAGGGAATCGCGGTCTCGAGGGAATGAACGTCCTCGAGGCCTCGTCCAAGGGCGGCAAGGCCCCCTTTGAGTTCATGAAGGACCTTCTCATCGAAGAGACCGGCCGGGTGGGTATGATCATGTTCGCCATGAGCGAGGACCATCTCAAGGTCCTCCTGGCCCACCCGCTGGTCGGGGTCGGCTCGGACGGTTCGGCTGTCGCCCCGTACGGGCCCCTCGGAAAGGGAAAGCCTCATCCGCGTCTTTATGGAACGTTCCCCCGGGCCCTGGGCAAGTACGTCCGGGAGGAGAAGGTCTGCGCCCTCGAGGAAATGGTCCGTAAGATCACCTCCATGCCGGCCGACCATCTGGGGTTCGTCCGTCGCGGCCGGCTCAGGGCCGGCTGGGCCGCGGACGTTTGCGTCTTCGACCCGGCCCGCGTCGCCGACCGGGCCACCTTCGCCCTGCCCGCGGCCTATCCCGAAGGCATCGAACATGTGATCGTCAACGGTCAGGTCGTCGTCGACGGCGGAGAGCATACCGGTCGCCTGCCGGGCCGGGTCCTGAGGAAGAACGCGCGGGGGGAAACGGCTTGACCCGACACCGGTCCTGGCCGGTCCTTCTCGCTTTGGCTCTCTTACTGTCTTCTTCGGTAACGGCCGGCCGGCAGTCCGCGGCCCCCGGCGGCCCGGTCATTCGGCTGATCTACAGGGCCCTTCAGCCGGGCGAGCCGCTGCTCGTATATCTCGACGCGGCCGGGGCGGTCCGCTCGGCGGCCGTGACTTTTCTCGGGCGGACGGCCGAATTGCGGCCCGCTCCCGGCGGAACGGGGCCGTTCGCCCTCCTGGGCATAGACCTCCAGGCCAAGCCGGGCGACCACCCCCTGACCGTCAAGGTCCGGCGCGCGGACGGG
>Ga0316622_100003056_pt1 | contig 11824 bp, 13 predicted proteins | sample OWC_Aug_OW2_C1_D_FD_207646 | JGI IMG/M metagenome (GOLD analysis project Ga0316622, IMG submission 207646) | Wetland soil microbial communities from Old Woman Creek delta, Ohio, United States - OWC_Aug_OW2_C1_D5_C | ecosystem: Environmental > Terrestrial > Soil > Wetlands | place: USA: Ohio... | reverse complement strand
CTGTCCGCGCCGGATGATCTCGGCCTTGCTGAGCGAGATGAGCGGCGCGCGGATGCGCAGCCGCTCGCCCTCCTCCACTCCCGCGCGCGTGGCCAGGTTCGCCATCCGCTCGAACGCCTCGACGAACGCCGGGCGGCAGTCGGGATAGCCCGAGTAGTCCACGGCGTTCACGCCGATGAAGATATCGTGCGCGCCCAGCACTTCGCTCCACGCGAGCGCGAGCGCGAGGAACACGGTATTGCGCGCCGGCACGTAGGTCACGGGAATGCCGGTGGTCGGGGACTCCGGGACCGCGATGCCCGGATCCGTGAGCGCGGAGCCGCCGAACGCAGCGAGGTCGATGTTCATCACGCGGTGCTCGACCGCGCCGAGTGCCTGCGCCACGCGCGCGGCCGCCGCCAGCTCGGATTCGTGTCGCTGACCATAGGCAAAGCTCAGCGCGTGGCACGCAAAGCCTTCGGCCCTTGCCAGGGCGAGGCAGGTGGCCGAATCGAGCCCGCCCGACACCAGCGCCACCGCAGGTCGGCGAGATCTTCCGGCTGCAGCGGGGGCGGCGGGTGCGTTCATCGACCGGGCTCGTTGCCCCAGAGGACCTTGTGCAGCTGGATCTGCAGACGAACGTCGAGGCGATCGGCGAGGATCCACTCGGCCAGCTCGCGTGGCTCCAGCTGGCCCCAGCTCGGCGACAGCAGCACCTGGCACGGCAAGGGCGCACGGCTGCGCACCAGCTCACGCGCCCACTCGTAGTCGGCCCGCGAGCACACCACGATCTTCAGCTGGTCTTGCGGCTGCAGCACGTCGAGGTTGGCGAGCCGGTTGCGACCCGCCTCGCCCGAGCCCGGCGTCTTCAGGTCCACCACTCGGCTCACCCGGGCGTCCACCGGCGCGACGTCCATCGCCCCGCTCGTCTCGAGCGATACGGCGAACCCGGCGTCGCAGAGCGCCGTGAGCAGCTCGAGGCAGGACTTCTGCGCCAGCGGCTCGCCACCGGTGACGCACACGTGCCGCACACCACTGCCGCGCGCCACCTCGAGCAGCTCGGCGACCGTGCGCCAGTCGCCGCCGTAGAACGCGTACTGCGTGTCGCAATACGTGCAGCGCAGCGGGCAGCCGGTGAGGCGGATGAAGAGCGTCGGCCAGCCGACCGCGTCCGCCTCGCCCTGGATCGAGACGAAGGTTTCGGTGAGCTTGACGCGGCTCACCGCTTCTCGACGTCCATCCTCGCCAGCCGCTCGGCCGCGAGGCGGGCGGCTTCGGTGCCCGGATAGCCCTTCGTCACCTGCTCGAGCGTGGCGCGCGCGTTACGGAAGGCCTTGAGCTCGTACTGGCAGAAACCCACCTTCAGCAGCGCATCGCCGGACTTGCGCGAGTCGGGATGCTCGTTCAGAACGATCTGGAACGCCTTGAGCGCCGCCGTGTATTCCTTCTGCACGTAGTACGCTTCGCCGAGCCAGTAGGCCGCCCCGTCGGCGCGCGGCCCCTTGGGATACTTGGTGAGATAGAGCTGGAAGCCGCGCGCCGCGTCCGGGTATCGCCCCGCCTTGAGCGCCGCAAAGGCGTCGCCGTAGACGGCCGCTTCGTCGGCCTCGCGGATGGCATCTTCGGTGGGCGCCGTACCGTCGGCGGGTGTTGCACCCGCGGCTCCCGCGGCCCCCGCGGCGCCGTTCTCGAGCAGGAGCAGGCGGCGATCGAGATCCGCATAGAGGTCGCGCTGCTGCTGGCGCAGCAGCTCGAGTTCGTACTTCGCTTCCTCGATCTGGCCGCGCAGCGTCCGCAACTCCGAGCGCGCGGCCTCGATCTGCTGCTGCATGGGAACGAGGCCCGTGTTCGCCCGCTCCACCGTCGCGAGCCGCGCATCGAGTTCGTTGGCGCGCGCTTCGAGTTCCTTGTTGCTGGCCGTGGCGGCGTGGGCGAGCACGCCGGGCAGCAGCAGGGCAGACATCGCCGTCGCCAGCAGCGGGCGCAGGTTCATCGCTCGCTCACGGCGCGTAGACGAGTTCGACGCGGCGGTTCCGGGCATAGGCAGCGTCGTCCGAGCCTTCCACCGCGGGGCGCTCCTCGCCGTAACTCACGGTGACGACCTGCGCGTCGGCCACGCCCTGCAACTGCAGCGCGCGGCGCACGGTCTGCGCGCGGCGCTCCCCGAGCCCGATGTTGTACTCGCGCGAGCCGCGCTCGTCGGTGTGACCCTCGAGGCGCACCCGTGCGGTCGGGTACTTGACGAGGTAGGAGGCGTGCGCGGCCACGACCGGCACGAACTCCTGCCGGATCTCGCTGCTGTCGTAGTCGAAGTACACGACGCTCTTCTGCCTGAGGTCGGCGAGAGCCTGCTGCTGCGGCGTGAGCGCCGCGCCCGCCGCGCCTGCACCAGCGGCCGCGTCCCCCTCGAGGCCGCTGCTGGTCGCGGCCGCGCCCGCGTCGGCCCCGGCGCCGGCCGTTGTTGCATCCGGCTTGGTCTGGGTGGGCTTCTGGCAGGCTGCGAGGCCCAGTGCCAGGACCGCAATCGCGAGGACGTGCATCGGCTTCATCTGTGTCTGTCTCCTGTGGGGATCCCGTCGTCGAACGGGGGTGCCCGAAAAAACTGGGGCCTTGTACCACAACCGGCAGCGGTGTTCACCCGCGCGGCGGGAACGGCTGCCACGCCGGATCCCGCACGTCGCCCTGGTCCGAGCTCAGGCGCTGCTGGAACGAGCCGTCGGCCGAGACGATGGCGAGCGAACCGCGGCCCTTGTCGCGCGTCGCGTAGATCACCATCGCACCGTTCGGCGCGAAGCTCGGCGACTCGTCCTGGCGCGCGTCCGTGAGCACTCGCAGGTTGCGCGTGGCGAGTTCCATCACTCCGATGCGGTAACCGCCACGGTCGAGCGTGACGATCGCGAGTTCCTTGCCGTCGGGCGAGAGGCGTGGCCGCGCGTTGTAGGCGTTCGTGAACGTCACCCGCTCGGCCGTGCGGCCCGCGTCGAGCGCCACGCGATACACCTGTGCATTGCCTGCCCGGTCCGACGTGAAGTACAGGCTCCGACCATCCTTTGACCACTCCGGTTCCGTGTCGATGGCGTCGTCGTTCGTGACGCGGGTCAGCGTCTGGGTGGCGAGCTCGAGCGTGTAGAGGTCGAGGTTGCCGTCGCGCGAGAGGGTGAGCGCGAGCCGGCGACCGTCCGGCGACCAGGCCGGGGCGCCGTTGATGCCCGACCGCGCCGACACTCGCCGGCGCTCGCCCGACGCGAGCCGCTGCACGTAGATCGCCGAGGTCTTGCCCTCGAACGACACGTATGCGAGGTTCTGCCCGTCCGGCGACCACGCAGGCGACATGATCGGCTCGCGCGATTCGAGAATGGTGCGCGGGTTGTAGCCGTCGGCGTCCGCGACGACCAGCCGATAGCGCTGCGCGGGCGGCCTGCCGTCCACCGCGACGTAGGCGATGCGCGTCGAGAAGGCGCCCGGGATGCCCGTGAGGCGCTCGAACACCAGCTCTGCGATGCGGTGCGCCGTGGCCCGCAGGCCCCGCTCGCTCGAAGGCAGTCGCTGCGCGAGCAGCGAGGCGCCGGTGCGCACGTTGTGCAGTTCGAAGCTCACCGCAAGGCCCGAGCCGTCGGGCTCGACCCGGCCGACGACGATGAAGTCGGAGCGCAGCAATCGCCAGTCCTCGTAGCGGATCTCCGCACCGGAGGTTGGTCGCGAGGCCAGGTCGCGCCGCTCGAGCGGCGCGAAGCGGCCGCTCATGCGCAGGTCGTTCGCGATGACGGCCGCCACGTCCGTGGCCGCGCCCTCGGCCTGGCCACCGAACGGCACCACCGCGATCGGCACGGCGTCGCGCACGCCCTGGGTGATGTCGAGTCGGAGCTGGGCCTGGCTCGGCCCGGCGACGAGCAGCAGCGCCCCCGCCGCGAGCAGCAAGGCGGCACGTGGTCTCAGGGCTGCGCGGATCGACTGCATCGTTGGGCTACTCCGTGGGCTTGAACACGATCTCGAGGCGGCGCTCGAAGGCGCGCGGGTCGCGCGGCGCCGGCAGCGGGGAGGCCCGGTAGACGGCAGTCGTGATGGACTCGCGCACCGCCTGGTCGCCGTTGCAGGGGCCGAGCCTGACGTCCGTCACGGTGCCGCCCGGCGCCTGGCTCACGTATAGCGTGCACTGCAGGCCAGCGCGTGCCGACGGCGGGCGCATCCAGTTGCGCTCGATCGTCTGCACGAGCAGCGCGCGGTACTCGTCCATCACTCCCGAACGGGCCACCGCGGCGGCATCCTCCTCGGCAGCGAGCGCCCGCTGCAGTTCGGCTTCACGTTCGGAGCGCGCCTTTGCCTCGCGCTGCGCCTGCGCCTGTTCGTCGGCCTTGCGCTTCGCCTCGTCCGCCTGGGCCTTCCTGCGCGCCGCATCCTCGGCGGCTTGCTTGCGCTTCGCCTCGGCCTCCTCCGCGCGCCGCGCCTCAACCGCGGCTTTCTCCTGTGCGAGCCGGGCGTCGCGCTCCCGCGTGGCCCGCTCGGCGGCCTCGCGGCGCTCCCGGTCCGCCTGCGCGGCCCGCTCTGCCGCGGCCGCCTCCTCCGCCCGTCGCTCCGGCGCGGGCTCCTTGACGGGCTCCGGGGGCTTCACCTGTTCGGCGGCCGGCGGCGGCTCGGTGACCGGCGGCGTGCTGCGTTGCTGCGCAATGGGCCTCGACACCGCCGGCGGCGCATCCACCACGTAGCCTTCGATCGCGAGCTCGACAGGCGGCTGGGACGAGGTCCAGCGCAGGGCGACGCCCGCGAGTACGACGAGCAGCGCCAGGTGCAGCCCCGCCGAGCCCGCCAGGGGCCTCAGGTGTTCTTGCAGGAACCCCGGCATCCCTCAGCGCGTCCCGCTCTTGCGCGGCGACGACGCCGGTGATTCCGTGGCGAACCCCACCTTCTGTGCCCCGGCCTGCTGCAGCAAGACCATGCCCTCCACCACGCGTCCGTACTCGACCGCCCTGTCAGCCTTGACCAGCACGGGGCGCGCAGGTTCCCTGCGCAGCACGGCCGAGACCAGTTCCAGCACGCGATCGGGCCCGAGCGACGCCTGCGGATCGCCGATGTTGAGGTACATGCCCCCTCCGGCATCGACGCTGAGCACGAGCGGATCGACGTCGGCCGGCATCGGCTCCGCCGCGGCCTTGGGCAGGTCCACCTTGATGCCCTGGCTCAGCATCGGCGCCGTCACCATGAAGATGATGAGCAGCACCAGCATCACGTCGATGTAGGGCACGACGTTGATCTCGCCCATCAGCCGCCGCCCGCGGTTGCGCGTGCTCGCTGCCATCGCTCAGCCCTGCACCCCGGCGTGGCGCTGCAGGATGGTCGAGAACTCCTCCATGAACGCGTCGTAGCGCAGTTCGAGCCTCCCGACCTGGTCGGCGTATCGGTTGTAGGCGATGACCGCGGGGATCGCTGCAAAGAGGCCCATCGCGGTGGCGATCAGCGCCTCGGCGATGCCGGGCGCGACCATCGCGAGCGTCGCCTGCTGCACGTTCCCGAGCCCCTGGAACGCGCTCATGATGCCCCACACCGTGCCGAACAGGCCGACGTAAGGGCTGGTCGAGCCGATCGTGGCGAGCGTCGCGAGGTTCTGCTCGAGGCGGTCGGTCTCGCGCAGCTGCGCCACGCGCATCGCGCGCCGGCTGCCCTCGAGCAACTGTGCGCCGGCGATGCCGGCCTGTTTCCTGAGCCGCGAGAACTCGCGGAACCCGGCGACGAACACGCCCACCATGCCCGTGGGTGACCCGGACTCGAGCGACTTGTAGAGCGCAGCCAGGTCGCCTCCGGACCAGAACTGCTCCTCGAAGCGGTCCGCCGCGAGCCGCTCGGCCGCGAGCAGCTGCTGCTTGCGGAAGATGATCGCCCAGGAGACGACCGAGGCGCCGACCAGCAGCGCCATCACCAGCTGCACGATCAGGCTCGCCTGCAGGATCAGCTCGAGGGCGGAGTGGTCACCGATCATGCATGGTCCTCAGGCGTCGAACAGGCCCAGCGTGCCGCCGGCGCTCTCGATCGCGGGCGGCGTGAGGCCGAAATGGAGATAGGCGCTGCGCGTCGCCACGCGGCCGCGCGCCGTGCGCATGAGGTAGCCCTGCTGGATCAGGAAGGGCTCGATCACGTCCTCGATCGTGCCGCGCTCCTCGCCGAGCGCTGCGGCGAGGCTGTCCACACCGACCGGCCCGCCGTCGAATTTCTCGATGACGGTCAGCATCAGGCGGCGGTCCATCGGGTCGAATCCCTGCGGGTCCACGTCGAGCAGCTCCAGAGCCGCCAGGGCGACCGGCTCCGTGATGCGGCCGTCGGCCTTGACTTCGGCGTAGTCGCGCACCCGGCGCAGCAGGCGATTGGCGATACGCGGCGTGCCGCGGGAACGCTCGGCGATGCGGGCGGCGCCCGCCGTGTCCGTCGGCACGCCGAGGATGCGCGACGAGCGTTCGACGATGCGCTGCAGGTCCTCGTGGCCGTAGAACTCGAGCCGCTGCACGATGCCGAAGCGGTCGCGCAGGGGCGAGGTGAGGAGCCCCGCGCGGGTGGTCGCCCCCACCAGCGTGAACGGCGGCAGGTCGATCTTGATGGAACGCGCGCCGGGACCCTCGCCGATCATGATGTCGAGCTGGAAGTCCTCCATGGCCGGGTAGAGGATCTCCTCCACCACCGGGCTCAGGCGGTGGATCTCGTCGACGAACAGGATCTCGTTCGCCTGCAGGTTGGTGAGCAGCGCCGCGAGGTCGCCCGGGCGCTCGAGCACGGGGCCCGAGGTCTGCTTGAACCCGGCGCCGAGCTCGTTCGCGATGACGTGCGCCAGCGTGGTCTTGCCGAGCCCCGGCGGGCCGAAGATGAGCACGTGGTCGAGCGCGTCGCGGCGCTGGCGGGCCGCGGTGATGAAGATCTCCATCTGCGCCTTCACGGCGGGCTGGCCGATGTAGTCGGCGAGCGTCTTCGGCCGCACGGCGCGGTCGTACGCCTCGTCGTCGCGCTGGTTGCCCGCGGAGATGACCCGGTCCTGCTCGATCATTCAACGCACCCGCGTCATGAGGCCGCCGCGCGCAACGCGTGGCGGATGAGTTCCTCGGTGGCGGTCACCGAGGGGTCCACCTTCTGCAGCAGCCGCGTCACCTCGGGGGGCTTGTAGCCAAGCGCCACGAGCGCGGCGAACGCCTCGGCCTGGGCACTGGCGCCGCTGCCCGGCGCCGTGCCGGCGCCCGGCACGAACACCGGGCCGGCGAGGCCCTTCAGGCGGTCGCGCATCTCGATCACGAGGCGCTCGGCGGTCTTGCGCCCGATGCCCGGCACCCGCACGAGCGACGCCACGTCCTGTGCCTCGACGCAGCGGTGGAACTCGTCGACCGTCACGCCCGACAGGATGGCCAGCGCCAGGCGCGGACCGACGCCCGACACCTTGATCAGCTCGCGGAACAGGCTGCGCTCGCGCTCCGTGCCGAAGCCGAACAGCACGTGGGCGTCCTCGCGGACCACGAGGTGGGTGTGCAACTGCACCTCGGCGCCGACACCGGGCAGGCCGTAGAACGTGGACATGGGCGCCTCGAGCTCGTAGCCCACGCCCCCCACGTCCACGACGAGCTGGGGCGGGTGCCGGGCAGTGAGCCGTCCCCGCAGGAATCCGATCATGCGCGTATCCCGGCGGCGCCGACCGCGACACGCATCTCGCGCGTGTAGGCGTGGCACAGCGCGACGCCGATCGCATCCGCCGCGTCCGCGCCCAGGTCACCCTGCAGCCTGAGCAGCGTCCTCACCATCAACTGTACCTGTTCCTTCTGCGCCCCGCCCTGCCCCACGATCGCGAGCTTCACCTCGCGCGGCGCGTACTCGAAGACTTCCGGGTCGCCCGAGAAGACCGCGCAGAGCGCGGCGCCGCGCGCCTGCCCGAGCTTGAGCGCGCTGTCGGCATTGCGGTGCATGAACACGCGCTCGATGGCCACTTCGCGCGGCGCGTGCTCCCGCATCAGGCTGAGCACGCCTTCGTAGATCTGGCGCAGCCGCGGCGGGAACTCCGCGCCGCTCGTACGGATCGCGCCGCTCGCCACGTAGCGTGCGTCGCCGTCCACCCAGTCGATGATGCCGAATCCGGTCGCCTGCGAGCCGGGATCCAGGCCGAGGATGCGCACGGAACCGCCGCGCGTCGTCGTCGGCCGTGGCGTGAGCGCCCAGCGCCGGCCACTGCGATTCAGCCTGGGCAAGCACTCACCCCGCGGGATCTGAGGAAACGTCGCGCTATCATACCCGACGCCGTGAAGCACGCCGAGATCGACATCGAACGCCAGTCCCCGCAGCTTCGGGCCGCCGTGGCGTTCCTGCACGGCGCCGCGCCGCCGGAGACCATCGAGCGCGCCCTGGAGCTCGCCGGCGTACTTGCCGGGCTGCAGGCCGACGACGAGCTGCTGCTCGCCGGGCTGCTGGTGCCTTGCGTCGGTGCGTGCGCAGCGCAGGACGCGCGCCTGCCCGAGGTGTTCGGCGAGCCGGCCGTGCGCCTGGCGCACGAGCTCGAACGCGTGGCCGACAGCGGTATCCCGGCGGGCTGGAACCCGGGCGAAGCGCTCAAGCCCGTGCAGGCCGAGGGACTGCGAAAGCTCCTGCTGTCGCTCGCCTCCGACGTGCGACTGGTGCTGTTGCGCCTCGCGGTGCAGCTCGTGCGCCTGCGCCACCTCAAGGATGCCACCGCCGAGGAACGGCAGCGCGCGGCGCTCGAGACGCGCGAGATCTATGCGCCGCTCGCGAGCCGCCTCGGCATCTGGCACATCAAGTGGGAGCTCGAGGACCTCGCGTTCCGCTTCAGCCAGCCGGAGGAGTACAAGCGCATCGCCGGCTGGCTGCGCTCGAAGCGCGCGGAGCGCGAGCACTACATCGAGGACGTGCGCCGCGAGCTCGCGCGCGAGCTCGCCAGGGCCGGCGTGGCGGCCGAGATCACCGGCCGCCCGAAACACATCTACAGCATCTGGCGCAAGATGCAGCGCAAGCGGCTCGCCTTCGAGCAGGTGATGGACGTGCTCGCGGTGCGCGTGCAGGTCGAGAGCATCGCCGACTGCTACGCGGCGCTCGGCATCGTGCACGGCCTGTGGCCCTATATCCCCGGCGAGTTCGACGACTACATCGCCACGCCGAAGGAGAACAACTACCGCTCGCTGCACACTGCGGTCATCGGCCCGGGCCGGCTGCCGCTCGAGGTGCAGATCCGCACGCGCGAGATGCACGAGCACGCCGAGCTCGGCGTGGCGGCCCACTGGCAGTACAAGGAGGGACGCAAGTCCGAGGCGAGCTTCCAGCAGAAGATCAACTGGCTGCGCCAGCTGCTCGAGCCCTCTGCCCGCTCCGGCGCCGAGCCCGACCTGCTCGACGGGCTGCAGGCCGAGATCTTCGAGGACCGCGTCTACGCGCTCAGCCCGCGCGGCGAGGTCGTGGACCTGCCACGGGGCGCGACGCCGCTCGACTTCGCTTACCACGTGCACACCAGCCTCGGGCATCGCTGCCGCGGCGCGCGCGTCAATGGGCGCATGGTGCCGCTCGATCACAAGCTCGCGAACGGCGACTCGGTCGAGATCATCACCGGCAAGCAGCCGAACCCGAGCCGCGACTGGCTGGTTCCGGCGCTCGGCTACCTCGCCTCCCAGCGCAACCGTGCGAAGGTGCGCAGCTTCTTCCGCAAGCTCGACGTGGGCCAGAACCGCGAGCAGGGCCGCGCGATGCTCGAGCGCGAGCTCGACCGGCTCGGCGTGCGCGCCCCGCCGCTGCCCGAGATCCTCGCTGAACTCGGCCTGCCAAACCTCGACGCCCTCTACGTCGGCCTCGGCGAGGGAGAGTTGACGCTCGCGCAGGTGGCAGGGGCCGTCCACCGCCGCCTGAAGGAGCACGAGCCGCCGAGGCCCCGCGCATTCAAGCCGACGACGGCCGGCCAGCCGGGCGGCATGGTCATCGACGGCGTGGGCGACCTGATGAGTTCCTTCGCAAAGTGCTGCCGGCCCGTGCCCCCTGAGGCGATCGCGGGCTACATCACGCTTGGCCGCGGGGTGAGCATCCACCGCGCCGACTGCTCCAACCTGCTGCGGCTGCGCGACACCCAGCCGCAGCGCGTGCTGGCCGTGGACTGGGGCCGGCCCGCCCCCGAGAGAACGTTCCCGGCAGCGATGGTCATTCACGCGTTCGACCGCAAGGGACTTGCGCGCGACGTCTCCGGAGTGCTCGCCGACGAGCACATCAGCATCGCTGCCATGAACGTCACCACCAACCCGTCGGAGAACACCGCGCAGGTCGATCTCACCGTCACGGTGCATGGCCTCGACGAGTTGAGCCGGCTGCTCAGCCGCTTTTCGCGCCTGCCGAACGTGATCAGCGCGCGGCGACGGCGCTGAAGGAGTGCGAGCCGTGGCCAGGTGGATGCGTATTGCGGTGCTGCTCTTGGTGGTCCTGGTGGCGGTCGACTGGTGGTCGTCGCCCGCGCCGCCGGACACGACCCCGGCCGGCGAAGCACCCGCCGCAGCCACCGGCGCGGCGCGCTACCCGTCGTTCCTGCCGCCCGAGGCCATCGCCACGATCGAGGCGATCGAACGGGGCGGCCCGTTTCCCTACGATCGCGACGGCACGGTATTCCAGAACCGTGAGCGACGCCTGCCCGACCAGCCGCGCGGTTACTACCGCGAATTCACGGTGCAGACGCCCGGCTCGAGCGACCGCGGCGCGAGGCGCATCGTCGCCGGCGGGTGGCCGCCGGCGGTGTACTACTACACCGACGACCATTACCGCTCGTTCCGCCGGGTGGAGATCGGCCGATGAACACACGCGACACGACGTCGCCGGCAGGCGCGACGGACCCCGTGCAGGTCATGCCATTCGGGCCCGAAACGGCGGCGACGCTCTGCAACCTGGCGGCGTCGCTGGGCCTCGACGCCGTCCGCATCGATCTCTCCGGGTGCAGCGACAAGGCCGGGTTCCTCGAGCGCACGTCCGCGACACTCGGGTTCCCTGCCTGGTTCGGCGGGAACTGGGACGCCTTCTTCGATTGCCTCGCCGATCTCGGCTGGCGGAGCGGCGAGGGACACGTGCTGGTCTTCGAGCATGCCGGCGACATGCGCCGGCACGCCCCCGAGGCGCTCGACACGGCGATCGCGATCCTGCGCGACGCCGCGGCCGCCTGGCGCGAGCGGGGCCGGCCGTTCCGGGCCTTCGTCGCCGCCTGATCCTGCCCCGCGTTCAGCGGTTCGGGACGTCGATCGCGCGCTTGTCGGCGCCGAGCGCCGCCTCGTGCAGCGCCTCGCTCAGCGTCGGGTGGGCGTGGATCGTACGCTGGAGGTCCTCGGCGCTCGCCGAGTACTCGAGCGCCAGCACCGCCTCGGCGATCAGTTCGCCCGCCATGGGCCCGATGATGTGCACTCCCAGGATCTCGTCGTCGTCCCGGGCGGCGATCAGCTTCGCGAAGCCCGCCGTCGCTTCCATCGCGCGCGCGCGGCCGCTCGCCATGAACGGGAAGCTTCCCACCTTGTAGGCGCGGCCGGTCTTCTTGACCTCTTCCTCCGTGAGGCCCACCCAGGCAATCTCCGGCGCCGTGTAGATCACCGAGGGGATCGCCTTGTAGTTGACCTCCGAGACGAGACCGGCGATGAGGTCGCCCACCATGACACCCTCTTCCTTGCCCTTGTGGGCCAGCATCGGGCCGCGCACCACGTCACCCACCGCCCAGACGTTCGCGGCGGCGGTGCGGCATTCGTGGTCCACCTGGATGAAGCCGCGCTCATCGAGTTCGACGCCCGTGCCCTCGCCCAGCAGTCCCCCGGTGAAGGGCCGGCGGCCGATGGCGACCACCACCTTGTCCACCGTGACGGTCTGC
>Ga0316622_100003055_pt1 | contig 11825 bp, 5 predicted proteins | sample OWC_Aug_OW2_C1_D_FD_207646 | JGI IMG/M metagenome (GOLD analysis project Ga0316622, IMG submission 207646) | Wetland soil microbial communities from Old Woman Creek delta, Ohio, United States - OWC_Aug_OW2_C1_D5_C | ecosystem: Environmental > Terrestrial > Soil > Wetlands | place: USA: Ohio... | reverse complement strand
CTCCGATCGAGATCTTCGAGTCTCTCCCTCAGCGCTTGCAGGGTTTCTCGGATCTCGCGCAGGCGGTGGTCCTCCTCGAGCGCGCGCGCGAGGCGCAGCGATTCCGCCTTCTCGCGATAGGCGTCCGCGAGCTTGCGCAGCCGCTCCTGCTCGCCGGCCAGTTCCGCCTCCCGCCGGGCCAGTTGCTCCGTCGCGCGCGCTAGGCTCGCGCGGTGCCCGTCGATGCTGGCCAGCAGCTCCTCGGCCCGCACCGCTTCCGTCGAGAGGAACGCGCGCGCACGGGCGAGCGTCGCTTCGGGCCAGCGCTCGCGCCGCGCGAGCTCGAAGGCGTGCGAACGGCCCGGCAGGCCGACGCGGAGGCGGAAGGTCGGCCGGAGGGTCTGCGGATCGTGCTCGACGGCCGCGTTCTCGAGCCCCTCGGTTTCCGCGGCGAAGGTCTTGAACGAGCCGTGATGCGTGCTCACGACGCAGAGGACCCCGCGCCGGCCCATCTCCACCAGCAGCGCCCGTCCCAGCGCCGCGCCCTCCTCGGGATCTGTGCCGGCACCCAGCTCGTCGATCAGGACCAGCGTCCGGCGCGTGGCCGAAGCGAGCATCGCCTCCATGTTGCGCAAGCGGGCTCCGTACGTGCTGAGATCCGAGTCGAGCGACTGCTCGTCGCCGATATCGACCAGCGCCTCGTCGATCCAGGGGATCACCGTGCCCTCGCGGGCGGGCACGAAGAGCCCGGCGAGCGCCATCGCGGTGAGCAGCCCGACCGTCTTTAAGACGACCGTCTTGCCCCCCATGTTCGGACCGCTGACGACGATGCCCCGCACGGCCCCTTCGAGGGTGAGATCGAGCGGGACGGTGCGCTCGCCGAGAGCGAGGTGCAGCAGCGGGTGGCGGCCTTGGACGATCCGCAGCCGGTCGGCCGCCTCGTCGATCTCCGGCAAGACCGCGCGCAGGTCGCGGGCGAGCCGGGCGCGGGCGTCGACCTCGTCGAGCCGCGCGAGCGCCTCCACCGCTTCGCCGAGAACGCCCGCGCGCTCCCGCACCCAAGCGGTGAGCTCGAGCAGGATGCGGCGCGTTTCCTGGCGCTCGTCGGCCTCGAGCTCGGCCAGGTTGTTGTTGAGATCGATCACCTCGAGCGGCTCGAGGTAGACCGTGCGGCCGGTCGCGGAGCGGTCGTGCACGATGCCCTTCACGCGCCGCCGCTCGGCCGCACCCACGCTCAGCACGTAACGCCCGCCGCGCAGGGTCACGATCGAGTCCTCGCCCTCGCGCACCTGGCGGCCCAGTTCCTCGAGCCGCGCGCTCGCCTCGCGCTGCAGGCGCAGGCGATCGCGACGCAGGCGACGCAGCTCGGGACTTGCCGCGTCGCTTAGCTCGCCCGACGGCTCGAAGCTGCACGCAACGCGCTCCTCGAATTCCGGAGCCGTGAAGAGGCGCGCGGCGAGACGCGCGAGACGGGGCCGCGAGGCAAGCGCGGCGGGAGTGGCAAAGAAGCGCCCGCACTCGCGCGACACGGACAGCAGGCGGGCGAGATCGAGGAAGTCCAGCGCCTCGAGCGCGGCCCCTGCGACGCGCGCGCGGGCGACGGCTGGACGCAGGTCGGGGACCCCGATCCTCGGCCAGCCGGGCTGGGATTGCAACTCGAGCGCCTCGGCGACGGTCGCGAGCGATTCGCGCACCTCGGCGAGCTCGCCGCCCGGGACGAGCGCGGCCGCGCGCTCGCGCCCGGGAACGGACGACGCGCGGGCGACGAGCAGGTCACGGATGCGGTGGAATTCGAGAGCCTGCAGGGTATGCCGATTCACCCGCTCCTCCGGAACCGGAATGCGTGCGCCCGGGCGCGGACGCGAACCGGAAGGCCCCGTGGCAGCGGTTGGAAGAGGAAAGCGGCGAGCCGGGAGTCCGCCCTCTACCTGCTTCGGCTGCGAGTGACCGCCTTGCGGCGGGCCGCATTCTCCTTGCGCTTGCGCCGCTCGCTCGGCTTCTCAAAGTGCTGGTGCTTGCGCAGATCGGAGAGGATGCCGGCCTTCTCGCACTTCTTCTTGAAGCGGCGGAGAGCGCTTTCGAAGGACTCTCCATCCTTGACCCGAACTCCGGGCATCGAACGATCGCCCCCTTCCTGATGGATTCTGGTGGACCCGATGCGGACGTACAAGATTGCCCGCCGGGCGGAAGCCCGACGAGCCATTTGAAATCCATGCTATGCGAATGCCGGGGGGCGCGTCAATCGCCTTCTGTGCCGGTTCGAGGGCGGCTCCGCCCGACCGACCGGTCCGCGAAACGCGGAGAAGCCGATCGAACCGCCAGGCATCGAGGTGCAAGACCTCCCCCGCCGATCCCCGGTTCCGGCCGGCCGGCCCGGGGCCGCCCCGCGAACGGTCCTGTTGCAGTGAGAGAGAGCAGTGCAACGGGATCTCTCCCGGCAGGATGCATGCCACCTTCCGCGCGAATGCGGCCGCGCGAATCGGGTCGTTGTGAGGCTGTTCGCAAGCCGCTGGCGCAAAGCTCGTTGTGCAGGCGCACCGGCTCCAGGCGGAAGTCGCCGTCTTCCCGCGCCGCGGACTCGAGCGGCGTCCGCCTTCCACGGAAATCCGGGAAGGGGCACGGATTCCCGTCGGCCCTGACGGTTCCCGCCCGCAGCGCGCGCGTCACGCCGGAGATTGAACCCGCCTCCCGGTTTGCCTATGGTCGCCCCTTGCGCGCGCGGTCGCGTCGCCTGACGCTTGCCGCCCGGCGCAGGCGACGGAGGATGGAATGGCATCAGCGGACCTCGGCCAACCGGAGCGGGCGGGCATCCGTGCGACGCTCGCCGCAGTCGTCGCCTTGATGGCCCTCTCCGCGCTGCCGGCGGCGAGTCGCGCTTCCCTCGAAATCGAATCCCTGATCGTCGGCGCTTCCGCCATCCGCTTCCACGATGAACGGCTGCGATCCCTCTACGGCGAGGCGCTCGGGCCCATGATCGCGCTGCGCGCGCGCGCCCCGCTCGGGCTCGCTCCCGCGCTCGCGGTTCAAGCGGTCTGGAAGAGCCGCGAGGGCAGCGAGGCGGGACTTGATGCGGCGGCGCGAACCGACATGCTCTTCGTCCCGATCACCCTGCGCCTGCCCTTCGAGACGACCTTCGGCGGCCGCGTGGCGATCGGCGCGGGGCCGCAGGTCGGTTGGGCGTACGTGCGCGAAGACTGGGAGTCGCGATTGCCGGAGGCGGACATCCGCGCGAGCGGAAGGGGCACGGGCGGCTGGCTGGGCGCGGGCTTGCTCGGGCAGGTGTGGCTGAAGATCGGTGGCGCCGGCGCGATCGGCATCGCGGCGGACTGGATGTGGGCCGCGGCCGAGCGCTCGACCGCGCGGGGCAACCTCGAGAGGGAGACATCGATGAAGGCGGGCTGGAGCGCGCTGCGCGTGGAATGGAGGGCGCCATGGCCCGCCCGGCCGTGAGCCGCCGCCGCGCGGCGGCCGCCCGATGCGTCGCGCTCTTCGCCGCCGCCTCCTGCGCCCTGATCCTCGCGGGCGGCGCCTCGAGGCCGGCCGCGGGCGAACTGCCGGGAAGGGATTGGACGCGGCGGATCGACCGCCGCTGCGTGCTGCTGCTCGAGCGCGAAACGGTCGCCTGCGCCGGCGAGCCGGCCGGCCCGACATCCTTCTCCCTCCCCGACCTGCGCCCGGTCGGATTCGCCTTCGATTCCCTGCTCTGGACGCGGGGGCGGATCCGGCTGCTCCTCGACGCGGGCCCCGCTCGTACGGATGCAGCCGCGCTGCGCGATGCCTGCGCCCGCGCCGTCCCTTCGCTCGACTGGGAAGGAGACGTCGGCTGCTGGGGGCAGGCGACGCTCGATCTCGCCGATCTGCCCGTGCTCGGCGAGGTGGAGGAACTGTTCTTCGCCCTCCTGCCTCCTCACGGCGTCCCCATGGACGCGCGTTCACCGGAGACCGCGGGCGAGTCACCGCTCGCCGACGAGGTGCTCTCCGAAGGCGCGGCCGAGATCGGCGCGCCGAGCTACGTGGACAAAGGGGTCACCGGCGAAGGGATCGGCGTGGGCGTCCTCGATCTCGGGTTCGCGGACCTCTCCGCGGTCTGGGGCAGCGAAATCCCGGCGGACACGAAGACGCGCTCGTTCTATCAAAGTCCCGAGGGCGAGGGAGACCTGGAAGGCGGGGGCGATCCCCACGGCACGGCCTGCGCCGAGATCGTGCACGACGTCGCGCCTGGCGCCCGTCTGTACCTGGTGAACGTCTACACTCTCGTCGACCTCGCGGCCGCGGTCGATTGGCTTGCCCAGCAAGGCGTGTCGGTCATCTCTCATTCGGTCGGCTGGTTCTTCGGACCCGGCGATGGGACCGGATCGGTCTGCGACATCGCCCGCTCGGCCTCCGAGCGCGGCATCCTGTGGGTGAACGCCGCGGGGAATCAGGCGGACACGTACTGGCAGGGCGACTTCCGCGACGCCGACGGCGACGGGTGGGCCGAGATCGCCGGCGACGACGAGGGCTTCTCGTACGCCCCCGGTGCGGGCGGCAGCAGCTTCTCCTTCGTCCTCACCTGGGATCGTTGGCCCCACTCCCCCGACCTCTCCTTCGCAATCGACTTGTGGGAGGATGGGCAGCCGCTGTTCTCGAGCGAGCAGGACTACGGGGAGTCCTGGCCCTACGCCTATCAGGACCTGGGCGTCCTGCAGATCGACCCGGACGCTGCCTACGAAGTGCGCCTGCGAAAGACGCGCGGCACCGGCGAGGCCCGCTTGCGTCTCTTCCGCCTGGACGGGCAGCCCATCGGAGAGCATGCGATCGAGAGCGGGAGCCTCGTCATCCCCGCCGATGCTCCCGAGGTGCTGACCATTGGCGCCTACCGCGCGGGCGAAGGATTCCTGGAGAGCTTCAGCTCCCGCGGTCCCACTCAGGCGGGCCTCGCGAAGCCCGAGTTGTGCGCGCCGGACGGCGTGCACACGGCGACCTTCGGCCTCTTCGGCGGCACCTCGGCCGCATGCCCGCACGCGGCCGGGGCCGCCGCGCTCCTGCTCGACGCCGCCCCGCCAGGCGGCTTCTTCGACTTCCACTGGACCGTCGACGAACTGCGCCGGCTCTTTCGTTGGGGAGCCGCGCCCGACGCCTTCGAGCCTGACGCGTGCGCTTGGGGCCTCCTGCGACTGCCTCGGTCCGCCGAACCCGGGCTGCCGGGAGCCGCCGCCAGGGGAACGCTCGCGGTCGCGTCGCCCGCCCGCCCGCCGCTGCGCGCGAGCTTCGTGCCTTCGACGACCGGCGCGCATCTCGCCCGCATCCAGGATCCGGAGGGCCGGGTCCTCGCCCAGTTCCGTCTCCCGGATGCCGTGCCCGGCCATCCGGTCGACATCGTCTGGCCGCACGATGCCGCGGACCTCTCGACCGGCTGGTACTGGCTCACGGTCCGTGGGCCGGGTGGACAGGCCTCCCGGCGCGTCCTCCTCTTGCGGTGAAGCGTCCGCCCGACGCCCTGCCGGCCGCCGCGGGGCAGGCGAGCGAACCGCGTTCGGCGCCTCCGAACCGGCGATGTGGCGGTTGACCCTCGCCCCGGCGAGTGGCTACAGTGCCCGATTCCGCCGGCCCGAAATCCGCGCGGCCGGCACCCGGGAAGGAGGCGAGATGGAGCGGTTGATCGAGAGCCTGCGCAAGGCTCGTACGGTCCTGCTCGCGACGCATCAGGCGCCCGACGGCGACGGCTTGGGATGCCAGCTCGCGCTCCAGGTCGTCCTCGAATCGCTCGGCGCGCACGCCCGGGCCTTCATCGAGGGCCCGTTCCCTGCCAAGCTGCGCTTCCTGCCGGGTGCCGAGCGCATCGAGGACTGGCAACAGGTTCCCCAGGCCGATCGCCCGCGCCTGCTCTCCGAGTTCGACCTCGCCCTCGTGCTCGACACCTACGATTGGTCGATGGCCGGCTCGCTCGGCGAAGCCCTGCGCGGCGCTCCCCTACCGACTCTCTTTCTCGACCACCATCCCGCCGGCGCCAAGACCGAGCGGCCGGAGCTCTTCTCCGATCCGCGCGCCTCCTCGACGGGCGAGTTGTGCTGGGGCCTCGTCCGGCGCCTCACCCCCCACGTGCCCGCCGCCGCCGCGACCTGCCTGTACGCGGCCATCGCCTACGATACGAATTCCTTCAAGTACCTGCGCGGGCAAGCGAGCGCGCATCGTGCGGCGGCGGAACTGATCGAGGCGGGGGCGGATGCCGAGGCGGTCTACCGGCACCTGTTCGCCTCCCGCTCGCCCCTGCGCGTCGGGCAGCTCGCGCGGCTGATCGAGGAGATGCACCAGGCCGACGAAGGACGGATCGCCTGGCTCGTCCTGCCCCGCCAGCCGCGGGTGAGCGATCTCACGCGCGAGGAGCTGCGCGACCTCGTCACCTTCATGGTCGAGATGGAAGGCGTGGAGGTGGCGTTCACCCTCCAGGAGGAGGCGGACGGAACGGTGAAGCTCAGCCTCCGCTCGATGGGCCGGGTGCCCGTCAACGGTGTCGCCCGCCGCCTGGGCGGCGGCGGCCACTCCTGCGCGGCGGCCGCGCAATGGTCGTCGACGCCGGCGGAAGCCGAGCGGCTCGTCCTCGATCTCATCCGCGAAGCCGCGCTGGCCGCCTCGCCGCCGGGCTGCGGTCCGTCCCCCGCGCATCCCGCTTAAGCGCGACCGCTTCGCTACGTCTGTCGATCGGAATCCCGCAGCCGCCGCAGCGCTTCGCCCACTACCTCGCTCGGCACGGGCAAGGTGCGCAGGGCCGGAGGCCGGCGCAGCCACCAGAGGTAGTTGGTCGCTGTGCCGATCTCGCGCCGCGGCAGGGGAATCATGGCGGCGGGACGCGGCCAGGCGTCCGCCGGCGCGCGAGCGGGCAGGTCCGTGAAACCCAGCCGCCGCGCCGCAGCCGCGAATTCGAGGTGGGCACGTTCGCGCGCTTCGCGCAGGATCATCTGCACGCGGCTCTTCACGTGCACCTCGCTGTCGCCCGAGGTCTCCACCGAGACGAAGAGCGCCTCCGGATGATCGGCGAGGACCTTCACCTGCACGCCGTCGCTCTGGGTGCTGGGCATGCAGCCGAAGGGCTTGATCGAGATCACCATGTGCGCCTTGCGGCGGCGGACGGCATCGATCGTCTTCGCCACCTCGAGGAAGGCCTCCCCGCCGGTGATGCGCGTGTTGTAGTAGTCATGCGCGTAGCGCGCCAGGGTGTCGATCGAGGCGAGCGGCTCGGTGCGGAAGCCGACCGCCGCGCGATAGGTGTTGTAGACCGAGTTGAACAGGATCTCGCCGAGGCGCAGGCGCAGCTCGAGGAGCCCCGAGTGGGACTCGCGCCCCTCTTGCGGCAGCCCGCGCCGGTCGCGGCTGCGCTGAATGCGCGTCCAGAGCAGGTACTCGATCCACGTCCCGATCGGTTCGACGAGCACCTCGGCGCCTTCGGACTCGAGCCACCGCGCCAGGTGGTAGCTGCCGTCGCCCTCGGTCGTCTGGGCCCAGAATTCCCCCGTGATCTTCACCTTCGGTTTCACGCGCAGGTAGTCGACGGGCACCTCGTCGAGCCGGCGCCGCAAGCGCCGCAGCGCCGGGACGGGACTCTCCCGATCGCGGAAGGCCCAGTAGATCCAGCGGCGTCCCTCCTCCAACGCCGCATCCACCGCGCCGGGCTCGCACTCGTAAGGCCGGAGCGCGTGGCCCAGCTCGTTCAGGATGTCGCCCACCATGAGCGCGCGCACGAGGGCGAGGAGGAAAGGCCGCCCGAGCGCGTCCGCGTCGCTCCGCTGCGCCTGCGTCAGACCCTCGGCCTGCTGCACGACGAGGAGGCGAAAACCGGGAAAGCCCGCCTGCGCGAGCGAGCGGCGGAACTCGGCCTCGTACATTCCGAAGCGGCACGGCCCGCACGACCCCGCGGTGAGGTAGACGAAGCGCTCCTCGATGGCGGGCACGCCCGCCTGCCTCAAGCGGAACAGGTACTTGATCAGGTTGCCGATCGTGTAGTAGGCGGGGTTGCACATCCCGCGGTTGCCGTACTCGCGGCCGATGGCCAGCGCCTCGTTGTCGGGCACCGGCAAGCCTTTCACGCGATACCCGAGCCCTTCCCACGCACCCTCGACCAACCGCTCGTGCGAGTCGGTGAGACCGCCGAAGAGGATCGTCGCGCCCCGCGGGTCGCGGGGAGGCGGCGGCTCCGGCAGCCGGAAGTGTTCGATCCCTGCGGTCACCGCGGTTCCACCCTCGCCGTGCGGGTCCCGGTCCCGTCCGGGGCCTCTTCCTTCCTGCAGTCGATCCGGCTGCGCGTCAAGCAACTTCGGACCGGGCCGCCGGGGCCCGGTCCGGGGAAAGCTCAGCGAACGAGAACCTCGTCGCGGGCACCTCTCTCCCGCCTTCCGGCGCCCGCGGATTCCTCGCGCCGGAACAGGCGCCGCCTCTCGTACTCCCTCAGCGAGTAGTCGATCGTCTCGACCCGCAGGCGGATCGCTCCGCTCGGCCGGTTCTCGTCGATGTCGTGGAAGGTGAAGTACGGCGTCCCCGAGGCGCTCAGGATCGCCTCGACCGTCGCCAGGATCGGCGCGTCGTGGCCGCAGCGGAAACTGCTCAAGTCCAGGGCGACCAGGTTGGGGTGGCGGGCGACGACCTTGGCCGCCCAGAGTTTCTGATTGGAGTTGGCGCTGTAGGAGTTCTTCCAGACGTCGGAGATGTCGAAGAAGCCGCGCATGCCCCCACGGGCGATCTCCGCGCCGAAGAGCCGGTCGAGGAACCGCTCGTCGCGCGGCAGCGAGCCGGCGGTCAGGATCGGGTAGCCGCGGTGGTTCAAGTCGCGCAGGATGCCGTGGTTCAGACCCGGATCGTCGTGATAGGGCCGTCCGAGGGCGACGATACCCACACGGCGCTCCGCCTCCAGACGCTGGATCTCCTCCATGGCGCGCTCGCGCAGCCGCTGAAGGGCGTGCTCCAACGCGAAGGCGCCATGCGCCATGGCCGCGCGGTTCTCGGCCGCCCCCACGCCGAGAAGCTCTCCCCAGAAGGCGCGCATCTGGCGCTCGAAGAGCCTCGGCTCTCCCATGTGAAAGACCGGGTCGAGGTAGCGCATCCCGCGGCGGGAGAAGAAGTCCTCCTCCCGCAGGAAGGCGGCCTTCACCACTTCGGGGGTCGCCTGCGAAGTCGGGCAAACCCAGGCGTCCACGACCGGATGGATCTGCGCGGGGAGATTGACGAGGATCGGAAAGAACACCCAGTCGGCGCGCCGCGGCTCGACGAGATCGTGGACCTGCGCCAGCGCCACCTTCGACGGATAGCACGTGTCGATCGCTCCGCGCTTGGAGCCGCGGCGGAAGAGGCGTTCGGTCGTCGGCCGGGAGATGACGATCTGCTCGGGCCGAAGTCCCAGTGCTCGCAGATAGCCGATGAAGTACGGAGCGACCTGGTAGAGGTTGAGCGCGCGCGGCAGTCCCAGCCGCACACTCCCGCGCCGCTCGACGGACCACGCGCCTCGCAGGCGCAGCCATCCGCGCGCTGCGCCGCCCGCGGCGCGCGGCCCACCCTTGTTTCCGTTGCCGCCGGCGCCGTTCCCCCCACCTCCGTTGCCGCCGGCGCCGCGCCCGCCGTGGTTGCCGCCGTTGCCACCGCCGTTCCCGCCGACAGCGCGGACTTCGCCTCCGCCGTCGCCGCCGTTGCCACCCTTCGCTGCCCGCTCGTGCGCGCCGCCACCGTGGAGCGCGGACTCCTGCGCCCCGGACCCCGCGCCGAGGAGAAGCGGAGTGCGCGAGAAGGCAATCCTCGCCGCTTCGGCGGCGAAATCGGGCGCCGCGCGCCGCCCCACAATGAGCCCCGGCTCAGTCTCGGAGGACGCGGCGCCGGCGGCCACCCCCGGATGCCCCGGGGCGCCCGACGGCGCTGCCGGGCCCTCGGCCAGCTTGCGGCCCACCTCGCACGGTGCGACGACGAAGCGGCGGAAGGCGCCGTCCTCGCCGCGCGCCTCCAGGACGAGACGTGCGCAGCGGTTCGGGCAGCCGGGACAGCGCTCGGCCGGCTCGTCGCTTTCGCGCACTTCGAGAGCGGCCGCGGCCGCGATCCCGGGAAAGCGCGAGGGCCGCTCCCACAGCCGGCGGCCGAGAATCTCGAGCGCGACTCCGATCGCGCCCGCCTCGCCCGTGTGCGGGTGCACGCGCACGTCGGCAGCGGGCACGCGAGCGCGAATGAAGTCCAACTCGGCTTTGACCGCGGCCAGATTGCGCTGCGTGCCGCCTTGCAGGATGAAGACCCGTCCCAGACGGGCGAGATTCGGCTCGCCGACGACGTAGAGCCAGACGTTCTTCGGGAGGACCCGCGCGAGGCCCGCGAGAATCTCCTCGGGCTGCCAGCCGAGTTGCTGGAAATTGACGATGTCGGCCTCGAGGAAGACGGCGCAGCCGAAGTGGAACTCCGGGACGCGCGTCGCGCGGAAGGCCCGCTCGGCGAACTCCTCGAGCGGAATCTCGAACCGCGCGGCAGTGCTCTGCAGAAAGTATCCGTTGCCCGCCGAACACTGGCTGTTCAGGCGGAAGTCGCGCACGCGCCCCTCGCGCAGGACGAGCACCTTGATGTCCTGGCCACCCACGTCGACGATCACTTCCGCGTCGGGGCAGACCGCGAGCGCGCTGCGCGCGTGGGCGACCGTCTCGACGAGGATCAAGTCCGCGCCGAGGAGGGTCCCGAGCAGGTCCTTCGCGTATCCGGTCACGCCGAAGCCGCGCACGGCGAGCTGCACGCCCGCGCGCGCCACCTCCTCTCCCAACTCGGTCAGGACCGCCTGGGCGTCGCGCAGCGGATCGCCGCCCGACAGGCGGTAGGCCTTGGCCAGCACCCCGCCGTCCATGTCCAGCGCGACCGCCTTGGTGGACGTCGATCCGGCATCGAGTCCGAGAACGACCTCGCGGCGGCCTCCCGCCGGCCCGAAGCCCCGGGGGCGCGAAGGGCGGGCGAGCGCGCGCACCTCCTCCAACTCCGCCGCTCCCGCGACGAGCGGCGCAAGCCCCTGCTCGGCGGCCCTCGAGCCGAGGAACGCTTCGAGGGCCGCGAGCCCGTCGGCCGCGTTCGCCCGCTCTCCGGCGCCTTCGGGATCCCGCCCGGCGAAAACGCACCCGAGCGCGGCGAAGAAGCACGCCTCCTCGGGCACCCGAACGGCCTCGCCCGCGGGAAGCGGAATGCCCCGCTCCTCCCAAAGAGCGCCCAGCTCCCGGCGCCAGGCGTCGACGAGACCGGGCAGGAACGCGTGAGGGCCGCCCAACAGCAGCACCGGCGGCCGCAGCGTCGCGCCGCGGGCCAGCACGCTCAGGTTCTGCTGCACGATCGCCTCGAAGAGCGCGTGGATCAGCTCCTCGGACGGCACACCCTGCTTCTGCAGCCCGTTCACGTCCGTCTCCGCGAAGACGCCGCAGCGGGCCGCCACCCGGTGGAGCGAGGCGCGGGAGGCGCGGACCGCGCTCAGACGCTCGCCCGTCAGGCCGAGCTTGGCCGCGATGCGGTCGATCACCGACCCGGTGCCCCCGGCACACTTGTCGTTCATGCTGAAGAGCTTGCGCCGGCGTCCCGTCCGCGCGTCCTCCTGCCAGAGGATGATCTTCGCGTCCTGGCCCCCCAGGTCGACGATCGCGGCCGCGTCAGGATGAAGCCTTTCCGTCGCTTCCGCGACCGCGTTCACTTCCTGCACGAAGCTGGCGCGCGCGGCATCGGCGAGCAGGCGGCCGCCGTTGCCGGTGAAGTAGAGCCGGGATCCCACGAGCGCGCCCGGCCGCTCCTGTTCGAGCTCCTGCAACAGGCGCACGACCGCGGCGGCCTGGCGGGTCCCGTGGCGCCGGTAGGCCCGCCAGAGGCACGGCCGGTCC
>Ga0316622_100003054_pt1 | contig 11826 bp, 3 predicted proteins | sample OWC_Aug_OW2_C1_D_FD_207646 | JGI IMG/M metagenome (GOLD analysis project Ga0316622, IMG submission 207646) | Wetland soil microbial communities from Old Woman Creek delta, Ohio, United States - OWC_Aug_OW2_C1_D5_C | ecosystem: Environmental > Terrestrial > Soil > Wetlands | place: USA: Ohio... | reverse complement strand
TCTCGGCCAGGGGGCAAGGCTGCAGCACAACGCAACCTGGACCTGCCGCTGGCGCACGACCCAGGACGGGCTCACCCTGGCGGCCCTCCAGCCCGAGGGAATCGAGCTCGTGGCCCTCGCCGATCACCCGGCGGGGATGTATGCAGACGTCACCGCGTCGCTCCTCGAGCAGGCCCCGGCGGTCCGCGAGCAACTGGCCGTGGCCCTCGACGAATGGCGCCTGCGCATCCCCGCCTCGCTCGAGCCCGGCTCGCTCGGCCACCACGGCATCGCGCTGGGCGACGTGAACGCGGACGGGCTGGAGGACCTGTACCTGTGCCAGCCCGGCGGCCTGCCCAACCGGCTCCTGCTGCACCAGCCCGACGGGACGGTCCGCGACGTGTCGGCGCAGGCGGGCGTCGACTGGCTGGACTACTCCTCGAGCGCGCTGCTGCTCGAGCTCGACCAGGACGGAGACGTCGACCTCCTGGTATCGACCGGCACCGCGCTGGTCTTCCACTCCAACGACGGTGCCGGACACTTCCAGGAGCGCCTGCGCCTGCCGCGCTCGCTGGCGACCTCGCTGGCGGCGGCGGACTTCGACCTCGACGGCGACCTGGACGTGTACGTTTGCTCGTACCTGTCGCCCTACGAGAAGGACGGCCTGCCTGTCCCCTACCACGACGCCGAGAACGGCGAGGCCAACGTGCTCTTGCGCAACGACGGCGAGTGGAGCTTCGTCGACGCCACGGCCGAGGTCGGCCTGGACCAGAACAACCGCCGTTTCAGCTTCGCCGCCGCCTGGGAGGACTACGACAACGACGGCGACCAGGACTTGTACGTGGCCAACGACTTCGGCCGCAACAACCTCTACCGCAACGACGGCGGCCGCTTCCGCGACGTCGCGCCCGAGCTGGGGGCCGAGGACATCTCGGCCGGCATGGGCGTGAGCTGGGGCGACGCCGATGGCGACGGCTGGATGGACCTGTATGTGACCAACATGTACACGCCGGCGGCCTGCCGACTCACCGCGCGCGGCGGCTTCCGCCCCGGCGCCCCGACCTCCGAAGGGGATTACCGCGACCATGCCATGGGCAACTCGCTGCTCCTCAGCCGCCAGGCGCGCGAGTTCTCCGACGTGGCCGAGGCCAGCGGGACCGGCATGGGCCGCTGGGGCTGGGGCGCACTGTTCCTCGACCTCGACGACGACGGACGCCTCGACCTGTTCGCGCCCAATGGCTTCTCGACCGGCGAGCGCCGCGAGGACCTCGACAGCTTCTTCTGGCGCCAGGTGGTGCTCCAGTCCCCTCAGCGCTCGGGAGAGTCGAGCGACGCCTACGCGCAGGGCTGGCGCGCGGTCAACCGGCTGGTGCGCCAAGGCTGGTCGTGGAACGGCAACGAGCGCAACGTCGCCTACTTGAACGTCGGCCAGGCGCGCTTCGTCGATGTCTCGAGCGCCACCGGCCTGGACCTGCCCGATGACGCCCGCGCCAGCGCGCGTGCGGACTGGGACGCCGACGGCGACGAGGACCTGATCGTGACCAACCGCACGGCGCCGATGTTCCGGCTGCTCGCCCACCAGGGCAGCGGCTCCGCGCGCTGGATCGCCTTCGCCCTGCGCGGCACGCGCTGCAACACCGCGGCCGTCGGCGCGCGCGTCACCATCGAGACGCGCTCGGGCCGGCGCTTCCTGGCCACGCTGCGTTGCGGCGAGGGCTACCTGGCGCAGTCCTCGTCCCGGCTGCGCTTCGCCCTGGGCGCCGAGGAGATCGAGCGGGTCGTCGTGCGTTGGCCGGCGGGCGACAGCGAGGATTTCGGGCGCCCGACAGCCGGGGCCGCCTACCTGCTGGTGCAAGGCTCCGGCCGCGCCGATCCACTTCCGGCGCCCGGGCCCAGCTCGCGCCTCGTTCCGGGCGCGCTAGCCGCCGCTGGTTCCACGGGCAGCGCGCGCACCGTGCTCGCCGCCCCCCTGCCCTTGCCGAGCCTCGCTCTGGAAACCATCGACGGGCAGCCGGCATCCCTGCTCGGGATCGACATGCAGGGGCCGAGCGGTACGGGCCGCCCGCTCTTGCTGGTGCTCTGGGGCAGCACCTGGCCCACGACCTGCGCTGCACTGGAGGCGCTCGGCTCAGCCGCCGAGACGCTCAGCGCGGCTGGCCTCCAGGTGCTCGCCCTGAGCGTCGACCAGGGTCTTCAGCGCGAACGGGCACGCACGACGTTGCGAGACATGGGTTGGTCTCTCGCGGCAGGCTTCGCCAGCGAGGAGGCGATCCAGGTCTTCGAGATCGTGCAGGGGACCCTGCACGACAGCGCGCGCAGCCTGGCAGTTCCGGCCGCCTTCCTGGTCGACCCCGGCGGCATGCTGATCGCCACCTACCAGGGACAGCTCGATCCCCAGCAAGTGCGCGCCGACCTCGGCCTGATCGAGCTCGCCCCCGACGCCCGCCGCGACGCCGCCGTGCCGTTCCGCGGGCGCTGGATCACGCCACCCCAAGGAACGCTCGACGGACAGGTCGCTGCTCGCCTGGCCGCCCACGGCCTGGAGCGCGCCGCGGCCGAATACAGCCTGGCCCGCGTCGAGACACGCCCGTTCAGCGCGTCCGGCTTCCAGGTCGAGGTGGCCCTCGCGCGCCTGCGCCAGGGCCAGCTCGACGAGGCGATCCGCCTGTTCCGGCAGGCCCTGGAGCTCGATCCAGGCCACCTGGGCGCTGCCCGCGGCCTGGGGCTGGCCCTGCACCAGAAGGGAGAGCTCCGCTCAGCGATCCAGGCCTACCGCAGCGCGCTCGCGCTCGAGCCCGCTGACGCACAGACGCGCCTCAACCTGGGCCGGGCGTTGCTGGCACTGGGCGAAGTCGAAGCAGCGCGCAACGAGCTGCGCGCCCTGCGCAACCTGCGCAGCGAGCTGGCCGACGCCCTCGAGCAGAGCATCCGGCTGGCGGAGCAGGGCCGCTGAGCCGGCGCCCCGCGCAGCCCGCACCGGGCGCTGCGCTGCGGCACGAACGCCCGGTGTCTGGATCAGTGCTTGCGCTTGAACGACGCGGGGACGATGCGCACATCGCCTCCGGCCTGCTCGGCCGCAACGTCCTCCAGCAGGGCCTGCACCGCAGCTCGCAGCTGAAGGTCCTCGCCGCCGGGCGGATTCCACAGTGCGACGTCAGGCTCGCAACCATTCAGCTCCATGTCCTCGCCGGTGGTGACCAGGAACCAGCCGCGCGTGGGCATGCGCACGGAGCTGCCGTCGAGCAGCCGCGCGCTGCCGGTGCTGATCACTCCGCCTGCAGTGCGCATCCCGACCAGACGGCCGCGCCCGAGCTGCTTGACGGCGTGCGCCAGGATCTCCGCGTTGGAGAAAGAGTACTCGTTGCACATCAGCACGATCGGCTTGGTCCAGGAGGCGTAGATCTTGCGGTCCTGTGGGTAGCCCTCGCCGCTGCCGCGCGAGCGCGTGATGGCGTGCTCGGGCTGGGTCAGCATGGTCAGCACGTGGTCGGCGGTGCTGCCGCCGCCGTTGAAGCGCAGGTCGATGACCAGACCCTGCTTGCCGTGGCCCGCGTCGTAGAAATCCTGCTCCATCTGGCGCAGGCTGCCCTCGTCCATGCCGCGGATGTGCAGGTAGCCGAGCCTGCCCTCGGAGAGCTGGTCGACGGCGCGGCGCGTGTTCTCGACCCACTCGTCGTACAGGAGGCCCTGGACCGAACGCGTCGGCCGCACGCGCACCTTGCGCTCGAGGCCCTCGCGATCGGCTACGCTGAGCTCCAGCTCGCGCTCCTCGTCCAGGGTCAGGATCCGGTCGAGGTCCGTCTGCGGGCTGACCGGAGCGCCGTCGATCGCCAGCAGGACCTCGCCCGCCAGCACGCGCGAGCGCTCCTGGTGGCAAGGGCTACCGGGGATGACGCTCTCGACCCGCAGGCCCGGCCCCTGATCGCGCAGGTCGAAGCGCAGCCCGAGGTGGAAGGTCGTCGGCGTCCAGTCGTTCTGCGCCTCCGGCCCCGGCAGCGGCTCGCTGCCGCCGCGGTGCCCCATGTGCGAGGCGTTGAGCTCGCCCAGCATCATGTTCATCAGCTCGGAGAACTCCTCCGCGCCCAGGCACTGTGCCGCCACCGGCCGGTACTTGGCCCGGATCGCATCCCAGTCGCGGTTGTTGAGGTTCTCGTCGTAGAAGCGGTCGCGCATCGCGCGCCAGCCCTGGTCGAACGAGATCTGCCGCACCGCACTCCAGTCGCGCACGCGCCGCACGCTGAACGCGAAGCTCTCGACCTCGCCGCGCGCGTCCATGGCCGCCGGCGTCGCGCCGCCGCCGCCCCCGCCGCCGCCGCGGCGGCCGAAGGGAACCGGCCCGCGCGGCGCCGACTCGTCGCCCGACGACGGGCGCGAGCTGCCGACGATCTCCTTGGTCTGCTTGAGCCAGCGGGCGCTGCCCAGGCCCGACGCGGCCAGCCGCTTGGGAGCGCCGACTTCGGGGAACTCGACGGTGTAGAAGCCGCGCTGGCCGTCGACCGTGGCCGAGAAGGCGAGCTTCTTGCCGTCCGGCGACCACAGAAGCCCACCCTCGCGTGACTCGGCGATCGAGATGCGGTGCAGGCGGTCGCGGATGCCCTCGAAGTCGATCTTGACCTCGACCGGCTGCTCCTCCTTCTTCTCCTCGGGCTCGTCCTGGCCCTCCTCCGCAGCCGCCTTGGGCTCGTCGCCTCCGGCCGGCTCGCGGGGTGCCGAGGCCGGCACGGCACGGCCGCCGCCCCCGCCCCCTCGGCGTCCGCCCAAGCCGCCGCGGCTGCCCCTGGCGCCCGCGCCCGGTTCGTCGGGCTCGGCGCCCGCCGCGCCCGGCTCGCCGCGCTGGCGGCCCGGGCTCTTCTTCATCGCCTCCAGGGCCTCCTCGAGCTTGCGGTCGCGCTCGGTCTGCTCCTCCTCCTCGCGCGTAAGGTTGACGTAGTAGATGTCGCTCTCCTCGCCGTCTCGGCGGCTGACGAAGGCGATGCGCACGCCGTCACCCGACCAGCAGGGCTCCCCGTCGCTGTCGGGGTGGCGCGAGAGGTTGAAGGGCTCGCGCGTGCCATCCAGGGGCACGACCCAGACATCGGGGTTGTAGTCGGAGTCCTCGGTCGAATAGACCATCCACTTGCCGTCGGGCGACCAGTCGAAGGAGGGCGGCGTCCAGCTCTGGACCACGCGCCGGTGATCCGCCCCGTCCTGGTCCATGACGAAGACGTCCGTGCCCTTGACGTAGGCGACGTGCTTGCCGGTCGGGCTGGCCTTGAGGTCGCGCTCCACCTCCCGGTCGTCGGTCACCTGCCGCAGGCTGAACTCCCGCGCCAGCCACCAGATGTTGTCCTCCTGCGAGTGGGTCGCTTCCCAGATGTCCACCTCGCCGGAGACATCGGAGACGAAGAACAGGCGCTTGCCGTCGCTCGAGAAGACCACGCTGGACTCCGCGTGCGGCGTCTCCGTCACGCGCACCGGCTCGCGCAGGACGCGGTCCATGACCCAGACGTCCTCGCCCGAGATGAAGGCGATCTGCTTGCCGTCGTCGGTGAAGGCCACGTCTTCGGCGCTGGTCTCGGTGCTGCGCTCCTCGGCGCTGGCGATCTCGTCCCCGCTCTCTTCCAGTGCGAGCTGGGTCACGGCCCCGCTCTCCACGTCGAGCCGCTGCAGGTCGAAGCGCCGCCGGAACAGCAAGGTCCTGCCGTCTGCCGACAGGCTGGCGAAGGCCACGCCGTCGTCGCTGTGGTCGGCCGCGCCGATGTTCGTGACACGGCGCACTTCGCCCCCCGCCAGCGCACGGTAGTACACGTCGAACGTGCCGTCCGGGTCGCTGACGTAGTAGTAGCCCAGGCCGTCGGGCGCCCACATGGGGTCCATGTGGGACACGTTCTGGAAGCGCGGCCGATCCTGGTCCAGCCGCGTCATGCTGGGCGGCGTCTGGGCCAGGTCGGCCAGCCACAGCTGCAGCGCCATCGAGCCGCTGTAGCCCTTGCGGTTCCACTCGGCGCGACCGCGGGTGAACAGCAGCTTGGTCCCGTCCGGCGACAGCGTGGCGTCGTTGAAGCCCGCGTCGAACAGCATGCGCTTGGGCACCTCACCGGCGAGGTCGCGCACGAACAGCCGGTTGGACTCTGAGCCCGTCCAGCCGCGGTCGGTGCTCTCGGCCACCAGCAGGCCCTGACCGTCGCCGGTGAAGCCCAGCAAGCTCTTGCGGTTGGAGTCGTAGGTGACCTGTCGCGCCTCTCCCCCGGTGACCGCCACTAGGTGGATCTGGCTGCCACCGCTGCGATCGCTGACGAATGCGATCTCGCTCCCGTCGGGGCTGAAGAACGGCTGCGAGTCCTGCGCCGGGTGGATCGTGATGCGCGTTGCCACGCCTCCTTGGGCCGGCGCCGTCAAGATGTCGTTGCGCCAACTGAAGGCGATCAGCGTCCCATCGGGCGAGATGCGGGGCTGCCGTGGCAGGCGGATCTGGCGCTCCTGCGCTGTGACCGACGTGACCAGCACGAGCAGGGAGAGAAGCGGGAGGAGTCTCATGTCGTGACCTAGCTACAAGGGGGGATCGCGGCTGGCCTTCGTGGCACGCGCGGCCACGTCGGTCCGACGCAAGGCCTGCAGTCTAACGGGCCTTGCCCGAGCGTGGCCGGACCTGTCTGCTCCAAGGAATGCGCATCTGACTCCTCCCCGCCCCTCCTGCTCGCGCTGCACGGGCCACCGCCTTACCCCACCTGAACATCGACACGGTCTGTGTCGCGCGGGGGAGCAGAGCCTCCCGGGGTCGCGTTGCCGGCGTGAGGGCCAGGAAGAGCGGCGTTGGACCAGCAGTCCTCGGTCCCTGGGACTAGCGCTCAGCTCCAGGGGATCGGCTGGACGGCCTGGCGGCCACTTCCAGCAATCCCCCTCTGCTCAGCGCGGGGTGACGCCCGCAACCCAAGCAGGAAAGCTGCCCCGCGCTGAGTTCCTGCTGGCGGCGAGGCGGACACTGTCCCGCCTCGGCCCGCCGCAAGCTGCACTCCCCGCCTCGCCGCCTGACGGCCGGCGCGGCGCCTGCGGCGCCGGATCTGCTGTTCCTACTCGGCGCACGGCGCTTGCCCATCCCGAACAGGTTGCTCGGCGCAGCTCTGCGCTGCGCTCTCCGCGCTGTGCGGCTCCTCCCCGGCTCGCGGAGTCAGAGCCAGTCCAGGGAAGATGCCCCTGCTAGCCATCGCGGCGTGGTCGTCGTCCGCCGAAGCGCCGCGCGTCGGGCGAGGGGCCGCTGGGCCCGCCGCGTTCGAAGGCCGGCAGGCGTAGGAGCTCGGGGTCGAGTGAGTCCAGGGCCGCCTGCAGGGTGGCGAGGCGCTCGGTGTCGCCGGCTTCGCTCAGGCGGGCGCGCAGGGTGTAGGCGCTCGTCACGGCCGACAGGTTGAGCCCGTCGAGCGTGGCGGCCGAGCGCGGGCTGCGCTCGAAGGCCGCCAGCAGGTCGTCGAGCGTCGCGGCCAGGTCGCCGGCCTCGAGCGCAAGCCGCGCCCGACCGGCCAGCGCCAGCGCGATGTAATGGTCGCACGACTCGCTCGCCAGCGGGTTCTGGTCGATGCTCTTCTCGTAGTGCGCGATGGCGCGCTCATAGGCGGCGCGCGCCTCGGAGTCCTTGCTCGCGCGGCGGTGGTACTCGGCTGCAACCAAGGAGGTGTAGCCGGCGTACCATTCGAGGTTGGGGGCTGCGTTCTCGCCCTGCAGCATGGCTTCGTAGGCCGCCTCCATGCCTTCGACGCCGCGCTCGCGCAGGAGCCGCGCGCGCAGGCGGTCGTGCAGCGTCCACGACTCCGGGAAGCGCTTCAGGCCCTCGTCGAGGGCGCTCGCGGCCGGGCCGTAGGCTCCCAGCGCGCTGAGGAAGTCGTAGTGCGCCGCGACCAAGGCTTCGCTGCCGAGCGGATGGCGCGCCAGCACGGAGTAGGAGGAGTGCACGTCCGCGAGCCATTCCTTGGGCCAGGGCTGCTTGTCGCGGATGGCCTTGGAGATCGCGTCGCGGCGCGCCTCGGCGAAGAGCGCCAGGACGGCCATGGCGTTCCAGCTCTCGGCTCCCGGCGGCAGGTCCTTCATCGCCGCCTCGGCCCGGGCGTAGGCCTCCCTGACGTCCTTGAGATAGTAGGCGGAGAGCCCCACCGCGGCATTCACGCGCCAGCCGGTCGCGCCGAGCTTCTCGGCCTCCAGAGCACAGCGCCGAGCGTCCTCGAGCAGGAGCTGGTTGTATTGCGGCACGCCCTCGCGGCCGGGTGCTCCGTTGGTGTTGCGCATGCGCGAGGTCTCCGGGTCGACCGCCAGCGCCAGGAACGAATCGGCCAGGTCGAGCTGCGCGGCGGCATCCTGGGGTCGCGAGCGGGCGGCGTCGGCCTGGTACTCGATGCGCGCCCCCAGCGCGCGCCACTCGGCCGCGGCCTGCGCCGTGTCGAGCTTGCCCAGCGAGCGCGTCCAGCGCTCCTGGTCCAGCGCCAGCGAGCGCCCGCCCAGGCTCTGGAACACGGCCGCCAGCCGGCTGGCGCGCGGCCAGGTCTCGCCCAGGCGCAGGAGCGCCGCGATCAGGGCCTCGCGCTCAGCGGACTCCATCGGCGTGCGCAGGACCTCGACGATCAAATCGATCGCCTTCTCGGAGTCCGATTGCGCCAGGGACTGTCGCGCCAGGCGCGCGAGCTCGACGTCGAAGCCGAAGAGCGCCAGGCGCAGGAGCTCGACCTGGTCCACGTCGCGGTGCACCATGGCCGACTCGATCAGCCGGCGGCGCACGCTGCGGTCTCCCTGGGCGAAGGCCTTCTCCACGGCCACGCGGTCGACGACGTCGCGGCTCGCCACGCGCTCTTCCAGGGGCCGGTCGGTGCCTGCCGCCGGCAGCGGCTGCTCCTTGCGGTTGGCGATACCCTCGCGGATCGCGCTGAACACCGAGTCAGTGTCCCAGGCGTAGTAGACGTCGTAGGTCTCGGAGCGGTCGAGCTCGACCATGATGTGGCGCGGGGCCACGCGCTGTCCGTCGAAGAACTGCTCGAACAGGGTCGGCTCGACGGCGATGTGCTCGCCGCAGGTCACGCTGCCAAAGCGCGGGCAGAGGATGCGCTGCCCCTCCTCGTCGTAGTCGGCCGGGGTGTGGCGGTAGACCGAGGCGATGACGCACACGTAGGGCTCGTACAGCCCGGCCGTCTCGGGCCTGCGGTAGCGCACGCCGGCGTAGTGCTCGCTGGCGATCTCGCCGTCCATGTTGACGCAGATCAGGATCGGCTTGCGCGTCTGACGCGAGACCTCGACCGCGTCCTCGAAGGTGCGCTGCCAGGTGATCAGGCAGGGCTTCTTCCAGTCCTCGGCCGTCGGGGCGAACCACATCGCCTCTCGGTCGACGCTCGAGCCCTGGGCGCCGGGACCGCCCTGCGCGTCGCCCTGCAGCGGCTGACCACTCCGCGACGGCTGTCCGGACTGCGCGGCGGAGCCCGCAGCGGGCGGCGGATCTCCCTGCGCGGCGGCGAGGGTCGCCAGCATGGCGCAGACGAGGGACGCAGCGGGTATGCGCGAGACAAACAGGTTGCGCAGGTTGCGCGCCATGGTCGGATCCGTGGGGGTCAGGAGAGAGCGGACGGAGAGGTGCGGGAGCCTGCCGGGAGGCAGCCTATCGGGCCCCTTGCGGGCCAACAAGACGAGCACCGGTCGGCCGTCCGGGGTCCTTCCGCGGCCGGTCTCGCCGCAGGCCCCGGGCAGGGCGAGCTGCATTCAACCTGCGGCTCCGGAGGGGGTTCTTGCGTGAGAGCAGCGTGGGCGCGCGACAGATGCCTGTGACTCCGCAATCGGGACTTGCTAGCAGTTCGCTTGGATGGTCAGCAACCGTCGAGCCGGCAAGCTGGGCAATCCGGACCGAACCTGGTTGCGGACCTCGCCGGCTCGACAAGCCCGGCTGGGGCGGGAAGGATAGCCCGCCGCGTGTGGCGTATGGGGACCTCGGCCGGAGCGGGACAGCCGTGATCGCAGCCTGCGTGCTCGCCCTATCGACGGTGCTCGGCGCGGGCCCGGCGCCTTCGGTCACCAGCGGCGTCACCGGCCTGCTGCATACCCTTGGTGAGCAGCCGCCCGCGGCACAGGAAGCTCCCCGGGCGACGGGCGAGCCCAACGCCTTCATCGAGGTCTGCGCGGCACGCGAGGTTGTCTGGCTGCACGAGCCGGTGCCGGTCACGTTGCGCTTCGGCTTCGAGCGCGAGTTCCTCGAGCGGCAGGTGATCCAGCCCTTCCAGCGCCAGCTCGACGTCCCCGCCCAGTTGCATGCCAGCTGGAGCGGGGGGACGGCGTGCGCGCGGCTACTCTCCGCCGCAGCTGCTGTCGAGCCGACCTCAGCCGCCTACGCGACCTTCGTGCTGGAGGACGACATCGCCCGCGCGCGCCGGGCGGACGACCAGCTGCGCTCAGGGCGCACCTTCGCGGTCTTCGAGCACGAGCGCATGCTCCTGCCCACCTGCGCAGGCGAGCTCACGCTCGCCCCCGCCCATCTGCGCTTCGCCTATGCGACGCGCTTCCGCAACGACGCCTTCGGTGAACGCACACCCGAGGATCGGCGCGACGAGATCGTCACCGGACAAGCGCTCGTGCTGAAGGTGCAAGCGCTGCCGGAGGCGGGCCGGCCGGCGGATTTCACCGGAGCGGTGGGCCGCTTCAGGGTCCACTCGGAGGCCGCTCCGCGTGAGCTCGTCCTGGGCGAGAGCCTCAAGTTGGTCGTCGCGATCGAGGGCGAGGGCGACCTGGAGCACTTCGGCGCCCCGCGCCTTGAGCCGCTCGACGGACTGCGCCAGCAGGGCTGGGTCGAGCAGCTGCGCCCCGGTGCGCGTCGCATCACCTACGACCTCGCCGCCGTCTCAGAGCTCGCCCGGGAGATCCCGGCCATCCGCTGGTCGTTCTTCGACCCGGGTCCGCCGGCCGGCTACCGCACCGTGGCCACGCAGCCGATCCCGATCACTGTCCGTGCGCCGGCCGCAAGGCCTCGGGCCATTTCAGGCGCCAAGGCCGAGCCCGCTGCTCCCGAGCGCGGGAGGACCCCGGACGGCGGCCGGATCGCCCCGCTGCTGCTCGGTGCGCTGGGAGGCGCTGCACTGCTGCTCCTGCTCGGTGCCGTCGCCGTGTTGCGCTCCCGCCGGCGCAAGGCCCGGCTGCTGGTCTCCCCAGCGACCGATCCCGTCCGCGCGCGGGCCGCGGCTGAGCAGGTCCGCGCGCGCGCGGCGGCACCGGGCGTGGACCTGGCGCAGGCCTTGGCCGAGTTCCTGGCTGCCCGGCTGGCCTGCCCGGTGCCGGCCGTGATCGCGCCCGACCTGCCCTCGCGCCTGACGGCGGCCGGCATTCCCCGGGAGGAGGCGGCGCGTGCCGCGAAGCTGCTCGACGAGCTGGTCGCGGCGCGCTACGGCGGCGGCGCGCCGCTCGCCGCGCCGGAGAGCACCAGCCGATTGGTGGAGGCCCTGGATCTGTGCTTCCAGGCTGCGGGTCGAGCGGGCTGAGCGCCGCCCCCCGCGGCCCGTCCCAGCTCGCAGGGGTGGGTCGCAGGCCCTTGGGGTACGCTAGCCTCGACTCGTTGTGCCGGGGCCCAGGAAGCGCCCGGCCGGACCCCCGGGAGACGTAAGGCGATGATCGGACTGCAAGGACGCCACCTGCTCAGCACCCTGGACTATTCCCTGGAGGAGGTCCGCGCGCTCGTCGACCTCGCGCTCGACCTCAAGAGCGGCCGGCGCAGCGCCGCGCTCGAACGCCTGGTCAGCGTGCTGCTCTTCTTCAACCCTTCCGTGCGCACGCGCGTCTCGTGCGAATCCGCCATGGCGCGTTTCGGCGGCAGCGCCATCGCCATCCAGCCGGGCAAGGACACCTGGAACTTCGAAT
>Ga0316622_100003053_pt1 | contig 11826 bp, 9 predicted proteins | sample OWC_Aug_OW2_C1_D_FD_207646 | JGI IMG/M metagenome (GOLD analysis project Ga0316622, IMG submission 207646) | Wetland soil microbial communities from Old Woman Creek delta, Ohio, United States - OWC_Aug_OW2_C1_D5_C | ecosystem: Environmental > Terrestrial > Soil > Wetlands | place: USA: Ohio... | reverse complement strand
GGAAGGCGGGCAGGTGCTGCGCTACCGCCCCGAGGACGCTCGCCTGGAAGCACGGCAGGTGCAGACAGGGCTGTCCAATTGGCAGTTTACTGAGATCGCCGCTGGACTGGCAATCGGCGACCGCGTAGTGCTGTCGCTGGAGCGACCCGGCGTCGTTGCCGGCGCACGCGTCACGCCGGAGTCGGCGGCTGCCGGCGCCGGCGTGTCCGCCGCGCCGCGCTGAGCGCGCTAACGTGATCTCCCTGCGAGGCATCGAGCGCGTATTCCAGGTGGGCGATCAGCCGGTTCACGCGCTGCGCGGGATCGACCTGGAAATCGAGGCGGGATCCTACGTCAGCCTGATGGGTCCATCGGGCTCGGGCAAGTCGACCCTGCTCAACATCATCGGCCTGCTCGATCGCGCCAGCGCGGGCAAGTACCTTCTCGATGGTCGCGACGTGACCGCGCTCAGCGACGAGCAGCACGCGCAGGTACGGCGCGACAAGATCGGCTTCGTATTCCAGTTCTTCCATCTGATTGCGCGTCTGAGCGCGCAGCAGAACGTGGAACTGCCTATGCTGCTAGCGGGAATCCCGGCTGCGCAGCGCGTGAAGCGCTCGGGCGCCCTGCTGGAGCGCTACGGACTGGCCAATCGCGCGCATCACAAGCCGGAGCAGCTGTCGGGCGGGCAGCGCCAGCGCGTGGCGATCGCACGCGCCACCGTCATGCAACCGCCGGTGCTGCTGGCTGACGAGCCAACCGGCAATCTCGATCGCGCGTCGGGGCGCGATGTGGTGCAGATCCTGGAAGACCTGCATACATCGGGGACCACGCTCATCGTCGTCACGCACGATCCCGCACTGGGCCAGCGCGCGCACCGCCGCTTGCGCCTGGTGGACGGGCGCATTGAACAGGACCTGCGCGAATGAGGTGGCGCGATGCGATGCGCTTTTCCTGGGGCGGGCTGCGCGCCTTCGGCAGCCGCACGGTGTTGATGACCCTGTCCATGGCCATCGGCGTTGGCGCGGTCGTGGTGCTGACCGCGCTCGGGGAGGGCGCGCGCGGCTACGTCGTCAACCAGTTCTCCGCGCTCGGCAGCAACTTGCTCATCGTGTTTCCTGGACGCACCGAGACCGGCGGTTCCGGCACCGGCATGCTGATCGGCCAGACAGCGCGCGACCTGACCCTGGACGATGCACTTGCGCTCACGCGCGCGCCCGCTATCGCCGCCGTTGCGCCGCTCACCGTCGGCACCGCGCTCATGGCCTTTGGCGGGCGCAGCCGCGAGACCACCGTGCTAGGCAGCACCGCCCAGTGGAAACATATCCGCCGCGTCGAGCTGCAGGCAGGCAGATTCCTGCCCGACAGCGATCCGCGCGGCGCCACGCCGGTATGCGTGATTGGCCGCACCGTGCGCGACGAGCTGTTCGGCAGCGAGATCGCAGTCGGCAAGCAGGTGCGCATCGGCGACCGGCGCTACCGCGTGATCGGCGTGATGGCGCCGCACGGCCAGAGCCTCGGCTTCAACATGGATGAGATCATCGTCGTGCCGGTGGCCGCGGCGCAGGCCTTGTTCAACACCTCTTCGCTGCTGCGCATCCTGGTCGAAGCGCGCAGCCGCGCCGACATCCCGCGCGCCAAGACGCAGGCCGAAGCCATCCTGCAGGCGCGCCACGAGGGAGAGCGCGACGTCACTGTGGTGACGCAAGACGCCGTGCTAGAAACCTTCGACCGTATCCTGCGCGCGCTCACCCTGGCGGTCGGTGGGATCGCCGGCATCAGCCTGTCGGTGGCCGGCATCCTGATCATGAACGTCATGCTGATCGCCGTGTCGCAGCGTCGTCAGGAGATCGGCCTGCTCAAGGCGGTCGGCGCCACGCGCGGGCAGATCCGCGCACTCTTCCTGACCGAGGCGGCGATCCTAGCCTGCCTGGGCGCCATGGCGGGCCTGGCGGCCGGCCTGGGCGGCAGCGCACTCATCCGCCACGTATACCCTGCCTTGCCCGCCTACGCACCGGCATGGTCTATCGCCGCGGCCCTGCTCACCGCCGGGCTCACGGCCGTGATCTTCACCCTGCTCCCGGCCCGCCGTGCCGCCCGGCTCGACCCGGTGCTGGCGCTGTCGCGGCGATGACAGCGATGCACGCGCGCGACTTCCTGCACTTGACCTCGAGTTCGCTCACCGCCCATCCCCTACGCAGCGCCCTCACCGCGCTCGGCATCGCGGTGGGCATTGCCGCGGTGGTGCTGTTGACGTCCATCGGCGCCGGACTGCAGCGCTTCGTGGTGTCGGAGTTCACCCAGTTCGGCACCAACGTCATCAGCGTGTCGCCGGGGCGCACCTCCACGCAGGGGGTGTCGGTCGGCGTGTTCGGCAGCGTGCGGCCGCTGACCATCGACGACGCCAACGCGCTGGCGCGGCTAGCGCACGTACAGATGACCGATCCCGCCCTGACGGGCAATGCCGAGGTCAGCGCGAGCGGCCATGCCCGCAGGGTGATGGTGATCGGCGTTGGCGCGAACTTCGCGCCCGCGTTCAAGCTGCGCGTGCCGGTCGGGAGTTTCCTACCGCACGAGGACGCCAATCAGGCGCGCGCCTTCGCTGTGCTCGGCGCCACTTTGCGGCGGGAACTGTTCGGCGCCGCCAATCCGTTGGGCGAGCGCGTGGAGATCGGGGGCAGCCGCTATCGCGTGATCGGCGTGCTGGAGGCGCGCGGCCAGGTACTGGGAATGGATCTGGACGACGCCGTCTACATCCCCGCCGCGCGCGCGCTGGAACTGTTCAACCGCGAGGGGCTGATGGAGATCCACGTCATTCACGAGCCGAACGCGGACGTCGACGCCGTGGTGGAGTCCATCCGTAAGACCATGATCGCGCGCCACGGCCGCGAGGACGTGACCATCACTCCGCAGCAGAAGATGCTCGACGTGCTGTCGTCGGTACTCAACGTGCTGACTTTCGCGGTTGGCGCGCTGGGCGGAATTTCCCTGTTGGTGGGCGGCGTGGGCATCCTCACTATCATGACCATCTCGGTGGCCGAGCGCACCGGCGAGATCGGGCTGCTGCGCGCGCTGGGCGCACGGCGGCGTCAGGTGATGGCGCTATTCCTGGCTGAGGCGGCGCTGCTCGCGGGTTTGGGTGGATTGTCCGGGCTGGCGCTGGGCGTCGGGCTCGGACAGCTGCTGCACGCGCTGTTTCCCGCGCTGCCGGTGAGCACGCCGTGGAGCTACACGATCATCGCGGAGGGCATCGCCATTGCCATTGGCATCGCCGCGGGCGTGCTGCCGGCAAGCCGCGCGGCCCGTCTGGACCCGGTTGAGGCGCTACGGGCGGAGTGATTCTGGGCTGGAATGCGTAGGCTCGACACGCGCCGGGACGACAACGCTCACAATACCAGCCCCATCGACGCCTCGGCATGGTCCAGCTGCTTCCACACGCACCTGCCCTTGCTTGCCTTGTCGATGTCCTCGAGCTGCTTCGCGTGCGCGGCCAGTTCCGCCTCGGTCGCGGCAAGGACCGGCAAGTCGAGCCTGGATAGATCGATCCCCGCCGCGGCCGCCGTCACGCGGGAGGGCGCGAGATCGATGATCAGCGCATCCTGGCCGCGCGTCATGGCGAGGTAGACCTCAGCCAGCAATTCCGCGTCGAGAAGCGCGCCATGCAGGGTGCGGTGCGCATTGTCGATCTGATAGCGCTCGCACAGGGCATCCAGGCTGTTGCGCTTTCCCGGGTGCAGGTCGCGCGCCATGCGCAACGTGTCGGTGATCGGTTTGCAGTACTCGGCCATGCGTCCGTGGTCGAGCAAGGACAATTCGAAGTCTAGGAAGCCGACGTCGAATGCGGCGTTGTGGATGATCAGTTCGGCATCGCGCACGAACTCGAGAAACTCGGCGGCGATTTCGGAAAAGGCGAGCTTGTCCTGCAGGAAGTCGCGCGACAGGCCGTGCACTTCCTGCGCACCGGGATCGATGTCCCGCCCGGGATTGACGTAGCGGTGGAAACTGCGGCGCGTGAGACGGCGGTCTACGATCTCGACCGCGGCGATTTCGATGATGCGGTGGCCGAGTGTGACTTCCAAGCCGGTCGTTTCTGTATCCAGGACGATCTGGCGCATGGGTCCCCGAAAGTTCTGTTGTTCGATGTCGTTCGCTTGCGCTGTCTGCCGCGGATCGTCAGTCTATAGCCGCGCTCCCGATCCAACCTGCACTACGCCAAGATTGGCGAGCGCATCGGCACGTTCGTTACCCTCGTGTCCGGCGTGACCGCGCACCCAGATCCACTCGATGTCGTGCTGCGTGACGAGTTCATCGAGTTGCGTCCACAGGTCCACGTTCTTCACCGGCTTCTTGTCAGCGGTCTTCCATCCGCGTCGCTTCCAGTCGTGGATCCACACACTGATGCCCTGTTGGACGTACTTGGAGTCGGTGTGCAATTTGATCTTGCACGGGCATTTGAGCGCCTGCAGCGCGCGGATCACCGCGGTCATCTCCATGCGATTATTGGTGGTGTGCGGCTCGCCGCCGTGCAATTCCTTCACGTGTCCGGCGCTGCGCATCAGGACCCCCCAGCCGCCGGGACCGGGATTGCCCTTGCACGCTCCGTCGGTGTAGATCTCTACTACCTCAGTCATCGATCGGCGTGCTCGTCGCGTGTGCGCGCAACCAGGCGCTCGTCGTCGTGCACGCGATGCGGAACGGCCGCCAGGCGCTTGCTCTTCGCCAGGTTGGTCTTCCAGCGCGGAGTGATCACGCGCGTTCCGTGCACCCGCTTGATGCCATGCAGGAAATACACGCCTCCCGCGAACGGCCACCAGCGATCACCCGCGTGCTCCATGAAGGCGAAGCGATCCAGCCACTTGTCACCCTGTATTGGCGGGACGTGCCCGCACATGCGACCGCCCGCGATCTCGATGCCCAGCAGTGCCATCCAGTCCTTCAGGCGCGAGAGGGTGATGAACTGACCGCGCCATGGATACTCGCCACGATCCTTGCCGAAGTAGCGCCGCATTCCCCACAGGCTCAAAGGATTGAATCCGGAAACGATGACGTGCCCTTCTGGCATGAGCACGCGCGCGACTTCGCGCAGCACCTGGTGCGGGTTGTCGCTGAACTCGAGGACGTGAGGCAGCAGGAGAAGGTCGGCACTGCTGCTCGAGATCGGCAGTTGTTCGAACTCGGCGCGCACCTGCGCGGGGCCATGCGGCCCGATGCGACAGCGCAACGGCATCCGGTTGGCACGCAGGAAGTCAAACCGTGTCAGGCCCACCTGGAAGGCATTGAATCCGAATGCGTCTGCCACTTCGTTGTCGAAGTAGGCGTGCTCGCACGCGGCCAGGTGCGCACCCAATGGCGATTCGAACCAATCTGGGGCCAGGTCGGTCTCCATCAACATCGCGCTCACCTCGATGTGGGTTTCGATGCAACACCAATGCAGGTAAACTGCGCGCCTGCGCGCGCCGTCACCGGCGGTGCTTCGCTGTCGTTGTGTGCAGACAGCTTCCGATCTGTCAATTGCAACGCGGAATCAGCTATTCGGTGCGTCACGCCGTTCCACACAATTCGCAAGTTCATGCGTCCGGCATTTTCGGGTCGCCGCGCCGTAGCGCTGCGCAACCCCGCTCGCCGCACGCGCGCAGCGGGCACCGGAGATCAATGCGTATTATGGAGGAAAGCACCGGCGTTGTCCGGGGCCCGTTCCTTGCGAGCCAACCCACGTGGCGTTCCCGCAAGGGGCTTGGATCTTGCATCGAAATCCCCGGAACAACCGTGTGCCGAGCCGGAGTTTGCATTTGAGACATCCGAAACCAAGCGATACGCAGTGCACGTCGCGCCGCACCAAGGCCTTTGGCGTGCGCGATAGCCTGCGCCTGCTCGCGGCTGGCGCGCTGATGGCCGGCCACCCCGCAGCCTGGGCCGACGGCGCGCTGATCGGCGCGCAACTGGTCGGGCGCGGGGACGGGTCTGCCTCGCCGCAGGCGCCCGCGCCAGTCGGGCCGGCACATCGCGTCGGCTCCGAGGCGCTCGTGGCCATTCCCACTGCGCATGACGGCACACCGCGGCTACCGGTTCCGGTCGCTCCCGCCGCGCGCCGCGAACTGGAACTGGCCGACGTAGGCGAGGCCTACGCCACCGGGGAGCCGGTGATCGACTGGCAGGACCCCGCGGAAATCACCGGCTACGCGGATCTGTGGGAGCGCGTGCGCGCGGGGTTCACGATGGCCGAGGTCGACAGTCCGCTAGTGCAACGGCATGAGGCCTGGTACCTCAACCGGCCCGAGTACTTCGAGCGCATGGTCGCGCGGAGCCGCCGCTACCTGTTTCACATCGTGGAGGAACTGGAGAAGCGCAACATGCCCACCGAGATCGCGCTGCTGCCGATGATCGAGAGCGCCTACAACCCCACCGCGCAGTCGCACATGCGCGCCGCCGGCATATGGCAGTTCATCCCCTCGACCGGCAAGATGTATGGGCTCACGCAGAACTGGTGGTACGACGGCCGCCGCGACGTCCTCGCCGCCACCGATGCCGCGCTCGACTATCTGCAGTACCTGCACCAGCGCTTTGACGACTGGGAACTCGCACTGGCAGCGTATAACTGGGGCGAAGGTGCGGTCGGCCGCGCCATCACGAAGAACCGCAAGGCCGGCAAACCGGCGAACTACAAGAGCCTCAACATGCCGAAGGAGACGCGCAACTATCTTCCGAAGCTCCAGGCGGTCAAAAACATCATCACCGACCCCACCGTGGTCGGCATCAATCTCGAGCCCGTGCCCAACCGTCCCTACTTCGCGGTGGTCAACGCGCCTTCGCACATCGACGTCGCGCTGGCGGCTCGGCTCGCCAACGTCCCGCTGGAGGAGTTCCGCTACCTCAACCCAGGGCATAATCGCGCGGTGATCACGCCGATCGCCAACCGCCAGGTGCTAGTTCCGGTTGACAAGGTCGATCTGTTCAATGCCAACCTCCAGAGCAACGACCAGCCGCTGGTGACCTGGCAGACCTATCAGCTCAAGCGAGGCGAGACACTGCAGTCGGTGGCTGAGAAATTCGACATCGGCATCGAGCGCCTGCGCGAGGTCAACGGCCTGTCGGGGCGGCGCGGGCTGCGCCCCGGCGCAACGCTGCTGGTTCCGCGCGGCGACGACGCCGACACGAATCTGGACGAGACTTTCGACAGCGCGGAGTTTAAGGCCCCGCTGGAAGATCACACGCGACGCGTCATCTACCGCGTGAAGCGTGGCGACACACTCACCTCGATCGCGCGCCGCTACGGCGTCTCGGTCAATCAACTCAAGGAGTGGAACGGGCTGCGCAAGAGCAGCGTGCAAGCCGGGCAGCGACTGAGCGTGTGGGAGCCTGCCAAGCTATCCTCGGGCAAGAGCGTCAAGCGCGGCGCGGCACCGGCAAAGAGTGCCAAGGCCGCGCCTGCCGTCAGCAAGAAGAAGGCGGCCGCCAAGGGCAAGGCGAAGACCGCGAAGAAGGCCGCGAAGTCCAAGCAAGTCAAGAGTAGCGCGCAGCAACGCACGGCAAGCAACTAGCCACCACCGAGTTCGAGCGGATCCCTTCGGCGTTCCTCGGCCAACCCCGCCTAGTAGAGGTGACAGTGCACGACCTGCCCGGCGGGCAGCGTGCGCGCCGCCGGATACTCTCCGCGACAACGCTCCATTGCCGCCGGACAGCGCGGATGGAAATGGCATCCCCGAGGTGGATTCACCGGCGAAGGCAACTCGCCCTTCAAGCGGATGACCTCTGTTTTGCGCGACTGGTCCACCACGGGAACCGCGGACAGCAGCGCCTGCGTATAGGGATGCGCTGGCTTGGCCAGCACCTCGTCCACCAGGCCGCGCTCGACGATCCGACCGAGATACATCACCGCCACCTCGTGCGCGAGGTACTCGACCACAGAGATGTTGTGCGTGATGAACAGGTAGGCCAGCCCCAGACGCGACTGCAGATCCCTCAGCAAGTTCAGGATCTGCGCCTGCACCGACACGTCGAGCGCGCTGGTGGGCTCGTCGCACACGATCAACTTCGGCTGCACAGCAAGCGCGCGCGCAATGGCGATGCGCTGGCGCTGTCCGCCGGAGAACTCGTGCGGGTAGCGCCATTTCATCTCCGCCTGCAGGCCGACCTGTCCGAGGATTTCATCCAGACGCGCCTCGAGTGCGGACTCGCTGTCCAGGAGGCCGAGCGCACTCATTCCCTCGGCGATGATGTCGCGCACGCGCATGCGCGGGTTGAGCGAGGCGTACGGATCCTGGAAGATGATCTGGATGTCGCGGCGACGTTCGCGCAACGCCGCTGGTGACAATGCTGCGAGATTCTGCCCGCCGAACACCACGCGCCCGCCGTCGGCCCGCAGCAGCTGCAGGATACCGCGGCCCACGGTGGTCTTGCCGCAGCCCGACTCGCCCACCAGCGCGAGGGTGCGATGCGAAGCGATCTCCAGGTTGACCCCATCAACCGCCTTGACATGGCCGACCACGCGCTTGAACACGCCTTTGCGGATGGGGAAGTGAACGCGCAGCTGTTCGACTTCGAGCAGCGGCGTGCTAGCGGATTGCGCAACCGGATGATCCGTCGCCGGGGCCGTGGCCGCCGCGGCCGGCTGCGCCGCGAGCCTCGCGTTCCCATATAGATGGCAACGCACCTGCTGTCCGCCACCCAGGTCCACCAGCTCGGGCATGCGGGTACGGCACACATCCATCGCCCGGTCGCAGCGCGGCGCGAAGCGGCAGCCGCGGAATGCTTGATTCAGCACCGGGACGCTGCCAGGGATAGTGGCCAGAGGCCGCCCTCGGCCATCGCCCCTGCCGGGCAGTGCCGCGAACAGCCGCTGCGAGTAAGGGTGCGCGGGCGCGGCGAAGAAGCCGGCGCGCGCAGCGGTCTCCACGATCTGGCCGGCATACATGACCGCCACTTGATGCGCCATCTCGGCAACCACTGCGAGGTCGTGCGTGATCAGCATCAGCGCCATGCCTCGCTCGCGCTGTAGGCGGCGTAGCAGATCAAGCACCTGGGCCTGGATGGTCACATCGAGCGCAGTGGTCGGTTCGTCTGCGATCAGCAAAGCAGGATCGGCTGCCAGGGCCATCGCGATCATCACCCGTTGCTTCATGCCGCCAGAGAGCTGAAACGGGTAGTCCTGCAGACGCCGGGAGGCATCGGGGATACCGACCTGTTCGAGCAGCGCCCGGGCGCGCTCCAGCCTGGCGCCTTGCACGTGCGCCCGGCGCTCGATCGCCTCGACCAGTTGATCGGCAATGGTGATCACGGGGTTGAGGCTGGTGCCCGGCTCCTGGAAGATGATCGCCATGCGCGCGCCGCGCACCTCTCGCATCCGGCTCTCCGGCAGAGCGAGGACGTCCTCGCCCTGGAGCAGCACCTGGCCGCCGGCAATCTGCGCCGCCTCCGGAAGCAAGCGCATGAGCGAGAGCGCAGTGAGCGACTTGCCGCAGCCCGATTCGCCGACCAGCGCGAAGGTCTCCCCGGCCTGCACCCGCAGCGACACGTCATCCACCGCGTGCACGATGCCACTCGAGGATCGCACCATGGTGTGCAGCCCGCGAACGTCGAGCAACAGCCTCCCGGCGCTCATGCACCCCTCGCGCCCAGGCGCTGCGCCGGGCGGAACATCGCCGGCAGCACCCCTTTGCTTGGCATGCGTGGGTCGAAGGCGTCGCGCACCGCATCCGAAAACAGGTTCGCTGCGAGCACCAGCACGAACATGAACACGAACGCGGAGGCCAGCGACCACCACACCATCGGCTCGCGCGCGAGTTCAAGGCGCGCGTTGTTGATCATCGTGCCGAAGCTGATCATGGACGGATCGACACCCACGCCGATGTAGGACAGCACGGCTTCGGCCAGCACCAATCCGGAGAAATCCATCACCGCGGCGATCAGCACCAAGTGCATCACGTTGGGCAGCAGGTGGCGGGTGATGATGCGCGCATCGCGCACCCCGAATGCGCGTGCAGCCTGCACGTAGTCGGCCTCGCGCAGCTTGAGCGCCTCGCCGCGCAGCAGGCGGCACAGCCCGGTCCAGCCGGTGATGCCCAGAATCAGGCACAGGAACAGCAGGCGCACGTCGGCACGCTCGGTGACCGTCTCGAACAATTCCGGCCGGTTGTCCATCCACACCTGGGTGAGCAGCACCGCGGCCGCGATAAGCAGGACCGAGGGAATCGAGCTCAGCGTGGTGTAGACGTATTGCACGACGTCGTCGATCCAGCCCTTGAAGTAACCGGCCATGAGACCGAGGATCACGGCGAAGGGCAGCATCACCAGCGTGGTGAGGGTGCCGATCACCAGACCGGTGCGGATGCTCTTCAGGCTCTGGTAGAGGATGTCCTGACCCACCTTGTCGGTGCCCAGCACGTGGTAATGCGCGCCGAGCACGAACACCGGCCCCGCCAGCGCGAACATCGCCCCGGCGGTGAGCAGCATCGCCCGCCACGGCACCCCGGTGCGCGCGTGCACCAGATCGGAGATCGTCTCCGCGATGCCGCAGCCGCGACGCGCGCTGAGCAGCGCCGCGAGCAGCATGGACAGCACGGTCCAGACGGCCAGCGCGAGGGCCATGCCGCCGAGCGTCTTGCGCGCAACGTCGCCCCACAACGTCCGGGCCGGGTCCTCGAGGTGGGCCCCGCCGTAGCGCAGGCGCGGGAACTCGCGCGCCTGGGTGCCGTCAGGGCGCGTGATGCTCTCGCGTGCGAACGCATGCGCAGCAAGCGGCGAGGAGTAGGTGCGTTCGGTGCGAGTGCGCAGGGTCCCGGCAAGCGCATCGAACGCACTGCGCACTTCTGCGGCGTAGTTGGCAGCACCGCCCTCCACTCCCCCCTGCATGCGCGGCCGATAGTGCAGCGAGTCGAGCAGGCCGATGACCACGAACACCGACAATACGACCGCCGAGCACATGCCGGTGCGGCTGCGCGCAACTTTGCCCCAGGGGGCGCGCAGGTGCTCGTGCCGGCGGACGTACCACACCATCGCGAGAATCGCCGCCACCAGCAGGAAGACCAGGGCGTCGGTCCACAAGATAACGGGCATGATCGGCATGAGCGGCGTCTAATCCATCCTAACGCGCGGATCGGCCAGCGTGTACGAGACATCTGTCAGGATCAGCCCGATGATGTACAACAGCGCACCGAGGAAGACCATGGCGCGCACGATGCCGAAGTCCTGCGCGTTGATCGCGTCGATGGTGTAACTGCCCAGACCGGGAATGCCGAAAAAGGACTCGAGCACCAGACTCCCGATGAACAGCGCGGGGATCGCCACCACCACGCCGGTGAGGATCGGAATCAGCCCATTGCGCAGGACGTGGCCGAACAGGACGCGCCGCTCGGCCAAACCCTTGGCGCGCGCGGTTCGCACGTAGTCCTTGTTCATCTCCTCCAGGAAGATGGTCCGGTACAGGCGCGTGCTCGCGCCGATCCCGCCGATCACGCCGATCAACGCCGGCAGCACGACGAAGCGCCAGGCCTGCAGCCCATCACCGTAGCCGGAGATGGGAACGAGGTTCCACAGCTTGCTGATCAGATACTGCCCGCCGATGATGTAGAACAGACCCGAGATCGACATCGCTGCTACGCATAGCACGACGCCGACGAAGTCGAGATAGGTGGCGCGAAAGAACGCCAGCCCGAGCGCGAATGTCACGTAGCACCCGAGACCGACGAGGAAGATCGGCAGGGCGATGGCGAGGCTAGGCCCCATGCGCAGGCGGATCTCACGGGAAATGCTGCGCCCGTCCTCGGCGCGACCGAAGTCGAACCAGAACAAGCTGACCGACTTGCGGAAGAAGATGGTGTCGGTGAACTGCCGTGAGCCCTGTGCGTCAGG
>Ga0316622_100003052_pt1 | contig 11827 bp, 14 predicted proteins | sample OWC_Aug_OW2_C1_D_FD_207646 | JGI IMG/M metagenome (GOLD analysis project Ga0316622, IMG submission 207646) | Wetland soil microbial communities from Old Woman Creek delta, Ohio, United States - OWC_Aug_OW2_C1_D5_C | ecosystem: Environmental > Terrestrial > Soil > Wetlands | place: USA: Ohio... | reverse complement strand
TGGACCACCAGCCACTGCGGCTGGTTGCGCACTTTCAGGAAGCCGTGGTTGTGGAAAAACTCCACGAAGTACCGGGCAGGAAACTGCCGAAACCGGATAGGATCTGCGGACCAGACCGCAGCGCCCATGGGCAGGATGAACTTCTCGATGAACAGGGGAGAGTATTTTTCTCTTTCCAGGTAGTCCGCCAGGGTCACCTGGTCGTCACGGGCTTCGAGCAGCTTTAACGCCTCCTTCCTAAAACGGAAGATGTCCATGACCATGCGATAGAACGCCGGTCTTAGAAGATTGCGGCGCTGGGCAAAAAGAGTGTTCAGGGAACTGGGGCTGAACTCCAAACCCGTTTGCTCGCATTGCAGGCTGAAGCTCATCTGAGAGTTCTTCCAGGGAACGTCAAGGCGACGAAGCAGCTTGATAAAGTTGGGGTAGGTGACCTCGTTGAACACGATGAACCCCGTATCCACGGCAAAAGTCCTGCCTTGCGCCTCGACATCGTGGGTGTGGGTGTGCCCGCCGACGTAGTCATTCTTTTCGAACACGGTGATGTCATGGGAGTCGGACAGAAGGTAGGCGGTCACCATCCCTGAGATGCCTGTTCCGATGATTGCGATTTTCATAAGCCTTTCACCCGGACTGGCTGCTCTGACGATCTCCATCTCTCACGTGCTTCGGTACAGGCCGCAGATCCTTCACTACACCCAACCAGGAAAGGAAAACGAGCAAGTAGTAGGTAATGTCGATCTCCCACCAGAAGAAACCCTGTCGAGCGGAAACCGCATAATAGTGGTGGTTGTTGTGCCACCCTTCGCCCAGCGTGATCAGCGCCAGGACGGGGTTGTTGCGGCTCGTGTCGGTCGTTTCATATCTTCGGGTGCCGATCATGTGGTCCAGCGAATTGATGGTGCAGGTCCCGTGAAACAGAACCACCGTGGAAACAAAAAATCCCCAGATGAGCATTTGAGGCCCGTTGGTCCCCAGGTGAGGAGCCTGGAAAGCCAGCCATTCGCCAGCAGCGTAGAGGGACAGGGCCAGCAAGAGGGGGACAACCGTGTCAAAACGGTTGATCCAGACGAGCTCAGGGAACTTCGCCCAGTCCTGCACATATTTTTTCCTGGTCGGGAAATTAGCCTGTGTGGTCAACCAGATCATGTGGGACCACCAGAAGCCGTGCCTGACCGGGGAATGGACATCCTCTTCCTGGTCCGCGTAGCGGTGGTGGTGCCTGTGATGGGCGGCCCACCACAGAGGGCCCCGTTGGGCCGATGCATTCCCTAGGAGGGCGAAAAGGAATTGCCAGAACCGGCCGGCCTTGTAAGCCCTGTGGGAGAAGTAGCGGTGGTAAAAGGCCGTGATAGCGAACATGCGAACCAGGTACAGGCCTGCGGCCACTGCGAGGGCTGCCCAACTCCAGCCGACCCAGATGATCCCCAGACAGGCGACATGCAGGATAACAAAGGGAAGGATTCGAAGCCAGTCCACCTCTTTCTCAAGAGCCTGCTCCGTAGGAGTCGATCCCGCCTCCGAGTCGAGCCACCTTGCCACGGCCCTCAGCATCTGTGAGCCTCTGCTTGACATGGCCTTTCAATCCTTTATTGAGGAGGGGCTGAGATAACGATCGGAGATCTCTTTCATCCGTTTCCGGTTCACTCCGAAATCATAGTACCCTGTTCTGGAGGCAGAACGAAAGTGAATAAGGCGCGCCGAATCGTCAAGAAGAAACTCCACTTCATCTACAAAGCGGAAAAGGGCCGAACGGAATTCCACATGGAGGTAGGAGGGGGTGGTGGAGACGATGGTGGCCCGTTTCATGCTGCGCACAATCTCAAGCAGGCGATCCATGCTTTCCTTGCCTGACTTGATGTAGGGCAGGGGAGTCATCGCGTGGTCAGGGTCTTTGCTCTTGGTGGAGACGCAGTTCGGTGAATCAGGGCACGGCGCAAGGTCAGCCGGTGTCGCGCTGCGGCTGTCCTGGGCATGGCTGGCACACCCGACAGTACTCATCACAATGAGAAATAAGGCCACGATTTTAATTCTCCCTTTGAGCATCACTGATTTCATTTCTGAACCCCGGTGGAGGCGCGAGAGAAAGGGACAAAGGGGCAAAGGCACAGAGGCACAAAGCAGAAAAACCATTTCGCTTTGTCCCTTTTACCCGCCATCCGTGTGGCGGGTTGTCCCTCTGTGCCTTTGTGCCTTTCTTCATTGCACCGGCCCGCTCAAATTTAGGTCCGGGGGAGGATGGCGCAGGCCCTTGACCCATCGAGAGGGAAAAGCTTCCAGACCGTTTTCTGCACCCAGAAGAGCACCGAGCACAGCACCCCGGTGTACGTTGTCGCCGCCCAGATTGGTGTTCACGATGAGGCCCTTTTCAGGCTCGTCATGGTACTTCAATGCAAGATAAAGGACCGACGGCACCGAGTCCTCGACGTAACAGGCCGTGCTCAGGCGCCTGCCCACAACCGCGTCGTCGGGGTCATCAAGCCACTGCAAATAGGGGAGACCATACAAAGGATTCTTCTGGTCCCGGATCTGCTGGAGAAGGACCTCACGCAAAGGCTTTCCTGAGAGCACTTCCAAAAGGAGGTTGACGAGAAGCTCAGCAGCCATTGCCATCTTTTGGCCCAAATGGGTGAGGGCGAGGTGCTCGAGCGCCGCCTCCCTGGCGCGGGGGGGGAAACGCCTGTAGAAGACAACAATGGGGACCAGCCCCACCAAGCCCCCGATGTGTTTCTCCATGACTCCGCACTGATGGGGCGACTTGCCTTTCGCGAAGTTGGCGAAAAAGTGGCGGTGGTACTCCTCCACGTAAGTGTCGCGATGGGATCCCGGCGTTGTCATGAAAGCGATGTATCGCTTCAGGTAATCGTCCGAGGAATATCCCTTGTTGGCATTAAGGGAGTCCATCAGGAGAGTGCAGAGCTTAAGATTTAGAGTATTTTCGCCGGCTTCGAGGAACTGGTGATAATGGATGTCTCGTTTTCCCCAGTACTGCGCCTGATCGTGCAGAATGTCTCCCTTTTCATTGAGGGGTCGATAAGAAGAGCGCCACAGGATACTGTCCGGATGAGGGTTCTTGGGGGCAAGGTAATCGACGACCCGGCCATAATCCCTTCGAAGAGCCGAGGTATCGTAATACCAGTGAACGGGCATGGCCAGGGCGTCGCCGATAAAAAGCCCGTAAAAAGCTCCGCGGCAGCGGGATTCATCCGACAAAGGTTTCGGACGCTCACTTGACAATTTCAATGTCTCCGGAGTACCTTCCAACCACGGCCTCCTCAACGCAATCCGCAAGTTCCTCTTCTGTTGCCTTGCTGACGCTCTTCAATGCGTCTAGAGGACAGAGGAACTCATTGCCGGCCTTGTCTTTAACTTTCAAGTATTTGTATTTCTTGTCTTTCGATTCCATTTTGCGTTCCAAAAAAAACAGGGTCCTTAAGACCCTGTTCGTGAGAATTGCCTTGACTTGCAGGCGGACCTTTCGCTAGTCACCGATGTTGATCGCTCTGGAGGCATCGTCGACGCAGTTCTTGAGATCGTCCTTGGAAACCTTCTTCGGATCCTTCAGATCGTCGATTCGGCAAACATACTCATTTCCGGCCTTGTCCTTTACCCAAACAAACCTTTGCTCATGAACGTCTTTCTTAGCCATCTTGCAACCTCCTTTTTAGAATGAATGATATTCAATAGTCTAAAAAGTATCAATGCGACCCATCTGTGTCAAGTGCGCCCAAGAAGAATGTTGAAATATTTTCCTAGCGCTCCGTGCAATCCAGTCAGCCCGTACCAAAGGCAGACTCTCAGGGCTAAAGAATCTTTGTAGCCAGGAGAAAAGTGACCGCACTGACGATGCTGGAGAGGACCATTCCCCATCCAATGTCGACGACCACCACTATGAGAGGCCAGTCGCGCACTAGAGCGTAATTCGTCAACTCATAGGTCTGATAAGTAATAAAGCCAAAAAACAGGCCCAAGAGAATCGCTTTAGAAAGAGATCCGGACTCAACCGAAGGGGCTATCACAAATACGACCAGGCCGAGGAGAAAGAAGAGATAAAAGAGAATCGCCGCACCCCAAAGGACTTGACCCCGAAGGATATACCCCAGGTGCCGGTCATAGAAGGGTTTGGCGATGAGCCCCAGCCACAAAAAATCGATGAGGAAGAAAACTGGGACTGAGATCGCGTAGAGCTTTAAAAGCTGGGATATCCCCATTTGCACTGATACTCCATACTGTTAAAATAGGGTTCGGCCCGCAGAAGACCGCTGCCTTTGTCACAAAATTTATTTAAAAAAATAAGGACGTTGGCTTTGCGTGTCAATGGTCCGAAGGTCTCTAGTATGTAGAAGTTGATTCCAGCCATGCACTTTAATGTGTCCAAAGGCATCGGCAATTCAAAGGCGGGAGATAATTAATCGACCCATCTCTTTACAATTCAAGGCTCAGAAGTTAGTTTACGGAAAATAATTTATACTCAGCCAACGGTTACAGATAACTTCGTATTAATACAATAAAACATAGGAGGATTTATGGGAACCAGAGGAAGAGAAATAGTCGGCATGGATGTGGATGAACTGCTCAAGCTGCTCAACAGAGCGCTCGCTGATGAGTGGTTCGCGTATTATCAATACTGGCTTGGAGCAAAGGTCGTGAAAGGCCCCATGAAAGATGCGGTGGCGGCCGAGTTGCTCCTGCACTCCACTGAGGAATTGGCCCATGCTGATCTTGTGGCGAATCGCATTATACAGCTTGGTGGGAAGCCCGTTACTGAACCAAAAAAGTGGTACGAGTGGTCAGGTTGTGGTTATCTGCCGCCCGATGATGAATATGTGAAAACGATTCTCTCTCAGAATATAGAGGGTGAACAATGCGCCATCAGCTACTACAATGATCTAATGAAGAAAACCAAAGACACCGACATCATAACTTACAACATGGTGCTTACTATCCTTAACCAGGAAGTGGAGCACGAGGAAGATCTCCAGTCTCTTCTTGAGGACCTCGAACTCATGGTCAAGAGAGGATAACGACTATGGAAATGCCAGATGAGCTTGTACGGAAAAAAGTGTACGAAGGGTGGACAGCCTTTGTGAAAAATCTTGAGAAGTCCCTGGAGATGCTGGAGAAAGAAATCGATTTCACGTCCAAGATGGTGAACGCATGCACTCTGGAGTGGTGCGAAGCCAGCGAGCGGGCAATGGACGATATCAGCAACTCCCTTTTCTCTATCAGTGAACCTTCATGGCTGTCTGATGAGGATTCAAAAAAGATCAAGGCCCTTAAGCGAAGGGTCCATGATGTCTACGCCAAATACAAGGCCGCTGCGAGCAAGCGATAAGGCATTTACAACGAGGCCCTGGGATCAAAGTGGCAGACGTGGGGGCGCCTGGGAGCGAAACGGTCGGGTCCCTGAAGAACGGGTTTTCCAACCGCTTTGGCAATGCCCTTGAGCATTCCCTGGAAAACCCACTCGTGAAAGGGATAGAGGATGTACCAGTAGAGAAGCCCCAGGAGCCCTTTCGGGACGTATCGTGAGAGCTGCTGAAGCTCTGTCCGACCATCCTTCATATCGTGGAGCCTGAACTCCAGGGAGGCTTCACCAGGGAATTTCATCTCCGCCAGGAGATGCAGATGATAGGGCTCTTCCACCTGGAGGACCCGGAAGAAATCCACGGCGTCTCCTGCATAAAGCCGGACAGGGTCTCGTCGTCCTCTGCGCAGGCCTGTTCCGCCCACCAGTCGGTCCATAGCCCCTCTCACAACCCAAAGAGCGTTTGCCGAGTACCAGCCTGTTTTGCCCCCGATTCTCACAATGGGTTTCCACACCTCCTCAGGAGTGGCGTCCAGGATGATCCGGTAGCCGGACTCCAGGATGTCGCCGCCGCTGTAAGGAGCATCCCCGCAGTGGATCCATTCAGGAACAGGGGGTTGTCCTGCATCCGTCCAACAGGTCTCCACGCACTGGTTGCGGATGCGCCCCAGGGCAAAACGGATGGCCTCTCGGCAGCTCATCAAGTCTTGCGGAATGAGTGACCTTATCCGATCCTCCCGGCAGACAACGGGATTGCGGAGCCCCTCTGTCAGGGGCCTGGCAATGTAGGCAGGAACAGGTGTGACTAGGTGGATCCAGAAGGAACTCACCCGTGGTGTGAGCAGCGGCACGGGTATGATCCAGCGTCTTGAAAGACCGGCCTCTTCCGCATAGATCTCCAACAGACGTTGGTAGGTCAGGACGTCCGGGCCGCCGATATCAAAGGTCCCCCCGGTAGTTTCCTCATTCTCCAGGCAACCCTGAAGAAAGTTCAGCACATTGCGGATGGCGATGGGCTGCACAGGATTCCTGACCCACTTGGGTGTGATCATGACCGGTAGGCGCTCCGCCAGGTAGCGTAGAATCTCGAAGGAGGCGCTGCCAGAGCCCAGGATCATGGCAGCTCTCAGAAAAGTGGTGGGAACGCTCCCGGACTGCAGGATTCTGGCCACTTCCGTGCGCGACTTGAGGTGCTCGCTGAGGGAGGCACTCTCTTCGCCTAACCCGCCGAGATAAATGATTCTCTCCATGCCCGCTTCGCTCGCGGCCCTAGCCATGTTGTGTGCGGCCTTGCGGTCTGCCGCGGCAAAGTCCTTTTGGCGGGCGCTCATGGAGTGAACGAGGTAGAAGGCAGCCCAGCAACCCTTGGCGGCTTTTTTCATGGATTCCTGGTCCAGTGCATCAGCCTGAACCATCTCCAGAAGAGGGTGAGTGGACCAAGGACGGGAGCGGAGTTTGTCGAGAGAGCGGCCCAGGACACGCACACGGTGCCCCGAAGACAAGAGCTGCGGCACCAGTCTCCCGCCTACATATCCAGTGGATCCGGTGACCAGGACAGGCTGTGGACGCATGTTATCCTTGCTCCTTCTCGCCAATCTATCGCTACCGAACCATGAGAGATGACTGGGAGTTGATCAGACAGCTATTCGGTTCCCTGAGATGTCCAGCGCAACTCGATCAGTTCGGTCAATCGCCGATTCTGTTCTTCCTTGGGTGCTCCGGTTATGGCGCTTTCCAGAGCGAGGTTGACGGCGGTTCTGTATTTGGCCTCCAGCTTGCGCAGTTCAGAAGTGAGGACAGGGCCGTCCCCAACTTCCTCGGCCAGTTCGGCAAGAACGCGATTCAGGGCGTAGGCGCTCAAGATCTTGTCGGGATGTGTCTCCGCACGGCAGTGCTCTGCCATTTCGACAAGGTTTTCATAGTGGAATCCCTTGTCGGTCAACACTCTGGCCCGTTTCAATCCGCTGTCGCTCATTATCGGATCTCCTTCTTCATGCGTCGCATGAGTTACAAATCCCGAAACGTCCAATGTGGAACAGCTCTTTTTATAGAATAAAACCGCTGTAGAGGCAAGGGCATCATGAGATATGTATCGATGGCATTTAATCGGATGACATCTTGAATGCAAACCAAGGGAGACATAAGTTAGAGGTCAAAATCAATCCGATGCTGCATTCTCAATTCAGAAGGAGGTAGTGACATGAATCTGAAAAACTATTTCGAGAGCAAAAAGGGACTTGGTGTGTTGAGCACGGCAGATGAAAAAGGCAAGGTCAACGCCGCGGTTTATTCAAAGCCCCATGTGATTGACGACAAACACGTCGCCTTCATCATGGCGGACAGACTCACTCATGCGAACACCAATAAGAATCCTTTCGCAACATTCCTTTTTAAAGAAGACGGAAAGGGTTACAAAGGGAAGCGGTTGTACCTGAAGAAAAAGAATGAAACTGAAAACCAGGAGCTCATCGCTGAGACCTGCAAAATCGAATACGCCGGATCCATCTGTGAGCCGAGATACCTTAAGAAAACCTTCCTCGTCACTTTTAAGGTCGATTCGGTTCTGCCTTTGTTGGGAAAGAAAACCAGCCGCTAAGGGCTTAGAGTTGGTCGTATGGAGAAGAGAGGTCGATCGCAGCATCTTCATGCTGTGAACGGCCTGATCTTAATCCAGACCTATCCCTGCCCTTTTCCTTAAGATTGGGGTAGCGGGAGTGTTTGAGAAGGTAAAGGCTTTATCCTGTCGCGGAAAGATGGATAAGACGCCTCAGTCTTAAAGGAAGGAAGTGTGACCATGACGATGCCGAAAGGATCCAAGACCGAACAGAATCTGCTTGCAGCTTTTGCGGGCGAGTCTCAGGCTCGCAACCGTTATTCCTTTGCTGCAAGCGTTGCTCGAAAAGAGGGTTTTGAGCAGATCAGCAGCCTTTTTCTCGAAACCGCGGATGACGAGAAACAACATGCCAAGCTTTTTTTCAAACACCTCCAAGGGGGCGAGGTGACGATCACTGCAGGCTACCCGGCGGGCGTTGACGGCGACACTCTGGCTCACCTGAGAGTGGCTGCGGCCGGTGAACGACACGAGTGGACGACTCTCTACAGGGGCTTTGCTGAAGACGCCATTCAGGAAGGCTTCAAAAATGTAGCAGAGACGTTCAAGCAGGTCGCCGCCGTCGAAGAATGGCACGAAAGACGGTACAATAAGCTGGCCGAGGCGTTGCAGAACAAGAGCTTCTTCAAGAAGCCCCAAAAAGTCCTTTGGAAATGCAGAGAGTGCGGTCGTGTTGTCGAGGCTTTCGAAGCGCCTCTTAAATGTCCGACCTGTGCGCACCCACAAGCATTTTTTGAACTCTATGCCGAGAATTACTGATACGCCCCCGGCTGAAGGAAGTTTTGCAGGGATCTCTGCATTCAAAGACTTGCGGCGGAGGAATCGGCGATGAATCTGCTGAGCCCCGGCCTTTTCGGCCAGAAAGAAATGGTGGTTGAAGAAAAACATCTGGCCAGCGTCATGGGGAACGTGGGCGTTGAGGTCCTGTCCACGCATTGTGTGGTGCTGCTCATGGAGCTTGCATCCAGAAACGCCGTGGAAAGCCTGTTGGAAAAAGGCCAGATGGTCGTGGGAACATGGATCGGTATCCGGCACCTGGCGGCTGTTCCAAAAGGACTCAAGGTTAGGGCAGAATCCCGCCTGATTGAGATCCAGGGACGAAGCCTGACGTTCGATGTTGCTGCCTACGATCCGACCGAAAAGATTGCAGAAGGAACGAACCAATTGCTAATCGTAACCCCGCACAAGTTTCTGGAGAGGCTGAAACGAAAGCTTTGGGGTCAAGAACAGCGCGGAGGTTTGATTCCATGACGCGCTCATTAAGGAAGGGAGCGTCATGACTTTTTTCAAGAAAGAACTGGCAAGGCGGCAGGGGAACGTGCGTGGCGGGCGGCGTTGGCTTTTTGTCCCCTACGATCAATTGACCGATCAGATAGGCCCGCTTTCCAGGGAAGATCCGAAGACCCTCGGCCTTGTTCTTGTGGAGAATCCCTGGAAGCCGTCCCGGCGTCCCTATCACAAGCAAAAGCTAGCCCTCATTATCGCCAACCTGCGCCATTTCGCCCTTGAACAGGCTAGCAGGGGCGTGGCTGTCCGGCATGTGGTAGCCGATGGGCCCTACGCCGCGGCCCTCGAACCTCTCATCCCTGAGTTGGGACCCTTGCGAGTCATGGTGCCTGCAGAAAGAGAACTTAGGGCGGACCTGAAGACTCTCACTGAGAAAAAGTCTATCGTGTTCATCCCCCATGAAGGTTGGCTCTCGACCGCAGATCAGTTCGGAGAAAGCGATGCCAAGGCTCCCCCATGGAAGATGGACAAGTTTTATCGTTTTATCCGGCGTGCCACCGACGTGCTCATGGAGGGTGAAAAACCGGTTGGTGGAAAATACAGTTTTGATGTGGCGAACAGGCTTCCATGGCATGGCAAACCGGGTTCGCCCGAACCACCCTCCTTTCCACGGGACCCCATCAAGGAGGAGGTCGGGGAACTCATAGGACGAACCTTTGCCCGTCATCCGGGCCAACTGGACCTGGGCGCTCTCCCTACCACCGGAAAGGATGCTGAAAAGCTCTGGTCTTGGGCCAAGGCAGAGTGCCTACCCCTTTTCGGACCCTATGAAGACGCCATGTCCCACAGGTCGCGGAGCCTCTTTCACACTCGCATCTCATCCCTTGTGAATATCCACAGACTCCTGCCGTCCCGCGTGATCTCTGATGTGGCGGGCATGACGCTGCCCCTGGAAAGCAAAGAGGGTTTCATCCGTCAGATTCTCGGGTGGCGGGAGTTTGTGCGACATGTTCATGAATCCACCGATGGGTTCCGTCATCTGCCTGGAGGCAAGACGCAAATAGAAAAGACGCCTGGTGACGGGGGATACGAAAGGTGGGCAGGAAAGCCGTGGGGAATGAGCAAAAAAGCGAAGGGACCGGATGGAGGCGCAGCTCCGTGTGCCCTGGGTTGTGACACTCCGCTGCCTCCTGCGTATTGGGGAGAGCCCTCGGGGCTGGCTTGCCTGGACACCGTTGTTTCGGATGTATGGTCAGAGGGATACAGCCATCACATCACGAGGCTCATGATCCTTGCGAACCTTGCGACCCTGCTCGACGTCCGTCCCAGAGAACTCACGGACTGGTTCTGGGTTGCCTACACCGATGCCTACGACTGGGTGGTGGAACCCAATGTCCTCAGCATGGGGACCTATGCCCTCGGCGGTCTCATGACCACGAAGCCCTATGTCTCGGGTGCCGCTTACATCAACAGGATGAGCGATTACTGCAAGCTATGCTCCTTCAATCCCAAGACCGATTGTCCGTTCACCTCGCTCTACTGGGCATTCATGGCCAGACATGAAGCCCTGCTCAAAACGAATCCCCGTCTCACCATGCCCATGGCGTCTCTCAGAAAACGAAGCGCTTCGCGCAAAAGGCAGGACCAGGAAGTTTACAAGAGAGTCAGGGAGATTTTGGGGAAGGGAGACAACGTCACACCGCAGAATTTGTAGCAGCGTCTAGGCCTGAGCCGTAGAGTGCGGTCTCTTTCGAGTCCCTCGGGTACAGTCAGCAGTAAGCAGTAGGCAGTAAGAAGTAAGGGCGAATGAGGATGGCTTTTCTCCCAAGCTTGCTATTGATCTTGTTGCTTACTGCTTACTCCCTACTGCATACTGCCTACTTGGATTCACAGGGTGGCTTCTCCAATGATCACGATCCCAAGATGGCCGTCCACGGTGATGAAGTCCCCTGTCTTTATCTGGTTTACGGCATCCGGGACTCCGGTCACGCAGGGGATGCCATACTCCCGTGCGATGATGGCGCCATGGATGAGCATGCCTCCCCGTCTCTCAACGATGGCTGAGGCAAGGGGAACCACGAAAGTCATTCCGGGATCCACTGCATCACACACGAGGATCTCCCCCTTTTGAAAACTGAAAAGGTCTGAGGAGTCGAGCACGACCCTCGCTTTTCCCATAGCCATTCCGGGGCCGGCAGGCTGACCCAGAATTTGTCTCGACTTGAGGGAGAAAGATTTCTTTTTAGCGGGTTGCTGCGCTTTTTGATCCTCCTTGTGGGCCGGCGCCTCGCTTTGCACCGCGTTGAACAGGTCGTCGGTTGCTACGGCCTTGCTCTCACGCATCGACCTTCCCTGGATGCGCCGGCGGCCTTCCTCCACTGCGGCCAGCACCTGGCCCTGGATCTTGTCCAGGTAGATGTTGTCATCATCCCTCAGGCGATAGCTGGCCCGGGCCAGATCAAGGAGTTCAAGGGCGTAAGACTTCTGGTCTTCGTCAAAACGAGATAAGAAGTCCTTTTCCAATTGTCCCGGAGCTCCGGCTCTTGCGGATGTTCCCTTCTCAGGGCGGGAGGCCATTTGGAGAACCAGTTTCATAAGCCTGTCCCTGTCCTCGCCCAATCGACCCTTCTCCCATGCCAGGTCTCCGAATTGATCCAGTACCCGCTTCAGTCCTTTCCTGA
>Ga0316622_100003051_pt1 | contig 11829 bp, 11 predicted proteins | sample OWC_Aug_OW2_C1_D_FD_207646 | JGI IMG/M metagenome (GOLD analysis project Ga0316622, IMG submission 207646) | Wetland soil microbial communities from Old Woman Creek delta, Ohio, United States - OWC_Aug_OW2_C1_D5_C | ecosystem: Environmental > Terrestrial > Soil > Wetlands | place: USA: Ohio... | reverse complement strand
CACGCCCGGCGTCTACTACGAGTCCTACCCCGACAGCGGCTATTCTGTCGATAACCTCGCGCCGGGCGTGCCGGAAGGATTCGTGGTCGCCTACAACACCGGGAGTGGGAACGAACTCACCTGGGAGGAGAGCGAGGACGAGGACCTTCGGTACTTCTGCATCTACCGCGGCACTTCCCCCGACTTCACACCGAGCGCGGAGAACCGTGTGGACATGACCGCGACCACGGAGTGGACCGATCCCGAGTACAACGCCCCGGGGGTGTACTACAAGATCACGGCGGTGGACTTCTCCGGGAACGAGAGTGATGCGGCCTCAGCCGGGACCGTGACCGCGGCCACAGTGCCGGTGACTCCGGAGAGGTATCGGCTCTATCCCAACGTGCCGAACCCGTTCAATCCCACGACATCGATTCGTTACGACGTTCCGGTCGGCGGAGGAGAAGTGACGCTTCGCATCTACGACGTGAGCGGGAAGCTCATACGGACGCTCGTGGATGGGCGGGAGGACGCGGGCGGGAAAACGGTGACATGGAACGGCAGAGATGACCAAGGTCGATGCGTGGCCTCGGGGGTGTACTTCTACCGGCTGCAGGCGCCGGGCTATGAGAAGACGCTCAAGATGACTTTGGTGCAGTAGCCGCTTCCTCGGTTTGAATCCGCTTCGGGACAACTGCGTCCAAGCCCGGAGAGGGGGCCCTCCCTGTTACCAGGCGATGCGCCCCCTCTGTCCGGATCCCGTGAGCTGCAGAATCACCGCAAAAGCGTCATCTTGCGCGTCTCGGTGTACGCGCCCGCGTCGAGCCGGTAGAAATAGATCCCGCTCGCAACGGTGCCGCCGCGTGCATTGCGGGTGTCCCAGAACGCGGAGTATTTTCCCGCCGGCAGCGCGTCGTCGACAAGGGTCCGCACGAGCCGCCCCGACGCATCGTAGATCCGTAGTACCACCTGCGCCGGCGCCGCGATCCCGAACTCGATCTTCGTCGCCGGATTGAACGGATTCGGGAAGTTCTGCCGCAGATACGTCGCGGCCGGCGTCTCCGCGCCCGTGACCTCCTGCGGCGCCAGCTGTGCATGCTTGCTCTCGTTCCCGTGAACGTCGACTGCAGCCACCTTGTAGTGGTAGCCGTCGTCCCAACGCCAGTCGCCATCGAGGTAGAGTGTATCCAGCGTCGACGCAATGAGGTTCCCGGGCCCGGGCACGAAGCCGGCAGCCGTGCCTCGATAGATCGCGTACCCTTCGAGATCAGACTCGTTATTTGGCGACCACGTGAGAAGGAGCCCTGCCGGCGTGTACTGCTGTTCTCCGGCGAGGCCCTCGGGCGGCTCCGGGGCAAGGTTGTCGATCGAGCGCCCGCTGTCGGGATCGGAGATCCAGAAGGTGGAGGGATCGCTCGTGTGCGCGATGATCTGCAAGTAATGATACTCCGTGCAAACCTCCGTCGAATCGAAGAGCGTCGGGACCACTTCCGAATAACCCGCTAGGTAGTATGCCTCGACCGTCGACATGAGCTTCCAATAATACGTCGTGGCGCCGACCTTCTCCATGCGCACGAGGCCGCTTACGGCTTCCTTCGGCATATCCGCAACGCTCTTCACGACCGAGCCGGGGTCCAACGCCGCAAGCTCGGCCGAGGCCATGTCGATGGCGCGCCAGACCGTATAACGAGATATCAGTCGGTTTGCTGCATCGTCCCCGGGACTCCTGTCCCAGGCGACGTTGACGAATCCCCCTTGATCGCCCGGCACGTCGCGCACGAGGTGAATCGTGGGCTTCCGATGCGCGGTGCCGAAGCACATTACCGACCCGCAGCTACTCCCGGCCGAAACGGCGCACGACGACCAGCCGTCCGTGAGAGGCGACCAGCGCACGGTGACGACGAGGGTATCGCCTCCGCCGAGGTCGTAAGCCCCGCCTCCCGCGATGAGGTTGTAGCTTGTGCATGATTCCGTCACGGATCCCATAAGCCGTAGCCCGCCTGTATTCGTGATGCTGAAGCTGCGGTCGGCATGGCTATTGACCGGGACAGGGCCGAAATCGATGGTATCGGGAGCCACCGAGCACGCGGGGGCAATGCCCATGCCTGAGCAGTCCACGTCGGCGCCATCCCCTCCCGTATCGATCGTGCAGAAGCTGGTTTCCGCCGCAATCGGCTGGAAGCGAACCGTGAACGTCTTGGAAGCGTCGGGAATGAGCGCGTACCATAGCTCGGGGTTCACCACAGAAAACGCGGAACATGCCTCTTCAACAGTCCCGTAGATGTATCCACCGCCGGTGTTGGTAATGACAAATTCGCGATCCGCGAAATCCTCGTAGAGAGGGCCGAAATCGATCCAGGTTGGGGAGACGCTCAAGATCGGCGTCGCCGATGCATAGATATCGGCGTTTCCGGCTCTCTGATCCTTCCAGGCGATGATTGCGCCGCCGGGCTCTCCTTCGGCGATTGCCAGGCCATGGTCATCCGCCAACTCCGTGCAAATGATAGCCTCGTCGGTCAATTGGTTGCCCGCGGGGCCGATATGCTGCGAGAACACGTCCCAGTTCCCGCGCCGATAATCCTCCCAGGTTACGACGGCACCCCCGCCCCCGTCGGAGATGAGAGCCGGAAGCACCTGTTCGCCCGGGATGACGCACACTGCGCGGCCATTTGCGTACCACTGACCAGTTCCAGAGGCGTCGACCCGCTGGCCGTAGATATCCATTTCATTCCGCTCATCCTGCCAGACAATGATGGCGCCGCCCGCGCCATCCGTCACGAGTTCTGCGTTATTCTGGTTATTCGCGGCCGTGCTCACGACGACTCCGTCGCCGGTCCAGACAGTGACACCGGTTGTGTTTATCCTCTGCGCATAGATATCGAAATCGACGTTGGAGCGCATGTCGTCCCACACGACTATGGCGCCGCCCGCGCCGTCCGTGCAGAGGCTCGGAGAGTATTGGTTGTAGCTCGCCGTGCACAGCGCGACGCCATTCGACGTCCACTGGACGGTGCCGCTTCCCGTGACACGCTGGGCGTAGATGTTCTGATCGGCCGATCCGTTCCGCCCATCCTGCCATGCCATGATGGCCCCACCACTTCCGTCCGAAACCATCAACGGATAGACCTGATCGCCTGTGGCCGTGCAAATAGTCCTGCCATTCGTGGTCCATTGAGCGACGCCGCTGGAGTTCATTCGCTGCGCGTAGATATCGACATGCGTACCGGGGCGGGCGTCCTGCCACACGATTATTGCTCCTCCTGAACCGTCCGCAACGAGCTGTGGATATTGCTGGTTGTAGGAGGCCGAGCAGACCACGACTCCGTTCGCCGTCCATTGAACGGCGCCCGCGCTATTCACCCGCTGCGCGTAGCTATCCGTATCGGATCCGCCGTTACGCTCGTCCGTCCATACGATGATCGCTCCCCCCGCGCCGTCGGCCACGATTGCCGGACTGCGTTGCCATTGCGCGTCGGTGCATATGGCGACGCCGCCCGAGGTCCAGAGCGAATTCCCCTCGGCGTCGATGTGCTGCACATAAATGTCGTAAGTTCCTGAACGGTTATCTCGCCACACCAGAAATGCGCCCCCGGTCGCGTCCGATACAATGCGTACCTGGTCCTGATTTCCTGTGGAAGTGCAGACGGCCGTTCCGCCGTTAAGCCACGCCGCTTCGAGTCGCGGCGCAAGGCAGAATACGAGCGCCGCGAAGCACAGAACAGATATGCCGATTCGCCTTGGTGTCATACACGCTCCTCCTGTCGGTGTCGGGGACGCCGATCCTCGTGGACACGGATTAAGCCGGTATTATCCCACATTTTGAGGATGAGTTAAATAGGGAACCGAGATAAGGAACGGCGACCCGCGTTCTAGATGTGATATAATCTCCCGAGAGAAATCGAGGTGTCTCATGAAGAAGGTGCTTTTGATCGTCGCTGTCTTGGTCGTGCTCGTCGCGGTCGGTGTGTTTTTCCTGTTCTCCAATCTCAACTCCCTGGTCGCCAAGGCCATCGAGAAACACGGCAGCGAAGCCACCCAAACCACCGTCAGTGTGTCGGGAGTCGAGATCAAGCTCCGCGACGGACGAGGATCCATCAAAGGGCTGCGCGTGGCGAACCCGGAAGGGTTCCAGGCGCGCGACGCGTTTTCGCTCGGGGATATCACGGTGGACATCGACATCGAGAGCGTGCGCGAGGACCCTATCGTCATAGACGAGATTCGCATTCAGACCCCCGTCGTGTACGCCGAGGTCACGAAAAGCGGATCGACCAACATCACCGAGCTCCGCAAGCGCGTGCAGGCTGCCACTGCCGGGTCGACGGGCGAGGGCGCTGAATCCGGCGGACCCGCCAAGCGGATCAGGATCAAGCAGTTCGTTTTTGAAAAAGGAAGCATCGAAGTCGACGCCTCCACCCTTGGAATTGAGAAGCGCACCATCACACTCCCCGAGATCCGTCTGAGCGATGTCGGCGGCACCCGCGGCGCGCTGCCCAACCAGATCGCGAAGATCGTCCTCAGCACTCTGGCCGAAAAGACCGCGTCCGAAGTTGCCGGTTCCGAGGTCAATCGACTGATAGAAGACAAGCTCGGCGGCTCTCTCCAGGACAAGGCGAAGGAATTGCTGGACAAAATCGGAAAGTGAGCTAAACGGATTGACGGGTGGGCTTTGGCCGGCGAAACCAGCGGCTTTTGTCCGAGCGGCGCTGCCTGTGCTCGCGGTTGGAGAGGCGGCAATAATCGCAACAATTCACGACTTTCAGCATTTGGTGCTTGCTTTACTGCCGAATAGCGTTATACTTACACACAGTTGAAGAGTTTTGGAATTGAATGTCGGGCATCCGGATAAAGACGTTGAACAGAACCTGCCTTGTTGAGCCTCTCTATTGGGTCTTGCACACTTCCTTTCCAACAGAATCTGCAACGGTAATTGTTTTCTCATGTAGGACCAAATAGGAGGTCAAAATGAATCTATATGTAGGCAACATGGCTTTCGAATCGACCGAAAGCGATCTGCGGAAGGCGTTCGAGGCTCACGGTCAGGTAGGCTCCGTGAAAATCATCACGGACAGAGTCACCGGCCGTCCGAGGGGATTCGCATTCGTCGAGATGTCCAACGACGCCGAGGCCAGAACGGCGATCGAGAGTCTGAACGGCAAGGACTTCATGGGGCGCACGCTCAATGTCAATGAGGCTCGCCCGCGCAACGATTCTCCTCGTGGCTTCAGCCACAGCAGCTTCTAGCGTCAGGCACGCTGCCAGAAAGATGATCAGCGCCTAGTGGCAGGCTCGTGTGCTGATGGTGAAAATCGAGGGAAGCCGACGATCGGCTTCCCTCGAACATTTTGCCCTCGAGAGCCTGTGGTCCGCCCGCGCGTCCGAGGCTCCCAGGACACAAAATCAACACGCCTTTCGCCGGGCGCTACTTCAAAAGAACCAGTTTCCTCGTGAGCGTCCGGCCGCCGGCGGTCAACCGGCAGAAGTACACGCCCGAGCCCACATGACTCCCGCTCTGGTCCGTCCCATCCCAGACGCGTTCGTGATACCCCTCGCCCACCACGTCGTCCGCCAGTGTCTTGACGGACCTTCCATTCACGTCGTAGATCACCAACGCCGCTCTCGCCTCCTCGGGGAGCGTGAACGAGATGGTCGTCGTGGGATTGAACGGATTCGGAGCGTTTTGGTGGAGCGCAAACGCGTAGCCTTCCGTCTTTGCCGTCACCGTTTGCGAACGCACCTCGGAACCGCCGGTCAGCGAGACGGCCAGGGTGTACGCGTACGTGTAGCCACGGGCCACACCTTCATCCCTGTAGGTCCTCGCATGCGCTGCGATCAATCCGCCAGACGTCAGGTCTTCACTCGCCGGTGCTCCCTCGACGAGCCGGTAGACTTTGAACCCCAATACTTCCTCATCCGAAACGATCTCCCACGAGAGTTCCACGGCATCCTCGAGCGCCGTCGCGTCGAACGCGCTCACGAACACGGCGAGCGGAGATCCGAACGTCACCACGGTCATACAAGACTGGCTGTTCATCGGTTCCCCATACACGTTCGCATGGTACGTGATTCGCTGCTCGCCGTCTTCGCGTATGGCGGGTATTAAGAGCTCGGCCTCGGGAGGGTAATAGCTCGCGCCAGGGTCCAGGACGGGCGTCGTACCGGAGAGGGATGCCGGGTTCCCCTTGTCAACGAGCGTGGCCGGACCCGTCGCTTCGACGGAGTAGCTGAACGCGGACGCGATCGTGCCGACATTCGTAATGCGAAACCCCACGAGGGACAGCGATGGAATCGTCGAATACCCCGGGACCACCATGTCAGCCGGACACTCTACGGAAACAGCACTCGTCGGTCCCCACGACAAAGCCCACGTGTCGTTCAGATAGGTCCCGTAGTAGGAATCCCCGCACGTGACGATCATCCGGCCACGCACCGGATCGTAGACCGCCATGTGGCTGTAGCGACCAATCGGCAGTGTCCCGGACGGCGCGAGTTGCGTCCACTGCGGGCTATCCCCGAGAGGGAGCGCCCACACCTCGTTGTTTCCGAGGTACGCCGCGTGATCGATGCGATTCCCTCCGAAGACGATCATCCGGTCGCCTGCGGCGTCGTAGATGGTCGTGAAGCCGCCGCGCGGAACCGGCGGCGTCCCCGATGGCGTGAGCTGTGTCCACTGCGGGCTGCCCCCGAGAGAAAGCGCCCAGACGTCATTGTATGAACCTGTGGGGCCTCCCCCACCAAAAAGGACCATCCGGTCGCGGACCGGGTCGTATATCACCGGAGCGCCGCGCGGACTCGGCGGCGTGCCCGATGGCGTGAGCTCCGTCCACTCCGGGGTTGGCCCGAGAGAAAGCGCCCAGACGTCATTGTATGCGCCTGCGGCGCCCCCCCCGCCAAAAATCAGCATGCGATCGCGCAACGGATCATAGATTGCGTTGAAGCCGGCGCGGGCATCGGGTGGCACTCCGGTTGGCACGAGCTGGGTCCAATGCGGGCTTCCGCCAAGCGAGAGCGCCCAGACGTCGTTCCATGGGCCCTCATGATACCGACCGCCTCCAAAGATGATCATCCGGTCGCGGACCGGGTCATAGATCGCTGCGTGATTGTGGCGCGTATTCGGTAGCGGCCCGGAAGGCGCGAGCTGCGTCCACTGCGGGCTTCCGCCAAGTGAAAGCGCCCATACGTCGTTGAAAGACGTAGCCCAAACGACCCCCCCAAAAACGAGTATCCGATCCCGCGCCGAGTCGTAGACCGCCGACGGGTAGCCGCACGCAGTCGGCAGAGACCCCGTGGGCGTGAGTTGCGTCCAGAATCCATCCTGAGCCTGGAGAGAGGTGACTCCCAGAATGCCCAAGAACACTAAACATACGAGGGACCCACAAACCCTCTTCATGGAAACACCTCCTGAAGAGGCGCGTGTCGTACGTGCCGACGTCGGACTCGGAGACTCACGGTGGGTTGTTTGTGGTAGGAGAAAAACAGCAAGTCTGTGAGGCGAGCCCCACTGACCATCGGCTCAACACTCGCCAACACTGGCGCATATTATATAGCAGGGACTCCAGCTTTTCAATGATGCGACAGCATCAGGGCGCCATGCGCGCATTGTCGCTCGGGCCGAGCGCGAGAACCGTCACAGCCCGTCCGTCATGGCATTCGTTTCCGTCAGCGTCTCCGTCAGATCCCCGACCCCAGCCGATGGTGAGTAGCCGGGTTCGACTAAGTGTCTTTCGTAGCAGTACACCGGACCGATCGTGGGCGCGTAGATCACCCGTCCATAGTCGATCAGTCTCGTGTATCCGATCGTCTCCCCTTCCGCGCTCGATACTGCGGTGACGCCATAATCGAGAATGTAGAGACAATCCAGCGCGTGCTCGAATCGGCCGGCAGTCGTCTCGAACGTGCGCATCCCGTAGATGCGGCAGTGCAGCAAAATATGGCTTCCCGGCTGGGCGCCTACTTCACAGGTGAACCCCGAGCCGACCCTCAGATCCCGCGTGAGAAACTTCCACGCCGCCTGCTGGCTCGAGTCCGCGTAGGTGCCAATGTAACCCGAGGTTTTCTCCCATGCGCCGCCGTGGATGAAGGTGGGACCCCACGCTGTCGCGCTTGTCTTCATCCGCGCATCGAGGGCGAGACCGCTGAACGACTGCCGGAGTTTCTCTCGCGCGACCACGATCGCGTTTGCACCCGTCGCGCCCTGTCTTTGGCTCGCTGGCAGAAGCGGCTGCGTGATCGCCAGCTCCTCCGTGAGGTTCTGCGCCGTAACACCCGCCGCCGTCGTGATCATCCCGTTGAATTCCAGCGTGTAGATACCCGTCCGGCTCTCGAAGGGCTCGACCGGCTTTTCCGCTTCGACGGCGGCAAAGATCCATGACCAGCTCGGGAGCGGCAGCGATGGCACTGCCGCGGGTGTGGGATACAATGTGAAATCCCCTTCCCAGGTTCTCTCCTCGTGGTTGTAGATCCACTCGGTTCCATCCTCGTTGGGCCATATGTTTTCGAGGGTCGGATAGGGGGTGGGGCCGTAGCCGTACCACGGGCAGTTGATGCAGCTTTCGTCGCCGGTGCCGCATTCAAAGCCGAGGACCAAAACTGCCGACAGGACCAGTGCAGTTGGCTTCACAACCTGCCTCCAGATGCGATGGCACGATGCGTCGGTCGATAGGGCCGCGCTCGTAGTGGGAGGGGCGCGCCCTCCGGCCCTACTATTATACCATTTTTACGAACGAGTCCGGAACCGTCGTCCGGATGAACTTGCGGAACGAATCGCGCTGGCCCTGCTCCACCAGGTCAGTGAGCTGGGCTAATTTGACGGGAGCGAGGATTTCGATTCCAACAACGTCGCCATTCGCGTTGTAGTCAACCAGGAGCCCATCTTGCTCAACTTCGACGGTTTTTGCAACCGCGTCGGACAGGAACTTCACGTAGATCGCTTCGACTGTGCCATCGTCGCGACCGCTGATCGAGACCTCGAAATTGACCGTTGGTTTCTTCGGCATAAGCATCTACATCCAGAACGCCGTCACGACGCGGACGAAGTCGCGGGTTTCTTCCACGATCACTGCCAGGCGCTTCGTCGTGCTGAGTCGCTTCTCCAACCTGACCGCCCCATCCCTCCTTGACGGTCGCGCCACGTCGGGCTTGTCGACGACGGCTTCCACCTGTTCTTCGCTGATCCCACGCTGCCGCATCCTGTTGACAGCGTGCGTCTCGAAGTGTAAACGACGTTTCCACCGCACCACAGCCGCACTGCACCTCGAACCACAAGCCCATTATACTACTTCGGTCCACGTTCGCGCCAGCAACGCCGGGCGATATCCGATACCCTCGCACGTGCCGTGCCCGTTATGAACTTCACGGCGGTTGACAGGAAAGGCCGCTTCAGCGTACACTTTGGCGACACACACAGATGATCGCGCCCTCCCCTGGATCTGAAACCGGTGCGAAGGAGATGACCTCATGCAAACAAGCTCAAGGCGGACGAGCGCTCTAGCGGTTTTCGTTAGTCTATTCGCCGTTTTGATTTTCGTGCCCGGATGTGCGGACGACCCCGTCGAACCCGCTCCCAAGAAGCCGCCGCAGATACCCACCAGCGGATTGGTCGCCTTCTATCCCTTCAGCACGGATGCGCAAGACGCAAGCGGCAACGACAACCACGCCTCTCTCCTCGGCGCCGCCGCCGTGGACAAATATCTCACTCTCGGTAGCAACGCCGTGGACCGCGTTGCGTTGCCCTATTCGATGCTCCAAGGCGCGGGCGACTTCACGATCTCGGTATGGGCGCGGATCGTTACCGTTCACGCCGGCGGAGAGCACACCCTCATCAGCGGCGCCAGGTCGGGAATGGACAACGTGTTTTACCTCATCTACGACGTATCCGCCAACAACTGGGCATTTTGCGTGAACCCCGCCGTACCCAAGTTCAGCCCCAGCGTGCAGCTGAGCCACTACCTCACGTGGCATCACTTCGTGGTATTGAGAAACGGCTCTACAGGACGATTCTACCTGGATGGGCAGCAGATCGGAGACGGCCAGTCGGTATCCACAACCGCGATCAGTCTCGGTTCGGGAGGGTTCATCCTCGGCCAGGACCAGGACTCCGTGGGAGGAGGTTTTGAGGCGAGTCAGTCCTGGGCCGGCGACATCGACAATCTGCGCATCTACAATCGTGCCCTCAACCAGACTGAGATCACGGCGCTCGCGAGCGAGACGGGCATAGGGGGCTAGCCTCCTGGCGGGGAACGTGCCCGCCCAAATGTTGCCTTTCACGTGTAGACGATGTTCACTAAAAAGACGCGATTTACGCCGGTTCTGTCCATGTGCCTGATGCTGCTGTCCGGTGCCGCATCTATCCACGCGGCAGAAATCGTCCTGGTCAATAGTGGCCAGAATCTCGGGAATGGCCGCACGTTCTCCCTTGCCCTCGGCGATCTCGACGGAGACGGCGACCTCGATGCATTCGTTACCCATTTCCTCCAGGCCAACAAGGTGTGGATCAATGCGGGGAGCGGCACGCTGACCGACAGTGGCCAGAGTCTCGGCGGTACAAACGCTCACGGCGTTGCGCTTGGCGATCTCGATAGCGACGCCGATCTCGATGCCTTCGTGGTATTCAATGAGGCGTTCGACAAGGTATACCTGAACGACGGATCGGGCGTGTTTACCAGCAATGGCCAGAACCTCGGCGATGCGAGTGAGTGGGGCACGTTCGTGACGCTTGGCGACATCGACGGCGATGGGGATCTCGATGCCCTCGTTGAATTGTATCAGCACCCGAACAGAGTATGGATCAACGACGGCAACGCGCTGTTTTTTGATCCGGGGCAGCGGATTGGCGGCGTCAACTCCGCCGGGATGGCCCTCGGCGATCTGGATTCCGACGGCGACTTGGACGTGTATCTATCCAACCACGATGCCCCTGACCAGGTATTGTGGAACGACGGTAGTGGCGTGTTTGTCGATAGCGGTCAGAGCCTGGGTTGGAGCGATGGAGCCGGCTACGCTGCCATGGCCGATTTGGACGGTGACACCGACCTCGATGTGGTCACGACCAACTACGCGCACGGGAGCAGCGTACTTTTGAACAACGGAGCCGGCGTCTTCCAGGACTCGGGGCAGTCGTTGGGAGCGCGCACTCAGAGGGTCTGCCTCGCGGATCTGGACGGCAACGGCACCATCGATGCGATTACCACGCACGCACAAGACGGGAATCCGATATGGCTCAACGATGGAACCGGGACCTTCACGGCCTCCGGCCAGAATCTTGATGGGCAGAATGTGGTTTCGGTATGCGCCGGAGACGCGGACGGAGACACCAAGGTGGATGTGTGGGTCGGCAAGGTCGAGGGCTCAGGCGGAAACGAGTTGTATTTCAACCGCACGGCGGTTCCAGTGCGGCCCTCCAGCTGGGGACGAATAAAAGCGGGCTACGAACGCGACCGATGAACAAGGATTCTATTCTGAACGACAACGCGCTCGCCGAGTCGATCATCGGTCTGTACAAGGCCGAAGTGATCTACCGGCGCGGGCCGTGGCGGTTGTTCGAGGCCGTGGAGTTCGCAACACTCAAGTGGATCGACTGGTTCAACAACCGGCGGCTGTTCGGGCCGATCGGATACATTCCGCCGGCGGAGTACGAGGAGGCGTATTATCGTCGTCAGGAAGAGCAGGTAGCAGTGGCAGGAGTCAACTAACCGAGTCTCCGAAGAACCTGGGGCGGTTCACAACGAAGTGGCCCGGCGGCGACGGAGCGGGCTCGGTGAACGGCCCGTCGGCCGTGGACGACACAAAATGTATCATTTGCGTCTCCTATTCCCGGCGTCCCGCTTTTCCCCTTTCTTCGCCCTCGGCTTTCTA
>Ga0316622_100003050_pt1 | contig 11831 bp, 9 predicted proteins | sample OWC_Aug_OW2_C1_D_FD_207646 | JGI IMG/M metagenome (GOLD analysis project Ga0316622, IMG submission 207646) | Wetland soil microbial communities from Old Woman Creek delta, Ohio, United States - OWC_Aug_OW2_C1_D5_C | ecosystem: Environmental > Terrestrial > Soil > Wetlands | place: USA: Ohio... | reverse complement strand
CCGAGGGTCGCAAGCTGGCCACCTTCGGGCTGACCGAGCCCGGCGTCGGAACCGACGCCGCGAACCTGGCCTCGACCGCGCGGCGCGAGGGCGACGTCTACGTCCTCAACGGGTCGAAGATCTGGATCAGCCTGGCCGACCTGGCCGACAACTTCCTGGTCTTCGCCTCGGTCGACCGCTCGAAGAAGCACCGTGGCATCGCCGCCTTCGTTGTCGAGCGGGGGATGAAGGGGCTCACCACCGGCACGCTGCACGGCAAGCTCGGCATCCGGGCCGGCAACACGGGGCTGATCAACCTCGACAACGTCGAGGTGCCGGTCGAGAACCGGATCGGCGAGGAGGGCGAAGGGTTCCTGGTCGCGATGAGCGCCATCGACCAGGGCCGCTACACCGTCGCGGCGGGTGCGGTCGGGCTGGCCCAGGCCTGCCTCGATGCGTCGGTCAAGTACGCCCACGAGCGCCAGACATTCGGCGAGGAGATCGGCCGCCACCAGCTCGTCAAGCAGATGATCGCGAACATGGCGAAGGGGACCGAGATCGGGAGGCTCCTCGTGTGGCGCGCCGGCTGGCTCAAGAACCAGGGGCTGCGCAACACACGCGAGACATCGCTCGCCAAGTGGCATGCGACGGACCACTCCGTCCAGGCCGCGCTCGACGCGATCCAGATCCACGGGGCGAATGGCTACAGCAACGAGTTCCCGATCGAGCGCTACCTGCGCAACTCCAAGGCCTCGGTCATCTACGAGGGCACGAGTCAGCTCCATACGCTGATCCAGGCCGACTACGCCCTCGGCTACCGTGAGGACCGGCCGCTGCGCTGCGAGCCGTGGCCCGCCCAGGGGTTCAGCCGGCCGGCCTGAGGCCACGGCCGACCCGGCCGTCGCGCAAGCTGGAGCCGGCGACGGGCAAGGTCCCCAGCCCCGCGCTCCGCCGGTCAGGGGCGCCGGAAGAGGTAGAGCCCCCAGCCCAGGGTGTCGCGGCCCCAGGTCAGGTACGTCTGCCGGTCGTGCGCGACCTGCTCGAGCAGCCCGGCGCGGTCCGGATCATCGGGGTGGTCGGCTGCCCAGCGGTCGGCGGCACGCCACTGGAGCGACTCGTAGCGGTCGAAGTCCTCCACCGCGCCCGGCATCGCGTAGACGGGCGTCAGCCCGAGGCGCTCACCGGTGGCGACGTTCGCCGCATGCGTCTCGAACTCGTCCGCGCGGAGGCCGGCTGCGGCGAGGTAGGCCGGATCCGGGTCGCGGCGCCAGTACGGCTCGCCGACGAGAACCAGGCCGCCGGGCCGCACGAACCCCGCCAGCGCGCGCAGCGTCCCCTCGTGCCCGCCGAACGTCCAGCTCGCTCCGAGGCAGCAGGCCAGATCGAAGCTCGCGGGCGCGCCCCGGTAGTCGGCGCCGTCCATCTCGAGCAGCTCGAGCTCGGCGTCCGGGACGCGTGCGGCGACACGGGCCCGGAGCTGCTCGACGAACGGCGGCGACAGGTCGACCCCGACACCGCAGACGCCGTGTCGCTCGACCAGGCGGACCAGGAGCTCGCCCTTGCCGCAGGCGATGTCGAGCATCCGCGCGCCCGGCGCGAGGTCGAGCAGGCCGATCATCTCGTCGAGCGCGGCGAGGCTGAGCGGATTGCAGACGACGTGATCGGCGTGGGTGATGTCGAAGAAGCGCCACCGGTCCATCACGGCCCCCCGGCAGACAACCCGCCGCTCAGCCGGCGATCGGCTCGAAGCGAGCCTGGAAGAATCGCAGGTAGCGCGGCTCGTAGACCATCCGCAGGCCGCGGGCCTCGTCGCGGGCGTCGAAGCAGGCCTTGACGGCCTCGGCCACCACGTCCATGTGGGCCTGGGTGTAGACCCGGCGCGGGATCGTCAGGCGGGTGAGCTCGAGCTTCGGCCGGTAGTGGTCGCCGGTCTTCGGGTCCCGCCCGGCCGAGGCGATGCCGCGCTCCATCGAACGGATCCCCGAGTCGAGATACAGCTCGGCGGCCAGCGTCTGGGCCGGGAAGAGATCCTGCTCGAGGTGGGGATAGAAGCGCCGCGCGTCGAGGAAGATGGCGTGCCCGCCCACCGGCTGGACGATCGGGATGCCCCAGTCGGTCAGCAGCTCGCCGAGGTAGCGGACCTGCCCGATGCGCGAGCGGACATGGTCGTCGTTCATCGACTCCTCGATGCCGATCGCGAGGGCCTCCATGTCGCGACCGGCCATGCCGCCGTAGGTGTGGAGCCCCTCGTACACCACGACCATGTTGCGCAGCTCCTCGAAGAGCGTCTCGTCGTTGACGGCCAGCCAGCCACCGATGTTGACGAGGTTGTCCTTCTTGGCGCTCATCCACGCGGCGTCGGTGAGGGAGCAGAACTCGTGCACGATCTCGGCGATCGAGCGACCGGCGTAGCCCTCCTCGCGCTCCTGGATGAAGAACGCGTTCTCGACCAGGCGGGTCGCGTCGAGAAAGAGCCGGATGCCGTGCCGGTCGCAGAGCGCCCGCAGCTCGCGCAGGTTGGCCATGCTGACGGGCTGGCCGCCGGCCATGTTGACCGTCGCGGCCAGGCTGACGTACGGGATCTTGGCAGCCCCGACCAGCGCGATCAGCGCCTCGAGCTTGGCCAGGTCCACGTTGCCCTTGAAGAGGTGCGGGTGGGTCGGGTCGTGCGCCTCGTCGATGATGACGTCGTGGAAGGTTCCCCCGGCCAGCTCCTGGTGGAGCCGGGTCGTCGTGAAGTACATGTTGCCCGGGATGTGGTCACCGGCGCTGATGCAGGCCTGGCTGATCAGGTGCTCTGCCCCGCGGCCCTGGTGGGTGGGCACGACGAAGCGGTAGCCGTAGAACCGCTGGACGGCCTCCTCGAGGTGATAGAAGTTGCGGCTGCCCGCGTAGGCCTCGTCGCCGAGCATCATCCCCGCCCACTGGCGATCGCTCATGGCGCTCGTGCCGGAGTCGGTGAGCAGGTCGATGTAGACGTCCTCGGAGCGAAGCAGGAACGTGTTGTGGCCCGCGTCGACGAGGGCACGCTCGCGCCCGGGCCGGTCGATCATCTGCAGCGGCTCGACCATCTTGATCTTCCAGGGCTCGGCCCACGATCGCCGGCCGAACTGCTGGCCCATCGTCCTCGGAAACGACTCGCTCATCTGGTGACGCTCCTGCTGCTCGGGTGGTGAAGCCGGGCGGCCTCCGGTGGGTCGCCGCCGTCCGTGGGCTCGCGGTGCAATCCCGCGCTCGGGAGGCCTCAGCCGGTCGCCCCGAGCGCCCGGTCGAGGTCGGCGATCAGGTCGTCCGGGTGCTCGCCGCCGATCGAGAGCCGCACCAGGTCCTCGGGGATGTCGGCCAGCTCGCGGCCGGTCTCGCCCTGCTGCTGGTGCGTCGAGATCGCCGGGATCGTGGCGATGCTCTTGACGCGGCCCAGGTCGGTCGCGCGCCAGATCAGCTGGAGCCGGTCGAACGCGGCTCTGGTGGCCGCGGGGCCGCCGGCGACACGGAAGCTCATGAGGTGCCCGAAGCGCGGGGCCACGTTCCCGGTCGAGTCGCCGTCGACGAGGGTCATGTAGCGTGCGGATTCCAGGTGCCCCGGGAAGGATGGCAGACCCGGGTAGCGGACCTCGGTGACGCGAGGATCCGCCTCGAGCCAGCGCGCGACGGTCATCGCGTTGCCGCTCCAGTGGTCGACCCGCCCGCGCAGCGTCCGCAGGTCGTTCATCACCATCAGCGCGCTGAATGGCGAGAGACCGGGGCCGAGGTCGCGCAGGGGAAGCAGCTTGACGTGCTGGGCGAAGTTGGCGCGCAGGTCATCCGGGCCGATGTGGCTCGGGATGTCGTGCCGGGCGATCACCGCCCCGGCGATCGTCATGCCACTGCCGCCCATCGCCTTGCTCAGCGACTGGACGACGATGTCGGCCCCGTGCTCGAGGGGGCGCATGAGGGCCGGGGTCGCGATGGTCGAGTCGACCACGAGGGGGGCGCCCGAACCGTGCGCGATGGCCGCCACGCCGGCGATGTCGAAGACGCCGAGCCCGGGGTTGCTGGGCATCTCGCCGAAGACCACCCGGGTCCAGTCGTCGACCGCGGCCTCCCAGGCCGCCAGGTCGAGCGGGTCGCGGACCCAGCGGATCTCGATGCCCCGCTCGGCGGCGTAGCGGCTGAAGAGCATGAACGTGCCGCCGTAGCAGCGCGCACTGGCCACGAGGTTCGGGCGGGGGCGGTCGCCGCCGACCCCCGGGTCCATCGAGAGGAACGGGCTGGTGGCCATCATCACGGCCGCCATCCCGGACGCGGTGACCGTGGCCGACACGCCGCCCTCGTACCCGTACCCCTCGAGCAGGGCCAGCGTCTCCTCGAGATAGCCGAGCGTCGGGTTGGCGATGCGGCTGTAGGTCCAGGACGGGGCGAGGTAGGCCAGGGCGGCCTCCATCTCGTCGCTGGTTGCGAAGTGCTGGGCCGGTGAGAGGTAGGCGGGCTCGTTGATGCTGCCCTGGTTGGCCAGTGCCTCGGCCATGCTGTACAGGCCGTGGACGGCGATCGTGTCGAAGCGCATGGCCCGCATCCGGGCCCGCTCGGCGGCCGCGGCCTCGAGCCGAGCCGCTCCGCGCTCGATGGCGGCCTCGACCCCGGGCGAACGGACCGCGTCCGGGGCGGGCGCCGGAGTGGCGGGAGGTGTCGATCCGAGATCGTTCCCGGTCGATCCGGCTGCGGGACCGGGTGCCTCCTGCGTCGCCGGCTCGAGGGGCTGCTCTTCGAAGCGCTCGCTGGTCTCGATCATCTCGGTCTCCGTCGGTCAGGGGATTGCCGGGACGTACGGTATCGGCAGGGCGGTCGTGCTCTTGACCTCGGACAGGACGAGGCTCGTGTGGATGCGCTGGACGCCGGGGATCGGGGTCAGGCGCTCGACCACGAAACGTTCGAGATCGCGCCGGTTGTGCAGCGCGACCTTCAGGACGTAGTCGTACTCGCCGGTCAGGTGGTGGCATTCGAGGACCTCGGGCATCTCTCGAACGAGGGCACGAAAGCGCTCGACATGCTCGTACTGGTGGAGCTGGATGCTCACGCTGATGAGGCACAGGAGGTCGTAGCCGACCTGCTCGCGATCGAGGAGACCGACATAGCCCCGGATGACGCCGTCGCGCTCGAGCCGCCGGACGCGGGCGTGCGTGGCGGGGGCCGACAGCCCGATCCGCCGGGCCAGGTCGAGGTTGCTGACGCGGCCGTCCACCTGGAGCTCGCGCAGGATCGCACGGTCGATGTCGTCGAGGCTGACGGTGTTCGGTTCCATCCGCTCTGGCTTCCGGCTCCACTCCTTCTGCGCCTCACTGCGGAGCTCCAAACGATTGTAGTTCGAAGAGCAGTCCTGCGTTGACATGTTCTGCAGCGGTCGGCGAGCCGTTCGGCTCGGCCGGGCTGGCGTGGATCGTCCGCATACTGCTGGCCAGGGCCTGAGAGCGGGGATCAGGCCTCGGCGTCGACCGGCAGCGCCTGGTTGGCCGGGCGCGGCGCATCGTCGATGGAGGCAGGCTCCTCGTCCTGGTGGACGATCCGGCGGCCCCGCAGCCGGCCGCGGGTGGTGACGATGATGGCCACGGCCGCGACGATGATCCCGCCGGCGAGCAGCGCGCGCGGCGTGAGCGTCTCGTCGAGCACCAGCGCCCCGAGGACGACCGCGACGGCGGGATTCACGTAGGCGTAGGTCGCGACGAGAGGGAGCGGCGCGACGCGGAGCAGCCACACGAACGCGCTGTAGGCGATGAGGCTGCCGACGAGGGTCAGGTAGACGAATGAGATCGCCGAGGCAGTCGAGATCGAGGCCGGGTCGAACCCGACCAACTCGCCCGTGAGGAGGGCCATCACCGCGAGGGTCAGGCTCCCGAAGAGCATCTGGAGCGATGTGGCCAGGCTCGGGTTGCGCGGCAGCCGGGCACGATGCGCCGCGTAGAGCGATCCCGTGGCCCAGCAGATCGGCGAGAGGATCAGCGCCCCGATGGCCGCCGGCTCGGCGCCGGCCGTCGAGAGGTCGCCCGGCCACACGAGGATGACCACGCCGGCGAAGCCGAGCGCGATCCCGGCAGCGGTGATCCAGGGGAGCCGCTCGCCTAAGAAGATCCGACCCAGCAGCGCCACCCAGACCGGCATCATCGCGATCAGGAGCGCCGCGATCGATGACGGCGCGGTCAGCTCGCCCCAGGCCACCAGCCCCATCCCGCCGCCGAGCAGCAGCGCGCCGACGATGGCCGAGTCGCGCAGCTCCCGCCTCGTGAGCGAGCGCAGCGCCCCCCGCTGGCGGAGCGCGATCCAGCCGAGCAGGATCCCACCGGAGATCAGGAACCGCACCGACGCCATCACGAAGGGCGGGATGGTCTGGACGGAGATCGCGATGAAGAGGTAGGTCGAGCCCCAGACGAGGTACAGGATGAGCATCGCGCCCCACAGGGCGACCGGGCTCACCGCCGGCTCGTGCCCGGCATGCCCGGCGTGGGTGCTGCGGGAACCCTGGGTGCCCTGGGCGCTGTGGGCGCCACGGCTCGCCTCCGGCTCATGGCCGGCCTGACCGGCCATCTCCGCCGTGGCGGGGGGCTCTGGCTGCGCGGTTGGATTAGCCGACTGGTCCAAGGTGGGAACGATAGCAGGGGTCGGTCCTGCGTGCCGGACGGCCTTGCCGGGGGAGCCGATGTCCGATCGCGCCGCCCCGGGAGTCGCTGTCTCGAGCCCGCCGGGGCGCCGATGTCAGATCGCGCGCTGGCCGGTCATGCCGCGCGACCGAGGGCCACCGGCCGGCAGTCGCGGCAGGGCCGGTAGCCGGCGCCCTCCGCCGCGGCGAGGTCGCGGAAGGGCACCCGGTGCGGCGTCGTGATCCGCCGCGCGTGGCGGCAGGTCGGGAAGCACACGATCCGGGTCGTGTCCGAGCCGATGAGCCGGGTCCCGTGCTCCGCGAGGCCAGCCAGCTCGTCGAGGTCGACGCCCTCGGTCGCCAGGATCCGGCGCTTCACGGCCGGTCCGCCGAGCGAGTACTGGCCGATGCTGCCGTCGCCGCGCACGACCCGGTGGCACGGCACGACGAGCGGCACCGGGTTGTGGCCCAGCGCCGTCCCGACGGCGCGCACGGCCCTCGGCCGGCCGATCTCCGCCGCGATCCAGCCGTACGGCCGGACCTCGCCGGCCGGGATCTCCGTCGCCTTGGCCCAGACCGAGCGCTCGAAGTCCGTGCGGCCTCGCCAGTCCAGCGCCAGCGGGGCTCGGTGCCGCCCGGCCAGCCTGGCCTCGACGCCGCGCCGGAGACCCGCGGGGAGCCCTCGGACCGGGTCCACGTCGCGCCCGGTCCTGGCCCGGTGGCTCGTCTCGAACGCCGCGGGATCGCCGGCCAGCGTCACCTCGGTGAGCCCGAGACCGTTGAATGCCACGAACAGGCGCCCGATCGGCGACTCGACGGTGGCGTAGGCGTCGCGGAGACCGACCTCCACGAGGGCGGCACGGCCGACGCCGGCGGGTGCGGTCGTCCGGAGTCCGGCCAGCGCCTGCTCGAGACCGGTCTCCCGGTCGCCGGGGCTCCGGCGGGTCGTGGTCGATGTCGTGTTCATTGCACACCTCCGTGGGTGGACGCGCGATCGTGGGCGGGGTCATCGGTCAGGGTGGCTCGGAGCATCGCGAGGCCGCGGTGGACCTGGGCCTTGAGGGTTCCCTCGGGCCGGCCAAGAGCCGCGGCCATCTCCGCATACGAGAGCCCGTCGATGTGCCGGAGCACCACCGGGATGCGGTAGCGGGGCGGGAGCTGCGCGAGAGCGCCTGCCAGCCGAGCTGCCCCCTCGCGCTCGAGCGCGACGTGGTCGGGCCGCCCGTCGGCGGCTCGCGCCTCGCGCACGTCGGTCGCCGGTACCGCGGACCGGCCCGCGGCGGGCTCGTGGTCCAGCGACACCTCCGGCCGGCGCCGGCGCACCCGGTTTCGGGCCGCGTTGAGCACCACCGTGGTGAGCCACGGGCGCAGGTCGATCGCGGCGATGCGCTGCGGGTCGTAGCCCGCCAGCGCCCGGTAGGCCCGGACGAGCGCGTCCTGGGTGACCTCCTCGGCGTCGTGCGGGTTGCCGATCACCCGAAGCGCGATCGTGTACAGGCGGTCGGCGTGGCCGTCGACGAGGCGGGGAAATGCGCCGTCGAGGTCGTCCAGAAGGGCGGCGGTCAGCTCATCCATCGCCCATCAGAACACTCTCCGAGGCCAATCGGTTGCATCGGCCCCGGTGCGTTCTCAGCGGGCGGCGGTGGCGGCCGGCGCCGTCGGCGGCACACCAGGCCGCGTCGCAACCGGCGCGAGGGACCGAGCCGCAGCCGGTCCGGGGGCCGCCAGCACCTCGGTCTCGCCCGTTGGCTGAACGAGGAAGATCCAGATGTCCCAGGCGACGTGGCTGACGACGAGCGCACCGAGCGGCATCCCGGCGGCATAGAGCGCCGACCAGTGGGCGCCCGCGATGCCGGCCGCGCCGAAGAGCGTGAAGTTGCCCGTGACAACGTGGACGCCGCCGTACGCCAGGGCCGCCAGGGCCGCCCCCGGCCAGCGGCCGAAGCGGGCCATGAGCGCCTCGGCCACCAGGCCGCGCCAGAACAGCTCCTCTGCCGGCCCGATGACGGCCGCCAGCCGGGTCGCGATCTCGCCCTTCGGACGGATCGTTCGAAGCGCGTAGATCTCGCGGATCTGCTCGTCGCCGCCGGGCACGTAGCGCCGTGCGAACCGGTCACCGATCTTGAAGGTGAGGTACAGACCGGCCGCCGACCCGAGCCCGAGCGCCACGTCGACGGGGCGGATCCGCGCTCGGCGGGCAGGGCGGCTGGCCAGCAGCGCGTACGATCCGAGGCTGAGGCCGGTCACCGTCATGCGCCGCCAGAACTCCGGGCGGGGACCACGAAAGGTGGCGGCGAAGGCGGCCGTCGCGGCGGCCATCCCGAGGGCCGCGGTGGTCGTGCCCGGTGAATCGATGGCGGCCGGTCCTCGCGCAGACGGGCGTGTCACGAGGTCAGCCTGCGGCCGACCCGGGCACCCCCGGGCTGCGGTGCAGGGCTAGCCACCGGCCGGCCCGGAGAGCATCACGCCGAGCACGAGCAGCGCCCCGAAGGCCATGTGGAGCCGGGCCGTCTCGAGGTCGATCATCGCGATTGCCCGCGCCTGGCCGGCGGCGCCCAGCTCGGCGTCGCGGACCACGCCCACCAGGATCGGCAGCGACAGGATGGCGAGCATGGTCGTGGGCGGGAGCCAGCCGATCGTGACCATGACCCCGAGGGCGACATACGCGCCGACCACCAGGCCGACATATCCGTAATGGGCGATCGTCCGGCCGGTGCGCATCGAGATGGTGAGGATCCCCGCCCGGGCGTCCTCGCTGATGTCGCGCCACTCGTTGCCGTGGAGGATGGCCGCCACGAGCAGCCCGATCGGGACCGAGAGCGCGAGGGCCTCGAGCGACCAGGCTCCAGCCGCGGCGTAGAAGCCGCCCTCGACCATGATCGGGCCCATGAGGAGGAACACGAGCGGCACGCCGAGCGCGCGGTCCTTGTAGGCGAACGGCGGCGCCGTGTAGAAGTATCCGGCCAGGAGGCCGAGCAGGCCGAGCGCGAGGATCGCCGGGCCCCGCAGCCAGATCAGGGCCAGCCCGATGGCAATCGCCAGGGCGAAGGCGCCGCAGGCCACGGCGAAGGCGCCCCGCTCGGTGATGCGCCCCTTGACGATGGCGTGGCTGGCGCGGGGCGAGGTGATCGAGTCGATGCCCTTGCGAACGTCGTAGATCTCGTTGATGACGTTGGTGCCGGCGTGGAGCAGCACGCCGCCGGCCAGGGCCAGCAGGAAGGGCAGCCAGTCGAACGTCTCCGCGGCCCAGGCAAGCGCGCCCCCCGCCGCGACCGGGATGACCGAGGCGGTGAACGCGAAGGGCCTCAGGATCTCCCACAGCGCCCCGGCGCGGCGGCGGATGCGCTCCCCGGTCGAGAGGACGCGGTCGTCGGCCAGGCTGCCTGCGCCAGCCGCCAGCCCATCGCCCGCGGCACCTGCCACCACCACTGCGGCCTGGTCCGCGCCGGCCGGGGCTGCCGCCGCGCTGCCGACCACGACCCCGGCGCCCGCGGCGGACGCTGCCGGCGTCCGGATGCTGGCGAAGATCGCGGCCGCCTCGACCAGCTCCTCGATCTGTCGGTCCTCCTGCAGCACCGGCTGCAGGATCGGCAGGCTGAGCCCCGTCTGCGCGTGGAATGCCATCGCACGCTCTGCGACGTCCTCGCGGGTTCCGCAGAGCATGAAGGCGTCGAGCAGCTCGTCGGGGATCAGGTTGCCGGCCGTCGTGTAGTCCTCGGCCCGCCAGGCGGTCGCGATCCGGTCCCGCAGCTCGAGGTCGAAGCCGGCCCGCCGCAGGGAGACGTCGGACAGCACCGACATCATGTAGATCACGAAGGGCTCGCGCTTGGCCCGGTTGAGCGCCTCGCGCCTGGTCTTGTCGACGAGCGAGAGCAGGTAGCCGGCGCTCTCGACCGCCTCGGCGTCGCGACCGGCCTCCACCGAGGCCGCCCGCAGCCGCTCGAGGATGCCGCGGAGCGAGGGGATCGACTCCGCCGGTCGTGCCAGGTACCCATCCGCCTTCTGGCCTGCCAGCGCAACGAACTCCTTGCGGTAGGCGGCGATGACGAGCGGGATCCGGTGGGCGGGCGGGAACATCGGCTGGATCGGTGGCAGGCCCGGCGTGGCCGACGGGACGCGCTCGCCGGCCCACAGTGCCCGCAGCTGGTCCATCGCGTGGCTGACCCGCTCGACCGCGGCGTCGGGCTCGTAGGGGATGCCCATCTGTCTGAGGCGCAGCGGCAGACCCGTGCCGAGCCCCATGACGATCCGTCCGGGGAGGATCTCGTCGAGGGCCGATCCGGTCATCGCGAGGACGACGGGATGTCGGGTGAACGGGTTGACGGCACCGAGCGCGACGCGAAGCGCATCCTCGCCGTCGGCCGCCATGGCCGTGGCGACGGCTGTCACAAACGTGATCGCATCACGCTCGAAGTAGGAGTCGTGGATCCAGACCGACTCGAGCCCGGCATCGCGGGCGCGACGTGCCCAGCCGACGACATCCTCGGGCTCGCCGCGGGCAGCGAGACCGAGCCCGATCCGGCGTGAGAGCAGGCGCATCCTCGCGTGTGACCTCCATCGATCCGGCGCGGCGCGCCCACCCTGGCGCCGCCTGCCATCCGGAGGTTGCATGGTACCCGCCGGGGCCCTCGAGGTGGCCGTCCGGCGTGCGACAATCCGGGCGTGGCATCCCTCGACGATCGATTCGAGACGCTGGTCGACAGCCTGATCGGCTACCACCGCGCGTGGGTCGTGTACCTCGGGCTCGAGCTCGGGCTGCTTGCCGCCATCCGCGGGGCCGGGCCGGAGGGCGTGACGCCCGACGCGCTCGCCGCACGGACCGGGTGTGCCGCCGAGCCGGTCGGCGCCTGGGCGCTCGCGTCGGAGGCCTACGACCTGGCCTCGTTCGACGGCGAGCGGCTCCGGCTCGACGAGAGCCTGGCGCGCATCCTCCTCGACCAGGATCGTCCCGAGTACCTCGGCGGGCAGTTCCATCACACCATCGTTGCCGGCATGGATTACGCGGGGCTGGCCGACTTCTTCCGCACCGGCCGCTCGGCCGCGAGCCGCCCCGATCGCTACCGGGCCTCGATCGAGCGGCTCACCGTCCAGGACATCACGGTCTTCTTCGAGGAAGCGCTGACCGCCCTGCCCGACCTCGTGTCGGAGCTGGTCCGCGGGGCGCGCGTCGTGGACATCCACTGCGGTGGCGGCCGATGGCTGACCGCCATGGCGCGACGCTTCCCGGCGTCGGAGTTCATGG
>Ga0316622_100003049_pt1 | contig 11831 bp, 11 predicted proteins | sample OWC_Aug_OW2_C1_D_FD_207646 | JGI IMG/M metagenome (GOLD analysis project Ga0316622, IMG submission 207646) | Wetland soil microbial communities from Old Woman Creek delta, Ohio, United States - OWC_Aug_OW2_C1_D5_C | ecosystem: Environmental > Terrestrial > Soil > Wetlands | place: USA: Ohio... | reverse complement strand
CCACGGCCACCTGCGCGCGGCAGTTCAATAAAAGTCGGCGAAGCTGAGCCACATATGCTTTGTGACCGCCCAGGTGAATCGAGGCGGGCAACGGAACCGGAACCATTCCGGCATACTGGCAGGCATAGAAAAAGCGCAGGAAATCGGGATAGGTCTCGGCAACCAGCGCTACTCGAGATCCGCGCTCCAGCTTCAGCCCCATCAACTGCCGGGCGATGTCCAAAGCTTCATCACGCAACACCGCATACGGCAGCACGGCTTCGAGTTGGCCTTTACCATTGTAAAAATTGGCGCCGGTCTCCCCCTGGGCGGCGTAATCCAAAGCGTCCGCCAAGGTGGAGAAATCGCCATATCTCAGAGGTAACGTATTTTCGGTCGGTGTCGCCTCCATATCAATCCACTATCCTTTTGGGTTTCTTTTGCGGGTTCGAATTCCGATCCGAGCATCTGCCCTGACCGCAAACCACAAACCGTAACGTGCTCACCCTGGACCTATCGCGCCCATCGGAGCCGAAACCGGCAAGAAAAATTTTGATACCTCTATCGCGTTTAGTTGGTAATGTCAAATCCCGCAATCAATCGCATCCCTTTAAGGTGCCGATTATAGCCTTTGAACCTTGAAAAAGCTAATTAAAAATGCGCCAAACTAATAATTCATATTTTTTGGAAATGCAAGAGGTTCTGCCTCTAAAAACAAAATCAGCTTGTCAATCGGGGCAATCTGTGAAAAAGTGAATCCCCGGATCGGAGAAAACGCCCGTCAGCGCTGCATTTGAAGCGACCTTCCTGTTTTGACTGCGGTGCTTGTCGATGCGAGCTTCTAAACCTCATGTCGGTGTCAGCCGTCAGATCCACCATCGGTTGTGGTACTTTCAGGATGAGCCGCTGAATGCAGTTGCGGCGACCTTATTCGTTTCAAACAGGCCTGACCGTTTACCCCTATATGACGATCGCTTCCATTCAACAGTTTACGGCAGTGGTTCTCGCGGCCGACCGGACGCCAAATGATCCGGTGGCGCTAGCCGCCAAGGTGTCCTGCAAAGCGCTGGCACCGGTCGGGGGCCGCCCCATGGTTCTGCGGGTGCTGGACGCTTTGGCCGGGTCTAACCAAGTTAACACCTGTATACTTTGTGGCCCGCCGGCTGCCATCGTCGACCGCGAGCCGCTGCTCCAAGAACGACTGGCTGCTCCAGGCCTTAGATGGCTGCCGCCCCACGCCACTCCGAGCACCAGCGCCGCGGCGGCGCTGGCCACCATCCCTGCCGGAACGCCCGTACTTCTGACCACGGCGGATCATGCCCTGCTGCGACCTGAAATGGTCGAGCATTTCTGCCGCGAAACCCAGACCGCCGACTGCGATGTGGTGGCGGCCCTGGCATCTTATACTCGGATCGCGGCCAAATACCCGGGGATGCGGCGGACGCGAACCCGTTTCAGTGACGGGGACTTCTGCGGGTGTAACCTTTTTGCCTTCTTAACGCCGCAGGGCCGTGCAGCGGCGGATTTTTGGCGGCGCGTCGAGAACGAGCGCAAGCGACCCGTCAAGATGCTGAGCGAGCTGGGATGGCGGGTGGTGCTGCGTTATCTGCTGGGACGGCTGTCCCTGAAAGATGCGTTGCAGCACATTTCCCGCCGGATGGGGTTGCGGGCCGGCGTCGTCATCCTGCCGTTTCCGGAAGCGGCCGTGGACGTCGATTCGGTCAGCGACTGGGCGGTCGCCCAGCGCATCGCATCCGGCTCCGAATGTTGATGGGGATGTGGAGGCGAGGCGCAGCGGTGACCCTGCAACGTTACATCATTACGGAAATCCTCAAGCCGGCGGCGGCGATCCTCATCGTGCTGGTGATCATTCTGGCGAGCTATTCCGCGATCACATACCTGGCTGAGGCCATCGCCGGATCGCTTCCGCCGGGGACCGTGGGACTGCTCATCCTGCTCCGGATCGGCATGTCCCTGGAGGTCCTGCTGCCGACAACCTTCTACCTTTCCGTCATCATCGCTCTGGGCCGTCTCTACAAGGACTCCGAGATGACGGCGCTCTCCGCGTGCGGGGTGGGGATTACCGGCGTGCTGAAACCGGTTTTCATGTTATCCCTTCCGGTGGCGGTGCTGGCCGCTTGCGCCTCGCTCTACATCCGGCCGGAATCCTACGAGAAGATTTACCGGGTCAAGGACCAGGCCCAAGCCGAGTTCGACATTTCAAGGCTGGAGGCCGATAACTTTCTGGAGATCGGGAACGACAAATATGTGTTCTTTGCCGAACACGTGGGGAACGCCCAACAGGGCGCGCAGCGGGTTTTTATCCGAGTGGCTGAGGGCGACAAACGGCAGGTGATCCTGGCGCAACGGATGATCCAGGGCGAGGCCGAGGCCAATGGCCAGCGGGTGCTGGTCTTCCGCGAAGGGACGTTCTATGAGTTCCCGGTGGGCGGGCCGCAGGGCAGCATCTCGCGTTTCGAACAGGCGGAGTACCCCTTGCCGGCCGACGCGGCAGCCGGTTCGCGCTACCGGCGCAAGGCGGCCGATACCCTGGAGCTTCTGGGGTCCTCACGGCTCGACGACATTGCCGAACTGCAATGGCGGCTGTCCACGCCGCTGTCCACGGTGCTGCTGGCGCTGGTCGGAGTTCCGCTCAGCAAAAGTAACCCCCGCCGGGGAAAATACGCCAAACTGGGGGTGGCCATCATCATCTTTGCGGTATATTACCAGTTGTTCGTGATCGCCAAGACCTGGGTGGAAAAGGCGGTGGTCACCCCCTGGGTGGGGATATGGTGGGTGCCGCTGTTGATGGCGGTGCTGGCCGTCCTGCTGCTCTGGAGGACGGGGGAAGTGTTTTATCGGCGTCCGACATGAATGATCAGATCAAAATTATCGACCGCTACATCGGCCGCAACACCCTCCAAGGGTTTTTTCTGGTGCTGTCCCTCCTGGTAGCCCTCTTTAGTTTCATGGAGATCCTCATTCAGATCAAGGACATCGGGAAAGGCAGCTTTCAAATGCCGGATGCGTTTGGCTTCGTCCTATTGACGATACCCAAACGCATCGTGGATCTCATGCCGGTTGCAGCGCTGCTTGGAAGCATCGTGGCGCTGGGCCTGCTCGCCGACCATCAGGAACTGACGGCCATGCAGGCGGCCGGGATTTCAGTGCAGCGCATCGCTTTATCGGTTCTGGGGACGAGCGTCGTGCTCATGCTGGCGGCCATCATCATGGCCGAGTTCGTCGCGCCGCCCCTGGATCAAATGGCGCGCATTCAGCGCTCCCGGGCGATCTACGGCAAGGCCATGATGATGTCCAAGGAGGGGTTCTGGGTCCGGCACGGAACCGCTTTCGTGCACGTGGGGCGCAGCCTTTCCAGCGAGCGGGCCGCCGATATCGAGGTTTATGAGCTGGACGAATCGAGCCGCCTGCGGCAGTTCATCTCGGCCGCGGAGGCGGTCATCCTCAGCGGGCAGAATTGGCAACTCCGGGGGATTCAGGCCAAAACGTTCAGCGGGGATGCCGTCAGCGCGCAATCCATGGACGAATACCGCTTGACGTCGTTTCTGACCCCCGGCCAGATGGCGCTGCTCCAGCTTCCGCCCGACAGTCTCTCGCTTTCGGATTTGTGGAGCTATATCCGCAGCCTCGATGAGCGAGCGCAGAATTCAAAGGCCTATGCATTGGCGTTCTGGCAGAAAATCTGCCTGCCCGTGACCACCGGCGTCATGGTGCTGCTGTCCCTCACCTTCATTTTCGGCTCGACGCGCACCCGCAACGCGAGCCAGCGGATCTTCGCGGGGATGCTCACCGGGGTAGTCTTCCATCTGGCCAACCAGATTCTCGGCCATCTCGGGTTGATCCTCAACATCCCCCCGATCTTAACGACCCTGGTGCCGGTCGGCTTCATTCTGGCGCTGGCCCTCAGGCTTCTCCGGCGCGTCTTTTGAGGTTAAGGCGCTTTGTCTCTTCGACCGTGACCCAGCATTTCCCGGAAGTCGTTTTCACCGGCGGCAAGGCACGGCGGTTGCGGAAGGACGGAATTAGTCCTCTAAAGGCGTGAAGCGGGGCCGGTATCCAGGATACAAATGCGGGTAATATTCCTTCCACCGTTTTTGCATCCACAGATATTGTTCGGGATATTCTCGGACGGCCTTTTCCACGATGTCCGTGATTCGTTGGGTGTTGCGCTTCAGATCGTCTTTTAAATTGCCGGAGCGCTGGACCGCCACGGGAGGGGGAATGTTGATCGAAAAGGAGCCGTCGGGGTTCCGGGTGGTAAACGCGGCAATGATCGGTGCGCGGCAGCGAGCGGCGAGCATGGCGGCCGCAGGGCTGGTTCGCGCCCGGCGGCCGAAATAATCCACGGGCACACTTTGCTTGCGCGAGCTCAAATCGGCCATGAGCGCGACGATGCCGTTGCCGCGGATGGCTTTCAGCATTTTGGGAAACGCCTGCTTTTTGCTGATGAGGTGGTTTCCGAAACGGGTCCGGGCATGGTTCACCCAACGATCCAGCCGTCGGGGGACAAGGGGCCGTACCACCAGGTGGACCCGTTTCCCGAAATGGCAGGCCAGATACTGAAGACCGATTTCCCAGTTGCCCAGATGGGCGGACACGAGAATGATGCCGCGTCCGGCTTCCAGGGCGCGCTGGAAATGCTCCTCGCCCTTCAACTGGCAACGGGCGTAGATGGCGCTGCGCGACATCTGCGTGCATTGCACCATTTCCGTCAGCGTCCTTCCAATATTATGGAAGACGCGCCGCGAGACCTCCGCAATCCGATGCTCTTCCCAGGCGGGAAAGGCGAATTTCAGGTTGTGCTGCACAATGATGCGATGCCGCCGGTCACTCCGATAGGCCAATTCTCCCAGCAGATTTCCGCAGCGTGCGAGGCCCGTCGCTGAAAGGCTCCCGACGAATCTTGAAAGCAGGCCATGAGTTCTGCGATCCTGCTCCGGTTCATCCGATCGGATGGAATCTGTCCAAGGTTCAACGGTCATGATCGGGTCGGCGCTCCGCTCTTTCATCCGCAAGCGGTACAGGGCAATTCCACCCCGTCGCATAAAAATGAGCCTGCATGTACTATTTTAGCCCCATGATTGGCAAGCCCATTTTTAAACCTTCCATCGCAAGCCTTCATCGGGTCTGGCCTAAACGGCGCTGTCCTCAGCCGCCGGGTGAACTTTTCGGGCTCGCGGGTGCCGTGGTGGTGAACGGCTGCGTTTCTTCCAAGAAAACACAGTCCTGAAACGTGGTCGTCCAACCCTCAGCCGTGCGCGCGATTCGAACGCTGCGGACCGCGGCACGTCGCTGCGGACGCGGCGAGGCTGCGGACGCGGATGAGATGCCGAGGACCGGGATGCGGCCTAAAGGTCCCTCCATCTCAGCGCGGGAGCAAAGATGGGAATGGCCGTGGAGGATGAGCTCCGCTCCGTGCTGTTTGGCGATTACGGCAAATGCCTCGGCGTCCATGAGTCGTTTGTGAAACGAAACCATTCCCGGTATGGGCGGATGATGAATCAACAGCACGCGAAAAAGGCTCTGGCGCGCTGTTTCCTGCAGGATTTCCGCAAGCCGCTGCAGTTGCCGTGTTCCGATGCTGCCGGCCGCGGACAAGAGGGGAGTGGGTCGGGCCGTGCAAAGACCGATCAATGCCACCGGCCCGCGTATTCTGAGTGTCGGGAACTCCACCTGCGGTTGGGGGTTGGCCGAGTCGGAAGCCATATAGTCCGCCCAGCGGGCCCAGCTCTCAGGCCAGGATACGGCAACGAGGGCATCGTGGTTGCCGGGCACCACAAATACCTTTTGCGGCGGCCCCAAGGCCTGCAGGATACTCCGGGCCTGGTCAAATTCAGAAGGCAACGCCAGCTGGGTCAGATCGCCGGTCACGACGACGTGATCGGCCTCCATTGCCTGGACCGCTCGCGTTAAGGCCTCAAGAACTTGCGGGCGGTGTTCCCTCTGCCGTCGAATCCGCCAGCTCAAATAGCTGAACAGCCGTTTGTTCAGGAACCGGCCGGGAGAAATTCCGGAGGGCTGGCAGAGGTGAAAGTCAGAGATGTGGACCAACGTTAAGGTTGTCAGCGGGGTATTGCGCTTTACAAAATTCATGCTGGAATATATATAGCACAACAGCTAGCTTTTCAACGCAGCCGGCGTCGTGAACACGCTCATTCCGGAGACCGGACGGGTCTTGAACCCCTGGGTTTTCAAGATTTCGGCGGGGTCACCTGCGCGGTGGGGATCACCAGGCTCGATAGCGCCCCCCCCGAAGGAGTGGGGTCTGGATCCCGTGCAACGGCGCTACAGGAATGTGCAGATAACGTGTCATTTCACCTATCGACAGCAGAGCATGTTCACCCCAGCGGCCTGACAGAAGAATTCACGGGCCGCGGGCCGTGGCGTCTGGGAGTCCTCAGCAACCCCCTGAGCGGCGGAAACCGCCGGCGCGGGCTGAACGCCATTCGCCGCTGTCTGCAACATTACCCTGACATCCCCCACCGCGAGGTCCGAACCGCAACAGACGTTCAGGCGGCGCTTGAGGATTTTGCCGGCCGGGACCTAAACCTAATTGGGGTCAATTCGGGGGACGGGACAGTGCAGGCGGTGCTGACCGTGCTTCTGGGGCAACGGCTCTTCCCCTCGCTCCCGCTGCTGGCGCTTCTGAGCGGCGGCACCACCAACATGACCCATCAGGATCTGGGGTTGAGTGGATCGCCGGCCGAGGCCCTGCGGCGGCTGCTGAACTGGGCGCATCACGGCGAGGGAGAGGCGCTGATCTGGCGACGAACGATCCTGAAGGTGCAGACCTCTTCCTGCACGCCTCCGCTCTACGGCCTTTTTTTTGGGTCCGCCTGCATCTTCAACGGCATCCAGTTTTTTCACTCATGGGTTCACCGCATGGGGTTGAGCGGCGACCCTGCCCATCTGCTGATCATGGCCCGGTTTCTTTGGGCACTGGCCCGGCGAGATGACGCGCTGGTAGCGCCCGTTCCTGCCGGTATCCACACGGACCGGCTCGGCGTCGCGCCGAGGGATTACCTGCTCTTGCTGATCACCACACTGGACCGGCTGATCTTGGGACTGCGCCCGTTCTGGCAGCCGGGAGAGGGACCGCTGAGGCTCACGGCGGTCAGCGCACGCCCCCGACATCTGTTACGCGTCCTGCCGGTCCTGATCCGCGGCCGCAGCAATGCCTATGCGCAGCCGGGGAACGGCTACATCAGCTGCAGCGCCCGTGAGATCCGGCTGGACATGACCGGTGGATTTGCCGTCGACGGTGAGCTGTTCCGCGCCGATGCCCGCAGGGGGCCCATTCTGATACAAGACGGCGGGCGGGCGGACTTTGTAAAACTGTGAACGCGGTCCTCTCCGAAAAACTGCTGCACCTCATCCGCCAAAAGGCCGCCCAGCCGTCGGGTGGGGCGGTTCAGGCGCTGGCGGACCGCATTCGGACCACTTACGGTGATGCGGTCCGGGGAATTCTATTTTACGGGTCCTGCCTGAGATCCGGAGACGACCGGGGCGGGATGGTAGACCTGTATGTCATCGTGGATCGTTACGCCAGCGCCTACCGTTCACGGCGCTGGGCCCTTCTCAACCAGATTCTGCCGCCCAACGTCTTCTATCTGGAAACCCGCGTTGAGGATCGGGTGGTGCGGGCCAAATATGCCGTCCTATCGCTGGCGGATCTGAAACGCGGCACCTCCCGCGCCTGGTTTCACTCCTACCTCTGGGGGCGTTTCGCTCAGCCCGCCGCCATCCTGTACGCCCAAAGCCCTAAGGTCGCAGAGCAGCTGCATCGAGCGCTGGGACAGGCGGTGCTCATCTTTCTCTCCCGGGTGATCCCCTGCGTACCCGAGCGGTTTTCAACCCGGGAGCTGTGGCTCAAGGGCTTTTCCTTGAGCTATCGCGCTGAGCTCAGGGCGGAGCGGCCCGAGAAAATCGCCGGTTTGTTTCAATCCTCGGCGGGCTTTTATGAACAGATCACCGCCGCGGTTCTGCCGCTGCTGCCGTATCCCGTCACGTGTATCGCCGGCGAGGGGGGGCGCTTCACATCCCGTATTTCTATCCGCCGGCGGCTGGGTTGCCGGATCGGATGGCGGGTTCGCGCGTTGCAGGGCAAGGCCCTTTCCCTGCTCAGACTCCTCAAAGGTGCCTTTACCTTCTCCGGCGGTCTGAATTACATCCTCTGGAAGATCGAGCGCCACTCGGGAGTGACCGTAGAGGTCCCCCCGCGACTGCGTCGGCATCCCATCCTAGCGCTCTGCGTGCTGTCCTGGAGGCTCTACCGCAACGGCGCGTTCCGGTGAAGCCAGAAAGCGGAGGGCTGAGGGAACGGATCAAAAAGCCCTGAGCTGGGCAGGCCCTATGCGCTTGGCTCTCTGCCAGTGATGAAGGCCCGGATCGCCCGGTCCTGCTGAGGCGGCAGCGCCTTCAGGCGGATGCCGATACCGGTGGGCTCGCTGCGAAGGATTTCGCCGCTCAAGATCAACGGCCGTTCCAGGCCGGGCAGGCGGCAGCTGATGCGGATCGGTTTCCCGGCGGGAAAGGATCGTTCGGTTTTGATAAACATCCCAACCGTGCTGATGTCCGTGATGGCGCCGTCGAAGGTGATGGTATCGAGGACGCAGACCGCCCGCAGACGGCAGGCCTTGCGCTGGATCTGGCGCATGGTCGTGTCATCTTCGTCCAAGTTGACCGTCGTGACCGGAACCAGCTCAAACGGGAAGTCCATCAGCTGTTCAAACAAACGCTGGCGTTGGTCTTCCGACATTTCGAGGACCAGTTTGTAGAGATGAATGGTGATCCGGTCCCCCAGCAGCTGCTTGAGCAGAATCAGCTGCTGGTCCTTCGGCAGGCCTTCCACCAGACTGAACAGGCGGGCCGTGGTGCCGAACCGCCCCAGGCTCGCGTTGACCTCGTCCATGATCGATTCTCCTAAAACCCGGCCTGTTTGAACAGAGCAGATACGTCCATCTGATTGATCCCGTCGCTCACCAGCTCTCCGAGCACCTTCTCGGCATCAGCCTTTTTCATGAACATGACCCTTTCGGCGCTGCCGTTGACCGCCTGCAGGCTGAGCAAGGCTCCATTTCGCAGCAGCTGGCCCTCGAAAGCGATCGCCGCACTCCACTTCCGGTCCCCGAAATCCAGCTGGAATTCTTTGAGCACGAACGTGAATTGCGCGTCGGTGTTGGCGCCCGTTGCCATCACCTTCACCCCGGCATCCTCCAGGCGGCAGCGAAGGATTTCTGTGAACAAGGGGCCGAGTGGATAGGCCCCTTTCAGCTCGCCGCCCCGGCCGGGCCGGGTAACGGTCAGGGCATACACGTTGGCGAACCCCTCTAGTTCCTCCCGGGCGCTCGGGCTGAGAAACGCGCTGTTTTGGCGGGCGTCCTCGAAAACGATCCCGACGCGGCACGGAATGGGTTGGATCGGCCGCGTCGGCAGCTGGTAGTTGACGCTGAGGACATTCGAAGAGGCGCAAGCGGTTGCCAGCAGCGCCACAACTATACAAAGAAATTCCCCCTGCCGCAGGCTAAGTCCTCCCATCGTTGGCACCTCCCTTGAAACGAAAACCTCTCCCTGGGGATCCGGTCCTCTAAGCTGAGAACCGGGGCTGACCTATGAATGTTCCGGGCTGCAGTATCACCAAAAGAGTGAAGGCTGTCAAGGAAAACGGAGGCGGTGGAAGTAATTTTCCATTGCCAAAAAGAAAAACGCACTGGTATTCACTGCAGGGTTATCACCTCGACCATGCCATCCATCAAGTCGGCGAGCAGAAGCTTGCCGCGCAGAGGGCTACCCTTCCCCAACAGAATCTTAGCGACCTCCGCACATTCAAGCGCCGCCAAAAAGGTCACGGAGAAGGGAACGGTTCCCAGCGAGGTTTCGGCCCCCTTAGGCGGCAGATCTTGCGGCTCACCGTAGACTAGGCGCAGGCCTCGGTCTCCGGGGAAGATGGTGGTGACATGACCGGAGGCCCCGGCCACCGCCGCAGAGACCATCGGCCGGCGCAGGCGTCGGCAGGCGTCTTCCACCATGAAGCGCGCCGGGAGGTTGTCTAGGCAGTCCACGACCACATCACAGGATGCGAGCCAGTCATCTGCATTTTCCGGGCTGAGAAACTCAGCCGGTCCGGAGCAATGGACCGACGGATTGATCTGGTCAACCCGCTGGCGCGCAGCCTCCGACTTGGGATGTCCCAAGAGGGCGATCGAGCTGAGGAGCTGCCGGTTGAGGTTGCTGTCCTCGAAGCGGTCACCGTCAATCAACGTCAGGCGGCCCACACCCATCCGGGCCAGGATCTCGGTCACCGTCCCTCCCAGACCGCCTAAACCCACCACACCCGCATGCGCCTTCAAAAGGGTCGCCTGGTCGGCAAGTGAGAATGTCCGCATGTTGCGAGCATAGCGCTCGGGGACGACGTCGTTTTCAAGAGCGGCGATTTCGGCCTCGCGGCTGCTCAGCCCTGACCGCCGTGAAAGCTCTAGAACATGTTGAACGGAGAGGCTTCTATAGGGGGTTTTATCCGGAAAGGTTCTAGCTTCGCTCAGTTCTTCCAGGTCATTGCGGGCAATTTTCATCGAGTGCCATCCGTAGGACTTAAATGCCGTCAACTGGCTCACGCGCTAAATCAACCGCGGTGAGCTTAAGTCAATTTCATTGAGTTTTCAAGATGGCACCATCCAGAACCATCGTTAAGCCTCCGGCTCAGGGGCCAAGGACACGCCGGTTCGACGCTTGATCGCCCGGTCGCTGGACATGATCAGCGTGTCTGTCCCCTGTCGGGCCATGGGGGTCAACCCCGACGCCGGGCAGCGCGGGGTGTCCGCGGAGGGATACCCGCGAGGCAGGGTCATGAGCCGCGGACGTGTCTTCGCAGATTCACATCGTAACAAAGCCAAATTTTGATTGTAATTCTAGTGATTAATTGATAGCATCAAAATTTTTGATCTGGATGCTAAATCTTCTCCTGCAGTGATTAAACGGAGGTATTATGACCTTGCCGCAGTTTGGCATCCCGATCTTCATGCGAATAGTTCTAGATTGCAGAAATTGGCTTCCGAAAAAATGAAAGAGATCAACTTGGCCTATGAAATAATTCGCTTGTATTTGGAAAATCAGGTGATCATAGCTTGTAATTATTGCGGTGCTGACAACATAAAACGGGTCGATTTAAATAACGATTACGCCACATGTAGCACCTGCGGAAAACAGCTTAAGAAGCCATTGCCCAGAAAGAAAAGAGTACCATGCGGAAATTATCGCTGTGCCGGGACGATTGGCTCGAATGGTCGATGTAATTATTGTGGGAAAACACTTGAGGAGGGCAGAATAAGTACTCCTTTAAGCGCAAACAACCAAAATGTAACCAACATAAAAGGATTCATTTTTCAGAGTAGTTCATTAAATCTAAGATTAGGAAGAATAATTCTTATTGGGTTTGCCGCCTTTATTTTCATATTGTCTATTCTATACGCTTATAATGAGATACTGTTGAAAAAAAATGATCCTATACCAACCAAACCCCAATCAACTATCGACAGAGGTTCTGAACGAATTCTCACATCAAATCCCATTGTCCGAAATACCTTAATTTCAAGAACTGCTTCACCGTCAATTATAAAAGACGATTCCTATTATCGTACAATATTCAAAAATCACGAAGTTAAAAAGGAAGACGCCATTAAATTACAGCAAATCTTAAAAACTCTCGGATATAAAATTGAAAAATCAGATGGCGTTATAAGTAAAAAGACGATTTTATGTCTTAAGCAATATTGTATAGATTTTGGGTACATTCCAGGAGAAAATTTTCCAGATTGCTTTTTCAAAAACTCTTT
>Ga0316622_100003048_pt1 | contig 11832 bp, 10 predicted proteins | sample OWC_Aug_OW2_C1_D_FD_207646 | JGI IMG/M metagenome (GOLD analysis project Ga0316622, IMG submission 207646) | Wetland soil microbial communities from Old Woman Creek delta, Ohio, United States - OWC_Aug_OW2_C1_D5_C | ecosystem: Environmental > Terrestrial > Soil > Wetlands | place: USA: Ohio... | reverse complement strand
ACCGGGACAACCCCGGATTGACTTGTCCGGCGGCCCGGACGACTACGGCTATATCTTCAAGGACGAGACCGACAGCGGCGGTCCGACCTACAACTGGATTGACACTGTCGGCGCGACCAGCCTGGGTATCACCGGTGACGACACTTTCACTGTGGTCGCGTTGCCCTTCACATTCTCGTTCTACGGCATGAACTTCAACTACTGCTACCCTTCGACCAACGGCCAGATGGGACTCACGAGCGGCATCAGGGCCTACTCCAACTACGCGCTGCCGACCACCTATCTGCCGGCCAATCACCTCTGCCCGTATTGGGACGACTTGTACGTGGACACCAGCGCCAACATCCTCTATAAGACCGTGGGCACCGAGCCGAACCGGCAGTTCGTCGTCATCTGGGACAGCGTCCGCACGCTCAGCAACAGCTATCGTCTCGTGTTTGAAGCCATCCTGGGTGAATCCGACCGCAGCATCACCTATCAGTACCGATACCTGGACTCGAACGCGCTGGGCCAGTCGGCTACAATCGGCGAACAGCAGGCCCAGACCGGCAACCGCTATCTGCAGTATTCATACAACGCGTCTTCTCTGACCAACGGCCGCGCCATCAAGTTCTGGCGACCGGAGATGACGGCCGACGTCGGCACTCAGCGAATTGTCACGCCTGATGGTATCTACCTGATGGACACGATTCACCCCGCGGCCGTCATCATGAACTATGGTACGGACGCCCAGTCCGACTTCGGAGTCAAACTCGACATCGGCGCCGGCTATTCGAGCACCGTGAACGTAGCCGGCCCGCTGGCACCCGGCGACACCTTTGTCGTCAATACGTTCTTACCCTGGGTGCCGACCGCTATGGGCCAGTACGCGGTCACGTGCTCCACCCGGCTCACCGGCGACCTGTTCACCACCAATGACAAGGCGACGGCGAGCGCGACGATTGTGAGCCTGCTCGAGCGTTTTGAGCCGACCAACGGCGGCTATGTGCCCGTTCCCGCGTCGGGCCACTGGGCCTGGCGCGAACCGGCGTACCCGCGGCCGGCCGCGCCGACGCCGCCCAAGGTGTGGACGATCCCCGACTCCGGGACCTATCTGGCATACGAGTCGAGCTACGTGGCATCCTGCACGTACGTCGCCACGCTCGACACACCGCAGGTCATGTTCTACCACTGGCTGTACGTCGAGCCGAACTACGACGGCGGCAACATATCGTATTCGACCAACAACGGCTCGACCTGGACCGTCCTCTATCCGGACGGCACCCGGCCATACGACTCGCTCCGCTCCGGACAGTGGGGCTACACCGCCACCGTCCCCTGGGAACTGGCCACGTTCCGGGTTCCGGTCCTCGATGACAGCGCGTTCAAGCTGCGCTGGAAGTTCATGACTGACCTTTCGGTTCAGTACGAAGGCGGCTGGATGATTGACGACTTTGCCGGCATCGGCATCGCGCGACCTGCGGCCGACGTCGGCGTCGTGCAGATTATCGCGCCCGGCGATACGGTCCGAGCCGGCGACACGGTCGCCCCGCGGGCCGCGGTCCAGAACTTCGGCAGCGCGGAGCAGACCTTCCTCGTCCGGCTCTCCGTCGGCGACGGCTATGAGGATACGGCCTCGCTGACGCTCGCTCCCGGCCTGATTGACACTGTCCAGTTCGAGGACTGGACTGCGGAATCGCTCGGCACCTTCAGCGTCACCTGTTCGACCGAGCTGGCCGGCGACCTCGTCCCGGCCAATGACGCGGTCCACGGTTCGGTTGAAGTCCTGCCGTTCGTTGCGGTCGCCGAACCGTCCGGCCGGCCCGGCGTATTCTCGCTCGACAACGCCATGCCCAACCCGTTCACGGGCAGCACGGTCGTCCGCTTTGGCGTCGCGCGGCCGGGCCGGACGAACGTGAGCATCTACTCCGCGGTCGGCACGCTGGTTCGGACTCTCTGCAACTCTGTCCAAGTCCCGGCGTACTATTCCCTTGTCTGGGATGGCCGGGACGAGCGGGGTCGCGCGGTCGGAACCGGCGTCTATCTGATGCGGATGGAGGCCGGCGATTTCACCGCTACGCGGAAACTGGTCGTGCAGCACTAACAAGCGTCTGGCGGATAGCGGCTAGCAGGGGCGGGCGCAAGCAGGCCCGCTTCTGCATTTCGGTTTGCAGACATCGGCCTGACGAAGGGGGCGGCACGTCGTTGGTACGCACTCGCCGGAATGGTGAAATGGTGAGGGACACTTCCCATATTTCTGAGCGATGTCAAGGCGCGACGTGGCTAACGGCTGACGGCTCACAGCCAACGGCATGTCCCGGTCCGACAGCGCGCACATCGTTGTTCGTTCCCCGAAGGACAGAGGGTAGCGCCGGCAGACGATGCACTGTCCGACAGGGACCTCAGAGGTCAACGTTGTACGCACCGTCAGACGGGGGCCGTTGAGGCCAATCAGCCGCACCAACGTGCTAGGTCGAGACGACATTGACAGCCGACGGCTTGCGGCCAACAGCTTGCGGCCCGCAGGTACTGGCGATGCAATAGGCGATTCCTGACGCGCGGCGCGGGCGGTCAGGATTGCCGCTCATTCCCGAGCCCAAATGTGTAGTATAGTACATATTCAGTCGGCCTAGGGGAAATGCCCTAACTGCCATATTACCAATGCTCTAGCCCCTGTTCCCTTTCCGACCCCTCCTATACCTCCCCCATAGTTATCCCCGTAGCCTCCGAAGTCACGACCCGAGGAACTTGGCGGGGAACGTCGAGGGCTACTTGTTCGGCCATTTCCACCGCCATTTCTTAAGCTACCTCGCGAACAACGACGACAGCTCCTTGTCCGGTTCCTTGCCGAGTAACGCGTCAGGTTCCGTCCCAAGGTCCTTGCCGAGTCACAGTCCGCTATCCCGTCCGAGTTCCTTCCCGAATCCCTCGGCAGAGAACTTCGTGACCAACTTGCCGAGCATCTTGAGGAGTAACGAGGAAGGTTCCCACGCACGTCCCGGGCGGAGTCAGGCCGCACTCGACTCCGCAGGTCTGGCGCCGAGCCATAGAGGGCAGTTCTGCATTGGCCGCAACGGCCCCGGTCTGACAGTGCCGGGGTCGAGTGGCGGAGAGCGGGCAGCGGGCGGGAATCTGCGCCATCTGCGTAGTCTGTGGATGTCCTCTGCGGGTCGGGCTTGGGACATGATTGCGTCCGGAAAGCGGGGGCAGTCCCGAGGAGAGTCGGAAAACGAGGGACACTCCCTCGGAGCGGCTGCGTCCGACGTGCCCGGAGCACCGTAGGAACGAGCAGCGCGGTAAAGTCCCCATTTGCCGGTCATGTCCCCGCCCGAGGAATCTGCGTCATCTGCGTAATCTGCGGATGATGCTCTGCGGGTCTAGAGCGCGGCGAGCTTCCTGTCGAAGTCAGCGACGAGGAACTTGCTGCCCTTCTTCACGACCCTGTGGCCTTCGGCGGCGAGGAGCTTCTTCAGGGCGGGGATGCCACCGGGGTACTTGGGGTTCAGCTCGCCGCCAGACTTGAGCGTGCGCCAGTAGGGCGTGATGTCCTTCTTGCCCTCGACCTTGGCTTCCTCGGCCGCGTGCGCCGCCATCCACGCGAAGATTCCGGTCGTCATCGGGCACGCGATGTCGGTACCGTGCTTCCTCGCAAGGCATTCGCGGATCTCGTTGATGGTGGCAAGCCTGCCCTTCGGGATGAGGCGCATCACCTCGTCCACTTCCGTCGGGGAGGGTATGACCATCGTCTTGGGCAGGTCTTTGCTCTCGGCCAGCTTCTCCTGCCAGGATTTCTGCTGTCGCTTCGCGGTCATCGTTGCTCCTTCGTGTCTGCGGCTGTCCCTGCTTACTGCTCTCGCCGGCGCTCCCGGTCCATCAGCTTCTTCACTTGCCGTTCTTCCCAGTCGCTGGTGAACAGCGCCAGCACGCCGAACACGTTGAACGCGTGCGTGGCCAACCCGATTCCCCAGCCGAACAGCGGCCAGTAGAACCACCAGGCACCGTAGTGGCCGCGCGTTGCCCAGTTGATGCCGAAGAGGCCGAGGTTCACAATGACGTAGGTCATCAAGTGGACATAGAACCCTTTCTGGGCCTCCACATGTTCCCGCGCACGCTTCTCCAACTCTTTCTCGTCGATCATCGTTTCTCCCTTCGGTTGCCGTCAGCCTGCCAGAGTCCCGGCAGACCCGCAATGTCAGTCAGTCTCTCCAGCCGCGATTCGTGCCAATGTGCTCCCGCTGCTCTCGCCCTCAGGTCAGTTCGCGAATTTGGGTCAGCCGGCGACGGGTCGTCCTGAACCCGATTCGCTCGTACAGGTGGGCGGCGCCGGTGACGTTCTCGGTATCCACGCCCAGCTCGGCCTCGGTCATGCCGCGGCCCTTGAGCCGTTCAAGCCCGGATATGAGCAGGGCTTTGGCGATGCCCCGGTTTCGATAGGGCTTGAGCACGCCCAGGATGTACAGGCCGCCGATGTTGCGGCCCCGACGCTTCACATCGGCCGGGTCTGAACCGCCGACGAGGAATCCGACCGGCGCTCCCTCAAGCCGGGCCACGAGCGTGAAGAGCCACTCGTTGCGCTCGCGGGCCAGGCGGTACATGTACCCGGTCTCCTCGGTCGTCATCGGCCGGTAGTTGAAGTGCTCGCGGAAGGCCTCGTTCCAGAGCCGGCCCTCGAGCTCGATGGTCGCGTCGTCGGCAGGCATCTCGACGATTGAGGACCCGCGGTCTTCTCCGATCCCGGACGGGATTGACCTGAGGTCGTGGCTCATCGAGTGAAAGATGCGGATGCACCGGAATCCCAGACCTTCGGCGAATGTCACGTTGGCCGGATTGTCGCGATGCCAGAGCTGGACCCTGGTCTTGCCGCGGCTGCGCAGGCTCTCAAAGACCGCCGCTGCCAGTGCCCTGCCCACGCCCAGTCGCCGCCGCTCGGGCAGGACAAATGGGCCCTCGAAGTAGCCGTGCTCTTCATCCATTTTGCGGTCAATCCAGGCGTCGGCGCAGCCCGCGGCTTCGCCGTCGAGTTCAGCAATCATCATGCCGGTCGCATCGAACCAAGGACCCTGTTTGTGGAGTTCGAAGTCGGCCAGAGTGTCCGGCGTGCATTCCGGGTACTCGTCCAAGGCACGGTTCTGGATGTCAATCCAGAGCGCGTCGTCCTGGCCGCTGACGTATGGGCGTATGGCGATGCTCATCGGCCCCGGTCGCTCGCCTTCCGGGTAGCTCTTCGCGTTGAGTAGTTGGCTGGCGTGGCTGCTCCCTGTAGTTGCGCCATGATGCTAGTCCGGCACGCGGCTGGTGTCAAACGACACCGGTGCGGACGGCGGTTGCGTCTAACGTCTGCACTCCGACCCGGTCTCGACGCGCGGGCCGCCGCACGATTCCCCGAAACCTTTGCCCAGTCTGATTAGTCTAACTTATCAGAATGGTCAGCGCAGGCACAATCGAGTCGTGGTTGGCTAAGGACTGGCCATGGGCCGTAAGGGTCGCTCAAACCGGAGGTAAGGCATGTCTGAGGAGAAGAAGGAAGAGAAGGACGCCGGCGAGTGCCGGGTCACGGTCAAGGTCGAGGGCCTCGATGCGTGTTGCGGAAAGGAAATCGGAGACCTGAAGTTCGACGGCAAGCAGCGGGTGATCAAGATCGTCTGCTGCCAGCCCGAGGAGAAGAAGGAGCAGTGACCGCGGATGGAGGGCAGGTCGGCAGCGGCCTGCCCTCCAATCCTGAGGGGAGTCGTCCGCTTGACCTCTGCCGGCACCGGCCTACACTATCAGAAGAGTCTGATAGTTCAGGACGACCGAAGCGTTAGGAGCCTACTATGGCAAAGCCGATGAAGGTTGAGTGCTGCAAGGTGGAGTCGGTGGTGACAGTGGACGAGCGGGGCCAGATGGTGTTGCCGAAGGAGATACGGGAGCGGGCCGGCATCAAGGCGGGCGACAAGCTGGCAGTGGTCTCGGTGAGCGACGGCGACAAGTTCTGCTGCGTTACGCTCATCAAGGCCGATGCCCTGTCCGGTACTGTGAAGGTCATGCTGAGGCCGATGCTCGGCGGGAACGATAAAGAGGACAAGTAGAGGAGTTGTGATGAAGACTGATGAAGTGAAGAAGGTAGTGCGGGAAGGATACGCGAAGGTCGCGAAGGGGTCGGGCTCCTGTTGCGGACCATCGCAGGCAAGTTCGTGCTGCGGAGCGGCGCCGACAGCGAAGGAAGTCAGCCGCAGAGTCGGCTACTCAGACGAGGAGATGGCGGCGGCACCGGAAGGCGCGAACCTCGGTCTTGGCTGCGGGAACCCGGTTGCGCTTGCCTCGCTCAAGCCGGGCGAGACCGTGCTTGACCTGGGTTCGGGCGCGGGGTTCGACTGCTTCATCGCGGCGAAGCAGGTCGGCAGCGAGGGTCGTGTCATCGGCGTGGATATGACGCCGGAGATGCTCGACAAGGCGCGCGAGAACGCACGCAAGGTCGGGGCCGCGAACGTCGAGTTCCGGCTGGGCGAGATCGAGAACCTGCCGGTGGCTGACAACTCGGTCGACGCGGTCATTTCCAACTGCGTCATCAACCTTGCTCCGGACAAGCGGCGTGTGTTCGGCGAGGCATTCCGGGCGCTCAAGCCGGGCGGCCGCCTGATGGTGTCGGACCTGGTGCTGCTTGCCGAACTGCCGACGGTCGTCCGGGATTCGGTCGCCGCCTACGTCGGCTGCCTAGCCGGCGCGAGTATGAAGGCAGACTATCTCAAGGCGATTGAACTGGCCGGGTTCAAGGACGTGCAGGTGAAGAGCGAGGACCCGTTCCCGGTCGAGTTGATGCAGAGCGATCCGACCGCGCAGGCGATTGTGAAGGACCTGAAAGTCCCGCGCGCGGAGGTCGGCAGGATTGCCGGCACGATTGTCAGCGTGAAGGTCTCGGCCCGAAAGCCGGAGCGGTAGGAGCAGGCCATGAGGAAGCGTGCCCCGGGGTCCTGTCTGATGCTCGCCATCGGCGTGGCCGGGTGTGCACTGCCCGGTCGAGTCAGGCCCGGTGCGGTCGCGACCGGCGAGAGAATCGCGGTTCAGTTCATTGAAAACCACATCTACCTGCCGGTGACCGTGGCCGGGAAAGAGCGGCTCTGGATACTGGACTGCGGCGCGGGCGGGTCGGTGATTGACAAGGGCTTCGCGCAGGAGCTTGGCCTTGACATGTCCGGCGAGGTCGAGGCGATGGGCGCTTCCGGCTCGGTGAAGACCGGCTTCGTCACGGTGCCGCGGTTGAGCGTGGGCGGCATCGAGTTGGACAGCCAGCCGATGGTGGTGCTGGAAATAGCGCAGCTGATGCGCCGGAACGCCGGCACCGAGCCGGCCGGCATACTGGGCTACGACTTCATCTCCCGGTTCGTGACAAGGGTGGACTTCGCCGGCGAGGAGGTCACCTTCTATCAGCCGGATGGCTTCAGCTATCAGGGGCCGGGCAGGCAGGTCCCGATGCGACTGACCGGCAACATCCCGGCGGTCGAGATGGAAGTCGATGGAACTGCGCCGGGATGGTGGCGGCTGGACCTGGGTGCTTCGGTTACGACGTTCCACCGCCATGCCGTCGAACAGTACCGGCTGGCCGAGCGCCGCGGAGTTGACCGCGTTGCCGGCGGCGTCGGCGGACTGCAGCGGGTGCGGCTGGTGCGGTTCGGCCACACAGAGCTTGCCGGGTTCAGGGTCGAAGGCCCGATAGTCTCGGTACCGCTCGAAGGTGAACACGGCGCCCTGACCGCGACCGATATGGTCGGCACACTAGGCAACTCGATACTGCGCAACTTCACGTTGTTCCTCGACTATCGGAACAACCGGGTGATATTCGAGCGGGGCGCTGACTTCGGCAGGGAACTGGTCATCGACCGCAGCGGGCTCCAGGTAAGCAGGACAGACAGCGGCGGCTTCGAGGTCGTCTGCGTGGCCGCTAACACGCCCGCGGATAAGGCCGGGTTCAGGACCGGCGACGTCATCGAGGCCGTGGACGGCCGGTCGTCGGAAGCGCTGGGCGGGCTGAGCCGGCTGCGCGAATTGCTCCGGGCGGCACCGGGCACGCGCTACCAACTCGCGGCGCGTCGCGGAGATGCCAGGTTGAACCTGACCCTGGTGCTTGAGGATCTGTTCTAGACCCGGCGTACCGGTGACTCCAAGGCGACGTCTGCGGGGTTCGGCCGCGCTTGACTGCGGGCGCTCGGCGCTGTAGAACCACAGCAAGTCCAGCAGGAGGTCAAATGAGAAAGCTCGCGTTCTCTCTGCTTTCGTTCGTGCTGCTTGCCGCTTGCGGCAAACAGTCACCACCGGAGAAGCCGTTAATGCCCATCGGGCCGGTTTCCTGCACGACCGGGGTCGCGTACACGTACAAGACGATGGCAGTCGATCCGCAGGGCCAGCGTCTCGAGTTCCAGTTCGACTGGGGCGGGACCGTCGACGACTGGGGGAATTCGGCGGCCAGCGGCGAGACCGCTGTGGTCAGCCACGTCTTTGACACCGCCGGCACCTACGCGATAGCGGTCCGAGCGCGCGACAGCGCCGGCCTGCTTTCCGTCTGGTCCGACCCGTTGTCGGCCACTGCGGTCAGCATACCGAGCGGGCCGGCGCGCGGCCTGTCGCTCAGGGCAGAGACCGACTCGACCGTGCGGCTTACTTGGAGCCCGCCGGTCGAAGGCGTGCCCAATCTATACCGGGTGATGTTCAGGCCGGTTGGTGAATCGCCTGTCGTGGCGCTGGAGACGAGTGACACGACCTGCGTGCACGACCCCGCGGGAATGACCGGCGAGTACCGCGTGCTCGCGCGGTTCGGCGGCATCTATGTCGAACCGGGGGAGACGCTATCGACGATTCCGGTCCAGAGCGGCTCCGTGTGGGTCGGCGAACTGAGCGGGCAGGACAATGCGGGCTATGGCTGGCCCGGTCCGGACTGGCTGGGCGTGACCTACGAGATGCTCGATACCGCCTGGACCGACCGCGTTGAGCTCTACGTAACCGACTTCAAGCCGGGCTCGGACGGGCCGACCTACTACCTGGCGAGCCCGGACCTCGCGCCGACCGACTCGGGCGGCAGCGTGCCGGCCGGCGGCTGGCACGTGACGAGCTTCGTGGAACTCACGGATGAGCAGGGCCCGGTGCCGCCGTCGGGCGACAGCGCCTGGAGAAGCAGCGCCAGAGTGCCGGACGCGCCCGTCAGCGCGGCTTGTCACACAGCGTCCGGCTACTTTGCGATTGTCAAGGTGACGCAATTGCGGATAGCCCAGAAGGACCTGCGCCTGCAGGCGTGGTTCCAGCCGGTGCAGGGGCTGAGGCTGCTGCGGCACTGAGCGTCCAGCAGAGCACATCGAGCAGAGGCGCCTTCGGGCCGCCTCTGCGTTCTAATGCGGTTTGACAGCGCTCGACGGGCGAGCTATCATCAGGCGCCCGCCACTGCTATAAGGAGACCTATTGCCTGACAACCCGGAAGAGATCTGCCGGCCGCCCTCCCCGGAGCCGGGCTTTGACCCGTTCGGCTGGCTGAAGGGCCGTCGCCAGTTGACCCGCGCGCGGCACATCGGCGCGGTGCTGGTCCGCCACGGGCTCGCCGAGCTGGCGACGCGGCTCGGGCTTGAAGGCCGGTTGAGGTTCGGGCACAAGGCGGAACCTGCCGTGGCCGTGCTCACCGAGCCGGAGCGGCTGGTCAAGGCGCTCGAAGAACTCGGCCCGACGTTCATCAAGCTGGGACAGATGCTCTCCACCCGGCCCGACATTCTGCCGCCCGACTATCTGAAGGCGCTGACGAAACTGCAGGATGCAGTTCCGGGCATCTCGTACGATGTGGTCGAGCGCGTCATCGGTGCCGAGACTTGCCGCCTGCCCGCCGATGTCTTCGCCGAGTGCGACCGCGAGCCCATAGCCGCAGCATCCTTGTCGCAGGTGCATCGTGCCAGGCTCAAGACCGGCGAGGAGGTCGCGGTCAAAGTCCAGCGGCCGGGCATCGTGGCAATGGTCGAAGGCGACCTCGCCATCCTCGCGTCGGTGGCCCGGTTCATCGAACGGCGCCAGCCCGACCTCGCGATCTACGACCCGGTCGGCCTGGTCGCGGAATTCGGCCGCAGCCTCAGGCTCGAACTCGATTTCGTCCACGAGGGCCAGAATGCCGACATCTGTCGCCGCAACTTCGCCGACGACGAGCTCGTCGTGATACCGAAGATCTACTGGGACTACACGACCAGCCGGTTGCTCGTGCTTGACCTCCTGACCGGGATGAAGGCGACCGACGCGGCCGCGCTCGGGCAGGCCGGCGTCAACCGGCACAAGCTCGGGCAGTCCGGCGGCAACGTGTACATGCGGATGATATTCGAGCACGGGTTCTTCCAGCCCGACCCGCACCCCGGCAACCTCGTCGTGATGACCGACGGCAGGCTGGGCGTCATTGACTACGGGATGTTCAGCCGCATCGACGACGACACCCGCGACCTGCTGGTCGACATGCTGCTCGCCGCCTACCGGCAGGACAGCAACCGGCTGATGCGCATCGTACTGAAGGTCGGGTCAAAGACCGCGCACGTCGACGAGGCCGCCCTGCGCACCGACATCAAGGACTTGCTCGACCGCTACTATGGCGCGAACCTGCGCGAGCTCTCGTTCGGCCGCGTGCTGCGCGAGCTGCTCGCCGTGATTCGCCGGCACCGCGTCGCGGTCCCGTCCGGGCTGGCGATGGTCGTGCGCGGCCTCGCCACGGTAGAAGGGCTCGGCCTGCTCATCGACCCGGAGTTCAACTTCATCGAGGAGATGAAGCCGTTCCTCGAGAAGCTGGCTTGGCGGCGGTTCGGCCCGCTGGGCTGGTACAGAGACCTGAGGCGCTCGGGCGCCGACTTCGAATCGCTGGCCCGCGACCTGCCCGCCGACCTGCGACAGATTAGCGAGTGGCTGAAGAAGGGCGAGATAAAGCTCCAGATCGATCACGAAGAGCTGCGCCAGGTTGCCCGGAACCTGAGTCGCTCAAACAACCAGCTTGCCGCCGCCATCGTCCTCGCGGCGATTATCATCGGTGCGTCGCTGCTCGTGGTCGCGGCGCCTACCGTCATGCACTCGCTGGTGCCGGTCATCGGTTTCGGTGCCTTCGTCGCGGCGGCTGCCATCGGCGTCTACCTGCTACTCGCCGTCCTGCGGCGCTGATAGCAGCCGCTCTTTCCGAAAGAAGGCGGGAGCTTTGCTCCCGCACTCCACAGAAAACCGGCTAGCCGTTACTGGATGAACCCGTGGGCCTTGAAGCGGCCGACGATGGTGTCCTTCGATACGAGGCCGACGATGCGGGAAAGCTCATTGCCCTTGGCATCCAGGAAGACGAGCGTCGGTATCGCCTGGACATTGAACTTCTGGGCCAGTTCCTTGTTCTCGTCGGAGTCGATGGACCTGATCTCTATCTTTCCTTCGTACTCCTTCGCGAGGGCTTCAATTGTCGGCTTCAGCTCTTTGCAGGGCGGGCACCACGTCGCCCAGAAATCCCAGAGCTTGGGGAGATTGGTGGGCGCCTCGGTCCCGGGCTGAGTCGCGGTCGTCGTGGTCGGCGCGGGCTTCGGGCCGCACCCGGCAATGACCAGCAGGGCAAGCACAAAGGCAATGGTCAGTTTTCGCATCGAGGGTCTCCTTTTGCCCACAATTCTGGGCTCACGGCGGGCCAAGTCAACCAAAGCCGAGGTTACAGGCTGGGCGGTGATCGTGTGGACTGAAAGGGGCGCGGTGTTCCGCGCCCCTTCTGATTCGTGCGCCCAGCATGGGCGCTGACTTGAGAGTGAGAGTCTCTATCACGGAGGTTGATTGCACCAACCGTTAGTCAAAGGCAAGTGCGTCACCGCGAGGTGGGGTGCGAAGGAAGCCGGAGGCAAGGCT
>Ga0316622_100003045_pt1 | contig 11834 bp, 9 predicted proteins | sample OWC_Aug_OW2_C1_D_FD_207646 | JGI IMG/M metagenome (GOLD analysis project Ga0316622, IMG submission 207646) | Wetland soil microbial communities from Old Woman Creek delta, Ohio, United States - OWC_Aug_OW2_C1_D5_C | ecosystem: Environmental > Terrestrial > Soil > Wetlands | place: USA: Ohio... | reverse complement strand
GTTGGCGGGTGACATGCGCACGATGCCGGGTCTGCCGTCGAAGCCAGCCGGCGAGAGCATCGACATCGATGCGGATGGGAACGTCGTCGGCTTGTTCTAGGGGCGCCGGCCTCGTTCGAGGAGCCGCCTGTTCGAGGAGCCGGCCTGTTGGAGGAGCGCCGGCCTCGTTCTAGGAGCCGCCTGTTCGAGGAGCCGGCCTGTTCGAGGAGCACCGGCAGGGGTCTCGCGACGCGGCGGGCGCGCGGACTGAGGGCAGCGTGGGCAGGGGTCTGGCGATGCGGCGGGCGCGCGATGCAGCGGGCGCACCGGCAGGGGTCTCGCGGCGCGGCGGGCGCGCGGACAGGGGTCAGCGCGGGCAGGGGTCTCGCGGCGCGGCGGGCGCGCGATGCAGCGGGCGCGCGGGCAGGGGTGGCCTCTCGAGTTGATGCGGGGCGGGCGGCCCTGGGCCTGCTCCGAAAGGTGGCATCGAGCCACAACAGCGCCGCGGCTTCGGGTCTGCGCATCCCCGACCGGCGACGACGGCCGGCCCCACGGGAGCTTGTCCCAAGCTGCGACGTGTGCATGGTCATTCGCTGCGCAACGGGATCGTGAAGGTCGCCTCGCTGCGCACCGCCAGATTGGCCGCGCCTGCCCACTGTCATCCCTACGCGAGCCGCCCGAGCGTGGCGTGACCATGGAGCGGTCATCGCGGCTAGAGGCGGAGGCAGGGCGAGGGCATCTCGGCCCTGCCGTCCAACCGCGGATGGGGCTTCTACGCGACCATCACGCTCCGGACGACCATGCACGCGTCGCTCGCGGGCCCAATGCCCGGGGCGTCCTTCACCAGAGGGCGGTGCTCCTGAACCGCGATGGGCCCGGCGCTCAGGTGGGCGGCCAGACCCCGCCTCCGCTAGACCGCGAGGACTCCTGTGCTCAGGACGAAGGCGGCGGCGACCAGCAGCCCGCCGGCGACTCCGACCAGCCCGGCGCTCGGGTGGGCGGCCAGACCCTGCCCCCGCTAGACCGCGACGACTCCTGTGCCCAGGACGAAGGCGGCGGCGACAAGCAGCCCGGCGGCGACTCCGACCAGCCCGGCGCCCCAGGCGCCCCAGTCGAGCGGCCCGAGCGCCTCGTCCTCGTGCCCGTGCTCGCCGTGCCCGCCCTCGTGGCCGGCGGTGCCGTGGCCCGCGTCGCTCGCGTCGGTGGCTGCCATCTCCTCGGCTGCCTCGGCGGCTGCCTCGTGCTCGGCCCTCACGGCCGTGGCCGGATCGACGGGATGATCGGATGCGGAGGCAGTCGGCTCGCTCATCGGTGGTGCCTCATCGTCGGCGATGCAGAGGTGGTCCAGGGGGCATTCTCGCACGCTGCCCGACGGCCGGACGCGCCACACTCGGCCCGACGGCCGGACGCGCCACACTCGGCCCCACGGCCCGACGGCCCGACGGCCGGACGCGCCACACTCAGCCCGACGGCCCCACTGCCCGACGGCCGGACGCGCCACACTCGGCCCCACGGCCCGACGGCCCCAGCGGCCAGATGCACCCCGCGCTGCCCTGCGCCCCGACGCGCCGGCAAGGAGAGCAATCAGGCAGGCGAGCCGCGGCTGGGGTCAGGCACGTTGGGCGATCAGGCGGGCGAGCCCGGCCCGACCCCCGGGGCCTCTCCGGGGTCCTCGTCCGCGAGAACCTCTCGGCGCGAGCGAAAGCGCCGGCCGTGCCAGCCCGGCATCCCGAGCCGCCACCAGATGAATGTCGCGGCCCCGACAGCCACGAGCAGCGCGATCAGCAGGTCGAACGGCTGGAGGATCTCCCGGATCTCCGCCCAGTTCTCGCCCAGCAAGACACCGGCGTAGACGAGCAGGATCGACCACGGGATCGCGCCGAGGGTCGAGAACACGATGAACCGCCCGAGCGGCATCCGCGCGACACCGGCCGGGAAGCTGATGAACGTCCGTACGATCGGCAGGAGCCGGCTGAAGAACACCGTCGGGGCGCCCCAACGCTCGAAGAAGCGGTCGGCCAGCTCGATCTCGTGGGGGCGGATCAGCAGGTACCGGCCATATCGCTCCAGGAAGGGCCGGCCGCCGTAGGCTCCGATGGCGTAGGCGATCAGCGACCCGAACGTGTTGCCGGCAGTCCCCGCGATCACGACGAGCCAGAAGTTCCAGGGCTCTCCGGTCAGCGGCTCGATCTGGGTGGGGTCCGAGACAAGGAACCCGGCGAACGGCAGGATCAGCTCCGAGGGAAGCGGGATCATCGCCGACTCGATCGTCATCGCGAGGAACACCCCGACGTAGCCGAGCGCGCCGTAGAGCGTCTCGAGGAAGGGGATGACGACCTCGTCGATGAAGGCGAGCACGTGTTCTCCTGGCGGACGTGGCCGGCGAGCCGCGGCACGGGCGGGCGTTCGATGGGCGATCGACGGTCGCCACGACGACGAGTCGGGCGGCCGGGCGGTCGAAACGGGGCGCGGGGCGGAGGATAGCCGACTATGCTCAGCCGCGTGACCGAGTCGACCAGCTCAGGATCGCGGCAGGAGCCGCCTGCGCTGCCAGCCTGGCACCACGATCGACCCCTCTCGGGCCGGGAGACCGGCGCGGTCGCCCTGACCGGCGCGGACCTCGCGGTCGCCGATGTCGAGGCCGTGGCCCGGCGCGGCGCGCACGTGTCGCTCGACCCGGATGCGCGGGCGCGGATGCAGGAGGCGCGCGACGTCATCGAGCACCTGGTGGCCGCCGGACAGGTCGTCTATGGGGTCACGACCGGGTTCGGCGCCCTCGCCTCGACGTTCATCGATCCGGCCGACACGGCTCGCCTGCAGGAGAACCTGCTGCTGAGCCACGCCGTCGGCGTCGGGCCGCACTACCCGCGCGAGGTGGTCCGGGCCATGCTCCTGCTGCGGGCCAACACCCTTGCTCTCGGCCACAGCGGCTGCCGCCCGCTCGTCGTCGACCGGCTGCTCGAGCTGCTCGAGCTCGGCATCCACCCCATCGTGCCCGAGCAGGGGTCGGTCGGCGCCTCGGGCGACCTGGCGCCCCTCGCGCACCTGGCGCTGCCGTTGATCGGTCGGGGGGAGGTCGAGCTGGGCGGGCACCGGATGCCGGCCCTCATCGCCCTGCGGGAGGAGGGCCTCGAGCCGCTCGTGCTCGAGGCGAAGGAGGGGCTCGCGCTGCTCAATGGCACGCAGCTGATGAGCGCGATCGGCGCCCTGCTGCTGGCGGACGCGGACCGGCTGGTGGCCACGGCCAGCGTCGCGGCGGCCATGAGCGTCGAGGCGCTGCTCGGCACCGACGTGGCCTTCGCAGCGCCCTACCAGCTGGCACGCCCCCACCCCGGGCAGGTGGCGGTCGCCGCCCAGCTGCGTCACCTGCTGCGCGACTCGGCTCTCCAGGCGAGTCACCACGGGTCCACCCACAAGGTCCAGGACCCCTACTCGCTGCGCTGCGTCCCCCAGGTTCATGGCGCGGTCAGCGATGCCCTCGATCACCTTCGGCGCGTGCTCGACATCGAGCTCAACAGCGCGACCGACAACCCGCTCGTCTTTCCGGCCGGCGGCGTGGCCTCGGCGGACACCGTCGCCACCGGTGGCGGCCGTGTCATCAGCGGCGGCAACTTCCACGGCGAGCCGATCGCCCTCGCCCTCGACTTTGCAAAGCTGGCCGTCGCCGAGCTCGGGTCGATCAGCGAGCGCCGCATCGCGCAGCTCCTCGACCCGCGGCTCAACGCCGGGCTGCCGCCCTTCCTCGCTCCCTCCAGCGGGCTCGATTCGGGGCTGATGCTGCTGCAGTACACGGCCGCGGCGCTGGTGTCCGAGAACAAGGTGCTCGCGCATCCGGCCAGCGCCGACTCGATCCCCACCAGCGCCAATCAGGAAGACCATGTGTCCATGGGCGCCATCGGGGCGCGCCACGCCCGTGCGGTCCTGGCCAACGTGGAGCACGTGCTGGCGATCGAGCTCCTGTGCGCGGCGCAGGCGCTCGACTTCCGGCTCGCCGATCCCGCCGCTCCGCGGCCGGGCACGGGGGTGCAGGAGGCGCACCGCCGGGTCCGCGAGCAGGCCCGCCACGTCGCCGCCGATCGCGAGCTCGGCCCCGACATCGCGACCGTCACCGCGCTCGTCCGCGAGGGGGCGCTGGTCGACCTGGTCGAGGCGTAGCGGGGGCTCGGGGCGATGGCCACGCTGCGGATCGTCGACGTCACCGACGGTGACTCCTTCGGGCTCGTCCCGCCCTGCGCGGACCCCGGCTTCGACCATCGGACCTGCGACTACTGGGAGGACGCCGACCGCGGATCGAAGGCGGCCCGCGCGTCGTGGCTGTCGGCTTCCGCCGCCCCGCCCGCCACGAGGCCGTCGCGACCGCGCAACCCCTTCGGCGATGACGAGACCGACGAGCCGGCCATCAACCCGTTCGTCCCCCCGGGCGGCCCAGCGGCGAACCCCTTCGCGCCGCCCCCGTCGCGCGGGCCTGCGCCGAACCTGTTCGCACTCGACGATGACGAGGCGCCGATCAACCCGTTCGCGCCGCCGCCACGCGAGCGTCCCAGGGTTGGCATCGACGCTCCGCGGAAGCTGGGCCTCCTCGCGCGCGGCCTGGCCGTCTTCGGCTCATACGCAAAGGCGCTCCTTGCCGACGACGAGCCCGTGGCCTACGCCCAGTTCGGGCCGCTGTCGGCCTACCCGCGTGCCCAGCGCCTGCGCGACCTCTACCGGCAGCTGCCTGCCGCGCCACTGCCCGCGGTGATCACCTGCATCGCCACGACGGCCGATGCTCGCCACGCGGGTCATGCCCTGCTGCTCGTGGCGGCGGTCTGCGACGACCTTGCCTCACGCGGGTTCAGCGCGGTCGAGGCGTACCCGGAGGCGCACGCGCGACCTGATTCCACGAGCGCGGCGACGGTCGAGTTCTGGCTCGCGGCCGGGTTCGTTCTCGCCGTGGACGACGAGCGCTTCCCCGTCGTGCGTCGCGAGCTCGGCTAGGCGCGGCCTCCCGAGCTCGCCTCAGCGCGGCCTCCCCGGGCGGCCCCCAGTCCCGAGGTGGCGGGCGCCGCCCGGAGCTCGCACGGGTCCGGCGATCAGGAGTCGGCGCTGTCGGGCGCCGTCACCCGCCGCAGCAGCTTGCCGCTGAAGATCTCGTCGGTCACCTGCTCGGGCGTCGGCCTGTCGCCGTCGGGACCCAGGCGCCGGAACATGTACAGGTAGAGGTCCCGCCCGGCGGCAGCGATCGGGATCGAGAGGATGGCGCCGATCAGCCCGGCAATCGCCGCGCCGACGAACAGCGCGAACAGCACGATGGCGGGATGGAGGCTGGTCGCGCTGCCCTGGATGCGCGGCACCAGGAAGATGTTCTCGACCTGCTGGATCCCGAGGTAGAGCAGGAACGTCACGACGAATGCCAGCGGCGAGATCGTGGCCGCCAGGATCAGGGCTGGGATGGCCGATAGGACCGGGCCAAGGTTGGGCAGCAGCTCCAGAAGCCCCGCGAGGACTGCGAACAGCAGGGCGAAGCGCCCGAAGATCGGGTCGATCGTGAAGCTCATGATCGACAGCCCGACGAAGGTGGCGGTGCCGACCACCAGCCCCAGGAAGAGCTGGCCCTTGCCCCACTGGCGAAAGACCCGGGCCACGATGCTGGCCATCGCGATGATGTCCTCGCGCCAGCCGTTCGGCAGCGCGCGCCCGAAGGTGGCGACCACGGCCGGGCGATCCTTGAGGATGTAGAACGCCCAGGCCGGGATGAGCAGATAGGCGGCCAGCTTGCCGACGAGGCCGAGGGCCGACGACACGAGGGGGTAGAGGATCGAGCCCCAGTCCGCACCCTCGAACGCCTCCGCGATCATCCGCTCGATCTCACCGATCCACTCGGTCGGCAGCCCGATCGCCGAGAGCAGGTCCTCGAACTGGGTCTGCAGCTGGTCCAGGTAGGTCGGGAAGTCCTCGATGAACTGGCTGATCTGGTCGACCAGCGGCGGGACCGCGAGGACGACGAAGACCACGATCACGGCGATGGCGATCGCGTAGATCAGCACCACCGACCATCCCCTGCCCAGCCCGCGCCGGCTCAGCCAGTCCACGGCGGGCGCGAGGAAGAAGATGATCAGCGCCCCGAAGATGAAGGGGGTCAGGACGTCGCGACCCTGGTACAGCACGATGGTGACGAGGACGCCGGCGATGATCGCCAGGGCTGCCCGCTGGGTGGGGATCTGGATTCGCCGTTCGGGGAGGGCGGCTGCGCCCGCGGCCGGTGCGGTGCTCGCTGGCAGAGGCTCCGGCTGCACCGTCGAGTCGCTCACGGCGGGATCGTCGGCCATGCCGGCAGCGTAGCAGAGGGCAGATGGCTCAGAGGGTGCTGCCCGGAACGTGGGCCGCGGTTCGCTACCTCTTGTGTCGGGTCGTCCCGGGTGCGACCATCCGCTCCACGGCCGGACTGCACCAGGTCGGTGCGGAGGGCTCGGCCGGAAAGGAGCGTCCCATGTACGGCACGATCGCACGCGCCCATCCCAAGCCCGACGCGCTCGCCAAGCTGCGCGAGTACGCCGGAGAGTTCAACTCCGGCCAGAATCGCCGGGTGCCGGGTTTCGTCGCCAGCTACATCTTCACCCCCGACCAGAAGGTCTACGACCGGGAGACCGTCTTCCTCGTGGCGATCTTCGAGGATGAGGCGACGTACAAGGCCAACGCCGACAGCCCCGCCCAGCACGAGGACTACGTGCGGATGCGGGCCCTGCTCGAGGACGACCCGGACTGGATGGACGGCACCTTCGAAACGATGTAACGCCGCCCTGACCCAGTGACCCCGAAGCCGGGGGTAAGGGTCAGTCGCTCCCGAGGCCGCGCAGACGGAACGCGTTGGCGTGGGCCGGGAAGCCTTCGTGGTCGGCCAGGGCCAGCGTGGGGCTCGCCAGCCCGGCGAGGGCGTCCGGCGAGAGCCGGGCGATCGACGTCGAGGTGGTGAACGTCCGCGCGGTCACCCCGCCGTTGACCTTGGCGTAGCCGCCGGTCGGCAGCGTCGCCGGGATCCCGATGGTGAACGACGACGCGCCGATCGGCGTGTCCTGCCCGAGCAGGGCCTCGCCGGCATAGCGCAGCGCGCGCAGGGTCGCCTCCGGGTCGCGGGTGGCGATCTGTACGTGCTCGGCCGCGTACTCCGAGGCGACGTCGACCGCCTGGTCCATGGAGTCGACGAGGATGACGCCGCCCAGGTCGGACAGCGCCACCCGGGCGGCCGACGCGCGCACGTCGGGGAGCCCCAGGATCTGGTCGGCGACCGCGGCATCCACGGCCTCGGCCAGCGCCCGTGAATCGGTGATCAGGGTCGCCGCCGAGTCGCTCCCGTGCTCGGCCTCGTTGAGCAGGTCCATCGCGAGGCGCCACGGGTCGGCCGAATCGTCGGCGATGAGCAGGCTCTCCGATGGCCCGCAGAGCATCGTCGTGGCGGTGCCGTAGCGCTGTGCCAGCACCTGGGCCGCGGTGACCGCGGGGCTGCCCGGGCCAACGACCTTGGCCACCTTCGGGATCGACTCGGTCCCGAACGCCAGTGCAGCGATCGCGGCCGGGCCGTTGGCACGGAAGACCGATGCGAGACCCAGCTCCACCGCGACCGCGAGCGTCGCCGGGTCCACCTCGCTCGAGCCGGGCACGGGCGGGACGACGACCGTGATCTCCGGCACGCCCGCCACCACGGCCGGCGTCCCGACCTGGCATAGCACCGACGGGTACGAGGCCTTGCCGGTCGGCACGAAGAGGCCGGCGCTCGGGATCGGGCTGAACTGCTCCCCGAGCTCGAAGCCGGGCCGGACCTCGCGGCGCCACCCCTGCCCCGTCTCGGCCACCTGCGCCTCGTTGAAGAGACGGCTGTTGCGGATCGCCTCGCGGATACCCTCGAGCAACCGCGGATCGGCGGAGCCATGGGCGCGCTCGAGGTCGGCGCCGGGGACGCGCAGCTGGTCGGGCGGGATGCGCACGCGGTCGAAGCGCTCTGTGGCGTCGGCCACGGCCGCGTCGCCGCGCGCCCGGACGTCGGTGAAGATGCGCTCGATGCCGGCCATGAGCTCGGCGTCGAAGACGACCGCGGTCGAGCGGGCGAGGAGGCGGGAGCGCTCGGCGGCATCGAGAGCCGCCCAGCGGCGGAGCGCGAGGATCAGCATCGGTACCTCCGGGGCTGCCGGCGCGACGGTGCAGCGGAGCGCTCGCGTCGGCGCCCGCATCATATCGGCCCAGCCGGCACCATCCCCGGCGCGTGACGGCGCCTCGCGAAGAGCGCAGACTTCCGGCCATCCACTTGGAGGGCCCACCCGTGCACGGACGCCATCACCACGCCGACTCGTCAGCCGGTCCTGCCTCCGCCTCACCGGCCCCGGGCGCCGCCCCCGCCCACCCCGAGCTCACCATCGCCGGCCGTGCCGGTGCCCCGCCCCTGCCCGGCGTCCGCCCCGTCCGCGCCCCCCGAGGCCCCGAGATCACCTGCCGTGGCTGGCAGCAGGAGGCCGTCCTGCGGATGCTGATGAACAACCTCGACCCGGAGGTGGCCGAGAACCCGGACGCACTCGTCGTCTATGGCGGAAGCGGCCGCGCCGCCCGCTCCTGGGCGGCCTTCGACGCGATCGTCCGCGAGCTGCGCCGCCTCGGCGACGACGAGACCCTGCTCGTGCAGTCGGGCAAGCCGGTCGGTGTCTTCCGGACCCACCCGTGGGCGCCGCGAGCGCTGATCGCCAACAGCAACCTCGTCGGTCGCTGGGCGACCTGGGAGCACTTCCGCGAGCTCGAGCGCGAAGGACTCATGATGTACGGCCAGATGACGGCCGGCTCCTGGATCTACATCGGGACCCAGGGCATCCTCCAGGGCACCTATGAAACCTTCGCCGAGATGGCCCGCCAGCACTTCGGCGGGACGCTCCGTGGTCGTGTCGTCCTGACGGCAGGTCTGGGCGGCATGGGCGGTGCACAGCCGCTCGCGGTGACCATGAACGACGGCGTCGCCATCTGCGTCGAGGTCGACGAGGCGCGCGCGCGCCGGCGCCACGAGATCGGCTACGTCGACCGGCTCACCAGCTCGCTCGACGAAGCGCTCGCGATGGCCCGCCGGGCCGCCGCTGACGGCACGCCCCTGTCGATCGCGCTCGTCGCCAACGCGGCCGACACGCATCCTGAGCTCGTCCGCCGCGGCGAGCACTTCGATGCGGTGACCGACCAGACCTCAGCCCACGACGCGCTGAACGGTTACGTGCCGTCCGGCGTGTCGGTGGACGAGGCGGCCGCGCTCCGGCGGACCGACCCGGACGAGTACATCCGCCGCTCGATGGCCTCGATGGCCACCCACGTCCGGGCGATGCTCGACCTGCAGGCGGCGGGCGCGATCACCTTCGACTACGGCAACAACATCCGCGCCCAGGCGCAGGCTGCCGGGGTGGCCAATGCGTTCGATTTCGCGGGCTTTGTGCCGCTCTTCATCCGGCCGCTGTTCTGCGAGGGGAAGGGGCCCTTCCGCTGGGCGGCCCTGTCGGGCGACCCGGACGACATTCTCCGCACCGACCGGGCGATCCTCGAGCTGTTCCCGGACGACCCGAGCCTGCGACGCTGGATCGAGATGGCCGAGGCCCGGGTGCCGTTCCAGGGGCTCCCGGCCCGGATCTGCTGGCTGGGCTACGGCGAGCGGGTGCGGGCCGGGCTCGAGTTCAACCGGCTGGTCGCTGCCGGCGAGCTCAGGGCACCGATCGTCATCGGTCGCGACCACCTCGACTCGGGGTCGGTCGCCTCGCCAAACCGCGAGACCGAGGGGATGCTCGACGGCACCGACGCGGTGGCCGACTGGCCGATCCTCAACGCGCTGGTCAACACGGCCGCCGGCGCCACCTGGGTGAGCGTCCACCACGGCGGCGGCGTCGGCATCGGCTACAGCCAGCACGCCGGAATGGTCGTGGTGGCCGACGGGACCGAGCTTGCCGCGCAGAAGCTCGAGCGGGTGTTGACGACTGATCCCGGGATGGGCGTCATCCGCCACGTGGATGCTGGCTATGAGCGGGCGATCGAGGTGGCCCGCGAGCGCGACGTCCGGATCCCGATGCTCGACGCCGACGGCTGAGAAGGGATCCTAGCAGCGGGCGCCCGAGCGTTGGGGCTGACCGACGGGCGCCGACCCGCTCAGGCTGGCTGCGGCTCGGGCATCTCGCGGATCGACCGCACCGGTGAGAAGACGATCGGGATCAGCGGGACGAACGAAAGCACCGCCCCGAGCACGATCACCTCGCGCAGGCCGACCATCTCGCCCAGGACGCCGCCCAGCAGGGACCCGATCGGGATCGTGCCCCACACGATGAAGCGCATCGTGGCGTTCATGCGGCCCTGCATCGCGGCGGGGGTGATGGCCTGGCGGTAGCTGACCTGGTTGACGTTGTAGTAGATCGTTGCGACGCCGAGCAGCAGGCCGGCTCCGATCAGGAATGGCGCCGGGAAGCTCGCTGGCGCGATCGCCAGCAGCCACGCCGCCGGGACGTCGAGTGCGATCGCGAGGACGATGGTGCGACCGACCCCGACCGCCGATGACACCCTGCTCACCGTGAGAGCGGCCGCCAGCGCCCCGAGATTGCCGAGTCCGAGGATGATCCCGATCGCGGCCGCGTCAAGCCCGAGCTCACGCACCTGGTAGAGCACGAAGATCGCGAAGACCATCGACGTGATGAGGTTGGTCGATCCGGTCGTCATCGCGATCGCCCGAAGCGAGCGATTGCCGATCACGTAGCGGAGCCCCGCGACGATCTCCTGGCGCATCGAGGTGCGCCTCCCGTGCTCATCCACGGGGTGCTCGGGCTTTGGCTCGGGCCGGCGGATCCAGAGCAGCAGGATGCCCGAGCCGACGAAGCTGACGGCATCGACCAGGATGGCCAGCGGAGCCGTGATCGCACCGATCAGGATGCCGGCCAGCCCGGGCCCCGCGATCTGCGATGCGGCCCGGCTGATCTCGAGCTTCGAGTTGCCGTCGACCAGCTGGGAGCGGTCGACCACGGACGGGAGGTAGGACTGGTAGGCGACGTCGAAGAAGACGGTCAGGGTTCCGACCGCAAGGCCCACCGCGTACAGCTGGAGCATCGTGAGGGAGTCCAAGGCATAGGCGAGCGGGATCGTCGCCAGCAGAGCGGCACGACCCATGTCGCCGGCGATCATGATCGGGCGCCGTCGCAGGCGGTCGACCCAGACTCCGGCCGGCAGCGACAGGAAGATGAACGGCAGCAGCTGCACGGTGCCGAGCAGCGCGAACTCGAACGGCGAGGCGTCGAGGATCAGGGCGGCGACCAGCGGCACCGCGAGCTGCGTGACCTGGGTCCCGAAGACGCTGATCGTCTCGGCCGACCAGAGCTTGAGAAAGTCGGGATGGCGCGTCAGCGGCCGGGGTGGGGCCGGCTGCTCCTGACCTGCCGCGACGGTCGCCATCTCGAGGATGGCCCCGACGTCGACCGGACCCGTGGCTGCGATGGCGGCGGACTCGGGATCCCCCAGGTCGTCGATGGACCCGGGGTCACGGCCGGCCGGGGCAATGCTGCCGGCGGAGCCCGGCGGACCGACGTCCGGGAGGAGGCGGGTGGGCTCCGGGTCGGCCATGTCACCTCGATCGATCGCGCCCGGGTGCGCTGGATCCGGGCGGCCGGCGCCAGGGTCTCGGTTGGGTTCGCCCTCGGACGGGCTCCCCAGTCTGGCACGATACGGAGGTGCCGCGCCTGATCGAATCCGTGCCCAACTACTCCGAGGGCAGGCGCCTCGACGTCGTCGATCGGCTCGCCGCCGCAGCCGGGTCGGTGTCGGGTGCCCACCTCCTCGACCGCACCAGCGACGCCAGCCACAACCGGTCGGTGCTGACCCTGGCC
>Ga0316622_100003044_pt1 | contig 11835 bp, 9 predicted proteins | sample OWC_Aug_OW2_C1_D_FD_207646 | JGI IMG/M metagenome (GOLD analysis project Ga0316622, IMG submission 207646) | Wetland soil microbial communities from Old Woman Creek delta, Ohio, United States - OWC_Aug_OW2_C1_D5_C | ecosystem: Environmental > Terrestrial > Soil > Wetlands | place: USA: Ohio... | reverse complement strand
CACACCAGGAAAACATGCATATTTTATGCCACCCTATCCCCCCAGAAGACGCGCGAAGATACGGCCGAACGCGTAAATTCCCTTGGGCGGCCGGTAAAAATCGTTTACGTCGCTCAGGCCTTATGGGCGAGGAGGGTTCTGACGCCCTCGACGACCATATCGACCTCCTTGGTCGAGACGTAAATGGGCGTCGAGACGCGGACGCCGAAGGTCCCGGCCTTCGCGTTGCCGGTCGTGCGGACGACCAGGTTGTACTTTTCGCGGAGGTAGTCGACGAGCTTGGCCTCGAGCGCGCCGCCCATCGAGAAGGCGTTCAGGCCGGCGCTGAGGTAGGGGTCGGCCGGCGTGTGCACCTTGACGCCGGGGATCTTGGCCAGCTCCTGTTTGAGCCGGGCGGCCAGGACCTTGATGCGGCGCTCGATCCGGCTCTTCCCGATCCGGTTATTGAAGTTGAGGGCTTCGTCGAGGGCGTAGAGCATCGCGTCGGAACGCTGCCCCGACGGGTCGAGCTTGGACGCCGCGGCGTTCGTCTCCCAGCCGGAGCTGACGACGGTCGGATAGACCTTGTCGACGGCCTCCTTGCGGACGTAAAGGAGCCCGACCCCGGTCGGCGCGCCCAGCCACTTGTACGGGCTCGAGGCAAAGAAGTCGATGCCCAGGGCCTTCATGTCGAGATCGAGCATGCCGATGCCGTGGGCGCTGTCGGCCAGGATGAGCAGGCCCTTGTCGTGGGCGAGCTGGCTCAGCTCCCTGAGCGGCATGATCAGGCCCGTGATGAAGACCGTGTGGCTGATGCTGAGGACCCGCGCCCTGGGGGTGATGGCCGCGGCGAAGGCCCCGACGATCTCGTCGACCGATCTGGCCGTGGCGCTGAGGGGGACCTCCTTGATGACGATCCCGGCCCGCTTCTCCTTGAGCTTCCACGGGCCGATGTGCCCGGGGTGCTCCAGGTTCGACATCAGGACCTCGTCTCCCGCTTTGAGGTCGAGGCCGTTGATGACGAAGTTGAGGCCCTCGGTCGTGTTGCTGGTGATGGCGACCTCGTCGGGCGAGGCGTTGACGAACGCGGCCAGCTTGTCCCGGACGGACTCGCGGATGGCCGGCAGGTAGTTGTAGCCGTCATACGGGTTTGAGACCTGGACCCGGAAATAGCGCATGAGCGTGTTGAATACGGATTTGGGCATGGGCCCGAGGGTGCCGTTGTTCATCATGATGAAGCGGTCCTCGAACTCGAAGAGCTTGCGGATCTCCTCCCAGTATGCGCCGTCGGGGGCCTCGTCGTCGAGGAACTTCTGGTTGAGGGCGGTGATCTTCTGGGCGATCGCCGCGTCGAGCTCGTCCAGGGCGGCGAGCGAAACGGCCGAGCCGGCCAAGAGGGTGCGGGCGAAGGCCCGGCGCGTGAGAAGGGACGGAGTGGTCATGGGTGAGCCTCCTTGCGGGATGGCCCGATTATAGCGAGGTGAAGAAGAGGGGGTCAAACCTTTAATTTATTAATTTGCTGAGGGTCGGATCTGAAAGCCGGCGGCTGATCGGGAAAATTAAAAAATTAAAGGTTTGACCCCTTCTTAGCCTTCGCCGACCTCGAGGCCGTATTCCTTGATCTTCTTGTCGAGGGTCGGGCGGCTGATCTGGAGGATCTGGCTGGCCCGGGTCTTGCTGCCCTTGACGGCGGTGAGGACGTGCTGAATGTACTTCTTCTCGACCTCTTCGAGGGAGACGAGCTCGTCCGAGAACGTCCGCCTCTCGTCCGGCTCCAGGGGCAGGTTCTCCTTGAGGATGACATCGCCTTTGGCCAGAATGACGGCCCGGGTCAAGGCGTTCTCAAGCTCCCGGACGTTGCCGCGCCAGGGCATCTCGATCAGGATCTTCATGACCTCCGGCGGGACCTTGCGGACGTTGCGGCGGAGCTCCCGGTTGATCTTCTCGAGGAGGTAGGCCACGAGGTCGGGGGTGTCCTCGCGGCGCTCCCGGAGCGCCGGCAGGGTGATCTCGACGACCTTGAGCCGGTAGAAGAGGTCCTCGCGGAACTTCCCCTTCTCGATGAGGACCTTCAGGTTCTGGTTGGTGGCGGCGATGATGCGGGCCTCGGTCTTGAGGACCTTCTCGCCCCCGACCTTCATGAAGTCCCGCGACTCGATGACCCGCAGGAGCTTGCTCTGGAGGTTGGGCGAGACGTCCCCGACCTCGTCGAGGAAGAGGGTGCCCTTGCCGGCGATCTCGAACTTCCCCTTGGTCTCGCTGACGGCATCGGTGAAAGCGCCCTTGACGTGGCCGAAGAGCTCGCTCTCGAGGAGCGTGTCCTGGATGGCCGAGCAGTTGATGACGATGAAGGGCTCGTCCCGGTAGGGGCTGTTGTAGTGGATGGCCTTGGCCACGAGCTCTTTGCCCGTGCCGCTCTCGCCCTGGATGAGGACGTTGGCCCGGGTGTTGGCCACGGAGCCGATGAGCTTGAACACGTTGCGCATCGGGGACGACCGCCCGATGATGTTGTCGATCGTGTACTCCTTCTGCTTCTCCTCGACGAGATAGCTGACCTTCTCCTCGAGGGCCCGGACCTGAAAGGCCTTGTCGATGGCCAGGTCGAGCTCGGTCGTGTTGAGCGGCTTGACCAGGTATTCGAAGGCCCCGAGCTTGATGGCCTCGACCGTCGTCTTCATGTCGTCGAAAGCGGTCATGACCAGGATGACGGCCCGGCGGTTGCGCTCCCGGATCCGCCGCAGGACCTCCAGGCCGTCGATGTCGGGCAGGCGGACATCGAGCAGGACGAGGTCCGGCGCCTTCTCGCCGAAGACCCGGACGCCGTCCTCGCCGGTCTCGGCGACGGCGACGTCGAAGCCTTTCTTGGCGAGCTGGGAGGCCAGGGTCTTGCGGACGAGCGGGTCATCCTCGACGATCAGAATGGATCTCATGGTGCCTCCTCGACCGGGATGAGGACGATGAACGAGCTGCCGGGCCCCCGCTTCCGCCCCAGGTGGATGGCGCCGTTGTGCTGCTCGACGATCTTGCGGGCGTTGGGCAGCCCCAGCCCGAAGCCGGACGGCTTGGTCGTGAAGAACGGCTCGAAGATGTTCGGCCGGACCTTGTCGGGGATGCCCGGCCCGTTGTCGGAGATCCGGACCCGGACCATGGGCCGGCCCCCGTCCTTGACGGCGTCGCAGGCGACGGTGATCCGGCCGCCGGGCCCGAGGGCCTCATGGGCGTTGCGGAGGATGTTGAGGAAGACCTGGCGCATCTTGTCGGCGTCGACGAGGACGGCCGGCAGGTCCGCGGCGCAGGCCTTCTCGACGACGATCCCCTTCTCGGCCAGGACCTCATTGACCATCTTAAGCGATTCCTCGACGATCACGTCGATCGGCCACCGCTCCAGGCTGAGCTCCGGGACGCGGGTGAAGTTGAGCAACTCCTTGATGAAGCGCTCGATCTGGCCGATGCCCTCGACGGCCAGGCCGAGATGGGGCTTAACGGTCTCGGCCAGCTCTTCCTCTTCGATGACCTTCTGGATGTTGAGCTTGACCGAGGTGAGAGGGTTGCGGATCTCGTGGGCGATCGTGGCCGCCATGCGCCCGATGGAGGCCAGCTTCTCATGCTGGACGAGCTGCCGGCTGGCCTCCTCCATCCGCTGCCGGGCCTGGAGGAGCTGGCGGGTCATCGTGTTGAAGCTCCGGGCCAGGTCGCCCACCTCGTCCCCCGAGGAATCGACGATGGCCTGGGAGAAATCTCCCTTGGCGATCCGGACCGTGCCCTCGGCCAGCCGAAGGAGGGGCCGGCTGATGCGCCGGGCCAGGATGGTCGCGCCGAGGATGCCGAGGAGGAAGCCCCCGACGCCGACGAGCAGCAGGACCTTGCGGACCTCGCGCAGGTTGGCGTACATGGGCTCGAGCGACATGCCGATCTTGACCGAGGCCCACTTCTGGTCGTCGCCCCCCGGGAAGATAGGGAGCTCGATCTCCCGGACCCGGATCTTCTGACCCTGGAGCTCGATCTCCCGCTCGTCCGAGAACGGGGGATCGCCAGGGGCGGCGTCCTCGGCGATGCGGCTGCCGGGATCGATGTCCTCGCGCGCCCGGACGAGCGGGCTCGCGACAGGGGACCCGCCGAACCGGTCATAAAAGACGATGTAAGGCAGGTCCTCGCTGGCGTGACCGTCGACGTAATCCTGGATCGCGTCCCGGTCCGGACGGAACAGGGACTCGTAGTTGGCGTCGCGCAGGCTCTCGGCGATGAGGACCGCCCGGGCCTCGGCTTCGGCCGAGAGGATGGCCGCCTCGCGCCGCTGGACGACGAAGAGGACGGCCCCGACGAGCAGGAGGACGAGGAGCGTGATCCAGAAGACCAGGCGCCAGTAGATCGAGATCTTCAGCTTCATCCCCGGGGCCTCATTCCGCCAGCCAGATGTCCTTGGCGTCGAGGAAGATGAAGCCCATGGCCGGAAGGCGCACCCCCCGGACCTGGGGCCGCACCGCGAGGCGGACCCGTTCAGAGAACAGCGGGATGGCCGGCGTGTCCTTGAACAGGATCTTCTCGACCTCCCGGAAGAAGAAGGCCCGCTTCTCCCAGCTCGGCTCGACCTCCGTCCTCTCGAGCAGCATATCCAGCTGGGGATTGGCGTACCGCGAGCTCATCAGGTCGATGACGGACCGCGAGTGGAAGAGCGGGACGAGGATGTTCTCGGGGTCGGGGAAGTCCATCGTATACTCGAGGAGCTTCAGATAGGGCTCGCGGGCGTCGAGGGCGTCGTCCGGCGTCCGCAGGTATCTCACGTCGAGCCCGATCCCGAGCGCGCCGAGCTGACGCCCGAGCTCCCGGGCGAACCGGTTGAGGGCCTCGGTCCTCGGGCCCGGCACGAGCAGGTCGAGCTTCAGGCTCTTACGGCCGTTCCCGGGCAGGAAGCGGTCGAGGAGCAGCTTGGCCGCGTCGGGGTCGGTGAGCGGGGCCTCGGCCCGCGGCAGGAACCCCGGCAGGAGCGGCGGGATATAATTCCTGACGACCTGGTAGCTGAACGAGAGGGAGCTGTAGGCTTCGGCCAGGCGGGCTTTGTCGATCCCCAGGGCCAGGGCCTTGCGGACCTCGGGCCGGTCGAGCGGCGGGAGGTCGCAGCTCAGGGCCAGGAAGTAGGATTTCAGGGTGTTGTTCTCGAGGAGCTGATAGCGCGGGCGCAGCAGCCTCTCCGAGGTCACCGAGACCATGTGCACGCTCCCCTCCTCGAACTGGTCGTCGGTAAAGTGCGGGCTGTACTCGATGGCCGAGAGATAGGGCTTTCGCTCGAAGTAGAAGGGATTGCGCTCGAGGCGGATGCCCAGGATATCCAGCTTGGGGCCCCGGATCCATTCTTCGAAGCGGAAAGGGCCCGTTCCGATGGGCTTGAGGAAGAAGTTCCGGCCCTGGCTCTCGAGGAGGTCCTTGGGCAGGATCTTGCAGTAGTACATGCCGAGGAGGTAGAGGCCCGAGACATAGGGACGGGTCCAGCGGATCTCGAAGGTCGACGGGTCGACGACCCGGAAGCCGGTGACCTCAGAGGCCTTCTCCTGCCAGTACTCCTCGGCGCCCTCGACCTGGCGGGTGAAATACTGATAGTAGGTGTTCCCCGGCCTGTTCCGGACCAGCCGCTCCAGGGAATACTTGACATCCTCGGCGGTGAGGTCGCGGCCGTTGTGGAAGCGGACGCCCTTGCGGAGATAGAAGGTGATGCGCCGTCCGTCCGGTGAGACCGTCCAGTATTCGGCCAGGGCGGGCATGGGAGTGAACCGGGCGTCGAACCGGACCAGGCCGTCGTAGAGCTGTTCGGTGATGAAGTAATGGGTCGGCAGGGCCGGGTCGAAGACCTGGTTGAAGGGTTCAGCGTAGCCCCGGATCCTCAAAGTCCCGTTGTATCGGGGCGTCTCGGCCGGGGCCTGCTTCCCGGGCGAGGCCGGCGCGGCCAGCCAGCCGGCCAGGGCTATGACACCGAAGGCCGAAACGGCGAGGAGGCGCTGGCGGCGGGCGATGGTCATGGAAGCACTCTCATCATAGCGAAAAAGGCCCCGAAATGCACCTCGGGGCGGCTCCCGAGAAAGGTGCAAGGTTCATGCCACGCGCGTTCCCCCTTATCGTCAACAAAAAAAATGAGTTATGAGAAAAATGAGGCGGTCGCCGTAAAATTCCTTTACGCGGCCGGGGAGCCGGCCGGTCCTATTTCCCGGCCAGGTCGAGGACCCGCTGGAAGACGCGCAAGAAGTTGCCGCCCCAGATCCGCTCGATCTCGCGGTCGGTGTAGCCGCGCCGGACGAGCTCCTCGGTGACGTGGATCATCCCGCTCACATCGTCGCAGCCCACGACCCCGCCGCCGCCGTCGAAATCGGTCCCGATGCCGACATGGTCGATGCCGACGACCTTGCGGACGTGGTCGATGTGGTCGACGAGGTCCTGGACGTTGGGCCGGGCCTGGGGGAACTTCTGGTTGACGGCTTCGCGGGCGGCCATGGCCTCCTTGCGGAGCGCCTGGTCGCGGATCTCACGGATGTTGCCGTATTTCGCCTCGAGCTCCTTGAGGGCCGCCTCGCGCTCGGGCACGGCAGGCATCGCCTTGACGTAGGCTCCCAGGAAGCAGATCTGGACGACGCCGCCGTTCTCGGCCAGGGCCCGGAGCTGGTCGTCGGTGAGGTTGCGCGGATTGTCGCAGACGGCCCGGGCGCTCGAGTGGGAGGCGATGATCGGGGCCTTGCTCACGGCGATGACGTCGTAGAAGGACTTCTCCGACGCGTGGGAGATGTCGACGATCATCCCCAGGCGGTTGCACTCGGCCACGACCTCGCGGCCGAACGCGCTCAGACCCTTGTCCTCGGGATCGCGGCGGTCGGTCGAAGAGTCGCAGATGTCGTTGTCGGAGGAGTGGCAGAGCGTGATGTAGCGGACGCCCTTGTCGTGGAAGAGCTTGATGAGCGGGAGGTCCCGGCCGATGGGGTAGCCGTTCTCGAGGCCGATGAAGGCCGTGAGCTTGCCCTCCTTCTTGAGGCGCCGGGCGCCGGCCGGATCGACGGCCAGACCGATCGTCGAGGCGTATTCCTCGGTCATCTTATGGACGGCCTCGACGGCCCTCAGGGCGCTCGTCTTGGCTCTTTCGTAGGCCTCCGCGGTGAGCGGGCCCTGGCCGACAAAGGCGGCGAAGAACTCGGCGTCGAGCCCGCCCTCCTTCATCCGCGGCAGATCGATCTTGCCGCTGGCGCGCTGGGCCGGATCGTGCCGGTCCCCGATCTTCCAGTCGGTCCGGAGCAGGCTGAAGGCCGTGTCGCAGTGGGTGTCGACGGTCAGGATCCTGGCGTGGAGCGCCCGGGCCTTTTGCTCCACCGACGGCGGCGTCCGGGCCACGGCGCAGGCGGCGGCGAGGGCGAGGGCGATGAGGACGCCGGCGAGGAACGGCTTTTTCATATCTGCTCCTTCATAGAATTCAATCGTGTCTCAAGGCGACGACGGGGTCGACGCGGGCGGCGCGCCGAGCCGGGTAGATGCCGGCGGCCAGGCTGACCAGGAGCGAGAAGCCCATCGCGCCGAGGAAGATCCAGACCGGGAAGGCGAAGTACCCGACGGAAGGCACGCCCTGCCGGGCCAGATAGATGTTGACGATCCGGTTGATGAGGAGGCTTGTGGCCCAGCCGAGCAGACAGCCCGCGGCGCCGCCGATGAGCCCGATCGCGCCCGACTCAAAGAAGAAGATCCTCTTGATGTCCCCGTCACCCGCCCCGACGGCCTTCATGACCCCGATCTCGCGGAACCTCTCCAGGATAGACATGACCATAGTGTTGACGATGCCGAGCGCGGCGACGACGATGGCGATCATGCCCACGGCGGCCAGGATCATGTCCATGAAGAAAAAGGCTTTGGTGACCTCCTCGAATTGGTCGGCGAGAGCGAAGGTCGAAAAGCCCATCTCCCGGACCTTCGACTTGACCGCCTCGAGATCGCGGAGAGACCCCAGCTTGACGCTCACGGCCGAGTAGCCGAGCCCGCCTTCGGTCATCCGGAAGACATCCCAAACGCTCGTGATGGGCAGCCTCTTGATGCCGCGGGCCGGTCCCGGGGGGAGGAAAACGTCGTTCTGGCCGAGGCCGGACCCGCCCTCGCCGAAGGCCGTCGCCTCGGTCACGCCAAGGATGGGGAGATCGTAGTGTTCCTGGGCCACGGGCAGGCCCCCGCCGGAGAACAGCTTGGACAGGTCGAGCGAGGCCAGCTTCCCGACATCGAACGAGACCGACGTGATCCGCAGGGTCTTGCCGACGACAGCCGCGGGATCCTTCGCCCCGAGCCGGCGGGCGAACGAACGGCTGACGACGACCCCGGCTTCATTGTCCGTCGTGTAGGTCCGTCCCCATTTGACCCGGACGGCGGGCGAGGCCGCGACCGCGGCCGGCACGACCTGGACGAGCCGGAACTCCTCCTCGCCTTCGAGGCTGACGAGGGCGGGGAAATTGATCTCCGGGTAGGCCGAGACGACCCCGGGGATCCGGGCGATCGCGGCCACGGCCGCGTCGTCGAGAACGGCGTCGGTCCGCGCGGCGGGGACGGCGCGCCGAGTCCCCGGCTCGTCGGGGTCCCCCGCGGCCTCGGACGGCCCGCCGGGCATGACCATGATGCTGTTGAAGAGATCCGCGGACTTGAAGGCCTCGGTCACGTTCTTCTGCATCCCCTTCCCGAACGAGATCATGCAAACGAGCGCCCCGATGCCGATCGTGACGCCCGCGGCGGTCAGAAAGGTCCTCAGCCGCCTTTTCTTGAGGCTGGTCAGGGCGAACCCGGCGGCGTCGCCGAACCTCATGGGGCGCCCTCCCCGGCCAGGACCTTGCCGTCGTGAAGCCGGATGACGTCGTGGGCGAACTCGCGGACGAGGCTTTCCTCGTGGGAGACCATGACGACCGTCAGGCCGCTGTCACGGTTGAGGCCGGCCAGAAGGCCGACGATCTCGCGCGCCGTCCGGCTGTCGAGGTTCCCGGTCGGCTCGTCGGCCAGGAGGATGCGGGGACCGTTGGCCAGGGCCCGGGCGACGGCCACGCGCTGCTGTTCGCCTCCCGAGAGCTCCGAAGGACGGTGCCCGGCCCGGGCGGCCAGGCCGACCTTGCCGAGGAGATCCGCGGCTTGGCGCCGTCGCTCCGCCCGCCGGGCGCCGGCGAAGATAAGAGGCAGCTCGACGTTCTCGAGGGCCGTCCGCGCCGGGACGAGGTTGAATGACTGGAAGATCATGCCCGCGCCGTGCCGCCGGTAGCGGGCTAAGGCCTCCCGGTCCATGGACGAGATAAGGGCGCCGTCGACCTCGATCGTCCCCGCGGTCGGCGTATCCAATCCGCCGAGGAGGTTGAGCAGGGTCGATTTCCCGGAGCCCGAGGCGCCGATGACGGCGACGAAGCGGCCCTCGCCGACGTCGATGGTGACGTCCGCGAGCGCGGCGACGCGGACATCGCCGACGACGTACGTCTTCGACAGGGACCGGGTCTGGACGAGGGGCTTCGCGTTCATCGGGCCGGCCGGAGGGGACGCGCCAGGACGTAGTGGTTGGCCGGGACGCGGGCGTCGGCCTTGAGGAAGTCGATGACCTTGTAGCCGCGGGCGAACAGGGCCTGGAAGACCTCGCGCGTGGCCATCCGCCAATCGACGGGGATCCGGCGCACGTCCGCGTCGGCCACGTCCGTCTCCTGAAGCATCCGGTAGAGATCGAGCGGTATGGTCACGAGAACGGGATCGGCCGCGACGGCCGGGTCGGTCCCGGTCACGACCTCGAGCTCGAGCTCCGTCGTCTTCCCGGCCACCCGGCGGAGGGCCGTCCGGACGGGCCGCGGGGCGGCCAGGGCCGCCGCGAGGTCGTAGCCCTGCCGTCCGCCCGCCCGCTCGAGGTCCCAGGACATCAGGAAGCGGTCGGTCGCCACGTCCTGGCGGTTGAGCAGGCCGCCGTATTCGCCGTAGGTGGCCACGCGGTACTCGAGGACGTCCATGCCGAAATGGTGGATGTTGCGGTTGGCGTTGACGCCGGTCAGGGGATCGTAAGTGCAGATGATGGTCGAGACGCCCAGGAGGTCGAGGACCATCTCGCGCTGGTACTCCTTGAGGAGGATGCCCAGGCCGTAGCTCTGGTAGGCTTTGCGGACCCCCGCATACTGCGCGTAGAAGCGGAGGTTCTTCGGGTCGCGGAACCCGATCCGCTTGTCGCGGACGCCGACGAAGCCATAGACGAATCCGGCCAGGCGCCCCGCGTCGGCGACGGAGCTTCCGGCCTCCGCCTCGGCGAAGGCGCCGATGAAGAGGCTCCCGCCCTCGTGGAAGACGTTCTCGCACATCATGTTCCGGACGCTGGACATGTGGTCTTCGGGGAAGCCCCAGACCTCCTCGCGGAGGGCCTCGTACTTCGCGTAGTCCGAGGAAACGCTCGAGGTCTCGACGCGCAGAAGGAACGTTTTGTCCCGGACGGCGATCGTTTTTTCGAGGGGTCTCATGGAAGTCTTCCGACATTCTAGTCCAAGGGCCGGGGCGGTTCAATGCCCCCGTCCGCCGCGGCTTTGACGGCCCCCGGGACATACGCTACAATGAGGGGGCTCCCGGGAACGCGGGGGCCATCATGGAAACGATCAAGGGCCTCAAGACCGCCTGTCTCATCAATCCCCGCGCGGCCAATTCCAAGTGGGTCCGGCGGAGATTCCTCCGCGCCTACCTTCAGAAGAAGCTCCCCGGCGACGTCTACGACGGCTTGGGGGACATGAAGACGACGGTGGAAAAGACCGTCCGAGCGTGCGGAAGCGCCGATATCATCGTGGCCATGGGCGGGGACGGCACCATCGCGGACACCCTCCAGGGCATCTTCGATGCCGGGAAGCAGGGCGAGGTCCTCTTCGGGGTCATCCCCTTCGGCAGCGGCAACGCCTTCCGCAAGGCCTTCGCCATCCCCAAGAACCCCCTGCGGGCCATCGACCGCCTGGCCGAGGGCGTCCCCCGGCCGATCGATCTCATGGAGGTCGAGGGCCGCGTCGCCGCCTTCGCCAGCGTCGGCGCGACGGCCCGGGTCACGGGCGAGAAGCTGGCCGGCAAGATCCAGGGGTTCTGGGGCCACGTCGTGGCCGCCCGCCGGCTCTTCGACACGCCGGCCGATCCCAAGCGGATCGAGCTCTTCGACGGCCGCGACGCGTCCGGACCGTTCGAGGCGAAGACGGTCTCATCATCCTTCTTCGACTGCATCGTCGCCAAGACGAACTACTTCGGCTACAGCTGGAGGATCGCCCCGAAGGCCGTCGTCGACGACGGCTACCTCGACATCACCCTCTTCGAGCTCAAGCCGCTCAAGTACGCCCTCCTCTTCCCGTTCATCTACTTCGGGCTCTACCAGCGCACCATGAGGCACTACAAGGCCAAGCGGGTTGTCTTCAGCGGCGCGGCCATGCCGGTTCAGTTCAACGGCGAAGTCCTGGGCGACCGGGACCGCATCGAATTCCGCGTCCTGCCGCGGGCCATCCGGATGGTCGTCCCGCCGACCCGGCGGGCCGCGAGGCACTTCGAGAAGCGTCTCTCCTAAGGAGGCCCCCGATGAAGAATGCCGTTTGGCTGGCGCCGCTCGTCGCGGCCGCTCTGGCCGCCTGTTCGCCCCAGGTCCGGATCGACCTGCTCGGCGAGGACAAGCTCCAGGAGGTCGTCCTGCTGGCCGGCCCGTCCCGGGAGAAGGTCCTGATGATCGATATCGACGGGACCATCTCGTCCGCCCTGGAGACCGGGTTCCTGGCCCGGGAGAAGAGCGTCGTCGCCCGCGTCTTCGAGCGCCTCGAGCGGGCCGCCGCCGACCCGTGGGTCAAGGCGGTCATCCTCCGGCTGGACACGCCGGGCGGCGAG